>R18__coassemble_1570_pt1 | contig 24502 bp, 17 predicted proteins | sample R18__metabat2_low_PE_019 | metagenome-assembled genome bin R18
CGACGAGAAAAGGGCCCCGTCGCCGGGACCCCCTCGATTGTGGCGGAGAGCTGGGCGGCCGGGCAAACGTGGGGCGGGCCCCGCGTCAGCCGGGTCGGGCCGCGGCAGTTTGCCCGGGCGTGCCGATGCGCAGATTCGAACGCGCTCGTATCTGGGGTTCGAATCCCCCGGGAGGCCCCCCGACGAGAAAAGGGCCCCGTCGCCGGGACCCCCTCGATTGTGGCGGAGAGCTGGGGATTCGAACCCCAGATACCCTTGTGGGGTATACTCGCTTAGCAGGCGAGCACCTTCGGCCTCTCGGTCAGCTCTCCAAAACGCATCGGCGCATTGCCGTGCTGGACACACCTTTAAGGTGCAGTTTGCTATGATACCGTGAGCAAGGAAATCTTGCAAGCAACTATCCTTTTGGCAGCTGAATTTCGAGGGGCTCATGCGGGACAAAGCGGCAAAGCGGCGCGGCTCGGCTCTTTTGGCCGTGCTCGCAATCGTGCTGTTGGCCATCGCCCTCTGGTCGAGCGGCGCAATCCGCTACGTCAACGAGAACTTTTTGTCGAGCCAGCCGTACTCCAGCCCCAAGACCGAGATCACAGCGCAGGTAAACAGCGACGGATCGCTCCTGGTCACCGAGCAGCGCACGTTCACGTTCCCTTCGAAGACGACTTGCATCAGGTGGAAGCACGACGCCCTCTCGGACTCCTCGGAAATCTCGATGAGGGGCCTGCGCGTGTCGACCGTCGACGAGTCGGGCAACGCCACATCGTCGACCGAGCTGTCGCTCGTCTCGTTCGACGAGGCCTGGCGCTCGACGAGCGGATCCGACGACATCGGCCCCGCGGGCGCCTGCTACGCCATCGACGACGAGTACAGCACGGTCTACACGTTCTTCCCGGCCGAAGCCGGCACGGTTGTGTACACCCTCGACTACACGGTCGAGAACGCGGCGGTCGCCTGGCGCGACGTCGCCGAGCTGAACTGGACGTTCATCTCGACCGATTGGCCCATGGACAGCGCCGACGTCACGGTGAGCCTGTTCCTGCCCGTTCCCGCCGGCGAAACCGCAAGCGCGGGGGACAACGTCTACGCCTGGACCCACGCCCCCCAAGACAGCAGCGTGTCCGCCTCTGACGACGGCATCGTCGCCTTCCGATCCTCCGAGGTCAAAGCCGGCCAATACGCCAGCCTCCACACCATCTTCCCCGTCTCCTGGCTGAGCAACCTGCCGAGCACGAAGGCGGCAACCCTCCATACGGGCGAAATGCACAAGAGCTCGGCTGTTTCCAGCGAGGAGGGCTGGGTGGACGGCCGCAGCGCAGGATGGCATCGCGGCAACATCGTCGACATCGCCTCGTTCGCAGTCTGCCTCGTCCTGCTCGCCTTCGCCGCATGCGTCTACCTCGCTTTCGGGCGCAGTCCCGTGCCTTCGGACGACCCCGAGACGCGTCGTTTGGCGAAAGACCTGCAGCCCGAGGTCGCCGCCCGCGTCCTCAACTGGAACCGTCCGAGCGAGGCGGAGCTCGAGGCGGCCGACCGCGAGAGGCAAGGCGAGCTCAAAGCGGCCGTCGAAACCCTTGGGGCCTTCGATGCGCGCAGCATGCGGTGGCAGCCGCGCCTGCTCGTCGTCGCCGTCGCCCTCGTCGCCGCGGGACTCGTCCTCTTGGCGGCGTCGCACAGCGCCACGTTGCTTGCCGCAGGTCTCCCGACGGCTCTCGTCATCGCGCTGTTCGCAAACTACCTGCCCCGTTACACGCCGAAGGGCGCCGCCTTGGCGCAAGCGCTCCTCGAGACAGAAGGAGGAGAGGAATGACGGCCGACGCCCGCGGATGCCGCGAGAACATCATTCTGATCGGAATGCCCGGAGCGGGAAAATCGACGCTGGGCGTGGTCTTGGCAAAGATTATCAACGCGGACTTCCTCGACGCCGATCTTCTCATCCAGAGGAAGTGCGGCAAAACGCTGCAGCGGGTGCTCGACGAAGAGGGCCCCGAGGCGTTCATCGACCTCGAGAACGAGGTGCTCTGCTCCATCGAGACCGAGCGACCGACCGTCATCGCAACCGGCGGAAGCGCAATCTACTCCGATGAGGCGATGGCGCGTTTTGCGGAGATCGGGACGATCGTCTACCTGCGGATATCGTTCGAGGAGCTGCGCGGGAGGCTGATCGACTTCCAAGACCGCGGCGTCGTCATGCGCGACGGCAGCGACACGAGCCTGCGGGGGCTGTTCGACGAGAGGCGCCCGCTCTACGAGAAGTTTGCCCAGGTGACGGTAAACGTCGACGACCTTTCGATCACCGCAGCCGCGCGGCGCGTGGCGAACGCCATCAACAAGTGCTAAAATACTTCGCGCCGTGCCCCCGTAGCTCAGGGGATAGAGCAGTGGTTTCCTAAACCATGTGCCGGATGTTCGAATCATCTCGGGGGCACCATTTTGCGGGTGATGGCCGGAGGCCGTCGCCCGCAAGCTGTTTTTTCGCCCCCCCCTATTTCCGGGGCACGACCGCCGCTCGCAGGTTGGCGAGCGTCGTCGCCCGGGTCCAATACCCCTTGCCCTGCGCGGCCGCCGACAGGCGCATGGCGTTGGCGAACGTGTCGCAGAACGCGCAGAGGGTCGACCCGCTGCCGCAGAGGAGGACGTCCGACACGCACCCCTGGTCCCGAAGCCACTCGGCCATCGCGCCGAGCAGGGGCATCATGCGGTAGGCGGGCTCGCTCAGGTTGTTCGCGAGGATGACCTCGTCGCAACGTCCGGGCGACTGCTCCGCCGCTTCGCGGGAAACGGGCCGGGGGTCGCGGTCGAACTCGCGGTACACCTCGGCGGTCGAGAGCCCGACAGGTGGCTTGACGAGAACGACGTTGGCCTTCCCCGGCTCCAAAGACGCCTCGAGCCTCTCGCCGACGCCCGAGTACCGCGCGCACCCTCCGTCGAGGAAGAACGCGACGTCGGCACCGAGCCGCTCGGCGCATTGCCTGACAACAGGGTCGCCGCGGTCGATTCCCCAAAGCTGGGCCGCACCCACGAGCGCCGCCGCGGCGTCGGAAGAGCCTCCGCCGAGGCCCGCTTGGAAGGGGATGTGCTTCTCGAGGCGCACCTCGACGCATTCGCCCGCACCGTTGCCGGTCGCCTCGGCCAACATGCGCACCGCCTTGTAGACGATGTTCTCATGGGCGGGAATCGCCGGCGGCTCGACCCCCTCGCACCCGACGCACACGATGCGCACCTCGGGCAGGGCCGACTCCTCGCGCACCTCGCCGACCGCCGGGCCCTCTAGGTAGTCCGAAAGGGGGCGCGTGCGGACGTAGAGCACGTCGTGGAGCATGAGCGCGTGGAGAATCGTGTCGACGCCGTGGTAGCCGTCCTCGCGCTTGGGGCCCACGTTGAGCAAGAGGTTGACCTTGGCGGGAGCGACCACCTTGACGCTGCCCGCGTAGGTGCTCATCTGGTCGCGGATCGTCGCCTCGCGCGCAAACGCGATCATGTCCACCGCGCCGTCGTCGCGCACGACCTGCCCCTCGCCCATCGTGCACTTCCCCGTCTCTTGCTCGGTCATAGGTCGTTCCTATCTCTTCTCAGCCTTGCGTCGCGCACGGCGCTCTTTGAAAAAGCCCCTCAGGATCTCAGCGCTCTCTTCCCCCAAAACACCGGCGACCGCGGAAAAGGTGTGGTTGAGCCTCTCGTCCTCGTTGACGCGGTAAAGCGTGCCGAGGGCCCCGGCCTTCTCGTCGGGCGCAGCGTAGACGCACCGGTCGACGCGCGCTTGGTGCATGAGCCCCGCGCACATGATGCACGGCTCGAGCGTGACGTAGACCGTGCACCCCGAAAGCCTCCAGGCGCCGAGCAGGTCGCTGGCGGCCCGCATGGCGAGGAGCTCGGCGTGGCCGGCCGGATCGCAGGTCGTCTCGCGCAGGTTGCACGCCCGCGCCAGCACAACGGGCTCGGGGTTGGCAAATCTCCTGGTCGCTGGGTCGATCGGATCGTACACGACGACCGCGCCGATGGGCACCTCCCCCAGCTCCGCGGCTCTGCGGGCCTCCTCGAGCGCGAGGCGCATGAACCCCTCGTCGTCGCCTCGGGGGATGCCCAAGCCAGACGCCGGCTCCCCCAGCCCGGACACGGCCCGCCAATCCGCCGGGGCCTTGCCCGCAGGCTCGCTGCCCGCGTCTCGCCCATGCGCGCCGCAGCCTCCCTCAAGATGAGGTTTTTCCTGCTCAGACAGGCAGCCCTCGCCGCTTCGGCCAACAGGCTCGATATGTTCCCCAAAATCCATGGGTGTAATTATATGGTATTCTTAGCGGCGCTGGGCAAAGCACAGCGAGCCCGCCCGAGGAGGATTGGCCGAGTGGTTTAAGGCGGCAGTCTTGAAAACTGTTGAGCCGAGAGGTTCCGTGGGTTCAAATCCTACATCCTCCGCCAGACACCAGAAGAGCCCCGCAAAGGGGCTCTTTTTTTCACGTGAAACACCTTTTCCGTCCGAAAACGCAGCCTTTGGCTGCAAACCGGCGGCGCAATCTAAGTCGCCGCCGCACCCGAAACCGCCTTATGACAGACGCGGAAGAGGACGATTACAGCCCTCCGGCGAACACGGGAGACGACGGTTCCCGCCTTGGCCCCTCCTTAGCGCAGGCCCCAGCCCTCGGTGCGCTCCTCCATGGGAACGTAGGTGCGCGTGTGGGCGTGGACGTTCTTGTACGCGGGACGGATGATGCGCTTGCCGCTCAAGATCTCCTCGAACCGGTGCGCAGACCAACCGGCCATGCGGCCGCACGCGAACAGCGGGGTGAACAGCTCCTCGGGAATCCCCATCATGCGGTAGACGAAGCCCGAGTACATGTCGATGTTCGCGCAGATGTCCTTCTTGGTGCCCTTCACGTTGAGGATGACCTCGGGGGCAAGACGCTCGATGGCCTTCAGCAGGTTGTACTCGGCCTCGTGCTCGGTGCCGATCGCGAGCTTGTCGGCGAACCGCTTGCAGATGACCGCGCGCGGGTCGGACAGCGTGTAGACGGCGTGGCCCATGCCGTAGACGAGGCCCGTCCCGTCGAAGGCCTCCTTGCGGACGATCTTCTCGAGGTAGCTCGCGACCTCGTCGTCGCTCTCCCAATTGGAAACGTTGCGCTTGACATCCTCTTGCATGGCGTTGACCTGGGCGTTCGCTCCTCCATGGCGCTTGCCCTTCAAAGAGCCGAGCGCTGCGGAGTACACGGAGTACGGGTCGGTGTCCGCGGAGGACATGACGCGAACCGTGAACGTCGAGTTGTTGCCGCCGCCGTGTTCCGCATGGAGGCAGAGCATGACGTCGAGCATCGCCGCCTCGTCCGCCGTGAACTGGCGGTCGGGGCGCAGCATCGACAAGATGGTCTCCGCCGTCGACTGGCCCTCGATAAAGGGGTGCATGATGAACGACCCGCCGTGGTAGCGCGCGAGCATCGAGTAATACGACAAAACCGTGACGCGCGGCAAGCGAGAGAGCATGGCGATCGCGGTCAGGACCTCGTGCTCGTTGGTGCGGCTCTCGGCGTCGGGGTCGTAGGTGTACATGAGCGATATCGCGCGGGCCAGCACGTTCATGATGTCAGGCGGGGTGTCGCGCAGCATGATCGAGGCCGTGAACCCGTCGGGCAGCTCTCGCGTGGAGTCCATGGCCTCGATGAACTCGTCGAGCTGTCTCTGGGTCGGCAGCTGACCCGTCATCAGGAGATAGGCGATCTCCTCGAAGCGGAACCGGTGGTCGGGAGACGGGTCGGACAGAAGGTCGTAGATGTCGTAGCCGCGATAGCGCAAAAGGCCCTCGTCGGCCACCTTCACGCCGTCGGACATGATGTAGCCGTGGACGTTGGATATGTTGGTGATGCCGGCTATGACGCCCGTGCCGTCGGCGTTGCGCAGCCCCCGCTTCACGTCGAAGCGCTCGTAGGTCTCGGGGTCGATGTAGTTCAGCTTCCCGAAGTAGTTGTACAGGTCGAGGCGCTTGGCGTTCTCCAACATGGGGCGGCCCTTCTTCTGGTCCTTTTCTGGCATGTTTCCCCGCCCGCGCAAGCCTCATCGAAAAGGCGGGTTGCCGCTGCGGGCCGAGCAAGTCGGCGCCGGGGCGTTTGCGGTCGGTGGGTCTTTCAAAGTATAGCGGGCGTTTGGGCTGGCTAGGTTTCCAAACGATAAAACACACAAGGTTGCCTGAAGCTCCGAGGGCAGAGGGTACAATGACGCTCGACGAGAAAACCCGAAAGGAGCAGGCATGGCAAGCAACGACCCCGTCAGCAAGCGAAGGGCCCGAACCTACCAAGGCGAGGTCACCTCCCTGGCGATCGCCGCGATGTCGGGCCTGCTGTTGGTGTGGCAGCTGATCAGCCACGAGGGCACGAACTGGACGCTCGCCGCAACGGGCATCATGTTCTCGGTGTCCGCGGCGAGCTTCACCTGGCTCATCCTCAACCCCGAAAGCGTCCGCGCCCAGCAAACCGACGGCATGCTCACGCTCGCGCGCAAGACGCTCTCCTGCGTGCAGGGCGGGCTCGACCGCACCTCGGCCCAACAGGTCTGCGAGCTCCTCCTCCCCAACACCGCCGCCGTCGCCGTTGCCATCACCGATTGCGAGAACGTGCTCGGCTACGCCGGCTACGCGGAGATCGACCACCCCGCCGGCGGCCCCATCCGCACCCGCGGCACCCAGCTCGTCGTCGAAACGGGCCAATCCCACACGATGACCAGCGCCGAGGAGATCGGATTTCCCTTCACGCCCCGCGTCATCAACGCAGCCATCGTCGTCCCCCTGAAGCAGGGCCGCACCATCTTCGGCACGCTCAAGTTCTACTACCGCAAAGCACGCAACATCACCGAGACGCAGACCTCGATCGCCGAGGGCTTTGGCCACCTGCTCTCCACCCAGCTCGCCGCCGAGGCGCTCGAAGAGCAGACCAAGCTGGCGACGAGCATGGAGCTCAAGGCGCTCCAAGCCCAGATCAACCCCCATTTCCTGTTCAACACCATCAACACGATGGCATCGCTTGTGCGAACCGACCCCGACCGCGCGCGCATCCTCCTGCGCGAGTTCGCGGTGTTCTACCGCCACACCCTCGAAGACACGGGCGACCTCGTCGCGCTCTCCCGCGAAGTCGAGCAGACGATGCGCTACTTCCAGTTCGAGGTCGCGCGCTTCGGAGAGGACAAGCTGCAGCTCGACGTGGACTTCGAGGAGGGCGTGGAGGACGTCCTCATCCCGGCGTTCCTCATCCAACCCCTCGTCGAGAACGCCGTGCGCCACGGCAGGCCGACCGAAGGCACGCTCCACACCAAGATCAAAGTCGTCAAGCAGGGCTCGTTCCTCATCCTCGACGTCGCAGACGACGGCGTCGGCATGAACGAGAAGCAATGCCAGGAGATTCTCCACCCCGACTCTTCGACGGGGCTCGGCATCGCTGTCAAGAACGTCCACGACCGCGTCGAGAGCTATTTCGGAGAGGGCTCGCACATGGAGGTCGAGAGCACGCTCGGCAAGGGCACGACCGTGCGCTTGGTGATGAACCTCGAGTCCGAGAACCTGCGCAACCTGATGTTGTCCGAGGGCGGAATGGACGCAAACGAGGCCACCGTCGGGCAAAAGGTGGGTGGCGAGCTCGAGTCATCCCAGTTCCGCGGCAAGCTAGCAGAGTCGGGGGCTGCGCGGACCAACCTGCAGGAGGTTGCCGAGGGCACGATGATCGCAGCAGTAGCAGCCTCGGCCGAGGAGATATCCGCAGCCGAGGTCCGCTCGGTCGCGTCCCTTGCCAAGCAGAGCGAGACCACCGGCGTGGCCGACAAGTTCCGCGCGGCCCTGTCGAGCATAGACGAGCTCGAATACGGCGGAGACAACGCCGCAGACGACGATGACGACGACTGGGACTACGACGCGGAGATGGCGGAGGCCGACGAGATGTCGGACGAGGACTGGGCACGCGCCATCGCCGAGTTCGAGGACGACGGCGGAGACAACTCCGAAGAATAAGGCCACGTGCGCCGGCTCCGTCGGAAGTCCTGCAGACCCCGAACAGCCCGGGTCCGCAGCGTCGGACCCCGGCTCGCGCCTCCCACCTAGACTGCGGCGAGCTCGTTGACCACGAGTCCGAGGGCCGCGACGAACAGGAAGCCCGCGAAGATGAACCTGAGCTCGCGCTCGGGGACCTTTTCGCTGAGCTTCGTGCCGAGCACTGCCCCGGGGATCGTGCCGATGGTCAGCATGATCGCCGCGATGTAGTTGACGTGCCCCAAGAGGCAGTACTCGACGACGCCGGGAATCGCGAGGATGATGATGGCGACGAGGGAGGTGCCCGTCGCCTTGCGCATCGGGACACCGAGCCACGCCGTCATGAGCGGCACCATGATGAATCCTCCGCCGACCCCGACGTATCCCGAGGCCAAGCCGGCGATAAGGCCGATGCCCGCACCGCAGGCCAGGTCCCTCTTCGTCTCGTAGGTCGCCTCGTCGTCCCCAAGCGGCGCGTCCTCGGCCCGGGGCTTGCCCGCGACCAGCGCCTTGCGCAACATGTTGTACGCCGAATAGGCGATGATGACCGCTGCGACGACCATGATCGCCCAAGATGGAGAGCGGTCTGCGAGGAACACGCCCAAAGACGACGTGACGGCCCCGCCGAGGCCGAGGGCAACGCCGAGCTTGAGAACGCACGTCTTGTTGCGGATATGGGCGACGGCTCCGGAAATCGACGTGGGGACGATCACGAACAGAGACGTCGCGGTGGCGGATATCGCCGTCAGGCCGAACACCAGCCTCAGCAGGGGAACCATGACCGTGCCCCCGCCGATGCCGAGCATCCCCGAGAACACGCCCACGAAGACCCCCGCAAGGCCCAGCCCTGCCACGACGCCGACGACGCCCCAGCCCAACGGCGAGATCGACACCTCCACGAGGACGCTCCGCCCGGCCTAGTCGGCGTAGTCGGCGTAGTCGGCGATGTTCAGCCGAATCTCACACGTTGCGCCAGGGTCAAACCCCACAGCCTCGCCGGCCTGCTCGAAGAGGCGGCCAGCCTGCTTGCTGACCTCCTCGTCCTCTGCGACGGCGCCGGATGCGGCCGCCGCGATGGCTGCCTCGGCGCTCGCAGCAGCAGCAGCCGCCGCCGCACGCTCGGCCTCAGCCGCCGCCGACTCCTCGGCAACGGACCTGCGGACGGGCTGCGCCGATCTGCGGCCGGCACGTGCGGGGCGCTCGGTGACCTCGTAGCCCATGTCATCTTGGAGCTCGGCCTCCTGGCCGCGGCGACGGGCCTCGACGCTGCGCTGGGACACGGACTGGACGAGCGCCGCCCTCAGGATGGCGTCGCCCTTGAGCCTGCTCATGACCTCGGGCCACACGTATTGCAGCTGGAAATAGCGGTTGCACTGATCCTGCGCGTATGAGTCCGCCTCGGTTCCCGCGATGCGGGCCGCCTCGCTGTAGGCGCGGGCGTCGCCGCCGGAGAGCATGCGCGCTCGCGCGGTGGAGCGCAGGCGCTTCAGGACGTCGGGCCTGAGGAACGGGCCCGGGTAGGGCTCGAGGGCGGACGGCTTTATCTGGAGCAGGTCGATCTGGGTGCGGCTGAACTCCATCTTGCGGTACTCGTACGCCCAACGGTACACGTCCTGGCGGAAGCGCGTGCCCTCGCTGGCGGTCTTGGGCGGCCGGTGGGTCAGGCTCCATTGGTTGTCGAACCACATGTCCGATCCGTACATGCGCAGGTTCAACAGGTAGTCGAGGTCCTCGCCGCGTGCGATGTAGGGGTCGAACGCGACGCGCTTGTAGGCCTGCTCGCTCAAGGCGAGGCACCCGCCGCATGCGTGGTTTGACCTGCTCAGGCGCTTGCCGGCCATGGCGCGCTCGATCCACTGGTTGAAAAGCTTCGCTTGGGGCCACTTCCCGTCGGCCCACGTCTCCTTCTTGCTCGACAGGTACGAGCCCTGGGCATTGTAGTAGTAGCCGGACTTCGCGAGGATAGGCACACCGCCCCGGGTCATCTTGCCGAGGCCGTACACCGCCTTCGCGAGAAAGTCCGCATCCTCGACGACCTCGTCGTCGTCGATGAACACGACCGAGTCGAACCCGAGGATGTGGGAGATGACGAGGCCGAGGTTCTTGATGGCGCCGTAGCTGTCGACGCCGACCTCGTCGTAGAACGTCCCGAGGTTGAGCTGGGCCATGCGCTGTTGGATCAGCTCGATCTCGGAGCGGCCGAACACCGCGGTGTGGAGCGTCGGGAACTGGGTGCAGATGGAGTGGACCTGGGCCTCGGCGCGCTCGGCGATGCCCTCGTCGCATGCCACGAGAACCACGATCTGGCCGACGCCGTTGACGTTCTCGAGGGACGAGAGGCACCTCGGCAGCTCACCTTGGGCCCCGAGCGGGGTCGCATGGTCGAACGTTTGGAGGATGCCGGCGTCAACGTCGTTTCGACGGGCGCAGACGTAGGTGGGGATGACGATTACCGGGTTCATGCCTCGTTCTCCTTTTTAGCTTCGTGTAAGGCATAGTCTTATGTAGTTCGGCGGGCCGGGCCCGCGCCAGCCGAAGCGCAGGCGGCTTCTGGTCGCATAGTTGGACATTGTACCCCCCGAGCGCAACGTGTGGCGGGGAGCAAGGGCCGCGCCGGGCCAAACCCCACACAACTTGCACACGTTCGGCTTATCTGCGCCGGCGGCTGCGCGGTCGGTGGGCCTTGCCGGCCTTCTCGTCGGAGCGCTTGGTCCCCGCCGCCCGGCGAGCTTGCTCCTTGCGGTCGCGCATATCCTCCACCTCGCGGACGAGCCCCAGGTAGGAGGCGAGCCTTTCCCGGCTCAGGTCCCCCCGTTTGACCGCGGCGCGCACAGCGCACCCCGGCTCGGCGCGGTGGGTGCAGTCGCGGAACCGGCACTGCGCGGCGAGCTCCTCCACGTCCGAGAACGCTGCCTGGATGCCCTCTTCCGCCTCCCAGACGCCCAAGCCCCTCACGCCGGGCATGTCGACGACGAACCCGCCGCCCGGAATCTCGACGATCTCGCGGCTGACGGTGGTGTGGCGCCCCTTGCCGTCGCCCTCGCGCACCGACGACGTCCTCTGCACTTCGCTGCCGACGAGCAGGTTGATCAGGCTCGACTTGCCGACGCCGCTGCGCCCGACGAGGACGGCCATGGTTCCCTCGGGAACGAGGGAGCGCACCCGATCGATCCCCACCCGGTCCCTCTCGGACGCGACGATCAGGGAAACCCCCTCCGCGGCTACGGCCTCGACGGCGGCGCACGTCTCCTCGACCTGCTCCTCCCCCTCGGCGAGGTCGGCCTTCGTCAACACGACGGCGACGGGCGCGCCGGTCTGGTGGGCGAGAACGAGCTCGCGTTCGAGGCGCTTGAGGTTGACCTCGGCGATGGGCTGGGCAACTATGACGAGGTCGAAGTTGGAGGCGAGCACCTGGGCGACGGCTCGCTCCGCCGGGTCCTTGCGCACGAGCTCCCGGACACGGGGGCGGATCTCCTCGACGATGCCCTTGTCGTGCCCCTCGGAGAGCCTGACCGCGACGCGGTCGCCTATGACGCACCTTCCGCCCGACCCCTTGACGAGGCTCGTTGCGTGCTCGCACCTCACTTCGAGCCCGTCCGGGAATCTCACCAGGGGGTATCCGCGATCAAGCTTGACAACCTGGCCCTCTGCGAGCCCCAGCTCCGTTCCGTCCATGCGCTAACGCTGCTTCTCGCGCAAGCGCAGGAACCCGATCGCCAAAGCCGCGCCCAAGAGGAGGAGGACGAACCCGGGGGTGAACTCGCCGATGACGAAGGGCTGGTCCTTGGCCGAGCCCTTGGCTGTGACCTGAACGCTCTCCGCATGCAGGTCCGACACGCCCTCGTGGTCGGCGCAAACCAAGTTGAATACGCCTCGGACTTGGAGCATGGTCCCGGTGCGGCCGTACGAGCCCAACGTGTCGATGAGGTCCGCGTCCTCCCGGGACATGTAGACGGTTATGGTTTCGCCCTTGTCCCAAAGCGCCACCCAACAGTGGTCGGAGCCGACGCCCTCGGAGATGATGTCGTTGACCGCCTCGCCGACGACCTGGACCGTCATCTGGTCATAGTAGGAGTCCGCGCCGGCGAGGTCGGCGATCGAGCTGTCGTAGATGAACGAGCTGTCGGGGAGCTGGTTCTCCTTGACGGAGTTGAGCTCGCCGTCGAGCGACACCTTGCTCTCCGCTGCCGGAGCGCTCTCGACGACCGCGCCCTCAGAGGTTGCCGCAACGGCGGCTCCCCCGTCGGAAGACTCCGCCTGCGCCGTCTGCTCTGCAGAGGCGGAACCCTCCTCGCTTTGCGCTTGGCCCTCCGCCGCAGGATCGTCCGCCCATGCAGCCGGGCAAGCCGCGCCGAAGGCGAGGGACAGCGAGACCGCGATCGCGGCTGCGAGGGCCGCGAGAATCCTAGCGGCCGCCAGGGCCTTTTCGGAGAGAGCCATCGCTACCCCTCCCCTCTCACGCGCCGCTTGGGCTTCAGGGAGACGCCGATGCTGACGACAAGGGCGATCAGGGTGATGAACTCGAGACGGCCCGCCCACATCTCGAGCATGTAGAACAGCTCGAGACCCAAGGGCATGCCCGCGCTCACGATGCCAGAGGTCATGCCGCCGTTGCTCGCCATCGCAACCGACTCGAAAATCGCCTGCGTGGCGTCGTAGCCGTAGGCGACGCCGACGAGCGTGCCGAGCGTGTAGGTGATCACGAACAGGATGAAGACGGTGAGCGCCTCGCGCGAGGTTTTGTGGGAAAGCTGGTGGCGGCCGACGTGGTAGTAGGTCACGACGACGCGCGCGGAGGCGGGCGAGAGAGCCTCCTTGACCGTCGCGGCGACCGATTTGAAAACGATGCCGACGCGGTACAGCTTCAGGCCGCCCGACGTGCCGCCGGCGCTGCCGCCGACCGCCATGAGCATGGCGAGGGTCAGGAAGGCACCCGACGAGAACACGGTCGTGAGCTGGTTCGTCGACACGTTCTGCAAGCCCGTGGTCGAGAAGCAGGAGATGACGGAGAACAGGCCGCGGCGAAGCATGCCGAACACCGACATCTGCTCGGTGCTCGCGCACAGCGCCGCTGCGAAGATCAGCGTGATGGCGAGGAGCCAGATGACCATCGTCCTGATCTCGAGATCGCGGAAGAACGTCAGCAGGTTGCCCTTCCATATATGGTCGTGCATCACGAAGTTCAAAGACCCGAACAGCATGAGGATCATGAGAACGATCTCGAGGGGGAGCGAGTGGTAGAACAGCACGCTTTGGCTCGTCGGCGCGAAGCCGCCGGTCATGAAGCCCGTGATGGAGAGCCAGAGCCCGTGGAGGAACGAACGAACGGGCTCCATGCCCGAGACCAGACAGATGATCGCGATGACGACCGTCGACACCGCGATGAACGTGACGCAGATGCGGGCGATGAAGCGCGTTGTCTGGACGACGCTCGGGACGACGTGCTCGCTGCGCCCCTCGGACGCGTACAGGCTCGCGCCGCCCCCGCGTCCGAACAGCCCCAGCGAGAGGGCGACGACAACGAGGCCCAAGCCGCCCACCAAGATCATCATGAACCGGAACATGTTGTCCGCGTTCGAGAGGTGGTCGAGGTCTTGGACCAAGCACGCCCCCGTCGTCGTGTAGCCCGACACCCCGTCGAACAGCGCGTCGGTGTAGCTTGCGTAGTGTCCCGACTGGAACAGGGGAATCGAGGCAAAGAGCGCGAGGATGACCCAGGCGAGGCCCGTGACGACGATGGCCTGCTGTTGGGTGAGGCGCCCCGGGGTCGTGCGGCAGAACACGAGCGCCATGCCCACAGTCAGGTTGACGCCCGCGGCGAAGAGGTAGCGCGCCGCCGCCTCCCATTCTCCGAAAGCAATGCCCGTGAGGAAAGAGGGCGCGTACAGCACCGCGGAAAACGCAACGAGGACGCCGAGGTAGTGGGCGATGGTCCGCAGGTCGTCCAATGTGAACTTAGACCACATGTCCCTACCCCAACGCCAAGCGCATCAGCGCGATGGCGGTCCAGAGGACCACGAGAAACGCGCCGAAGAACAGCAGGACCGTTCCGACGCTCTTGGCCGGAATCTCGAACTGCTCGCGTATGTTCTTCTTCTCACGCATAGCGGTTATTCTAGTACATCGCGCCCGATGCGGGAAACTTTTGCACAGCCGCAACATCGGCCGGAGGACGGGAGACCCATGGCCGCCCTAGGAGAGCAGCTTGGTCGAGCGGGCCTTGTTCGTGTAGAAGCGGTAGAAGGCCTTGAGCGGGCGGATGAGGGCGAGACACACCACCAGGAACGGCACCGCGAAAGCGACGATGATGCCCATCTCGACGAAGTAGTCGTTCGCGTAGACGCCGAACATGGCGGCGCGCAGCGCGTTGACGATGTGGTATGCGGGCAGGTACGAGCTGATCGCCTGGACGAAGTCGGGCAGGATGGCCAGCGGATAGGACCCTCCGCACCCCGTGACCTGGACGACGAGGAGGATGACCCCGATCGCCTTGCCGAGGTTGGACAGGGCCGCGACAAGCGAGTACATGATGAACGCGAACACCAGCCCGCTCACCCAGAGGCATGCCACGAACATCAGCGGCTCTGAGACCTGGACCTGCAGGAAGAACATCGACCCGAGGGCGAGGTTGGTCGTCTGAAGCAGCGACACGACCGCCAAGACCCCGAAATGGCCGAGGAACTGCTGGCGTTGGGTCGGCTTGCCGCCTTCGGGGAACTCCTCGAGGACGCGCTCGGAAACGGTCGGCTTGAACAGGACGACTATCAGGAGGGACCCGATGAACAGGGCGAGGGCGGCGTACAGCGGGAACATCGACGACCCGAAGCTCGTCGACGGGAAGACGGCGTTGCGCTCGACGGTCACGGGCGCGGCGAGCTCGCTCGCGAGCACGTCTGCGTTTTCGGAAAGCAGGTCCTTTACCTTCTGGACGTCGTCGGACGCGAGGGCCTCGTCGATGGTCGACACGAGGCCCCGTATCCTCGAGGACGCCTGCCGCAGCCCGGACTCGAGCGACGACAGCCTCGACTCGACCGACGACAGCTCGCCCGTCGCCGATTCCAGCGCGGCAGACAGGCCGGCCGAGGCGCCGTCCGCCCTCTGTTCGAGGGAGGAGAACGCGGCGGAAAGGGAGCTCGCCTCGGCCTCGAGCGCCTCGACCCCTTCGGCAAGGTCTCCTTCGAAAGCGGCTTTCAGGGCGTCGAGCGCGGAGATGGCCTCCTGTGCGCGCGCCTTGACGTCTTCGACCGCCGACGCCGCACCCTGCTCGACCTTCTCGATCGACTTATCGATGGAGTCCCTCAGGGCCTCCATCTGGGCGATGGCCTTCCTCAACGCCTCCTTCGCCACCTCGCTCGACTCGGGGTCGTCCTCCATCGCATCGAGCATCTCCCTGTAGGAGGCAATCTGGCCCTCGACCGAGTCCCTTTGCTCTTGCAAGGTCTCCACGATGGCCTCGATGTCCTTGCTGACGCGCTCTTTCTCGCTCTCCGCAATCTTGCGGAGGCTCGCTTCGCTCGCGTCTATGGCGTTGACGGTCTTGTCTAGGGCCGATCGGATGGAGCCGGCGGTCTCCTCCGCGTCGGAGGCGCCGTCCCTCGCGATGGAAACAGCCTGGGCGCCCGCATCGGACACGCCCTCGAGCAGGGTGGAGGAGCTCGAGAGAAGGTTCTGACTCGCCACGGCGAGGCTCCGGTAAAGAGAAAGCGCGTCGGCCACCTCGTCAACGCGGTCGGCGGCCTTCCCGGCGCTCGAGGTCAACGCCGACACGCGGCCCGAAGCGGAGGATTCGTCGAGGTAGTTGCCGAACGACTGCACGAGGGCTATGGCAATCTCCCCAACCGTCTCGCTGAACGCCTCGTTGATCTCGTTCGACACGCGGTCGGCGCCCTGGCCGGTGATCTTCGGGGCGATGGCGTTCTTCTTCTCGTTCGTGTAGTAGACGATCTCGGCGTCCTCGTCCCCCTCGGCAAACGTCAGCATGGCCCGGCTGAACCCCTCGGGAATAACGACGGCGGCGTAGTAGCGCCCCGAGGCGGCACCGTCGACCGCGTCTTCCTCGTCGACGAAGACCCATCCTATCTGGTTGTTCTCCCGCAACGCCGCGACGACCTTGTCGCCGACGTTTACCTCGAGGGGGAACAGGTCGCTCTCGTACCCCTCGTCGCAGTTCGCCACGGCGACCGTCAGGTTGCCCGTGTTGTTGAACACGTCCCAGCAGGCCAAGACGTTGTACCACGTGAACAGCGACGGCATGAGCACGAGGCCCACGACGAGCAGCGCGGTCACGACGTTGTAGCCGAGAAGCGACACCTCGGAGGTGAATATGCGCCATATGCTACGCATCGGCACCTCCCTCCCCGGGGTTCTCCGACCCAAGGCCTTCCGGCGCCTCGGAGGCGGACGCGACCGGGCTTCCAGGGTTCGATCCTTCCGGAGTCTCCTCGGCGGGCTCGGACGCGTCCCCGCGAGCGGGCTCGGACGCATCTTCGGAAACAGGACCAGCCGAGCTTTCCCGCGCAGGCTCCGTCGGGGCCTCCGCGTCGGATTTCGCTTCGCCGCCGGCGAGGATCTCGAAGGGGTCGAGCTCCCAGAGGAAGAAGGCGCGTCGCCTCGTCTTCTCGTGGGCCTCGGTCTCGTGCATCCCCTCGCGGGCCCTGAACGCCGCAAGGAGCTCGTCCTCGGACATGTCGTTGAGCGCGAACTGGCTCCTGAACCCGTGGCGCAGCGTCTCCAGGGCTACGAGCAAGACGATCAGCAGGATGAACCAGACGACCCAAAGGGTCAGGGTCACCACGCGCTCGGTCCCCGCGAACATGCAGCACAAGCCGACCAGCGCGGGAACGAGGATGCCCGCGGCGATGCAGGCCTTCATGATCCGGGGATACCGGGAGAGAAACTTCCCGTAGCGCATGCGCAGCTCGTCCTTGTAGCCGGCGCGGTCGGTCAGGGCCAGGAGCATCTGGCTGATGCGGTACTTGCGCTCGGGAACCTCGACGCGCTCTCCGTTCATGAGCCCCGTCTCGCCGATCTCTCGTGCGGCCATGCGGTTGATGTTGGAGAGGAGGGGCCGCAAGAAGACGCCGCCGGCCAGGGCCACCGCAAAGAAGACGCCGAGCATGGCGAGGTCGCTCGCGTATTGGGTCCCGTAGAACCCGCAGATGGCCTCGCGGAGGGCGGAGATACCGTAGGTGAACGGGAAGAACGGGCTTATCGATTGATAGAAGTCCGCCGTCATCTCGATGGGGTACAAGCCGGTCGCGGCGGGGATCTGGAGAAACACGAGGACGACGCAGAGCCCCTTGCCGACGTGCTGGAACACCGTCGACAAGGCGTAGATGATGCTGAGGTACGCCAAAGAGGACACGGCGGCGGCCAGGAACATCGCCGGCACGTTGACGACCCCGACGCCGAGCCAGAGGAGGCCCGCGCAGCACACGACCGCCTGGAGAATCGCCGGGAGCGCGAAGTAGAGGAACCGGCTGATGTGGCGCTGGGTGATCGTCAAGCGCCCCACTCCCTCCTCGTCGACCTCCTGCCTGAAGACGACGAGGAGCATGAAGGCCCCTATCCAAAACGTCAGGTTCATGAAGAGCGGGGCCATCGCGGCGCCGTACACGCTGAGCGTGTAGAGGTGCTCGGTGCGAATCGAGGTCGGCGACCCTATGAAGTCGGCGATCGAGGCGGCGTCGAGGTTTCCGTTCGCAAAGAGCCCGCTGAGCTCGCTCGTGACGGACAAGGTGGAGAGGTCGCCCCTGACCGAGACGAGGTCGTCGCGCGCCGTGGAGAGCAGGTCCCTCGTCTTGCTCGCCGCCGCGCGCGCGGTCGCGACGAGGGAGTCGATGTTGCCGAGCACAACCAGCGACTGGTCGAGCAGGGTCTGCTGGCCGGCGACGGAGGCCGAGAGCGCGGCTGCCGACGAGCCGAGCTTGCCGAGGCCCTTCTCCGCGGCCGGTATCGCTCCCGAGAAGAAGCTCGCATATCCGGCCTGGAGGCTCGACACGGCCTCCTCGACCTCCTCGCCGTAATCCGTCAGGGCGGCAACCTCCTCGAGGACGGCGAGCTTCTCCATGACCTCCCCCACGAGCTCAGACGCCTCGGGGGACGCGGCCGCGAGCTTTTCCTCCACCTCGTAGGCGCGCTCCGAAACCGACCCGAGCTTCGAGCTCACGGAATCGACCGCAGCAGAGGCCGCGGAGATGGCGCTTTCCGCCGCCGCGCGCTTCTCCTGCAGGGCGGCAAGGCGCGTGTCGAGCCTGTCGAGGGACGCGGAGACGTCGTCGATCGAGGCGACGGCGTCGTCGATCCGGGAGAGGGCGACGGACTTGCCCTCGCTCGCCGACTCTGCCGCGTCGTCCGCAGCCGAAACGACCGCCTCGACGACAGCGCTGCTCACCGTTTCCACGAAGGTCTTGTTTATGGTCTCCTCGAGCGTCGTCGAACCCGTGTCGGTCACCTTCGGCGAGACGGGTCCCGTCTTCTCGTTGACGTAGTACTGGATCGTCGGCTGGGTGAACTCCCCGGTCGTGAGGGACAAGATGTCGGAGGTAAAGTCGGAGGGGATGACGAAGACCGCGTAGTCGCGCCCCGACTCCAAATCCCCCATCGCCTCATCGCGATCGGCAAACACCCATTTCAGCTGGGAGTTCTCCTGCAAGGCGTCGACGACGGCATCCCCGACGCGCAGTTCGCCGGTCAGCTCGCTCGAGGCGCCCGCGTCCTCGTTCACGACGCAGACGCGCATGTTGCCGGTGTTGGAGTAGGGGTCCCAAAACCCCACGACGTTGTACCACGTGTAGGCGCTCGGCAAGACGAGCAGGGCTATCAAGACGATCAGGGCCGAGGGGGCCTTGAGGAGCCGGATGATGTCGCGCTTGAGAACACGCAGCACGTTGCCCACGCCGGCCTCCTTTCCAACCGTCTCCGACACCGCTCGAAGCGGCGATTTTTTAGCACTCCGTAGAATACGCCCAGCGGCCTCGGATTCCGACGAGAACGCCTCGGACATCCCCGGCCCGACGGTCGGCCGCAGGCCCGCCGAAAGCGCAGCGTCCCCGTCGGGCCCCGCGCCGGAGGGAAAGCGCCGCCGGCCCTAGCCCGCGGCCCAATCCCGGCGCATCTGCTCCCATTTCGCGTCCCGGCCCGCCACCACGGCGGCGACGTCGTCCGCGTCGAGGTGGCGGAAGCGACCCTGGCGCCTGAGGTAGGACTCCGCGTCGGAGAAGCTCCTCGGGTTGCGGTTGAGCCTGAACACGCCGCCGGGAACGCCGGACAGGGCGCTGCCCTCGTACTCGGCGAGGTACCAGAGGCCGCAGTCGACGACCTCCTTCGCGATGGAGACCGTCTCGTCGACCCCGCACCCCCATCCCGTCGGGCAGGGGGCCATGACGTGGATGAACTTCGTCCCGCGGATCTTGCTGGCGCGCTCCACCTTGCCGATGAAGTCGGGAAGGTAGCCGATGCTCGCGGTCGCCGCGTAGCAGATGTCCTGCGCCGCGACGATCTCGAACATGCTCTTCTTCTGGGTGAGGCACCCGTGGACCCGCTTGCCCGCGGGCGTCGTGGTCGTCTTCGCCCCGAAAGGCGTCAGACCCGATTTTTGGATGCCGGTGTTCATGTACGCCTCGTTGTCGTAGCAGAGGTAGATGATGTCGTCGTTGCGGTCGATGGCTCCGGACAGGGCCTGGATGCCGATGTCGGCGGTGCCCCCGTCTCCCGCTATGCCGATGACCTGGTACTCGTCCGGGTCGTACCCCTGCACCTCGAGGCCCGCCCTGATGCCGGCGGCGACCGCAGCCGTCGCGGCGAAGGGCGTGATGATGGCGTTGTTGGCGAAGCAGAGCTGGGGGAAGTTGAACCCGACGGCGCTCATGCACCCGGCAGGCAGGGCGCAGACCGTCTTGGGCCCGAGAACCTTGAGCGCATGGCGCACGGCCAGGCTGCCGCCGCACCCCGCGCACGCCTTGTGGCCGTAGAACAGCTCGTCGTCGGAAAGGGTCTTCGCGTTGAGGGCCACCTCTACCGCCTCCCTTCGGAATCGTCTGAGCCGGCAGCGGAGGGGTCTTCCACCCCGAGGAACGTCACGGGCGCGACGTCCGGCCCGCCCGCGCCGGCGTCCTCCATGAGGGCGACCATCCCGCGGATCTGGCCGAGCGTGATGTCGTCTCCGCCGAGGCCGCCCACGAAACCGCACGTCTTGACGTCGAGCCCCGCGCGCTGAACCGCCGAGTTGACGTTCGTGAACACGGTCCCCTCCGCCCCGAAGGAGACGTCCTTCTCCAAAACGGCCGCGTACGACGCGTTGGCCAGCGCGTCTGCGATTTGTTTCACGGGAAACGGCCTCATGTAGCGGATCTTCAACATGCCGACGCGGCGGCCCTGGGCGCGCGCTTCGTCGACCGCGTTGCGCACGAGCCCGGCTATGGAGCCCAGCGTCACGACGACCACGTCGGCATCGTCGCACCGGTACGCCTCGACGAGACCCGGGTAGCGGCGGCCGAGCTTCTCCGCGAACTCGTCCTCGGCTCGCTCGATGACCGCCTCCGCGGCAAGCATGTCGCGGTGGGCGAGGTACTTGTAGTAGCGGTTGAACTCGGGGCCGGCCGAATAGCCCATGTTCACGGGACGGTCGAAGTCGAAGCGGTTGTCGGTCTCGTACGGCGGCAGGAAGGCGTCCGCCTCCTCGGGCTCGGGAACCTCGACCGTCTCGTAGGTATGGGTGACGGCGAACCCGTCGAGGTTGACCATCACCGGCGTCATCACCTCGGGGTCCTCGGCGATGCGGTATGCCATCAGGGCCAGGTCAAGCGCCTCTTGGTTGTCCTCCGCATACACCTGGATCCACCCGTGGTCCAAGAGGGCGAGGCTGTCGCGCTGGTCGCCGTAGATGTTCCACGGCAGGGCCGTCGAGCGGTTCGCGTTCATCATGACGATCGGGAAGCGGCCGCCTGCGGCGTACGTCAAAACCTCGGCCATGTACAGGAGGCCCTGGCTGCTCGTCGCGGTGAACGCGCGGGCGCCCGTGGCGCTCGCCCCCATCGCCGCCGCAAGGGCAGTGTGCTCGGACTCGACGTGAAGGTACTTCGCGGCAAGGGAGCCGCTTTCGACCATCTCGCTCAATCGCTCGACGACGACGGTCTGCGGCGTGATCGGGTACGCGCTGATTATCTGGGGCCGAGCGAGGCGAACGCCCTCGGCAAGGGCCTCGTCGCCCGAGAGGAACCTCTTCATCTACCTCACCTTCCCTTCGGGCTGCATCTCCAAGGCGCCGAACCGGCATGCCCTGACGCACACCCCGCACCCCTTGCAGAAGTCATAGTCGACCGCAACCGGCGCACTGCCTTCCGGATCGGCGACCTTGTAGACCGTTCCGTCGGGGCATTGCATGTAGCATTGCAGGCACCCCGTGCACTTTTCTGCATCCAAGACGGGCCGGTAAACGCGCCATCCTGCGTTCTTCGACACGAGGTGCCCCGCAGTCCAGCACGTCGTGCGGGCGAACTCGAACGGATCGAGCTCGCCGCCGACCAGCTCTGGGATGACCCTCTCGCGCGGCGCCGGGGCGTTGCGCAGGACGGGCTGCGAAACGGCTCCGACGGTTCCCTCGGGCTCGTCTTGCCCGACGGTATCCGCAGACGCGAGCGAGGCCCGATACGCGTCGAGCCCGTCGGCCAGAAGCCGCTCGACCTCGTCGATCACCGCAAGGTTTCCCCGGTGAAGCTTCGGCGCCATGTATTGGCGCACGGCCTCGCGCGCGTCGTCGGGCGAGAGGGCGTCCGACAAAACGGAGACAGCCGCCAAAAACGTCGTGTTGGGAATCTCCCGCCCGAGGATCGCGAGGGAGATGCCGTTGGCGTCGAACGGCACCACGCGCGGGTCGTCGAAGCGCCGCACGCTGTTGACGAGGACGACGCCGCCCTCCTTCAGCTCCGACTCCCACCCCTCGCCGAACAGGGTCTCGTCGAGGTACACGACGAAGTCCGCCTTCGAAATCGCGCTCCGGTCGCCGATCTTGGCGCTGTCCATCTTGGTGAACGCGCGCATCGGGGCGCCGCGACGCTCGGGCCCGAAGCTCGGGAACGCAAGCGCATACCGACCCGGCGCGAGGGACGCCGCCGCGCCGAGCAGCCGCGCTGCGGTGAACGCCCCTTGGCCGCCGCGGCCGTGCCACAGTACTTCTATCATCGGTTTTCCCATCGTCAAAGAATTCTCAGCCCTCCGAGTATACGGCAAGCCCCGGGAAAAGAAGAAGGCGCCGCAGGGGCGCCTCGAGAGGAAGGTCGCGAAGGAGGGCTGAGGGGGATCACGCCCTCCTTCGCAGTTTTTGCGGCGCAACCCAGACGAGAGAGAAGAGGCGCACCGCCCAGTTAAGCAACTAGAAGGAGACTTCGTGTTCGCGTTGCTTGCGTTGAACACATTTGTTACCTTACGCTAACATTTTTCTGGCGTCAACAAAAAGTTTACCTTGGTTTACCTCTTCACATTTTTTCCACATTTCCGCCGAACGTCAGCGCTTCGACCCCTGGCGCCCCATGCCGCCCTTGTGCCCGGAGGCCTTGTTCGGGCCCATGCCCTTGCCGCCCTGGTTGGAGAACCGCCCGCGGGGCTTCGCCGGGGAGCCGCCCTTCGCAGCCCTCCCCTTGTGCGACGAGCCGCCGGGCTTGCCCGACCCCTCCTTCTTGGGGCGAATCAGGCATTTCGGACCGTAGCCGATGAGGTCGGTGCGGCCGGCCCGGACCAGGGCCTCCTCGACCAGATCGCGGTTCTTGGGGTTGCGGTACTGGATGAGCGCGCGCTGCAGGGCCTTCTCGTGGGGCACCGTCGCGCAGTACACCGGCTCCATGGTCCGCGGGTCGACCCCGGTGTAGTAGATGCACGTGCTGATGGTGGACGGAGTCGGGTAAAAGTCTTGGACCTGCTCGGGGCTAAAGCCCATGTCGCGGCAAAACTCCGCCAGCTCGACGGCCTCCCTCAGCGTAGATCCGGGGTGGGACGACATGAGGTACGGAACGACGAACTGCTTCTTGCCGAGCTCGCGGTTCGCGCGATCGAACCGCTCGACAAAGTCCCGGTACACCTCGTTGCCCGGCTTGCCCATGACGTCGAGCACCGCCTTCGAGACATGCTCGGGCGCCAAGCGCAGCTGGCCGCTGACGTGGTGCTCCGCCAGCTCGCGGATGTAGCCGTCCGCATGCTTGTCGAGCAGGGCGTAGTCGAAGCGGATGCCGCTGCGCACAAACACCTTCTTGACCCCCGGCAACGCGCGGATCTCGCGCAGGAGCCCGAGGTAGTCGCTGTGGTCCACCTGGAGGCTGCGGCAGGGCTTCGGCGACAGGCACCTCTTCCCCCGGCAAGCACCCCGCTCCATCTGGCGCGGGCACGCCGGCTTGCGAAAATCCGCGGTGGGGCCGCCGACGTCGTGTATGTAGCCCTTGAACCCGGGGTCGCGCGTTATGCGCTCGGCCTCGGCGAGGATGCTCTCGTGGCTGCGGCTCTGGATGATGCGGCCCTGGTGGAAGCTGAGGCTGCAGAACGCGCACTCGCCGAAGCACCCGCGGTTGCTCGTGATGCTGAACCTGACCTCGTCGATCGCGGGGACCCCGCCCGACTTCTCGTAGACGGGGTGGTACGTGCGGGCGTAGGGCAGGTCGTACGTCGCGTCCATCTCCTCGGTCGAGAGCGGCTCCTGCGCGGGGTTTTGCACCACGTACACGCCGTCGCGCTCGTAGGGCTCGACGAGCCTGCGACCCGAGAACGGGTCGAGGTTCGCGTACTGCGCCTTGAAGCTGCGCGCATACTCGAGCTTGTCGCGCGCCATATCCTCCCAGCTCGGCAAGACCTCGGCGTCGTACACCGAGCCGAGGTCGCCCGTGCGGTACACGGTGCCCGCGACATAGGTCACCTGGCGGACAGGAATCCCCGCGTCGAGCGCGTCGGCCACCTCGACGATCGAGCGCTCCCCCATGCCATACAACAGCAAATCGGCCTGGCTGTCGAGGAGCACCGACCGCTTCATCTTGTTCGCCCAGTAGTCGTAGTGGGCAAGGCGCCTCAGGCTCGCCTCGACGCCCCCCAAGACGATGGGCACGTCCCTGAACGCGCGCCTGACGAGGTTGCCGTAGACGACGGTGGCGTTGTCTGGCCGCAGGCCCATCTTTCCGCCCGGCGAGTAGTAGTCGCGGCTGCGGTGCTTTTTCGCAACGGTGTAGTGGTTGACCATCGAGTCCATGTTGCCCGCGCTCACGAGGAACGCAAGGCGCGGGCGGCCAAGCGTCTTGACGCTCTCCACGTCGCGCCAGTCGGGCTGGGCGATTACGCCGACCCGGTAGCCGTGCGCCTCGAGCACGCGCGTGATGATGGCCATGCCGAAGGACGGGTGGTCCACGTAGGCGTCGCCGCACACGTACACGAAGTCACAGCAATCCCATCCGCGCTCCTCCATGTCGCGCTTGCTGATGGGCAAAAAGCTCGCAGCGGCCACGTGGGGGGGGGGGGGGGGGGGGGGGGGGGGGG
>R18__coassemble_1572_pt1 | contig 24436 bp, 12 predicted proteins | sample R18__metabat2_low_PE_019 | metagenome-assembled genome bin R18
TTCCATCGCGGCGGGTCTCATCCCGTTCCTCGAGCACGACGACGCGAACCGCGCGCTGATGGGCTCCAACATGCAGCGCCAGGCAGTGCCCCTGCTGCGTCCGAGCGCCCCGTTGGTCGGAACCGGCATCGAGCACCGCATCGCCGTCGACTCCGGCGAGATCCTCGTTGCGCAGAACCCCGGCGTCGTCGACTACGTTGACGGTCAGACCATCATCATCCTGAACAACGACGGCGAGTACGACGAGTACCTCATCCCGAAGTTCCAGCGCTCCAACCAGAGCGGATGCATCAACCACCGACCGATCGTCCGCCAGGGCGACGAGGTCGCGGCCGGCGACGTCCTCGCAGACGGCCCGAGCTGCGACAACGGCGAGCTTGCGCTCGGCCAGAACCTCCTCATCGCGTACATGCCCTGGGAAGGCTACAACTACGAGGACGCCATCATCGTCTCCGAGCGCGTGGTCGCCGAGGACCTGTTGACCTCCATCCACATCTCCGAGTACGAGCTCGACGCCCGCGACACCAAGCTGGGTCCCGAGGAAATCACCCGCGAGATCCCCAACGTCTCCGAGGACATGATCTCCGACCTTGACGCCGACGGCATCATCCGCATCGGCGCCGAGGTCTTCCCCGGCGACGTGCTCGTCGGCAAGGTCACCCCGAAGGGCGAGACCGAGCTGACCGCCGAGGAGCGCCTGCTGCGCGCCATCTTCGGCGAGAAGGCCCGCGAGGTCCGCGACACGTCCCTGAAGGTGCCCCACGGCTCCGGCGGACGCGTCATCGACATCCACCGCTTCAGCCGCGAGGCCGGCGACGACCTGCCTCCCGGAGTCAACGAGCTCGTGCGCGTCTACATCGCCCAGAAGCGCAAGGTCCAACAGGGCGACAAGCTCTCCGGCCGCCACGGCAACAAGGGCGTCATCTCCCGCGTTCTGCCGGTCGAGGACATGCCCTACCTGTCTGACGGCACGCCGATCGACGTCATCCTCAACCCGCTGGGCGTTCCCTCCCGTATGAACGTCGGCCAGCTGCTCGAGAACCATCTCGGCTGGGCCGCCAAGTGGGGCTGGTCCGACGATCCGGACAGCACCGAGCCGGTCCAGGGGCCGTTCCACGTCGCGACGCCGGTCTTCGACGGCGCGACCGAGAAGGAGATCTCGGACTGCATCGAGGCGGCCAACAAGAACCTCCTCAACATCAACCATGCCAAGTACGGCGAGCTGGCGCGTGACGAGTTCGTGCCCCAGCTTTCCCGCGAGGGCAAGACGTGGCTGTTCGACGGCCGCACCGGCGAGCGCTTCCGCGAGCCCATCACCGTCGGCGCAACCTACATCCTCAAGCTGGGCCACATGGTCGACGACAAGATCCATGCCCGCTCGACCGGCCCCTACAGCCTCATCACCCAGCAGCCTCTCGGCGGCAAGGCCCAGTTCGGCGGCCAGCGCTTCGGCGAGATGGAGGTCTGGGCGCTCTACGCGTACGGCGCCTCCAACGTCCTGCAGGAGATCCTGACCGTGAAGTCCGACGACACCGCCGGCCGCGTCAAGTCCTACGAGGCCATCGTCAAGGGCGAGAACATCCCGCCGGCGGAGGTCCCGGAGTCCTTCAAGGTCCTCGTCAAGGAGATGCGCTCCCTCTGCCTGAACGTCGAGCTCGAGTCCCACGCGACCCCCGAGCCCGAGGAAGAGGACGCGGACGCCCTGCTCTTGGCCGCTATGCAGGCTGATGCCAAGAAGACCGAGGAAGAGGACGCGGCGAGCGCCCTCGACAGCATCGCCGCCGAGCTGTCCGATCTCATGGGCGGCCTCAAGGACGACGACGTTGACACTAGCGAACTGATTGGCGAAGGGGAGGATGAGTAAATGACGACCGAATACGATGTCACCAACTTTGACGCCATGCGCATCTCCTTGGCCAGCGCGGAGGACGTCCGCAGCTGGTCCCGAGGCGAGGTAAAGAAGCCCGAGACCATCAACTACCGTACGCTGAAGCCCGAGAAGGACGGCCTGTACTGCGAGAAGATCTTCGGTCCCACCAAGGACTGGGAGTGCGCTTGCGGCAAGTACAAGCGCATCCGCTTCAAGGACGTCAAGTGCGAGCGCTGCGGCGTCGAGGTCACCCGCGCCAAGGTGCGTCGCGAGCGCATGGGCCATATCGAGCTCGCCGCGCCCGTGAGCCATATCTGGTACTTCAAGGGCAGCCCCAGCCGACTCGGCTACCTGCTCGACATTCCGCCCAAGGAGCTTGAGAAGGTCCTGTACTTCGCCAGCTCCATCATCACGTCCGTCGACCGCGAGGGCCGCGAGGAGGACGAGGACATCCTGCGCGACGAGCTCGCCGCCGACCTCGAGGAGCTCGACGCCGAGCGCGAGCGCCTCATCGAAGAGGTCAAGCGCATGTCCACCGAGTACAAGCCCGAAGACGACGAGTTCGTCGACGAGTTTGACGAGGACGAGCTCATGACCCCCGAGGAGGTCGAGGAGGAGATCGCCGAGCTGAACGAGGAGTTCGACGAGCGCAAAGAGCAGCGCCAGGAGGCGTTTGACCTGTTCATGCGCATCGAGCCCCGCATGCTCGTCCCCGACGAGTCCCTCTACCGCGTCATGCGCGCCAACTACCGCGACTACTTCACGGGCGGCATGGGCGCCGAGGCCGTTCGCGACCTCCTCGACGCCATGGACCTCGACGAGACCGCCAAGGAGCTCTCCGAGATCATCGACACCGGCAAGGGCCAGAAGCGCGCGAAGGCTATCAAGCGCCTCAAGGTCGTCGACGCCTTCATGAAGAGCTCCAACAAGCCCTCCGACATGATTCTCGACGTCATCCCGGTCATCCCGCCCGACCTGCGCCCCATGGTTCAGCTCGACGGCGGCCGCTTTGCCACGTCCGACCTCAACGACCTCTACCGCCGCGTCATCAACCGCAACAACCGCCTGAAGCGCCTGCTCGACCTCGGCGCGCCCGAGATCATCGTGAACAACGAGAAGCGCATGCTCCAGGAAGCCGTCGACAGCCTGTTCGACAACGGCCGTCGCGGCCGTCCGGTGACGGGCCCCGGCGGACGCGCCCTCAAGAGCCTTTCCGACATGCTCAAGGGCAAGCAGGGCCGTTTCCGCCAGAACCTGCTCGGCAAGCGCGTCGACTACTCCGGCCGTTCCGTTATCGTCGTCGGCCCGACGCTCAAGCTGCACCAGTGCGGCCTGCCGTCCCAGATGGCCCTCGAGCTTTTCAAGCCCTTCGTCATGAAGCGCCTGGTCGAGCTTGAGTACGCCGCCAACATCAAGGCCGCCAAGCGCGCGGTCGACCGCGGCGCGACCTACGTGTGGGACGTCCTCGAGGAGGTCATCACCGAGCACCCCGTCCTGCTCAACCGCGCACCTACCCTGCACCGCCTCGGCATCCAGGCGTTCGAGCCGGTTCTGGTCGAGGGCAAGGCCATCAAGCTGCATCCGCTGGTCTGCACCGCGTTCAACGCCGACTTCGACGGCGACCAGATGGCCGTCCACGTCCCGCTGGGCAACGCCGCCCAGGCAGAGGCGCGCGTCCTGATGCTGTCCTCCAACAACATCAAGTCCCCGGCGCACGGCCGTCCTCTGACGGTCCCGACCCAGGACATGATCATCGGCCTGTACTACCTGACCGCAGCCCGCGACGGGTTCCCGGGCGAGGGCCGCGTGTTCATCGACATCGACGATGCCATGAACGCCTACGACGCCCGTGCCGACGTTGACCTCCAGGCCAAGATCTGGGTGCGTCTGCGCGTGGACTGCCAGGTCGCCACGTCCTACGGCGAGTTCGAGGACCACAAGGCCGGCGACCGCATCCAGACCACGATCGGCCGCATCATCTTCAACAACATCTTGCCGATGGACTACGAGTTCCTGAACTACGAGATGAACAAGAAGGAGATCAGCCGCCTGGTCGAGGACGTCTGCAACCGCTACAGCCTCTCCGAGGTCCCGCCCATCCTGGACGGCCTCAAGGCCAACGGCTTCCACTACGCGACCCGCGCGGGCCTCACCGTCTCCGTCTACGACGCCACCATTCCGCCGACCAAGCCCGGCATCCTCGCCGCGGCTGACGAGAAGGTCGCCGTCATCGACGAGGACTACGAGATGGGCCTCATGAGCCCCGAAGAGCGCCACAAGCAGATCGTCGACGTTTGGAACGAGGCCAACGAGGAGGTCGGCGAGGCGATGGCCGACAACTTCGACAAGTTCAACCCCATCTACATGATGGCGTTCTCCGGCGCTCGAGGCAACATCAAGCAGATTCGCCAGCTCGCCGGCATGCGCGGCCTGATGTCCGACCCGAAGGGCGAGATCATCGACCGCCCCATCAAGGCGAACTTCCGCGAGGGCCTCTCCGTATTGGAGTACTTCATCTCCACGCACGGCGCCCGCAAGGGTCTGGCCGACACCGCGCTGCGTACCGCTGACTCCGGCTACCTGACCCGTCGTCTCGTCGACGTCGCGCAAGACGTCATCATCCGCGAGATTGACTGCGGCTCCACCGAGGGCGTGCCCTACCCCGTCCGCAACGAGAAGGGCGACCTCGACGACAACCTGATCGGCCGCTGCATGCTCGAGCCCGCCGTCAACGCTGACGGCGAGGTTATCCTCGAGGCCGGCGAGTACATCTCGTCCATTGCCGTGCTCAAGGAGCTCGACGCTGCGGGCATCGACACGGTCGTCATCCGCACGATCATGACCTGCCATGCGAGCCACGGCGTCTGCCAGAAGTGCTACGGCTGGGATCTGGCCACCGCCCGCCCGGTCAACATCGGCACGGCTGTCGGCATCATCGCCGCCCAGTCCATCGGCGAGCCCGGCACCCAGCTGACCATGCGCACGTTCCACTCCGGCGGCGTCGCAGGCGAGGACATCACCCACGGCCTGCCCCGCGTCCAGGAGCTTTTCGAGGCCCGCAAGCCCAAGGGCCAGGCGGTCCTCGCCGAGATCTCCGGCACGTTGCAGGTGTTCGGCGACAAGACGTCCAAGAAGTTCACCGTCCACGACGAGGAGGGCAACTTCCGCGAGTACGAGGTCTCCGCGCGAGCCCAGCTCATGCCGGGCCTCAAGGACGGCGACCAGGTCGTCATGGGCCAGCAGATCACCCGCGGTTCCATCAACCCGCACGACTTGCTGCGCCTGACTGACCCGAACACGACCCTGCGCTACATCGTCTCCCAGGTTCAGGAGGTGTACGTCAGCCAGGGCGTAGACATCAATGACAAGCACATCGAGGTCATTGCGCGCCAGATGCTGCGCAAGGTGGCCGTCCTCGAGGCGGGCGACTCCGACCTCTTGCCGGGCCGCCAGGTCAATCGCTTCGAGTTCGACAAGGTGGCGAACGCCCTCATCGCCGAGGGCAAGGAGCCGCCGGTCGGCCAGCCCCTGCTGCTCGGCATCACCAAGGCGTCGCTGGCCACCGACTCGTGGCTGTCCGCTGCTTCCTTCCAGGAGACGACCAAGGTGTTGACCGACGCCGCCATCGAGGGCAAGCGCGACTCGCTCGCCGGCTTGAAGGAGAACGTCATCATCGGCAAGCCCATTCCCGCGGGCACCGGCCTCAACCGCTACCACGAGGTCGGCCTCACCTACAAGGGTGAGCGCGTCGACAAGGTGACCGCAGAGGCGCTGCCCGCCTGTGCCCCCGACGCTCTGCGCGAGATCGAGGAGCTCCTGCCCCAGCCGCAGGATTGGAGCCTCGACGCCGACGCCTATCCGGGCGGGGTTGCGGGCTTCGGCGGCTACTTCGGCTCCTCCTCCTACGGGGCGACGGGGCTGTCCGAGGAGGATGCGCGCCTGTACATCTACGACGACCTCGGGGTCTCCCAGCGCTGGGCGAACAAGTTCTCCGAGGCCGGCATCGAAACCGTTGCCGATCTCGTCGGCCACAACGAGGAGGACCTCCTCCGCATCGAGGGCATCGGCGTGAAGGCGCTCGAGGAGCTCAAGGCGGGCTTGGCCGAGCGCAACCTGTCCCACGTCATCGAGGACGACCTGCAGGCTACGAGCGACGACATGAGCCAGCTTCTGGACATGGTCTTCAGCCCGGACGACTCGATCCTGATCGGCGGGTCCGAGCCTGCGACGTTCAGCACCGACGGCGAGGACATGCTGGGCGAGGCTTTGCCTCCGCGCTCTTACCAGCGCAACCTCGACGAGCTCGACGCCCTTTTGGGCTCGGTGAGCTCGTTCGGGTTCGGCATCACCTCCGAGGAGGACGAGGCGGCTTCCAACGCCTCCATGGCTTCCGACGAGGACTAGCTTGAAACGCGAGAGGGGGTGCTTCGGCGCCCCCTCTTTTCGTATAGGGCCGGCGATTCGAGCCGAATCGCCGCGGCCCGCTGGCACCATTGGATCAATAAGGGGATTGATTGTATGGCTAGATTGTTTGGGACTGATGGCGTAAGGGGCATCGCCAACAAGGAACTGACCTGCGGCCTCGCCTTCAAGCTCGGCCAGGCGGCCGTGGCTTTCCAGGGCAAGACCATCTTGGTCGGCAAGGATACGAGGCTGTCGGGCGACATGCTCGAGAACGCCGTCTTCGCCGGCATCACGAGCATGGGCGGCACGGCTCTCGACGCCGGCGTCATTCCGACGCCCGGCGTGGCGCTGCTCGTGCGCGAGCTGCATTGCGACGGCGGCATCGTCATATCGGCGAGCCACAACCCGCCCGAGTACAACGGCATCAAGTTCTTCGACGGCCGCGGCTTCAAGCTGCCCGATGCGGTCGAAGACGAGATCGAGGCGTTCGTCAGCGCCGGAGGGGCCAAGGCGGAGGACCTTCCCAACGGCGACGAGGTCGGCATCGTCTTGCCGGTCGAGAACGCTGCGGAGCTCTACATCCAACACGCCGTCGACGCGATCAGGGGCCAAGGCGTAGACTTCGACGGCATGAAGATCGCGCTCGACTGCGGCCATGGGGCCAGCGCCCTGACGAGCCGCGAGGCCCTCGAGGCCCTCGGCGCCGAGGTCATCGCCATCAACGAGGACTACTGCGGCACCGACATCAACGTCGCCTGCGGGTCGACCAACCTCGAGCCCGTGCGCGCTCTCGTCGCTGCGAGCGGCGCTGCCGTGGGCATCGCACACGACGGCGATGCCGATCGCGTCATGATGGTCGACTCCCAGGGAAGGGAGGTCGACGGGGATGTCATGGCTGCGGTTCTCGCGGTCGACATGAAGGGCCGCGGATGCCTTGCGGGCAACACCGTCGTCGGCACCGTCATGTGCAACCTCGGCTTCGTCCGCGCCATGGAGGCCGAGGGCATCTCGGTCGTCCAGACGAAGGTCGGCGACCGCTACGTTCTCGAGGAGATGCTCGACAAGGGTTACTCCGTCGGCGGCGAGCAGTCCGGCCACATGATCATGCTCGACTACAACTCGACGGGCGACGGCCTCATGACGGCCGTCCAGTTCCTGGCTGCGGTTGTCCGCGCGGGCAAGACCGTCGACGAGGCCGCGGCCATCGTCACGAAGTTCCCCCAGATCCTCATCAACGTCAAGGGCGTCGACAAGCATGCGCTCGACGGCTGCGCTCCTGTCTGGGAGGCGGTGCGCGCCGCGGAAGAGGAGATGGGCGATACGGGCCGCGTGCTTCTGAGGCCCAGCGGAACCGAGCCGCTCGTCCGTGTGATGGTCGAGGCGGCGTCTGACGAGGACGCGAAGCGCCATGCCGAATCTATCGCCGAGGTCGTGAGGCAGGAGCTCTCGATTTAGGAGAAGGCGGAGAATTCCGAAAGAAAGCGCCCCTCAAAGGGGCGCTTTCTCTTTGTCGTTTATGGCGTTGGGCTCGTCGTTTTCCTAACGGCGGCGGAACTTCCTTCGAATCTCGGAGACCCTGCCGAGAAGGGAGAGGCCCCTCTTGGCGGTCTTCGCTAGGTTCTTCCCAACGGCGCCGACGCCTCCCTCGGAGGTCTTCGGCGCGGCTTTTTCAGACTCGGGGGCGAATCGGGTTGCAGCGGGTTGCTCGGCTTTTGCCGATTGCACGCGCTCGAGCCTCTCATCGACCTCAGGCTCGGTTGCCGGTTCGGGCTCGGAAGCGGGCTGCGGTTCGGGCTCTGCAGCCGGTTGCGCATCCGAGTCGGGGGACGGGCTGCGAACGGGTTCGGGCTCGGGTCCGGCGTCCGGGGTTGAGCCCGAACCGGGCACCGGGTCGGGCTCGGACTTCGGTGCCGGTTCGGTCTCGGATTGATCTGCGTTTGCCTCGGTTGTTTCTTCTGCGGGCGCGACGGTTGGGCTAACCGCGGCCCTTAAGGCAAAAGGGCGGGGGGCTCCGTTCTTCGCGCGGTCGGTGATCTCGGCGGGCTTGCGCTTCGGCGCAGCGGGCTTGATCGCCGTGGCTCTGGCTGCGGGCTCAGGCTCTGGCTCGGCTGCGGGCTCAGGCTCTGGCTCGGCTGCGGGCTCAGGCTCCGGCTCGGGCTCCGCAGCGACCTCGGCAGCAGCCGTAACCTCTGGCTCGGGCGCTGTGGCTTCGGCCTCGGGTTCGGCTTCAGGCTCCGCGGCTGCCTCGGCCTCTTCCCTCGCGCAGGAATCCCTCAGCGATTTGACGAGCTCCTTCTGCTCGGACGTGGGCAGCTTGGCGAGGTCGATTTGGAACTTCTGGCTCTCGAACAGGGCGATACCCGTCTTGTTGCCCGCTTCGTCGAACGTGTAGCGGACGATGTCGCCGTTCTCGTCGCGCTTGCCGAAGTATCCGAGCGGCGTGTAGGTGCCGTCCGGCAAAAGCTCGCGCAGCTTGGCCGTGTCGTGCATGCTCGCGAACAGGTAGTCGAGGATGCGCTGCTTGTGGCGCTCCTCGGTGATGGGCCATGCGATCTCGACGCGCTTGTCCATGTTGCGGGTCATCAAGTCGGCGCTGCTGCAGTACATGCGCATCTCCGGATCGTCGACCGCGCCGAAGCAGTAGATGCGGCTGTGCTCGAGCAAACGGCCCACGATGGAGACGACGCTGACGTTGTCGGTGTATCCGGGCACGCCGGGCACGATGCAGCTGATGCCGCGGACGAACAGCTTCACCGGCACGCCTGCCTGGCTTGCCTCGGCGATCTTCTCGATGACGTCCTTGTCGGTGATGCTGTTGGTCTTGAAGAACAGGCCGCAGGGCTTGCCCTCGCGGGCCTTCGCGATCTCGTCGTCGATGCCTGCGAGGATGTTCGGCTTGATCTGGAGCGGGGCGACCCAGAGGGTCTTGTAGTCGTCGGCCGCGTTCTCGAGCGCCATGTTGCGGAAGAACTCAACGGCGTCGAGGCCGAACTTCGCATCGGTCGTGATGAAGCTGATGTCGGTGTAGAGGCGCGCGGTCTTCTCGTTGTAGTTGCCGGTGCCGAGCTGGGTGATGTACTGCACGCCGTCGTCGGTCTGGCGCGTGATGCTGCAGATCTTGCTGTGGACCTTGAAGTCGCGGAAGCCGTAGATGACGTTGCACCCCGACTCCTCGAAGCGCTGGGACCATTTGATGTTGTTGTCCTCGTCGAAGCGGGCGCGCAGCTCGAACAGCGCGGTGACCGCCTTGCCGTTCTCGGCGGCGCGGATCAGCGCCTCGGCGAGGCGGCTGACGGAGGCGAGGCGGTAGAGGGTGATGCGGATGGAGATGACGTTCGGGTCGATCGCCGCCTCCTCGAGCAGCTGGACGAAGGAGTCCATGCTCTCGTACGGATAGCAGAGCAGCAGGTCGCGCTTGGAAACCTGCTTGAGCATGGATTTCCCGGGCTTGACGCGCGCGCAGAGCGCGGGATTGAAGGGGCCGTTGACCAAGGGGGCGCGCCTGTCCTGGGTGAGCATGCCGGAGATGCCCCACGTGTAGCTCAGGTCCAGCGGGACCGTCGTCACGTAGGTCTGGTACTTCTCGAGGCCGAGGCGCGCGAGCAGCGTCTCCTCGACGACCGGGGAGAGGGGCTTGGAGCTCTCGAGGCGCACGGGCGCGAGGCGGCCGCGCTTCTTGAGGATGCGCTTCATGTGCTCGCGGTAGTCGGTGTCCGCCTCGTCGGAGCTCTCGGTGGTGTCAAGGTCGGCGTTGCGCGTGACGCAGATGATGTTGGTGTGCTTGACCTTGTACATGTCGAAGACGGCGGGCGCGAGGTGCTCGACGAGCTCCTCGAGCAGGATGAACGCGGTCTCGGCGCCGGGGATCTCGATGACACGGCGGCATTGGCGCGGCATGGGGATGAGGCCCAGGGTCACGCCCTCCGCTCCGCCGGACTCGGCCTTCTTCTTTTTCTTCTTTTTCTTGTCGCTCTTCGTCTCGTCGAGGCGAACGACCACGTACAGGTCGCCGTTCTCGAGGTGGGGGAACGGGTGGCGGCTGTTGACGATCTGGGGGGAGAGGAACGGCTTGACGTACTCCTCGCCGTAGCTGGAGACGAACGCCATCTGCTCCTCGTCGAGCTCGTCGATGTGGAGGTGGTGGACGCCGTTTTCCGCGAGCTGGGCGCGGATGTCCTCGAAGACCCTCTCCTGCTGCGGGTAGAGCTGGTGGCAGCGCTCGTGGATGATCTTGATCTGCTCGGAGGTGGAGAGGCCGCTCTTGTTGTCGATGACGGGCTCCTTGAGAAGCGACAGGTCGGTCAGCGACCCCACGCGCACCATGAAGAACTCCTGGAGGTTGCTCCAGAAGATGCTGACGAAGTTGAGACGCTCCAACAGGGGAACGGTCTCGTCGGCGCCTTGGTCGAGGACGCGCTCGTCGAATGTGAGCCACGAGAGCTCTCGGTTTTGCATGTAGGGGGTGATGGAGCGATATCGCTGCTCGAAAGAGCGATACCCGGTGGGTTTGGTGCTCATGTGCGGAACCTCTCTCTAACTGCTAAAGGTGATTCCGATTCTACTCCATTAAAAGGATTGCTGGGGGTTTTCCTGCGGTTTTGCGGGGGTCAATCCCTATGATTTTTTTTGAAATAGGGTTACAATGCTTTGCTTTGACGCGCAGTGTCAACATCAAGGCGTCTGCGAAGCCGGTGAGTCGAGTCGCTCGCGGCCGGGCTTCGCCTGTTCCAGAGGAATTGAGAGGGAAAACAACATGCTTGAGTCAATCGACTTTTCGCAAGGCCAAACCCGCAAGGGCGAGAAGAAGCGCTACAAGGAGCTTGTCAAAAAGCTCATCTTGCTCCAGCAGCGCGCGATCCAGGAGGGCGTCGGCCTCGTCGTCCTGTTCGAGGGCTGGGACGGCGCCGGCAAGGGCAGCCGCATCTCCGACCTGCTGTACAATCTCGACGCACGTGCGACGACGGTCCACATCTCGCCGGTGACCAACGAGAAGGAGCTTGCCAAGTTCCCCGGCCGCGAGAACGGCGTGCACGACTACTACCCGGTCATGAAGGAGTTCTGGGAGGCTCTCGGTCCCCGCGGCCACATCACGTTCTACGACCGCGGATGGTACGCGCGCGCCCTCGAGCGCATGCGCCTCGGCGAGCCGATGGACACCTACGCCCGCGCCATCTCCACGTTCGAGCGCCAGCTCGTCGCCGACGGCTACATCGTCGTGAAGATCTTCCTCCACGTCTCGGCCGACGGCCAGCGCGAGCGCCTGCACAAGCTCCACGAGGATCCGGCCACCCGCTGGCGTGTCAGCAAGGAGGACCTCGACTCCATCGCGAGCTACGACGAGGACTACAAGATGTACGACAGCCTGCTTGAGAACAGCAGCTTCGACTACGCTCCCTGGGTCATCGTCAACGGCGAGGACGCCGACCATGCCGACCTTGCCATCGTGGAGACGCTCGTCGACGAGCTCGAGAACCGCTTCGCCCGCGGCGCCGACCCCGAGGCCGCAGCCGCCGCTGCCAAGGCGGCCGCCAACTCCGCCGGCAAGCTGAAGAACGACAAGAAGGAGATCTCCGCGGAGGAGAAGCTCGCCCTCGCCCAAGCCGAGGCCGACCTCGCCAGCAGCCAGGCCCCCCTGCGCAGCCGCTTCGCGACGCTTTCCAACTACCCCCGCCTCGAGGACGTCGACTACACGCTTGCCCTCGAGGAGGCCGAGTACAAGAAGCGCCTCAAGAAGGAGCAGATGCGCCTCTACCGCCTCGAGATGGAGATGTACCAGCGCCGCATCCCGCTGATCATCATGTACGAAGGCCAGGACGCAGCCGGCAAGGGCGGCTCCATCAAGCGCGTCGCCCAGGCCCTCGACGCCCGCGCCTACACCATCTTCCCGTCCCCGGCTCCCACCAAGCCCGAGCTGATGCACCCGTTCCTGTGGCGCTATTGGACCCGCCTGCCCAAGGCCGGCCACGTCGGCATCTACGACCGCAGCTGGTACGGCCGCGTCCTCGTCGAGCGCGTCGAGGGCTTCGCGAGCCCGTCCGAGTGGTCCCGCGCCTACGCCGAGATCAACGAGTTCGAGCGCGGCCTCGTCGATTGGGGCGCCATCCTCTTGAAGTTCTGGGGCGAGATCGACGCCGACGAGCAGCTCGCCCGCTTCAAGGCCCGCGAGAACGATCCCCAGAAGCAGTGGAAGATTACCGAGGAGGACTACCGCAACCGCGAAAAGGCCCCCCAGTACCACGCCGCGGTCTCCGACATGCTGCGTCTGACCAGCACGCCGTATGCTCCCTGGCACATCCTCGAGAGCAACAACAAGCTCTACGCCCGCATCAAGGCGCTCGAGATCATCAACGACGCCCTCGAGGAGCGCATGGGCATCAACCAGGGCAAGAAGGCCAAGAAGGACAAGAAGTAATCCGGCGGGGACGGCCGGGGCGCCGTCTGCGGACGGCTGGGTTCGGCAAGGTCCCGGCCCCATCGGCTTCCCGCTTGCTTGCTCGGGCGGACTCGGGAACGGGTCCGCCCTTTCTTTTTGGAGCGTCGCCTCGTGCGGGGGCTGTGCCGCGCAGGCACCTCTGAGGAGGATTTGCCGGCGTTTGCCGATGAAAAAGGGGCCGCCCGGCGAACCTCGCCCCCGGTGCTCGGTCCCTTCTTCTCGGGTCCGATCCGCGGGATGCGGTTCGCGGGGCAGCCCCCCGTTCAGCTCTGGTCGCAGGTCCTAGAACGCGTAGAGGGAGCCCTCGTTGGCGTATTGGACTTCGCCGGTGCCGGCGACGATGCGGCCGACGCGGTAGGTCGTCTCGCCGGCTTCGGCGAGGGCGGCCTCGACCTCCTCCACGCGCGCGGGGTCGACGATGAGGATCATGCCGGTGCCCATGTTGAAGGTCTTGAGGGCCTCCTCGTCGGAGAGCGCTGCGGCGTCGACGACGTACTTGATGACGGGGGGAACGGGCCAAGACCCCAGGTCGACTTCTGCGTTGACGTTCTTGGGCAGGGCGCGGTTCAGGTTCTCGGTGATGCCGCCGCCGGTGATGTGGCCGAGGGCGCGCACGGCGCCGGGAGCCTGCTTCAAGACGCTCAGCACGGGCTTCACGTAGATGCGGGTGGGCGTGAGCAGGGCCTCGGCCACCGACTTGCCGCCCAGCTCCTCGCAGGGGGCCAGGGCCTCGTCGCGCGTCATGCGGTCGACGGTGACCTTGCGGGCGAGCGAGTAGCCGTTGGAGTGGAGGCCGCTCGAGGCGAGCGCCACGAGCACGTCGCCTTCGCGAACGCTTTCGGGGTCGAGCATCTTGGGGCGGTCGACGACGGCGACGCAGAAGCCGCTCACGTCGTAGTCGCTCGGGTCCATGACGCCGGGGTGCTCGGCCATCTCGCCGCCGATGAGCGCGCATCCCGCCTGGCGGCATCCCTCGCCGATGCCGCCGACGATCTCGGCCATCGCCTCGGAGTCGAGCTTGCCCACGGCGACGTAGTCGAGGAAGAACAGCGGCTCGGCGCCGGTGGCGAGCACGTCGTTGACGCACATCGCGACGAGGTCGATGCCGATGGTGGAGCTGTCGCCGGTCAGCTGGGCCACCTTGAGCTTGGTGCCCACGCCGTCGGTGCCGGAGACGAGCAGCGGGTCCTCCATGTCCTTGGCGGCGGCGATGCTGAACAGGCCGCCGAACCCCCCGATGTCGCCGACCACCTCGGGCCGGTAGGTGCTGTGGACGGTTTCTTTGATGGCGTCGACGGCGCGTGCGCCCTCGACGATGTCAACGCCTGCTTGGGCGTAGGTTACCTGCTGATCGGTGTTGGCCATGGAGCTCCCTTTCCGAGTGTTACATGCGTGGAACCAAGTCTATACCAACTGGTGCAGGCGGAGCGGGCAAAACGCAGCCGATATGCGGCGATGCTCCCTGCGGGCGGGCCGTCGGCGGGGAGCTTCGCCGGGACCGCGGGCTCGGCCAGGGCCGCTTCGCTCCGGGGGGGCTTGCGCGGCCTCGCTGGCGCGGGGCTTCGGGACGCGGTCGCTAACGCTTGCCCGCGCACAGGGTGCCCCGGCGTCGGAGTGCGGTCAGATGTCGAAGCTCAGGCCGTCGGCTGCGGGGGCGACTCTGCCGCCGTACTGCTCGCACCAGCGCTCGAGCTCGATGAGGGTGACCGGCTCGGCGTAGTGCATGCAGAGGTGGGTGAGGTAGATCTTGCCCGCGTCCAGCTCCAAACCCGCCTCCACGCACTCCTGGACGCTTTGGTGCTGGTCAGTGGGGCAGCTCTTCCAATAGGTCGCGTCCATGGCCAGGACGTCCACGCCGCGTATGCGCTCGCGCGTCTCCTCGGGCAAGGGGCCGGTGTCGCTGGCGTAGAACAGGCGCGTCTCGGGCGTCTCGACGAGGTATCCGAACGTGCCCGGCGCGTGGTGCACGGGCAGCGCGGTGTAGCGCACGCCGTCGAACTCGTGGGTGTCGAACGGCTCCATCACGTTCATGTCCAGCGCGTAGTCCATGTAGTGGAACTCGATGGCCACCTCGCCCAGGGTCTCGACGCTGCCGTAGGCGGGCAGGGTCTTGCGCGTGCGGAGCTGGACCATGTACTCCAGCTCGCACAGCCCCGTGATGTGGGCGGAGTGGCAGTGGGTGATCATGAGCTCGTCGAACTCGTGGACGTCTTCGCGGATGAGCTGGTGGCGCGTGTCGGGCGGGGTGTCTATGAGCAACGTCGCTCCCGACTCCAGCCCGCGCACCATGGCCCCGCAGTCTCCGCGCCGGGCCCGCGGGTCCCGCCGCGCCTCCATGCAGGCGGGGCATTCGCAGAAGAAGGCGGGAACGCCGCACCCGGCGCCCGTCCCCATGAAGGTGAAGCGGTGGCTCTTTGCCATGATCGACTCCTCGCGGTTGTTCGTTTCGTCTTTGCTCCCCGATTATCGCACGGAAAGCCTTTCCAAGGTCAAAAGCCGATTTGGTGCCCGAAAAATTCTCACTTTTATTTTGCGCAGACTAGCGCAAGTTTGCGGGGAATAGATATAATCAACCCTGACTGCCTGTCGGATACAGGGCAGTTGCGTGTTGCTTGTTTCAAGGGCGCCGCAGGCCATGAGGGACGGGCCGCCGTACTACATGAAGAAGGAAGTAGAGAGTCTCCTTCACCTAGTACGTAGGCTATTTGGGGTTCAACCTCGTTTCTCTACCGCTTCGGTTGTACGCCAAGGACCCAAGTGGGTTTGCGGTATGCAGCCTGTGTATTCGGGCTGCTGCCATTGGTGCTTGATTGACACGCGAAAGTAGGAAAGACGAGAAGAAGAGGGGAAGGAAGATGACGGAAATTGATATCCATGCGCCTGGCGTAGAATGCATTAAAACGCAATGCTACTTCTGCCATGCCAACTGCGGCGTTCTTGCGTATGTCAAGGACGGCGACGTCATCAAGATCGAGGGTGACCCCGATTACACCAACCAGGGTGGTCTTTGCTGCCGTGGCACGACTGCTCTCTTGCACGTCAATCATCCCGGCCGCGTCAACCACGTGTTGAAGCGCGTCGGCGAGAAGGGCGAGGGCAAGTGGGAGCAGGTCGACTACGACCAGGCTATCCAGGAGGTTGCTGATCGGCTCAACCAGATCAAAGCCGAAAACGGAGCAGAGTCTGTTGCGTCCTGCGGCGGTACCACCCGTACCGACGACTGGGCACGCCGCCGATTCCTCAACCAGTTCGGCACGCCGAACGGTTTCCACAACGCGCTGCTTTGCTGGATTCCGACGTTCATGGCAGAGACCTGCGTTGCGGGTTGGTCTCCGTTCGAGACCGACTTGGGCGGCGCACGCTGCCTGATCCTTTGGGGCATGAACCCCGCAGCCTCCACGCTGCCCGGCAACCACGGCTACTGGGACCTGATCAACAACGGCATGAAGTGCATCGTTGTCGATCCGCGCTACTCGGAGACCGCCTGCAAGGCCGACCTGTGGCTGCCCGTTCTGCCCGGCACCGACTGCGCTCTGGCGCTGTCCCTGCTGTACTGCGCGGTCATGGAGGGCCTGTGCAACTTTGAGTTCTGCGCAACCTGGTGCGACGGCTTCGACGAGCTGATGGGCCACCTGGGCGACTACACGCCCGAGTGGGCCGAGGAGATCTGCGGCATCCCCGCCGAGAAGATCCGCGCCGCCGCCACCATGTACTGCACCAACACCCCCGGCTGCATCCAGTGGGGCTGCACGTGGGACCAGCTGGGCGCTGCGTCCACCACGACCTCCCATGCCCTGCAGCTGCTCCGCGCCGTCACCGGCAACCTCGAGGTTCCCGGCGGCGACGGCATGCCCGGCCCGATCATGAACGCCCTCTGCGACGAGGAGCTCGAGCTCAACGAGCTGCTGCCCGAGGAGATGAAGTCGAAGCAGATCGGCTCCAACAAGTTCAAGCTGGCATCTTGGCCCGGCTACGGCAAGATCTCCAAGATGAACAAGCGCACGTGGGGCAAGACCCTGCCCGCAGAGTGGTTCTGCGAGGCCCACGGCCCCAGCGTCTTCAAGGCGATCCTCACCAAGGACCCCTACGAGATCCGCGCCCTCATCGTCAACGCCTCCAACCCCATCAACTCCTACGGCGACTCCAAGATGACGCTTGCCGCCATCAAGGCCGTCGAGTTCCTGGTCGTCGTTGACTACTGGATCACCCCGGTCGCCCTGTTCGCGGACTACGTCTTCCCCGCGGCAGGCGCGCTCGAGCGTCCGACCATCATCACCCACTACGGCGCCACCGACTCCATCATGGGCGGCCGCCGTGCAATCCAGCCGAAGTACGACCGCCACACCGACATGACCTTCTGGCGCAAGCTGGGTCTGGCCTGCGGTCAGGATCCCGCGAACTGGCAGTGGGAGACCGAGGAAGAGGCTTATTGGGCAATCATCCAGTCCATCGGCCTGCCCATCTCCAGCTACAACGAGTTCGTCGACAAGATCCGCATGTACTATCCGCCGCTGCACCAGAGCAAGTACATCTCCCGCGGCGCCTTCTGGACTCCGACCGGCAAGATCGAGCTGAACTCCACCATCCTTCAGGAGCTCGGCTATCCCGGAATGCCGACCTACATCGGCTGCTCCGAGAACCCGATCGACAACCCCGACCTCGCCGAGGAGTACCCGATCCGCCTCACCACCGGCGGCGGCTTCATGCCCTACCACCACTCCGAGCATTTCAACATGCCCTACACCCGTTACATCTCCCCGGATCCGTACTTCTGCATCAACCCCGAGTTGGCTGAGAAGCTCGGCATCCAGGAGCGCGACTGGTGCTGGATCGAGACCCGCCGCGGCCGCATCAAGATGCGCGCGGACGTCGACAACATCGTCGACCCCCGCGTCGTCATGTGCCCGCGCGGCTGGTGGTTCCCCGAGCGCGACGGCTCCGCAGACCTGGACAACCCGTTCGGCTGCCTGGAGTCCAACGTCAACACGCTGACCTCCGTCGACGACGAGCACTGCGACCCCATGGGCGGCTCCTGGGCCAACCGCGGCCTGCTCTGCAAGGTCTACAAGTGCACCGACAACGACAACGTGTACACCTACGATGACACCAAGTGGTCCATCCCCGGCTCCGACCCGCGCAAGGGCAAGACCTTCGAGGACGCGGTTCATCGCATGCCCAGCGAGGTCATCAAGGCCCGCGAGGACATCCCCTTCGAGGCTCCTGCCTATCCGGGCGGCGAGGTTCCCGAGGGCTACGAGTACCAGTGGCAGGACAACTCCCTGTACCACATCGCGACCAACTACAAGGTCGATCCCTCTGGCTGGCTGATCAACCCGGTCACCAAGGCCTACTACGACGCCTACACCTTCTGGCGCTACGACGCCGCCACCAACCAGCTCGTCGACGACAACACGGGCAAGCGCTACACCATGAACCGCGAGCCCATCGAGTACTGGGGCAGCCTGGTCTGCTATCCCGGCATGGCCGCTGCTCCCTACGAGCTGCCCGCCGGCATCGAGTGGAACCAGGAGAAGGGCATCGGCATGGCCTTCGGCCATCCCTACGACGTCAACTCCGGTTGGTGCATCCAGCCTGAGACCAACGTCTACTACGACGCCTACACGGGCCTTGCCTACGACGCCGCCCAGAACGTCCTCGTCGACGAGAAGACCGGCTACCACTACGACATGACCTCCCGCCAGCCCATCGACGGCGGTCCGGTCGTCTTCGGCGCTGCCACCCAGGCCGGCGAGGAGATTCCTCGTCCCGACGGTCTCCCCGAGACGGTCGAGTGGGATGGTGCCACGGGCACCGGCACGGCGTTCGGCCATCCCTACGACCAGGCATCCGGTTGGTGCATCGAGCCCGCGACGGGCGTTTACTACGACGTCTACACGGGCCTTGCCTATGACGCTGCCAGCAACACGCTGGTCAGCGAGCAGACCGGCTACCACTACGACATGACGACCCGCGAGCCCATCGACGGCGGTCCCTCCGTTCTCGGCAATGCCGCCGAGGCAACCGCAGAGGCTGAGCCTGCTGCCGAGGCCGAGCCCGCTGCCGAGGAGGCAGTCGAGGCCGTGGCCGAGATTGCTGCCGAGGTTGCCGCTGAGCCCGCTGCCGAGAAGACTCCCACCTCCAAGAAGCAGCGCGGCGCCCGCCCGACCAAGAAGGCCAAGACCGACGACCGCCGCGGCAAGACCGGCGCTGCCCGCCCGACTACCCTGAAGAAGGCCGCCAAGTCCGAGACGAAGGCCGAGCCTGCCGTTGAGGCAAAGGCCGAGCCTGCCGTTGAGGCGAAGGCCGAGGAGCCCAAGAAGCAGCGCGGTGCCCGCCCGACCAAGAAGGTCAAGACCGACGACCGCCGCGGCAAGACCGGCGCTGCCCGTCCGACTCGCAAGCTGTAAAGGAGAGGAGAAATCATGACCCGTTATTGCATGGTTATCGATAAGCGTCGTTGCGTCGGCTGCCACTCCTGCACGGTTGCGTGCCGCACGTGGAACCAGCTTCCGATGGATATCGTCTACAACCCCGTTCTGAGCGAGGGTTGCGTTGGCAAGTGGCCCAACGTGCACCGCACCTGGACCCCGATGCTTTGCCAGCATTGCGCCAAGCCGGCCTGCGTCCCGCAGTGCCCGACCGGCGCTTCCCAGCAGGCCGAGGACGGCACCGTCTGGGTTGAGTACAAGAAGTGCATGGGCTGCCTGGTCTGCGTCAACGCCTGCCCCTACGGCATGCGCGACCAGTCCAAGATGGAGCCGCGTCTGCATCGCTTCGTTCGCAAGTGCACGTTCTGCAAGGATCGCCGCGAGTACGACCCCGAGGCGACCACCTACTGTGTTCAGACCTGCCACCAGAAGGCTCGCATCTTCGGCGACCTGGACGACCCGAACTCCGAGGTCTCCCATATCGTCGGCTCCGTTACCACCGAGCGTCTCTTCGAAGAGCTGAACACTGAGCCCCAGATCTATTACATTCCGGACTTGGGAGGTGCTCTGTAATGCGTCATCATTATTGGGAATGGTACATTCCGACCTACCTGTTCTTGGGCGGTCTGGGCGGCGGCATCATGTTCCTGTCCATGATCCTCAGCGTGTTCGTGTATCCGGGCTCCGAGGCCGTTGCGCAGGCTCTTTGGCTGCCGGTCTTCTTTGCCCTGGCCTGCATCGCCTTGGGCTGCTGCTTCCTGATTCTGGACCTTGGCCAGCCGACGGTCTTCTACCGTGCGTTTGTCAAGAACAAGTCCGTTATCGCCTGGGGCGCTCGCTGCCTGTCCGTCTGCATGATCTTCGCGCTCCTGTGGTGGCTCTCCGCCATCCCGATGGTTGCCCCGATCGACTGCCTGCAGCCCATCGTGGACTTCTTCATGCCGTTCCGCGTGGTCAACATGGTGCTCTCCGGCATCGCCGGCGCATGCGTCATGATCTACACGGGCGCTATGCTGTCCACCCTGAAGGCTCACTCCTGGTGGGCCACCCCGGCTCTGCCGATCCTGTTCACCGTCTCCGCAACCTCCACGGGCTGCGCCGGCATCATGCTCTTCGCCGGCATCCATCCCCTGGGCGGCAACGCTGACGTCCTGCTGGCCACCGAAGCGGTCCGCAACTTCGTCCACATCGGCGACATCATCTTGGTCTTCGCCGAGATCTTCATCCTGCTGACCATGGTCCTGTCCTTCCTGGGCGCGGGCAACAAGGTCCAGAATGCAGCCGCACATCGCTGGATTCATGGCTCTTACGCCCTGCCGTTCTGGGGTGGCATGATCCTGTGCGGCCTCGTCATCCCGCAGGTCATCAACCTGTTCTACGGCGAGGTTGCCATCGCGGCCCATGTCGTCGGCCCGCTGTTCGTCCTGTTCGGCGGCTGCCTGCTTCGCTTCCTCTGCATCCAGTCTGACGACCGTGCCGAGGTTCCGGGCGAGGTCAGGTACTTCACCCGCCTGAAGAAGAAGGGCGAGGCTGAGTTCCTCACCCGTTGGGAGTACGGCAAGAACGAGTTCTAGGGTATAGTGAGCGTTGAGCTTGCATAGCTAGGATCAAGGGAGGGCCCGGCTTCGACAAGAAGCCGGGCCCTCTTGTTTGTTAGGGGGAAGAGATGGACAGCTACGTGTTCGAGGATGTGCTTGCGGGGACGCAGGTCGAATGTGAGTTTCCCGGCCTTGCCACGGTGGTGAGGGAGGCCGAGCGGGAGCACACGGCCGAGAAGAGCGTGTTCTTCCCCGGCTGCTCGTTTTTGAACTACGGATTGCCGCTGGTCCAAGCGGTGTACGCCACGCTTTCGGAGGCGGGGGAGGTCGACGGGATCTCTTTGCTGTGCTGCGGCAAGATCTTGTCCTACGAACCCAACGGCGAGATGGTCAGGAAAAACTTCGAGGACCAGCTCATCGACCGGTTGGCGGAGGTCGGGTGCGAGCGGTTGGTCTGCGCGTGCCCGAACTGCGTGAAGGCGTTGCGAGAGGCGTTCGCCCGCGATCCGCGCATGGACAACGTCAAGATCGAGACGGTGGCGAACGTCCTTTGCCGACTCGGGTATAAGGTCGACCCCGCCGTCGCGCAGCAGATTCTCGGCCGCAGGCTCGCGGAGGACGATTGGTATGCGGGCCGCATCACGGACAACGACGCGTTCTACCGCGCGATCGAAAACGCCCCGGCTGCGAAGTTCGCGGTGCACGACTCGTGTCCCGATAGGGCGACCGGCGAGTTCGCCGACAGCGTCCGCTCGATCATGCCCGACGGGCTGTGGGTCGACCCCGAGCATTGCCGGAAGCACTCCGTTTGCTGCGGCAGCCTCCCCCGTGCGGCGGGCAAGTTCGCCGCAGCGGACAAATGCGCCCAATCCCGCGGGGACGAGGCGGTGGATGCGGGGGCGAACGCCCTGGTTACCTCCTGCGTCAGCTGCTGCTTCCAGCTGAACATGGCGCAAAAGAGGGTTCCCGTGTTCCACTACCTCGAGCTGCTCTACAACTGGACCATCGATTGGCGCACGGCCGAGCAGTACATGAAGCTGCGCTTCCTGTTCGACGAGACGTTGGGCGCCATCGACGTGCGGGGAGACCGCAACTTCCAAGAGCTCAACGTCCCGACGGAGTAGCTCCCGCGACGTCCGTCTGCGAGTCGCCCCGCTTTGCCGGAGGGCGCTTGGCGAGGCGGAACCCCGAAAGGCCCAAGCGCAAGCCCGCCCCCGATTTGCCGGAGGGGCGGGCTTTTCAACGTGCTTCGCGCTGGTGATGCGCCTTTTCCCGGGCGCACGTTTACCCGGGCGCAACACGCGTGGGATATGCTAGCATTGCGATGATGAAAAACGGTCGGTGAGCACGTGCATCGGCCTTTTGTTGTGGGAGGAACTATGAAGACCCAGCAGGCAACGTACCTCGATTTCCTGGAGACCCCCGGCACGCAGATGGCGATCCCCGTGTTCCAACGCGTGTACACGTGGGGCGTGTGGCAGTGCGAGGAGCTATGGGAGGACATCATGCGGGCCGGAAGCGACCAGGAGTCGCACTTCATCGGCAGCATCGTCTACACCAGCGAGGACGTTGAGCGCGGCGACGGCGTGAAGCGCATGTACAACATCGTCGACGGCCAACAGCGCACGACGACCATGATGTTGCTGATGATCGCCTTGCGCGACCTCTTGCGGGCGAGCGGGAAGACCGCGGGAGGCAAGGGCCCCGAGGACGTCGAGTCGGAGTTCCTCTACATCGGCGAAGGCGGGGACCGCGTCTCGAAGTTCATCGCCGCGCCCGCCGACAAGGACACGCTCGCCGCGGTGTTGAACAAGACCGAGATGCCGGCCGACTACATGGTGTCGAAGTGCGTGGTGGACAACTACGCGTTCTTCGAGGAGAAACTCGGGGGTGTCGACCTCGACGTCCTGTGGCGCGGGCTCCAGAGCCTGTTCGCCATCGTCGTCGAGCTCGGCGGAGACGACAACCCCCAGCTCATCTTCGAGGGCATCAACTCCAAGGGCATGAGCTTGGCGACGAGCGACCTTTTGCGCAACCGGATGTTCTTCGGCCACGACGACGAGACCCAGGAGCGGCTGCTGTCGACCTATTGGGAGCCCCTCGAGGACCTGTTCAAGGACGACCCGAACCAGAACCACTTCAACGCGGCCCTGCGCCGCTGGCTCGTTGAGCAGGACGAGACGCTTGCGAAGCACTCCCGCTACGAGCTGTACAGCGTCTTTCGCAAATACATCGACGAGCGCTACGAGGGCACGACCGAGGACCTGATGAAGGAACTCCTCGCGAGCTGCGACGAGTTCTCCCACACGCTCAAGAGCCCCCCGATGAAGAAGCACCTCGATTGGGCGGAGGGCCACACCAAGATCGACACCGGCAGCGGCTTCGCCCTGTTCGGCTAGGGAGCGCGGGATGCAGACCAGGCAGGAGTGGTTCCTCGGCTTCCTCGGCCAGGAAAACACCCAGTTCACGATTCCGGTGTACCAGCGCGCATACGCCTGGGGCAAGAACCAGTGCGAGGAGCTGTGGGGGGATGTACTCCGGGCGGGCGAGCAGGGCGTCTCCCATTTCATGAGCATGGCGCTCTACCTGGAGGCGGGCACCGCGCCCGAGGGCGTGAGGCAGCTCGACGTCATCGACGGGCAACAGCGCATCGCCACTATGACGATCTTGCTGGCGGCGTTTCGGGACTTCCTGAGGGAGTCCGGCGCAAGCGTCGGCGGGACGGACGCCGCGTTGATCCAGGAGAGGTACCTGACGGTCGGGCCCGAAGGCGCGAAGCAAACGAAGATCTGTCTCATCGGCCCCGACAAGGCGACGCTCGAGTCGGTCGTCTTCGGGACGGAGCCGCCCAAGCGCGCCTCGCGCCACGTGCTCGACAACCGCTCCTATTTCCGCAGCCTGATGGACGCGGAGGGGTTTGACCCCGAGCTGTTTTGGGCAGGCGTCGGGAAGCTGTTGGTCATAGCGGCGCAGCTGGACGAAGGCGACAAGGCCCAGACCATATTCGAGGGCCTCAACACGAAGGGCATCCCCCTGACGGCGGCCGACTTGATGCGCAACTACCTGCTCGTGGCCGAGACGCGCGAGGAGCAGCAGCGCCTCTACCTCGAATACTGGCAGCCCATGGAGATCATGTTCGAGGACGACCTCCTGTCGTCGGGCTCGCTCAAGCTGAACACCGGCCTGCGCATGTGGCTGGCCATCCGCTTCAAGAAGATGTGCATCAGCGACCGCGACCGCACCTACTACTACTTCAAGCTCTACATGGAGACCGAGTACGACGGCACGACCGAGGAGCTGTTGGACGAGCTGCGCAGCTTCTGCTACCTGTGGGCCGAGAACTACAAGTGCAACGAGGGCCGCAACCACTGCAGCCGATTTGACTGGGCGAAGAGGGGCAAGAAAAAGACCCTCGTTCCGCCGATGAGCCGCTCTTGCGACGTGGCGTCGGTTGCACGCGCCGCACGTGCGCAGATGATCAGGGAGGGCAACGACGCTGCGTCGCTGTTGCCGACGTTTCATCGCGGCCTGATATAGGGCAGCGGGGTCTCACCATGGCGGATGCAGCATTCCACGACGAGCCGGCGCCGGGGCAGTTCCTGGACGACTACGATGACCAGGGCCGCGCGGTCATGAAGACCAACTGCCACTTCTGCGGCTACCTCTGCGCGTTCAACGCGACGGTCGACCACGGCCGCGGCGTCGACCTCCCGCCCGCCCCCACGCGGGTTCCCGACGACGACAAGGTGCTTGCGGGTTGTGG
>R18__coassemble_1600_pt1 | contig 23489 bp, 15 predicted proteins | sample R18__metabat2_low_PE_019 | metagenome-assembled genome bin R18
GGCGGCTGGGGCGGCAGGCTCAGCGGCAGGGTCAACGGGCGCGGCCGGGGCAGCAGGGTCAACGGGCGCGGCAGGGGCGGCAGGGTCAGCGGGGGCGGCCGGCTTGTCCTCGATCAGATAGCCCTTGCGCTTGCTGACCTGGTACAAGACCACGAGGAACACGATGTTCAGGAGGATGTCGACGCCGAAGGACACGGCCGAGACCTCGACCTCGGTTTGCGCGGAGACGAACAGCGTCGACATGATGAACGACATGACGTTGTTCGCGGAATGCATGCAGATGCCGGCCTCGAGGCCGCCCGTCTTGATCGTCAGGTAGCCCGCGATGAGGCCCATAAAGCAAACGCCGATCAGGCCGTAGAGGTTGTAGCCGTGCATGATGGTGAAGACGAGCGCCTGGAGGACGACGGGGATCGCCACGATGGGGATCCAGGAGCCGAACGTCTGCATGAGGAAGCCGCGGCACATGTACTCCTCGGCGGCGCACTGCAGGGGGCAGAAGATCAAGACGACGATGATGGCAGCCGGGACGAAGCGCACCTCGCCGATGTCCTCGCCGGACAGGACGCCGACGCCCATCTCGATCGCGGTGAAGACGACGATAACGAGCAGCGCCCACGGAAGCAGCGTGGCGATGCGCTTCCAGCGGAGGCCGCCCTCGACGGAGGACAGGCCGCGCAGGCCACCGATCTTCATGATCTTGCACGCCAGGCCGATCGCCGGAATCATGATGGCGATGGACAGGAACGTGTTGGCGAGGGCAAGCGGGTCGGACTCGTCGATGCCCAGGTAGGAGCTGGTGTTCTCCCCGGTGCCGGCGGTCGTGAGGTTCGCGATTATCTGGTCGGTGCTCAGGCCCTGCGCCGTGCCGGCGACCGTCGCCTGGACAGCGACGGCGATGCCGTAGACAACCTCGAGCACGACCATGAAGACCATGAAGAACACGAACGCCAAAAGCGCGGCGACGACGGGCTTCCACCACTTGTAGGTCGGCAGCTCCTTCATCTTGCGAGCGTAGACAGCGGGCAAATGCAGCACAGACGACGTGTCAGCCATAGGTTCCTCCGATTCCGACGGCAAGCAGAACGTGCATATTCTACCACGCAGTTTCTGGTTTGAGCCCCCTACTTCGAACCCTGGGCCGCCGTCTCTGCCTTATGGGGCGCGCTGGCTAGCACTCGATCTCGGCGGCGGGCTTGGGGTCGTGGACGATGGTCCGCTCGACGACGCCGTCGCGCATGATGATGACGCGGTGGGCCATGTCGGCGATGGCCTGGTTGTGCGTGACCATGAGCATGGTCGTGCCGTACTTGCGGTTGACGCCCTCGAGCAGAACGAGGATGTCGCTGGAGGTGCGCGAGTCGAGCGCGCCGGTGGGCTCGTCGCACAACAGCAGCTTCGGGTTCTTCACCAGCGCGCGGGCGATGGCGCAGCGCTGCTGCTGGCCGCCGGAGAGCTGGCTCGGGAACCGGTCGGCCATCTCGGTCAGGCCCAGCGTCTCCAAAAGCTCGTCGACGTCGAGCGGGTCGTCGGAGATGTTCTCGCAGATCTGGACGTTCTCGCGCACGGTGAGGTCGGGCAAGAGGTTGTAGAACTGGAAGATGAACCCGAGGTTGTCCTTGCGGTAGCGGGCGAGCTGCTTGGCGTCCATCGTGCCGATCTCCATCCCGTCGACCACGATGCTGCCCTCGTCGATGGTGTCGAGGCCGCCCACCGAGTTCAAAAACGTCGACTTGCCGCAACCGGACGACCCCAAGATGACGCAGATCTCGCCGCGCTCCACGCCGGTCTCGACGCCGCGCAACACGAGGTTGTAGCCGCCGCCCTTGCCGAAGCTCTTCTTTAGGCCCGAAACTTCCAGATACATCGCAACCGCCTATCTGTTCCGCAGGACGTCGCTGGGCTCGATCTTGTTGACGCGCCTCAGCAACAGCTTGTTCACCAGGGTGTATATGAGCAAAATGGCAACGAATGCCAGCACGTAGGCCAATGGGTGCGTGTCGAAGCGACCCGCTATCGCCGAGCTCGACATGACGTCCTTGTACACGGCGTCGATGATCGCCTTGCACACTGGGATCTCGACGAGCGCGAGCAGGACCACGATGACGGTGTTCGCGCGCAGGTACAGCTTGCGCACGAGCGAGTCCTCGTAGCCGAAGATCTTCAGCAGCGAGATGCCCAGCGCCGCGCGGTCGATCATGACCATGAGCAGGAGGTACATGACGACTGCGAACAAAACGACCGGCAACACCATGAGCAAGATCATGCGCGGGCGGATGCTGTCGTAGAACTGCTGGGCCGCGCGTTGGACGTCGTCGTAGGTGGTCGTGGAGTAGAGCGCCTGCGCGTTGATGGCGAGCGGCTGGGACGACAGCACCACGTTGTAGTACGAGGTGTCCTTGTTGAACAGGTCGCGCATCGAGCTGATGTCCATGAACGCGTAGAGCGACGATTCGTAGGGGATCACCGCGCTCACGGTGAAGGCATAGTCGGTGTTGGTGACGCCGTCGGTCATGACGATCTTGTCGCCCACTACCAGGTTGAACTTCTTGGCGACGGCGCTCGAGATGGTGCACTTGTTCTTGCCGACCGCCGGGCTCACGTCGAAGTAGGGGTTGTCGGCCGTGGTCCCCACGAGCGCGACGCCGTGCTCGTCGCCGCCGTGGTCTACCATGGTGAGGTTGCGCAGGTAGGCGGTGGTGCCCCCCTCCGGCGGGTTCTGGTCGGGATAGGCGTAGGTGTACAGGTACTCCCACTTGGTTTCGGATTGGGCGTCGTCGATCAGGTTGGTGCACACGGTGTAGCAGTCGGCGCCGAGCATGATGAGCAGCGTGGCCGCAAACGTCCCGAGGAACATGGTCAACACGATGCCGCGCTCGCGGATGACGCGGCGAATCTGGAACTTTCGGTCGAAGCTCAGCTTGTTGAGCGCGGGGATGTCGAACGTGCGCACAGACGCCTCGCGGCGGTTCAGCAGGTCGAGCACCGGCAGGTTGAGCTTGCGGAACAGCACGGCGACGTTCACGGCGGCGGCGATGACCGGCGGCAGGACAAGGCCGCATGCAAGCACCCACGCCGGCGGGAGACCGGCTGCGTGAACCGACGAGTACCCGGCTTCCACCTGGTCGATCTGCAGGCTGACGCCGATGGGCGAAAGCCCCGCCAACGTGCCGACGATGCCGCCGCAAAGCGCCACGCCCACCGGCAAGAGCACGTAGTTCGCCAACACCTGCCCGCGCGTCACGCCCAGAGCGTAGAGGGCGCCGATGATGGGCCGCTCCTCTTCGATGGAGTGCGACACGAACACCGACAGCACGTAGCTGATGAGCAAAAGCAAGATGACGCTGAGCACGATGCCGATGGTGCGGAAGAGCTTTTGGTTTTGCTCGAGCGACCCGATGCGCGGGTTGCTGCTTTGGGTCGTGATGACCGACACCTTGTTCACGCGCGTGTCGAACACGCGGCTCGTGAGGTCCGCGGAGCGCTCCTCGAGCTCGGCGACGCGGGTGTTGAGCTCGGTGACGCCGGAGAGGATCTCGGAGTTGCCGGAGACTGCCGCGGTCATGTTCGAGGCGAGGCTGGCTATGCCGCCGTCGAGGGAGCCCAGGCCGCTCGACAATGTCGAGAGGCCCTCGGAGAGCGTCGTCATCTGGGAGGTTATCTCGCCCGCCATGTCCGAGAAGCTGTCGTAGCCGGAGGTCTGCGTGTCGAGGGTCTCGCGCAGGGAGAGCGCCGAGGCGCGGGCCGTCTCCAGGCTGTCCTTGTTGGTCTGAAGCTCGTTGGCCGCGTCCACGAGGGCGTCGTAGGCCGATGCGGCGTTCGGGTCGGTCTCGATGTAGGGCTTGAGCGCGTCGGAAAGCCTGTTGAGAGTGTTGAGGACGGAGGCGTAGTTGTCCACGCCGGAGTCAATCGCGTCGACGAGGGAGTCGATGGCGGAGATCATGTCCTGGAAGGAGCCGAAGGAGCTCGTCGCCTCGTCGATGGACGCGGCGACGCTCGACAACGTCGACGCGCCCTCCTCGAGGCCCGACGCCCCCGTGTTCGCGTACGAGCTGGCGTCGCTGGCCGTCTGGGCGCCGGACTCGAGCTGTTCGAGGCCGCTTTGCAGCTCGGCGACGGCGTCCTTTATCTTCGTCGAGCCCTCGTCGAGCTGGTTCACCTCGGACTCGATCTCGCGCTTCTCGGCGGTCTTGTCGTAGGCGAGGTTGCGCACGTATTCGTTTTGCGCCGTGAGCGCGTCGAACTTGAGCGTCGAGATGTATTCCACGACGTCGTCGTTGCCGGTCGAGCCGTTCAGCCGGTAGGTGTACAGGTAGGATTGCGAAACCGTCGAGGCGGTCGCCTCGTGCAGCGCGTCGTAGGTGTCCCGCGCGACGAAGGCCGTCCCGAACTTGTCGAAGCTCGCCGAGGGATCGGTGAGGTTTCGCAGCGGGCTCTCGTAGTCGACCGAGGTGCAGAGCCCGACGATTGCCAGGCTCTGGCCGCCGAGGACGAGGGTGTCGCCGATACCCAGGCCCTTGCTGATCGCGTAGTTGCGCTCGAGCACGACCTCGCCTTGGGCGGGCTCCCTGCCGCCGTCGTCGACGGCGACCAGGTTGATGCTCTCGCGCATCGCCGAGACGCGGACGACGCTGTCGTCGTCCCGGTCGAAGTCGAGGTAGAAAGCCGGCTCGACCGTGACGCCGAGGTCGGTCAGCTGGTTAAGCTCGTCGTCGCTCAACGGGTCGAGGCAGCTGAACTCGCCGTCCTCGACCGCGTGGGTTTGCTCGCAGACAGCCGAGCTCGCGATGAGGGTTTCCGCGCTGCCGCAGATGCTCACCAGGCAATACGCCGAGATGGCCACCATGAGCGCCAAGGCGATGTAGCGCCCTGGGTTGGCGAGCAGCTTGCGGGGTATGCGGTTGAGCAGCGTCTTGTCCATGGCCAGCCTATCGGGTAGAAAACTCCCCTATTGTACCCCAGAGCCGCGCGGACGTGGGCGGGCGGGGGCGCTAGGCGAAGCCGAGCCAGGTTTGGATGACGGGCAGCCATCCGCCGACGAACACGATGAGGATCAGCACGGGCAAAACGTAGGTCAGGTAGCCGCGGAAAACGCGCGGGAACCTCATGCCCTCGCCCGTGTCGGCCTCGGCGCAGAACCTCTCGAACCCCCAACCGCTCTTGCGCGTGCAGAACAGCAGGAAGATCAGGCCGCCGAGCGGCAGGAGGTTGTTGGACACGATGAAGTCCTCGAGGGACTGGATGTCGCCGATGCCGGGAACCGTGAGCCCGGAGAGCACGTTGAACCCGAGCAGGCAAGGCAGGCTCAAAACGAAGATGAGCGCACCGTTGACCAGGCACGACTTTTTGCGGGACACGCCCCATTGGTCGATCGAGAACGCCATGATGTTCTCGAACACCGCGATGACGGTCGACAACGCCGCGCAGCTCATGAACAGGAAGAACAGCGTGCACCAAAGCTGGCCGAGGGGCATCTGGTCGAAGACGTTGGGCAACGTGATGAAGACGAGGCCCGGGCCGGAGCCGGGCTCGACGCCGAACGCGAAGCACGCCGGGAAGATGATGAGGCCCGCCATGAGCGCGATGAGCGTGTCGAGGCCGGCGACGCGGATGCCCTCGCCGGTGATGGACTTGTCCTTTTTGAGGTAGGAGCCGAAGATCGACATGGAGCCGATGCCGATGGAAAGCGTGAAGAACGCGTGGGCCATCGCGGCGAACACGGCGTCCCACGTCGCCACGAGGCCGCCGCCGAACAGCTTGTCGAAGTCGGGCACGAGGTAGAAGCTCAGGCCCTCGGCGCCGCCGGGCAACGTGAGCGAGCGGATGCAGAGGACGACGAGCATGACCAAGAGCGCGCCCATCATGACCGAGGTCACGCGCTCGACGCCGCGCTGGATGCCGCCCAGGGTGGTCACGACGCCGAACACGACGGTGATCGCCATGAAGACGAGCATCTCGACCGGGTCGGCGAGCATCGCGGAGAACACGTCGGAGACCGCATCGGGCGACAGGCCCGAGAGCTGGCCGGTCGCGGCCTTGAACGCATACGCGAGCATCCAGCCCGCGACGGTCGTGTAGAACATCATGAGGCAGTAGTTGCCGACGAGCGCCGCCCACTTGTGGAGGTGCCACTTGGTCCCGGCGGGCTCGAGCACGTCGTAGCTGCGCGCGATGCCGCGCTGGCTGCCGCGGCCGACGCTGAACTCCATGATCAGGATCGGCGCGCCGACGAGCACGAGGAAGACAAGGTACATGACGACGAACGCCCCGCCGCCGTACTGGCCGCAGATGTAGGGGAAGCGCCACACGTTGCCGAGGCCGACGGCGCACCCCGCGCTGACGAGGATGAAGCCGATCTGGGAAGCGAAGGTCTCGCGGCCCTGCGCCTTGCCGACGGGTTGGGGTTCGTTGCTCATGGCATGCTCCTGGCGTTTGCGGGCGACGCGCGCCCGAAGATTTTGCGTACCGCACATTTTAGCGCAAAGGGCGCTGGTCGAACCCTTGTTTCGCATATCCGGTGGAGACAGCGCCCCCCTCGATAGGCGAAAAGCGCGGCCGCCCGTCGACAGCGCCGCCCTTGTCGCCCGGTGCGCGCCTGGGCCCTAGCCGAGAATCCAGCCCTGGCTCGGGCCGTCGAGGACCTCCCAGTCGCCGGCCTGGAAGAAGCGCCGGTTGAGAGCGACGTTCGTGCCGCGGCCCCCGTCCTGCGTGCGCACCTTCGCGTCGCGCGCGTTCGTGCCGACCTCGGCCCACGACAGGTTCGCCCCCGCCGCCGCGGACAACGGCGTCGCCATCGCGCACTGCAGCTTCGGGTTGAGGCCGGCGGCGAGGCGGTAGACGGCCACGTTTCGGGCGTTCTCGAGGTCGGTCAGCATGCCGCGATCGGCGACGAGCGTCCCGGGCAGGGTCACGCGGCGGCCGACGCCGGCGGAGTTCGCGCCGCTGTCGAGGGCGATGCGACTGTAGTAGGTGAGCTCCTCGGGGGTGTGCTCGGGGCCGACGGGCTCGACGCAGGTCTGGAGCGAGAGGCCGGCCTCGCGGATGTTGCGGAAGGTCGCGAGACGGTCCTCCTCGGGGATGTCGGTGTCGATGCCCTCTCGCATGCGCAGCGCGTGGTAGCACCCGTTCACGCCGGCGGATTTCAGCTGTTTCGCGCGCTCGAGGGTCAGGTCCTCGCAGTTCACGAGCAGCGGGAAGTCGGCGGGAATGACCTCGCGCACGGCCTGGGCGCGCTCGAGGATCTTTTCGAACCTGAACGAGGCGGTGGCCATCAGGATAAGCAGGTTCACGCCCTGGTCCATGAAGACCTTGGCGCACTCGACGACCTCCTCGACCGGCAGCTCGGTGCGCTCCTTGCGCAGGTGGTTGCACACGGCGAAGCTGCAGAACTTGCAGTTCTTGGGGCAGGGGCTCGCGTTCATCCCGATCTGGGCGTGGATCTCGGCGAGGCCGTCGCCGCTGCGATGGGCGAGGTCGTTGGCGCCCCAGCGGATGTAGGACGCGACGCGGCTGCGCGGGTCGGTCGCGTACAAGCGGCACATCTCGCCGTCGGTCAGCCCGCGGCCCTCCATCCCCTTCTCGACCAGGTCGATGAGCTCGATCTCCTCTTTTGTGAACGCCTGCATGGCAACTTCCCCTCTTTCAGCCGGGCCGCCGCTGCGACAGCTCGCGGGTCCGCCCACGCGCCCTGCAAAGCGGCTGCGCACCGGGCCCGCTGCTTTCTTTTGCACCCCAGTTTACCCCATCGACCAAACCCGCGAACGCGCCGCTATACTTTCGGAAAAAGCCGCGAAACGGAGGCATCATGCGGAAAAAGGGAAACGCACCCTGCGAAAACGTCGACCGAAGGCCCGAGCCCGACTGCTCCGGCGCGCCGGACGACGTGGTCGGCAGCGCGCCTGCGCCCTCGATGGAGGAGGCCGGGCGCATCTGCCGCATCGCGCTCGACGGAGAGACGCCGAGCCCCGCAGAGCTGGCTGCGATGCTCGAGATCGAGCCCGGCACGCCCCAGGCGGCGCTGCTCGACGAGACGGCGCTCGCCCTCGCGCGACGCGGGAACGGCGGGCTCGGCTACCTGTACGCCCAGGTCGGACTCGACGCCGGCCCCTGCCCCGGCAACTGCCGCTACTGCGACTTCGCAATGTGCAACCAGCCGGCCACGAGCGCAGGGGCCGACGGCGTCGCCGGCCTCCCCCTCGACGATGTCGAGCACCTCTGCCGGCTGTTCGCCGACAACGGGATTCACCTCGTCTCGCTCATGTCGAGCGCAGCCTACCCGTTCGACCTCTACCTCGAGGCGGTGCGCCGCGCCCGAGCCGCGATGGGCCCCGATGTCGCCATCATGGCGAACACCGGCGACCTCTCGCCCCAGCGCGCCCGCGACCTCCGGGAAGCCGGCGCGTTCTGCATCTACCATGCGGTTCGCGTCGGCGAGGGCACGATCACGGGCTTGCCCGAGGAGCGCCGCTGGCAAACGATCGACAACGCGCTTGCCGCAGGCCTGCGCCTCGCCACTGCCGTCGGCCCGCTCTACCGGCCCGAGCCCGAGGGCAGCCCCTACCGCCAGACGAAGCGCGCCATCGTCGAGCGCATGCTGCAGGTCCTGCGCTACGACCTCGTCTGCGGCGGCGTGACCAAGCTCCACGCCGTGGCGGGGACGAAGATGGCCCACGTTGCGCCTTGGCCCGCCGACAAGCTCCGCGTGTTCGGCGGCGTCTTCAACCTCGCAGCCCACGGCCGCATCCGCCACGGTGGCGGCGGGAGCATCCTCTGGGCAGACGCCGGATTCGACCCGCGCTCCCGCGGCTACGACGGCGACGACGAGGCCCTCGTCGCCAAGATCGCGCTCAACCGCCGCGCCCTCGAGGCGAGCGGCTGGACCCCCGCCCCGCAGGGCGCCATGACCTACTGAGCCAGCTTGGGGCCCGCGTCAAAATCGAGCCGCCCGACGCTGATCTCCGCTTGCGAAAAACCGCAGCGGACCCTACCATGGCTCTTGCAACGCAACTTCGACCCGGGAGGTCAACCATGGAAAAGGAACTGTACGACTACGTAGCCGAGCGCGCCGAGATTCTCTCGAAGTCCCCCGCGAGCACCCAAGTCACCGTTGACGCCGCCACGGCGTGGCTCGCCGCCGACGAAGCCGACGCCGACGAGGCGACCGCCAAGCTCGTCGACGTCCTCGACGGCCGCCCGACCACCATCGACGGAGTCATCGCCTTCGCGCAAGGCCCGGCTGTGGGCATGATGGGCGAAGAGGCCGCCGCCGCGATGCTCGCCGCCCAGCTCGAGCGCAAGGCCGCAGGCGCCAAGTGGTGCAGCTGCGAAGCCTGCACCGCAGCAACCGAGATTCTCGCCAAGTTCGGCCGCTGCGAGCTGTAGCCCGACCGCAGCCGGCAAGGTTTTCACCGACCCGACCGCGTAAAGCCGCAACCTCGTCGCACGCCGACATTCCGCGCCCTGCATCACGTACATAGCAGCGCGCAATGCGGCCCGGCTAACGTCCAAGGCGACGAACCAATCCGGCCAACCACCGTACAACGAGCATCAAACTGCGAGAAGCCCCGCGTTAGCTCTAGGGTGAACGCGGGGCTTCTCGCGCTCGGGACGTGAACATCAAAAAAATTTTCATTTTTTTCCAATTTTCAAACACAAGTTCTGTTTTTACCGTATACTATAGGTAGCAAAAGTTCAGTTGAGATTCGCACATCACCTTTCGGCTCCGCACACCTACTACGTCTCTAACCCCCATGCATGCAAGGGATTCCCAGGGGACAGCTGGCCTTTCAGGAAAATCAAACACCACATCGAAAGGAAGCCCCATGGAAAAGGGATTCAGCGCAAGCGCGCTCATTGAAGAGAAGCTGGCGAAGGCAACGATGATGGACAACGCGTTCATGACCGCAGTGCTCGACGACAACCCCGAGGGAGTCGAGGTGATACTGCGCACCGTGTTGGGGAAGCCCGATCTCTGCGTCGTCACGATCAAGGTGCAGCGCGCGCTCCAAAACCTGCACGGCCACTCCGCCGTCCTGGACGTCTTCGCCCGCGACTCTAGTGGCAAGTTCTACAACATCGAGGTTCAAAACGATCCGCGCGGCGCCTCGCCGAAACGCGCCCGCTACCACTCCAGCCTGCTCGACTCCCACGAGCTCAAAGAGGGCTTGGTCTACGAGAACCTGTCAGAGTCCTACGTCATCTTCATCACCAAACAGGACACTTTCGGCCAAGGTCGCGCCATCTACAGCTTCGTGCGCACCGAGACATCCACAGGCGAGCCCCTCGAGGACGGAACGCACATCATCTACGTGAACGGCTCCTACGAGCCCGAAGACCCAACGGCCGACATCGCCATGTTGCTCCATGACCCGCAAACGCCCGACCCTGATACAATGCATTTCGAGGAGTTCTCCGAGAAAGCGAATCGCTTGAAGGGCAAGGGCGGTGAGACGATCATGAGCAAGTACTGGGAAGACGTCTACAACGAGGCGAAGGACCTCGGCCGCTCCATAGGACTCGAGGCCGGCCTGAAAGAGGGACGTGCCCAGGGCCTCGAGCAAGGGATTGAAGAGGGCCGCGCCCAAGGCCTCGAACAGGGCCTCGAGCAGGGCCTCGAGCAGGGGCGTGCCCAGGGCCGTGCTGCAAGCAATGACGAGTCATCGAGAATCGCCCGGTTCCTCGCCGATTCCAGCCGAGCCCAAGACATCCCCGTCGTCCTCGCAGACGACGCTTTGCGGGCAAAGGTTCTCGCGGAGATAGACGCCCTTCGAGACTAGATAACCTGCCACAAGCGGCCGCCCCAACCGCAGCGCGTCATGCGGCGAGAGGGGCGGCCGCTACCCTGGCGGCGCCATAGGAGCAAGGGCCCGGTAAACAAGGCCGCACGGGGAGTCGGTCAAAGCGCTATCATGTCCGCAGACGAGAAACCCCATACAAACGGAGGTGACACCCATGAAGGTGCTCATGATCAACGGCTCCCCGCGCCGCGATTCCAACACGGGCCTGGCGCTCGACGAGATGCGCAAGGTCTTCGAGGCAGAGGAAATCGAAGTCGAGACCGTCCAAATCGGCACCGCCGACATCCGCGGGTGCATGGCGTGCAACGCCTGCGGCAAGACGGGCGCGTGCGTGTTCGACGACCTCGTCAACGAGATTGCCCCCAAGTTCGAGGAAGCCGACGGCCTGGTTGTCGGCTCGCCGGTTTACTACGCGAGCGCCAACGGCTCCGTCGTGTCCCTGCTCGACCGCCTGTTCTACAGCACGCGCTTCAACAAGACCATGAAGGTCGGAGCGGCTGTCGCCGTCGCCCGCCGCGGAGGCATCACCGCGACGTTTGACCAGCTCAACAAGTACTTCACCATCAGCGGAATGCCCGTGGCGTCCGGCCAGTACTGGAACGGCGCCCACGGCCGCCTCGTCGGCGAGGCCTCGCAGGACGAGGAGGGCATGCAGCAGATGCGCACCCTCGCGCGCAACATGGCCTTCCTCATGAAGAGCATCAAGCTCGGCGTCGAGGCCTACGGCCTCCCCGAGCGCGAGCCCGGCGTCCAAACCAACATGATCCGCTAGGCAAACCGCTCCGCGCCAGCGGCCGCGCCGCCGTAGAATAGCCCTTCGCCATTTTCTGGATGATTCCACGGGAAAAGGGTTGCCGCGTATGCTTTGGCTAGCTTGTGCGCCGACCGGGTGAAATCCAGAACCCGGAGCTCCGCGCTCTACCCGTCGCGCCGTCTGGCAGCGTTTGGGTTTCGCTAGCGGTAGGTCGCCTCGCCGTCGTAGCTGGTCTTTGTCACGACGCTGAAATGGAAGATCGGGCGGTCGACGCGAAGAATCCGCATCGGGTTGTGCGGCGTGCCCGCCGGCGCGAAGACGATGCTCGACTTCGTGAGCAGGTGGGGCTCGCCGCCGATCGTGAACTCGATCTCGCCGCCGAGGTCGCTCGGGTCGTCGGGGTTGGAGCCGAAGAAACCGATGAGCTCGTCACAGTCGTCGTGGACGTGCTCGGCGAATATCGGGTCGCGATCGGGCACGTTGTAGTACCATGCCGTGTTCATCTGGAACGCCCCCGGGCAGACCTCCCCGTCCATCCACACGATGCGCTTCGCGAACCCGTCGTAGATTCGCTTGAATTCGCCCTCCATCGCAGGCCCCCCTGCGACCTGGGCGATGTTTCTCGCATATTTGCCCTCTTCGTTGTTGAGAATCGCCATCTTCCTTCCCCTTCCTCGTACCGCCCCGCCACGGCCAGGCCGACCGCTACTCCTCGAATATGCCGTCGAACAGGCTGATCCTGTCCTGTTGGCGAATGGGCGCGCCCGACGAGGGCAGGCTCGTCGCGCGGAACTTCTCGACGTCCGCGTCCGGCCCGACGAACTCCTCGAGGGTGCCCACGGCGAACACCGACCTGCCCCGCTTTGCGGTCAGCGCCTGGACGCCCTGCGTGGAGTTGGTCGTCTTGGTGCGCAAAAGCGACGTGTCAAAGGCCATGAGCCGGTCGTCGGTCGAGGCCAGGGCAAACTCGCGCTCCTCGGTCAAAACCGTCGCGAACACCACCGGGCTGCCGCCCCAGATCGCGTTCTTGAGCTTCTTGCGGTTCGTCTTGGTCTGGTACCCCGAGAGGGCGACGCGCGCGACGCGGCCGCACTCGAAGAAGTAGAGGGCGCAGGCGCTGTAGTCGCCGGGGTCGAGGACGAACGTGACGGCCTCGTCCTGGCCCATCCCCAGCTCCGTCGGCAAGTAGGCCCCGAGCTGGGCAGACTTGGTGTCCTCGAACGCGGCGACCTTGCACTTGTAGACCTGGCACTGGTTGGTGAACACCAACAGCTCGCTGGCGTTGGCCGACTTGAACTCGATCATGGGCCCGTCGCCGTCCTTGTACTTCTGGGCGGCGCCGGCGCGGACGACGCGCTCGGTCAGCTTCTTCAGGTATCCCTCGCGCGAGAGCACGATGGTGACGGGATAGTCCTCGACCTCGGGCTCGAGCGAGACCTCGACGATCTCCTCGGCCGCCACCAGGCCCGTCTTGCGCGGCATGACGTACTTCTTGTTCACGGCGGCAAGCTCCGCGCGGATGACTTTCTTGATGTTCCTGTCGCTGGACAAGATCTCCTCGAGCTCGGCGATCTCGTCCTCGAGCTTCGCGATGTCCTTCGTGCGGTTGAGGATGTACTCCTCGTTGATGTTGCGCAGGCGGATGTCCGCGACGAACTCGGCTTGGACGCGGTCGATGCCGAAGCCCTCCATGAGGTTGGGCACGACCTCGGACTCGAGCTTGGTCTGGCGAATGATGGCCACGGCCTTGTCGATGTCGAGCAGGATGGCCTCGAGGCCGTGGAGCAGGTGGAGCCGCTCGCTCTTCTTGCCCAGGTCGAAAGACACGCGGCGGCGGGTCGAGTCGACGCGCCACGCGACCCACTCGCTCAAGATCTGGCGCACGCCCATGACGCGCGGGTACCCGTCGACGAGCACGTTGAAGTTGCAGGAGAACGTGTCTTGCAACGTCGTCATCTGGAACAGCTTGCGCATCAGCGCCTCGGGGTCGACGCCGCGCTTCAGGTCGATGGCGATGCGCAGGCCCGACAGGTCGGTCTCGTCGCGAATGTCGACGATCTCGCGCAGCTTGCCCTCCTTGGACAGCTTCACGATGCGCTCGATGATGACGTCGGTCTTGGTCGTGTAGGGAATCTCGTAGACCTCGATGATGCGCTCGTCGGGCAGGTAGCGCCAACGGGAGCGGATCTGGAACCCGCCGGTGCCGGTCTCGTAGATGCGCTCCATCTCCTCGCGCTTGTAGATGATCTCGCCGCCGGTGGAGAAATCGGGCGCGGGCATGTGCTCGAACAGGTCGCAGTCGGGGTTGCGCAGGAAGCTCATCGTGGCCGCACACACCTCGTTGAGGTTGAACCCGCAGATGTCGCTGGCCATCGCGACGCCGATGCCCTTGTTGGCGCTCACCAACACGTTGGGAAAGGTCGTCGGCAAAAGGCGCGGCTCCTGCATGGCGCCGTCGTAGCTGTCGACGAAGTCGACCGGGTCCTTGTCGATGTCCTTGAAGATCTCCGCGCAGATGGGCGCGAGCTTCGCCTCGGTGTAGCGGCTCGCCGCGTAGCTCAGGTCGCCCGAGTAGTACTTGCCGAAGTTGCCCTTGGAGTCGACGAAGGGCGCGAGCAGGGCCTCGTTGCCCGTGGCGAGGCGCACCATCGTCTCGTAGATGGCCGCGTCGCCGTGGGGATTGAGCTTCATCGTCTGGCCCACGATGTTGGCGCTCTTCTGGCGCGCGCCGTTGAGCAGGCCCATCTTGTACATCGTGTATAAGAGCTTGCGGTGGGAGGGCTTGAACCCGTCGATCTCGGGGAACGCGCGCGAGACGTTGGTCGACATCGCGTAGGGCATGTAGTTCTCCTCGAGCGTGCGCGTGATCGGCTGCTCGACGACGGCGGGGGCAAGTCCCACCACGTTGGGGTTGACCTGCTTCTTCTTGGTTTCCTTCTTGGTCTTTCTAGCCATGTCCGCTCCCCTACTGCAAGTCCAGCTGGTCAAGGTACTCTTTGCCGTGCAAGGCGATGTGGCGCTTGCGGCCCGCCTCGTCGTTGCCCAAAAGCAGGTTGAACATGGACTCCATGCGCTCGACGTCCTCGGGCAAGACCTTGATCAGGCGCCGCGTCTCCGGGTTCATCGTCGTCATCCACATCATGTCGGGGTCGTTCTCGCCCAAGCCCTTCGAGCGGCTGATCGAGCATTTCTGGTCGCCGATCTCCTCGAGGAACTTGGCCTTCTCGAGCTCCGTGTAGGCGAAGTAGGTCTTGTCCTTGCAGTTGATCTCGTAAAGCGGCGACTCCGCGATGAACACGTACCCCTCGCGGATGAGCGTGGGGACGAGCCGGTAGAGCATGGTCAAGATCAGCGTGCGGATGTGGTAGCCGTCGACGTCGGCATCGGTGCAGATGATGACCTTGCTCCAGTTGAGGTTGTCGAGGTCGAACGTGCCGAGGTTCTTCATGCGGCGGTCGTTGACCTCCACGCCGCACCCGAGCACCCGCAAGAGGTCCATGATGATGTCGGACTTGAAGATGCGCGGGTAGTCCTCCTTGAGGCAGTTCAAGATCTTGCCGCGCACGGGCATGACCCCTTGGAACTCGGCGTCGCGCGAGGTGCGGCAGGCGCCGGCCGCCGAATCGCCCTCCACGATGTAGACCTCGCGGCGGGTGCGGTCCTTGCTGCGGCAGTCGATGAACTTCTGGACGCGGTTGGCCATGTCGGTCTTCTGCTGGAGGTTCGTCTTGATCGACAGGCGCGTGCGCTCGGCGTTCTCGCGCGAGCGCTTGTTGATGAGCACCTGCTCGACGATCTTGTCGGCCGCGGCCTTGTTCTCGATGAGGTAGGTCTCCATCCGCTCCTTCAAAAACGCGGTCATGGCCTGTTGGATGAACTTGTTGTTGATGGCCTTCTTCGTCTGGTTCTCGTAGGAGGTCTGGGTCGAGAAGCAGTTGGTCACGAGCACGAGACAGTCCTGGACGTCTTGCCACTTGATGGCCGTCTCGCTCTTGTTGTACTTGCCCTGGGTCTTGATATGGCCATCGATTGCGCTGGTCAAGGCGCTGCGGGCCGCTTTCTCGGGCGAACCGCCGTTCTCGAGCCACGACGAGTTGTGGTAGTACTCCTGCATCTGGACCTTGCGTGAGAAGCAAAAGCACGCCGTGATCTTGACGGAGTAGTCGGGCAGGTCCTCGCGGTCGCGGCCGCGGCGGCTCGCCTCGACGAAGTACGGCTCGGTCAGGTAGTCGAGCCCGGTCTTCTCGAGGATGTAGTCCTCGATGCCCTTCGGGTAGCAGAACTCCCTCACGAGGAAGCCGTCCTCGACGTAGGAGGCCGCGCTCGCAGCCCCGGCTCCGGCTCCGGGCGAGGGCGCGCCCTGTGCACCCTGCGCGTCGACGGCAGGCGCTCCGGTCGCGGCGAGATCCCCCTCGGGCCCCGACGCCTCGGCCTCGGCTGCGGAGCGCGCCACCCCATCGCCGTCGACCCCGGCGCCCGCCGCCGCGGCCGCCGCGACCTCGGGGGCGCCCTCGATGCGCAGGCGGAAGCGCACGTTCGCGTTCACGACGGCCTGGCGGCGCATCGTCTCCTCGAACCACTCGGTCGGGATGTCGATGGCCGTAAACACCTCGAGGTCGGGGCGCCACCTGATGGTCGTGCCCGTGCGGCGCTCGTCGGTCGGCTCGACGTGCAGCGCCTTCTTCTTCGCGCCGACGACCTTGCCCTTCTTGAAGTGCAGGTCGTACTTGTTGCCCTCGCGCCACACCGTGACGTCCATGAACTCGGACGCGTACTGCGTCGCGCACGAGCCGAGGCCGTTGGTGCCGAGCGAGTAGTCGTAGTCGCCGCCCTGGTTGTTGTCGTACTTGCCGCCCGCGTACAGCTCGCAGAACACGAGCTCCCAGTTGAACCGCTTTTCGGTCGGGTTCCAATCGAGCGGGCACCCGCGGCCGTTGTCCTCGACCTGGATCGTGCCGTCCTTGTAGTACGTCAAAGTGATGAGGTCGCCGTATCCCTGGCGCGCCTCGTCGACGGAGTTGGACAAGATCTCGAACACCGCGTGCTCGCACCCGTCGAGACCGTCGGATCCGAAGATGACCGCCGGGCGCATGCGCACGCGCTGCTCGTCTTTGAGCTGGCGAATGCTGTCGTTGCCGTAGCTTGCCGTGACGTTTGCCATGTTCTCGCTTTCGTTTGTGCTTCGTTTTCCATGGAAAAGCCTGCGAGGGGCCGGTGTGCCGCTGTCTCGTAGGCTCCCCCCATTGTACCAGCGCGGGCCCCGCCTTGCCCGCGCAAACCTCCGCCGAAGTCCCGCGCCGTCAGTCCGCGACGGACGGCGGGGCGGCAAAGGCGGTGCGCCGACCCACCCGCCGCTCCCGGATGTGCGACGAGCCCGACGCAACGCGCCGGGCCTTTCGCTTCGGGATGTGCGGCCGAAACCGCCGGAAAAGGCGCCCCGATCGAGGGGGCCCGCAGGCCGGGGCGCCGCGTCGCTAACGCGGATTGCGCATGATCTCGATCGAGAACGCGACCGGGCACAAGAACAATACGATAGCTGCAATTGCCTTGATCATCTTTTGCTCCTCATCTCGCAGGGGTCCTTCAGCGCGCTGTCTTGACGAGTGCATTATTCCAAGGCCGGCAATTGTCGATTGGGGTATATTTCGGACAGTCTAGAAATTTTTTCGCCGCCGTTCGAGCCCCATGCGTCGCGTACGCGTCCCGCATGCGCCGTACGTGCTCGGCGCATGGGATACGTACGCGCCGCCGGCGGACGCGTCGCGCTCCGTGCGCTTCCCGGCGAGCCCGACGCGCCGGTTTGCCCTCCGATCCCCCGTCGGCGCGTTCGGGATTGCCAACCGCGCCCAACGGGGCCAAAATAGAGCGGAACAACGCTTCGTCGCTCCAGGGAAAAGGAGGCCGCCATGAACACCGACCGCGCCCGCTTCGCATCACGCAAGGTTGCGTGCGCCGCCGTCGCCGTCGTGGCGTCGTCGTGCCTCCTGGCGGGATGCGGCGCCACCCCGGCCAACAACGCGTCCGCCGATGCCGCCGCCGCCAACGCCGCCTCTCAGGCAACGGACGGCTTCGTCACCGAATACACGCTCTACATCGGCACCAACAGCCAAGACGGCAGCGACCCCGTCATGAGCTACGCAGACGCAAAACAGCTGGTCATCGACCTGGCTCTCAAATATGTGGGCGGCTACACCATCTATGACGCGCAAGGCGGATGGACCGACGAAGAGGGCACGCCGGAGTCGGAGAGCACCATCGTGTTGGTGCTGGTGACCGACGACGATGCGGCGGTCCACACGATCGCGGACGAGGCGGCGAGGGCGTTCGACCAAGCGGCCATCTTCATCCAGAGCGACCGCATGGCGTCGGAGTACTACGCCGGGAAATAGGCCGGCGCAAACGGGTCGACGGGCTTTCCGGGCAAGAGCCTTGCGCGCCACCCGTCGCTCAAGACAACGGTCGTCGCGATGCGCACGTCGAGCGGCTTCGGCAAATACCCCTCCGGCGGACGCGTCGCGAACTCGCGCAGCTGGGCCGCGAGCCACGACGGGTCGGGGCGGCGCATCGAGCTGGTGTCGAGGCACTTCCTGACAAGAAGCCGCACCTCGTAGGGCAACCCCTCGTCGAGCTGGGGCTCTGCGCCGGCGCGGTGGAGCGCCTCCCACGCCTTCTTGCTCCCGCAGTCGGAGCAGGCGAACGGCAAGCTCCCCGCGAGGGCGTCGTGGACGAGCACGCCGAACGACCAGATGTCGCTCGCCCGCTCGACGAGCCCCTCGAGCAAGACCTCGGGCGCGGCGAAGCTCGGCGTGCACCCCCGCGCGAACGCAGGCGTCACGACGTCGCCGTATCCGATCGGCAGGTAGACGAGCGTGTCGTTGTCGATGAGCTCGACGGAGCGCGCCGAGCGCACGCCGCCCTCGGTTATCGGACGGACGACGATGTTGCGCGGCTTGACGTCGCCGTGGACCCAGACGCCCTGCGCCGAGCGCATTTCGGCGAGGCGGTCTGCGACTCCCGCGAGGCAAAAGCACCGGTCGGCCCAAGCGAGCGCGGGATCGAGCCCCTCCCCCGCCTCGCGTGCAAGGTAAACGTCGAGGTCCACGCCGGGCACGTATTGCGACAAGGACCACGTCCCGAGCTCGAACCCGTAGTCCCCCGCCTCGCCGCTCGGCCTGTTGCCCCAGCAAAGCACGCCGTTGACCTGGGCGCTTCCGCTGAAGCTGCCCTTTTCCTCGTGGGTGCCGGAATACACCTTCAACACCATCCGCGGCAACTCGATGGGCAGCTTCACCGCAACCGGCACCCGCGTGCCGTCGCCGCGCGCGATGCGCAGCGCGTAGTCGGGGCTTTGCGCGTCGGCACGGCGGATGACGACGTCGGTCCGCGGATCCAGCTCGGGATCGGGCAAGTCCTCGGAGAGGCGGACGACGTGGCCGGTGCACTCGACCTCGAACACCCTGTGGCCGTCGTCGCCGTTCTTCAGCATGCTCACGATGTGCAGCTCGATGCGCTCCTCGAAGGGAAAGACGATCCCCTCGCGCCCGCCGGCCAAACCCTCTTCCATCACGCGACCTCTCTTCTCCCGCTTCGCTTTCCCAAAGGATACCAAGCGAAGCAGCCCCCTCTCCCCCGGTCGGGGAAAATCCTCATGACGCCTAGAAAAGCGCAGCCCCAAGCTCTTTGGGGGGGGATCCGTCGCGATTTGCGCTGCTCGCCGGAAAGCAGGCGGCAAGAGGCGAATCGCCGCGCGGGCTGCAGAAACGCCCCAGCCAGCCGCCCTCGAGCGGGAGCGGGGCTTGCCGTCTTCGGGCGAGCTCGGGGACTCGCCGTCCTCGCGCGGAGCAGGGCTAGTCGCCCAAGATGGATGCGACCGTCCGCAACAGCCTCTCCTCGTCGACGGGTTTGGAGAGGTGGCCGTCCATTCCCGCGGCCGCGGAGTTGCGCTTGTCCTCCTCGAAGGCGTTCGCGGATATCGCGTAGATCGGGATGCCGGCCTTGCGCGGATCGTCCATCGCGCGGATCCGGCGCGTCGCGTCGTACCCGTTGAGGTTCGGCATCTGGATGTCCATGAGCACGAGGTCGTAGCAGCCCGGCTGCGCGGCCTCCATCATCTCGACGCACTGCGCGCCGTCACATGCGCGCTCGACGGTGACGCCCGTCTCCTCGAGGAGGTCGATGACGATCTCGGCGTTCAGGTCGTTGTCCTCGGCAAGCAGGATGCGCTTGCCCGAGAGGTCGGGCTCGCCCGCGCCAGCCGCGTCGCCCGCGTCGTATGCGGCGGCCGCGCCTGCAGCCGGGTCGGCGCATGCCGCGCCATCGCTTGCGGCACCGGCCGCGCTCTCCGCGCTTGAGGCCGCGCCCGCATCATCAACCGCACCTGCGACCTCAACGCCGGCCGCGCCCGCGCCATCAACCGCGCCTGCGCCGTCGGCCCCGGCGTCCGCAGTCCCGCCGCCGTCGGACGAGCCGACCTCCTCGATCGGCTCCCCCGCCAATAGCTGGGGAATCGCAACGCTCACCGTCGTGCCGACGCCCTGCTCGCTCTCGATGCGCACCTCCCCGCCCAGGCATTCCACGATGCCCTTGACGATGCCGAGGCCGAGGCCCGTGCCGCCGACGCCGCTCTCGGTCGACGTGCGCTCGCGCTCGAAGCTCTCGAACGCGTGGGCCAAGAACTCCTCCGACATGCCGACGCCCGTGTCCCGGACGACGATGTGCAGGTCGCACCAGCCGGGCTTAGCCGGCTCCTGGCGCAACTCGAGCACGACGCTGCCGCCTTCGGGGGTGTACTTGACGGCGTTGCCGACGATGTTCAGGACGGCCTTCGACAAAAGCGCGGGGTCGGTGATCACCTCGTCGAGCGGCCCGTCGCAGACGAACCGGTAGTCGATGCCCTTCTTGTCGAAATCGGCGCGGTAGACGGCCTCGACGCGCTCGTTGAGCTCCTCGGGGTTCGCGATCCTCTCCTCGGGGACGAGTTTCCCGTCCTCGAGGCGCACCGTGTCCAACACGTTGGTGATGATGTCGAGCAGATAGCCCCCCGACGCCTTGATGCTCGCCACATCGTGCGCGAACGCCTCGTCGTCGCCCCGGTGCCTCTCAAGCAGGTTGGCAAAGCCGAGGACGGCGTTCAGGGGCGTGCGGATGTCGTGGGACATGTTGAAGAGGAAGCGGGTCTTGGCGGCCTCGGAGGCCTGCGCGAGCGCGACGGCTTCCTCGAGCTCCTCCTGGTACGACTCGAGCCTGCGCTTCGCCCGCAAAAGGACCGCGCTCAAGATCGTGACGCCGACGAGCGCGACGAACATCAGCAGGTACGTGGCGTTGAACAGGCCCTCGTAGCTGGCGGAGAGCTCCTGGGTCTGCTCCAGGAGCCGGTCGGTGCACTTGCTCGCGTTGGAGCTGATGACGTCCTTTGCCTGGAAATAGCTGCTGTCAAGCAGGATGCTCAGCGCCTTTGAACGCTTCTCGGCGGCGGTTTTCGCCTGGTCTTCGGCGGTGAGCGAGACAGCCGCGACCTCGTCGGGCCAACGGCTCTCGGCAAGGCCCGTCGCCTCGCAGACCAACCTCATGGAGTAGTACTCGGTCTCCATCAGCTCCGTGGAGGTCGCAAGCGAGTTCTGGAGGTCCTCGAACGCCTCGGTCCCCTCGAAGTAGCGCCCGATCTCCTCAAGCGCCTTGTCCCGGCGCCGGAGCACGTTCGCCTCGGTGAAGTAGTTGTCCATGTACTCGGGGTCGCCCACCGATGCGAAATGGCGCGCCTGGTCGGTCAGGTAGTCGGACGCCTCCTGCATCTCGTTGCCCGCGTTTTGGCAGGCGGAGTACTGCTCCATGGACCGGATGAGGTTGGTGTAGCTGAAATACCCCCAGCACGCCGCGGCGACGATGGCGACAAGAACGACGAGCAGCAAGACCATCGGGGTCTTCTTGCCCTCTGTAGGTGTCATGCCCGCGGTCAACGCCGCCCCCTCTCGCCTTTTCCTAAATAAAGAATTATCGCACACGGCGACGCGAATATCGACCAAGCGAAAGGCCGTTTTGCCAGCTTTTCCGACTCCCTCCCGTCTCGCCTCCCCAAAGCTCGCAACGCGCGACTCGCGGACGGGGGGCGAGGCCCGGCCGCGACAAGCCGGACGCGCGGTCCCCGGGCCGCACCGGGCGGGGACGCAAGCTCCCTCCCGCACCATCCGGCCGAGCCAGAGATCGGCAGCGCGCAGTGGGAAAGGCGCGGGGGCTATCCGGCGAGGTCGGACAGCTTTTGCCAGAGCTTGACCATGGCGAGGGTGTCGAGCTCGCAGTAGCGCAGGAGCCGCTCGCGGGTGCGCACGGCCTCGTCGGGCGACATGCCGGCGAGGTCGGCGAACGCGGCCATGGCCTCGGTGCCGTTGTGGACGCCCTCGAGCGCGTGGTAGTCGAGCTCGGGATCGTTCGGGAACAGCGCGGGCAACACGGCCTTGATCGAGTTGGAGCCGCCCATGGCGCGCGCGTAGCATGCCCCCGACCGGAAGGGCTCGATCAGGTCGCGCATCGCCTCGCCGATCGCGAGGAGGCGCTCCGCCAAGTCGGGAAACGCCCCGGCCATCTCCCTGATGCGGCCCTTCTCGAACCCCATGTTGTAGGCGAGCGTCGTGCCCTCGACGCGCAATCCCCCCTCGCCGTCGTCGCGGGCCGGGATGTCGGCGACGAGGTGCTCGGCAACGGCGCGGCGCGGGTCGGCGCCCGCTTCGGCGAGGAACTCGAGGTGCTCGGGGGCCGCGTCGGGCGCGCGCAGCACGTGGAGCGAGTACTGGGTGGGAATCTGCTGGTAGGGGCTCGTGCCGTCGAACGGCGGCACCGCCGGCTGGAAGGTCTCGAAGTCGAGGAAGTACAGCGGGAACGACAATTCCCCGAGGAAGCGCGCGACGTCCTCCCGGTCGACGACCAGGTCGAGCCCCTCGGCCTCGGCGAGCGCCTGGGCTCTTTGGCGGCGGCTCAGGCCGACGTCGGCGGACAGCGCCTCGGGCAACGTCGCGACGCCTTGGGCCTCGAGCTCGAGCGCGCGTTTGACGGGCATGCGGTTGAGGTCGAACACGCTCGGCCGGGGGACGTCGCGCCAACACCCTCCCCGATAGCCGCACGGGTAGGGCTTGCCGCACTGCTCGCCCCGGGCGCACGCCGGCTCGTCGCCGGCGTCGGCCGCGGCCTTGAGCGCAGCCGCCCGCTCCCCCACCGCGCCCAGCATCGCGCACACGGCCTCGGTGCAGGCCTCCGCCGCGAAGAGCTCGCCCAAATCGATCTCGCCCCGCCGCACGTAGCGGCTGTTCAGGTGCATGAGGCTGACGGACTTCACGTTCAGGCCGCACTTGCCCAAGACCCAGGTCTGGAACGCCATGTCGTGGTAGTAGATGTCGTTGACGTGGGTCGACGACTTGACCTCGACGATGCGGACGCCGTCGGGCTCGACGCGCAGGATGTCGACGCTGCAGAAGTTCCCGTCGTAGGCGAACGAGGCCTCGGCGATGTTGGCCGGCCCCTCCCCCGCGCGCGCGGCGGCGAGGTAGCGCTCGGTGTCCTCGAGCATGCGCGCCTTGCCCTGCTCTTGGAAGGCCACCTCGACGAAGTCGCCGAAGCGCCCCATGGCGAGGTCGCCCACGGCGCTGCCCGCGTCGAGCACCGCCTGGTTCATGACGGACGAGTCGAACTACTCGGGGCGGTGTGCGTCCATCCACAACATCTTCGGGCACTGCACGCCCTTGGTGTAGCGCGATTTCGAAAGATTCACGCCCTCTCCCTCCAACTTCGCAACTGGCCGAAGCACGCATCCGACGAACCTCGCATCCGGCAGAGCCTTCCATCGGGCCGGGATCCGCATCCTCTCGGGCTCGCAACCTCGCGGGGCGGGCAACCAGCCGCGACCCACGACCGTCCGAGGTCTGCAACCGATCGCGACCGCAGCCCTATGA
>R18__coassemble_1609_pt1 | contig 23189 bp, 15 predicted proteins | sample R18__metabat2_low_PE_019 | metagenome-assembled genome bin R18
GAACGAGACGCGGCTCACGACCGGCTCTACGACCTCGGGTTGCGAGAAGATGCCGCTCGAGATGATCGCGCGTCCCCCGAAGAACAGGAGGGCTGCGACGAGGAGGACGGCTATCGCGATGGGGATGATGTGGGAGTCGGCCACGCGCTCGCCGAGGGTCGCCTCGCGCGGGACGAACACGCGCGCGCCGGGGTTCTCGAACTCGCGTGCCGAGGGACGCGGCTGCCTTCGCTTCGGCGCTGCAGCTCGTTGAGCCGGCGCCGCTTGGAGAGAGGGCTCCCCGTCGGCGGGCGGGTTGCCCGGGGCGTCGAGCGAAGACGCGGGCGCGGCGCCGTCAGTGCGCGCCCGTTCGCGGGATGCGAGCTCGGCCGCGCGCTGGCGGGCGCGGTCGCGGCCGGATCCCATGCGCTCGCTCGAGGCTCCCTGCGAGCGGGCTTTGTACCCGAGGGCGGCCTCCTCGAGGCGGTTTGCCTGCGGGTTCGTGCCGTTCGGTGCGGCCGCAGCCCGAGATTCCCGGGTCGCAGCGGGACCGGGGGCGTTTTGCGAAGGCTGCGCCGTCCCTGGTTGCCGTTGCCGGCCTGCAGCTGCCTCGGATGTCTCGGCGGCGGGGCCGTCGTTCTCGTGGCCGGAGCGCATGTCGACGCGCCCGAGCGACTGCCTGCCGGCGGGTCTGCGCTTGGGCGTGGGGCGGGATGCCTTGCCGGTCCCCGGGGCGTCTGTGCGATCTGCGGACACGTGCTCTCCTCGGAGGGTTTCGGCTACGCGTCGTCCGAGCCGCCGTCGCAGGCGGGGCGGTAGAGCTCGTCGACGAGCTCGCGGGTGTATTGGCCTTGGCTGAAGTGGTCTTTGGTGTAGCGCGCTATGTGGCCGCTGTCGAACACGCGCTCCCCGGACAGAACCGACGTGACCGCGGCAGCGAGCGCCTCGTGGTCCTCCTCGGGGATGAGGATGCCGGTGGAGGGGGTGAGGATGTCGGCGATGCCGCCGCCGTCGGTGCCCACCACGGGTGCTCCGCATGCGCCGGCCTCGATCACGACCAGGCCGAACGGCTCTTTGCGCGACGGCGCGAGGCTGACGTCTGCGACCGAGTAGAGGTCGCGCAGGGCGTCGGGCTTTTGCGCGTGGATGAAATAGACGTTTTCGAGCTCGAGCTCCATCGCGAGCCGGTTCATCTCGTCGAACAGCTCGCCGTCCCCGGCAAGAACCGTCGCCGTGTCCTCGTCTTCGTACAGGGCCGCGGCGCGAAGCAGGATGTCGATGCCCTTGAAGTGGGCGAACTTGCCCGCGAAGCTCACGAGCTTCGGGTAGGGGCGGGTGATGCCGTAGCGGGAGAGCACCTCCTCGCGCGTGACGTCTGCGGGGTAGAACCGCGCGTCGTCGTAGCCGTTGGAGATGAGGCGCGTCTTGCCCTCGGCGAACGGGAACGTCTCGACCACCTCGGCGAGGTTGCGCTCGGAAATCGCGACGATGGAGGAAGCCAGCGTCGCGGCCTCGAGCGCTGCGTCGTGGTAGCGCGTGCTCTGGCGGTACCCGATGAGGTCGGTGCCGTGGGCGGTGACGACCAGGGGGAGCCCCGTTTGGCCGGCGAGCTGGGCGAGCAGCCAGATGTGGCCCGCGTGGATGACGTCGGGCTTGAACTCCTCGACCTCTTGGGCTATGGCCCGGCGAAACGCGTCGAGGTACGCCTCGAGCTCCTCGTCTGTGAGCGCCTCGAAGGTGTTGGTGCTCCTCGGGTGGGTCGTGAAGCAGGGGAAGTTGAAGGGCAGCGCGTCCGCGACCGGGGCCTTTCCGTCTGCGTCGGTGAAGTAGACGGGGTGGGTGCGAAAGCCGTAGGGCGTGTCGTCGACGTGGTTGTCCGGGAAGAGGGCGACCACCTCGTGGCCGAGGCGCAGGAGGCTGTTGGCGATGTTGAGCGTGTAGACGCCGCTGCCTGATCCGAAGAGCGGGAAATGGTTGATGAGCAGGACGCGCATGGCTCTCTCCGTCCGATGTGGGATGGCAAAAAACGTTGACGCATATGATACCCGACCTTATCCGCAGGAGCGCGTGGGCGTATTATGTGGTCGGAGGATGCGCGCAAGGAGGCTCCATGAAATCCAACATGCACAGGACCGCGATGGCTGTCGACGAGTTCGGCGAGGAGGTCGGGGAGGAGACCTGCGACCGCTTCGGCTATACGCCGTCGGCCCAGCAGGTGTGGTGGAACCCCGAAACCAAGAAGAAGTATCTCCACGTCGAGATCAGCGACGACTTCAGCTACTTCGAGCCCTACGACGGACCCGTCGTCCACGGGACGGGCTACTCGTTCTAACCACCCTTCGCTGGATTCCCCATCGACGCGAAGGCGGCTATCCTCCCTTCGCTGGACGATTTTTTGCGCCGAAAAACGGCTAACCCCCCTTCGCTGGATGATTTTTCCCCTGAAATCCGTCCAGCGAAGGGGGGTTAGGTCCCGTGAGGCCCGATAATCCGTCCAACGAAGGTAGGTTAGTCTGCGTGAAGCGGACAAATCGTCCAACCAAAGGAGATTGAGTTTCCTGGAACGCGTGTGGCGCCCAGCGAGGGGAGAGTAAATATCCGCCTGCGCAAAGTGGCTCACGACAGGCCGGGATTCTTGCTGTACAATATCCAAGTTTACACGGACTACCGCGATAGTCGGCGTGCGCCGATTTTCGCTTGCAAGGCCATGGCGAGGAGCAAAAACCGAAATGACTGACTTCAACAACAAATACTGCATGCACACCGCGACGTGCGGCGAGCTTCGCTTGGGCGACGTCGACCGCGAGGTGACTTTGACCGGGTGGGCTTGGCACAACCGCGACCACGGCGGGCTCATCTTCTGCGACCTGCGCGACCGTGCCGGCTACACCCAGGTGGTTGTCGACCCCGACTGCGTCACCCCCGAGGAATTCAACGTCGCCGAGCACCTCTCTCGCGAGGACGTCATCATGGTCACGGGCAGGGTCCGTGCCCGTGGCGAGGGCATGGTCAACCCCAACATGGTCACCGGCGAGATCGAGGTCCTGGCCACGAGCCTCACGATGCTCAACCAGAGCGTCACCCCGCCGTTCAGCATCGAGGACGGCATCGAGACCGACGAGACCACCCGCATGAAGTGGCGCTACCTCGACTTGCGCCGTCCCGAGATGCTCGCCAACATCAAGCTGCGCCACCAGATCGCGCAGACGTTGCGCGCAAGCCTCAACAAGCGCGGCTTCCTCGAGGTCGAGACCCCGATCCTCGCCAACAGCACTCCCGAGGGCGCTCGCGACTACATCGTCCCGAGCCGTCCGAACCCCGGTAAGTTCTACGCCTTGCCGCAAAGCCCCCAGCAGTTCAAGCAGATGCTCATGGCGGGCGGCGTCGAGCGCTACTACCAGATCGCTCGCTGCTTCCGCGACGAGGACCTGCGCGCAGACCGCCAGCCCGAGTTCACGCAAGTCGACATCGAGATGAGCTTCGTCACCGAGTACGACGTCGTCGACATGATGGAGGACGTCATGCAGGAGCTGCTCGCCGAGCTCGGCATCGAGCACGAGTTCCCGCTGCAGCGCATGGAGTACTCTGAGGCCATGCGCCGCTTCGGGTGCGACCGCCCCGACGTCCGCTTCGGCATGGAGCTCGTCGACCTCACCGACGTCGTTCGCGGATGCGGCTTCGGCGTGTTCGCCAAGGCCATCGAGGCCGGCGGAGTCGTCAAGTGCATCAACTGCAAGGGCGCTGGCAACTGGAGCCGCGGCGAGGTCGAGAAGATGGCCGAGGTGGCCGCCGAGAACGGCGCGAAGGGCATGGCGTGGATCGCGTTCATGAGCGACGACGCCGAGCTCAAGGGCAAGAGCCCGATCATCAAGTTCTTCGACGACGAGACCTACGCGGCCATCAAGGAAGCCGCCGAGGTCGAGCCCGGCGACCTGCTCCTCTTTGCGGCAGACAAGCCCGCGACCGTCGCGGCGGTCCTCTCCGCCCTGCGCCTTTCCATGGCCGACAAGCTCGGGGTCGAGCGCAGCGGCCATGCGATGCTCTGGGTCGTCAACTTCCCGATGTTCAAGTACGACGAGGACGAGAAGAAGTATGCCGCCGAGCACCATCCGTTCACCCACGTCCTCGACGAGGACCTCGGCAAGATCGAGGACGCGCCCCTCGAGTGCGGCAGCTACAGCTACGACCTCGTGCTCGACGGCTTCGAGCTCGGCGGCGGCTCCATCCGCATCCACAACCCCGAGGAGCAAAAGCGCGTTTTGCGTCGCTGCGGCGTCTCCGACGAGGACATCGACGTCAAGTTCGGCCACCTCATCCATGCGCTCGAGCTCGGCACGCCCCCTCATGGCGGCATCGCCCTCGGCCTCGATCGCCTGGTCATGCTGCTTGCCGGCAAGCCGAGCATCCGCGACGTCATCGCCTTCCCCAAGACGAGCAGCGCAAGCGACCCGATGACCGGCGCCCCGAACGTCGTGACGGGCCGTCAGCTCAAGGAGGTCAGCCTCCGCCTGCTGTAGGGGCGGCGCTCCGCAACCGGACCAAGCCAAGGGTCGCCTTCGGGCGGCCCTTTTTCATGTGCGGGCAAAAGCGCGGGTGGGCTAGAATGGGGGAGTTCGATCGAGGGAGGACGTTCGGTGGCCGAGCCGCTCATCCAAAGCAAGTTCCAGGGCAAGAAGCGTCTTTTGACGCTCGAGTTCTGGCGCAACCAATTCGTCGCCTTCGCGGTGTTCAGCATGGTCGGACACTGGGTCGAGATTCCGTATTGCCTGTTCAACCTCCACGTCTTCGGCATCGTCGATCCGAACTCGGGCGTGTTCTCCGACCCCCTCGAGCCGTTTTGCGTCTACGGCTTCGCCATCATCGCCTGCAACATCCTGCTCGTCCCCGTCAGGCAGCTGCTCGAGGAGAAGTTCAAGGGCCGCAAGTGGATCGGGGTCGTGCTCTTCTTCCTGTTGGCGACCATCGTGGCCATGGACGGCGAGCTCATCCAGGGCTTCTTGCAGAACATGCCCGACGAGAACGGCGTCTACCCCCTTTGGGACAACTCGAAGCTGCCGTTCAACGTCGCGGGCCAGGCATGGCTGGTCAACGACGTTTTGCTCGGCTTGATCATCACCGTCTACCTTTGGGTCATCGAGCCCCCGATGGTCAACCTCATGAACACCTCCACGCAGTGGAAAGTCGAGGTCGTCTCCGCGGTCATCATCATCGCCTTCGCGATTCTTTGCCTCATCAAGTTCGTCATCTTCCCTGTTCATTAGGGGGCTTTGTGACGGGCTGCCGCGCCGTTCGTGCAGATGCGCCGCGTTCCTCGGGGCTGTCGGCCCGTCCGGCGGTATACTAGCAACCACTTTTCCAAAGACATCGTTCAAGGGGGAACGCATGGAGTCTGCAGCAATCATCTTGGCAGCCGGCGCTGGCACGCGCATGAAGTCGAAAAAGCCCAAAGTCGCCCACGAGGTCATCGGCAAGCCGATGGTGAGGTGGGTCGTCGACGCTGCGAAGGGCGCCGGCATCGAGCGCATCGTCTCGGTCGTCGGCCACCTCAAAGAGCAGGTCGAGCCCCTGGTTGCCGACGACACGACCGTCGTCGAGCAAGCTGAGCGCAACGGCACAGCGGGCGCCGTCAAGGTATGCGCGCCGGCTCTCGCCGACTTCAAGGGCTCCCTCGTCGTCTTGTCGGGCGATTGCCCGCTGATCACGAGCGAGACCATCGAGTCGCTCATCCACACGCGCGAGGAGAACAACGCGGCCGTCGTCGTCTTGACGATGGAACTCGACAACCCCTTCGGCTACGGGCGCATCATCCGCGACAAGGGGGGCAACGTCAAGCGCATCGTCGAGCAAAAGGACGCCACCCCCGAGGAGGCCGCCGTCAAGGAGTGCAACTCGGGCTTCTACTGCTTTGACGCGGAGGCTTTGTTCGCCGCCCTCGAGCAGGTCAGCAACGACAACGCCCAGGGAGAGTACTACCTGACCGACGTCTTGGCGATCTGCCGCAAGAGCGGGCGCAGCGTCATGGCCCTGCCCACCGCCGACGCCAACGAGTGTCTCGGCGTCAACAGCCGCATCCAGCTCGCCGAGGCCACCAAACAGCTCCAGATTCGCATCAACAACGCCTACATGGCCGCCGGCGTCACGATGACCGACCCGGCCCAGGTGTGGATCGGCCCCGACGTCACCATCGAGCAAGATGTCGAGATCTTGCCCCAGACCATGCTGTTCGGCTCGACCTCCATCGGCGAGGACAGCGTCATCGGCCCGAACACGCGCCTGACCGACACCAAGGTCGGCCGCGGGTGCAAGGTCGAGGAGACGGTCGCCATCGAGGCCGTGCTCGAGGACGGGTCCGACGCCGGTCCGCGCGCCTACCTGCGCCCCGGCGCCCACTTGCTCGAAGGCGCTCACGTCGGCACGCACGTCGAGATCAAGAAGTCGGTGGTCGGCCGCGGGAGCAAGGTGCCCCACCTGTCCTACATCGGCGACGCCGAGATCGGCGAGGGCGTCAACATCGGCGCCGGCTCCATCACCTGCAACTACGACGGCAAGCACAAGAGCAAGACCGTCATCGGCGACGGCGCCTTTATCGGCAGCGACACCATGATGGTCGCGCCCGTGACCATCGGCGCGGGGGCCATCGTCGGCGCCGGCTCCTGCATCGCCAAGGACGTGCGCGAGGACGTTCTCGCCCTCACCCGTCCCGAGCTCGTCCAGATCGAGGGGTGGGCTGCCAAGCGCCGCGAGCAGTTCGCAAACGAGTAAGCCGCCTTCGCCGAGGGCCAGCTGAGCCGTCGGCGGGTTGTCAAGCAGGACCCCGTGCAGGTCGCGTGCGCTTCGTGAAGGCGCGCGAACCGCACGGGGTCCTTTTTCGTCGGGTCTGCCGGGAGCCTCAGGGGTTTGCGCAAGGTCAGAGGGCAAGCTCCTCGCCGGGCTCGAGGACGATGCGGCCCGGGGCCGTGAAGGCCTCGGCGGTCCTGCGGCTGAACAGCGTGGGGTTGGACATGTCGTGGACGGGCACGAGGTGGATGGGGATGTAGTGCCGTGCGGCGACGAGCTCCGCGCACTCGCTTCCCTCCTCGGGCCCCATGTTGTAGAAGCCGTCGCCGGGCAACGTCGCGTAGTCGAGCCCCATGGCGGCCAGCTTGCCCGAGCGCATGTCGTCGGTCGTGCTCGTGTCGCCGGCGGCGTAGAACCCGAGGCCGTCGATCTCGATGACGAGGCCGACGCATTCGTCGATGGGATGGTTCGCGTTGCAGGCTTGGACGGCGGCGACGCGGATGCCGTGGCTCTCGAGCGTCTGGTAGGCGCCGGGCGCGGGCAGGAAGTCCTTCGCGCGCAGGATCTCGCCGCCCTCGGCGTGGGGCATCCTGTCGACGCGGGTGTGGTCGCCGTGCTCGTGGGTCACGAGCACGAGGTCGGCGGGCAGGTCGTAGCCCTCGCCCGCGAACGGGTCGACGTAGACGACCGTGCCGTCGTCAGCGGTCAGGCGGAAGGAACCGTGTCCCTGGTACAGCATCGTTGCCATGGCGTCTCCTCTTGTTTTTCGAAAAGGCAGGTTTCGGACAATCCTCGGCTAGAGGCCGCGTGCGGCTGCGGCGGTGGTGCGGACGGCGTCGATGACGGACCCGCGGAAGGCGGCCTTCTCGAGCACCTCCATCCCCTTGATGGTGGAGCCGGCAGGGCTGCAGACGGCGTCCTTCAGGGCGCCGGGGTGCTGGCCCGTCTCGAGCACCATCTTCGCGGACCCGAGGACCGTCTGGGCGGCGACCTCGTAGGCCGCGGCGCGGGGCAACCCCTCGGCCACGCCGCCGTCGGCGAGCGCCTCGATGAACGCGTACGCGAACGCCGGCGCGCTTCCCCCGACCGCGCTCGCCGCGTCGATCAGGCCCTCGCTCAGGCGCATGCGCTTGCCGAAGCAGTCGAGCATCGACTCGACGATCTCGAGCTCGCCGTCGGTCACCTTCGCGTTCGGGCAGTAGCTCGTGAAGCCCTCGCCGACGAGCGCGGGGGTGTTGGGCATGCAGCGCACGATCTTCACGGGGCGCGCCTGGACCGACTCGTCGCCCTCCTCGCGGTTTTGGAACTTCGCCTCGAGCCAGGAGATGGTCTTGCCGGGAGCGATCGTGACGACGACCTGGTAGGGCTTGAGCGTGTCGCGGATCTCGGCGATGACCCCTTCGTAGTGCTGGGGCTTCACGGACAAGAACAGGATGTCGACGTTGCGCACGACCTCGAGGTTGTCGGTGGTCATGTTGATGCCGAGCTCGGCTCGCTTGGCCCGGGCGTGCTCCTCGCTGGTGCTTGAGCCGTATACCTCGTCCGCCGAGACGATGCCCTTTGACAAGATGCCGCGGGCGATGGCCGTCGCCATGTTTCCCATTCCGATGAATCCGAGCTTCATGGGGTTTCTCCCGTCTGCGCGCGGGGGCGCGGGCCCCCTTGTTTCCTTTGTCGTGCGAGATTATACGCCAGTCGTCGGTCGGCGCGACGCGTCTCGCGGTCGGCGCTTGCGCGATTGTCCCGTTGTCGCAGAGAACAGGCCCCTGCGCCTGCTCGCGTGGGATATAATGCTTCGAAACATTCCCCTTGCGGAAGGAGCGATTTTGTCTGAGCAAACATCAGCGCGTACGCCCAAGATGAAGGCGACGTTCGTCATGTCGATCTTCCTGATCATCTTCTCGCTTGCCGGCATCCTCGTCTACGGGTTCGTTGCCGTAGACCTCGGCTTGGCTTGCGGCGAAATCAGCGCGAACCCCTCGCTTCTCGATTCGAGCGAGCTGAGGGAATTCGGCGTCGAGATGGGCAACCTCGGCGTGGGTGTCGGCGCCTCCGACTACGACAAGTTCATGTGGGCGATGGCCTTCATCATCGTGACCTTTGCCTTCTTCGCTTTGTTCTCCCTCATCACGCTCATGGGCTCCGTTGCCGCCCTGCGCCACTCCAAGAGCCGCAAGAACAGCTACCGCACGTTCGTCCTCATGCTCGTCAGCGTCGGCGTGTCGTTCTTCTGCATCAGGCCGGTCTCCATGGTCCTCTTCGCGGTCGTCGCGGGCCTTATCCACAACGACTGCATCGACGAGAGCGACTTCGTCGGCACCAAGCACCTCGGCGGCATGCGCGTGGTCGAGGTCGCCTGTGCGCTCGACCTCTTGCTCAACGCCGCCATCCTCCTCTTCATCACCAAGTCCAGCTTCTACGACGCGGCCTATTGGGTCTCGTTCGTCCAGATGTTGCTCATGGCCGTGACGCTGTGGCTCCTGTGGCACCGCAAGATCCACTCCCGCGAGATCATCATGGGCTCGGTCGCCATCTACCTCGTGCTTTTGCTCATCGTCCAGGTCGCCATCGGCACGTTCGACCTCGCGACCTATATAAGCGAGGCGTTCTTCCCCGCGCTGATGCTCATCTACTTCGGCGTCTCCAAGCGCGTGAGGGTCGTCTTGGTCGAGCCGTGGCGCAAGACCGGCGCCCAGGACGTCGAGAAGGGCCAGGAGAAGCTGTGGAACCCCAAGAGCCTGACGTTCTGGCGCGACCTGCTGCTGTTCTTCTGCATCTTCAGCGTCATCGGCCACTGGATGGAGTACTGGGTCTGCTGGCTCATCCGCCTCGGCATCGTCCCCGGCGAGTACGACCCCAACTCCGGCATCTGGCGCGACATGCTCAACCCGTTCTTCGTGTACGGCGCTGCGATGGTGTTCATCGGCCTGTTGCTCTACCCCTTCAAGGAGTGGCTGCAGGGGAAGATCAAGAACGTCCCGCTCACGCTGCTTGCGAGCTTTGTCGCGAACACCCTGTTCTGCGCGGTCATCGAGCTGGCCATGGGCCTCGTGCTCAACACCCCGCCCGATCCCGTCACGGGGAAGCTGCCGCTTTGGGACTACACGAACATGGACTTCAACTTCATGGGCCAGATCTGCCTTTTGAACACGACGTTCTTCGGCATCATGGCAACGCTCATGACCTGGCTCGTGTACCCCAACCTGGAGCGCTTCTTCCTGCGCATGCCGCGTGACGTCATGAACGTCTTCTCGGTCGTCGTGTTCGTGTTCTTCGCGCTGGTCGTCTGCATGTACGTCATCAACATTGCCTCGCCCATCGACCTGACTGCGACGTCGTAGGGCGACGGTTGCCCCGGGGCGGCGGTCTGCGCCGAGCGGATCGAGGCCGGCCGGGCGTCCCGGTTCAAGGCGGAATTTGAGAAAAAATCCCGTCTGGCCTGGGATGATGGCGGTTTTTTCGCCATGCGGGACGAAAACGGCAACCGATATCGGCGGGCATGTCCCAATTCGAGGACACGCCCGCCGATTTTTTTCGTCATACTGGATTGCCGGGGGGTTGGGTGCTTGCCGGATTTTCCGGGAGGCGCGTCTGAGAGGAGCGGACATGGGGTGCGAGATCGTTTCGAGGTCGAAGTCTGAGGCTGCAGACCGAGCCTGCGAGGAGGCCGCCCGCGCCAGCCGCGCGTTCGGGCGCAGCGTCCTGCTCGTCTCCAACTACGACGAAGCCGTGCGCGCGAAGCACCTGCTCGCCGAGCGGGGGCAGGGCTACGGCGTGTCGGTCGAGACCCTGCAGTCTTGGGCTGCCGACCTGTGGGAGATGTTCGGAGACGGGCGCGTCGCGGTGTCGAGCGTGGACCGCGCTCTTTTCGTGCGCCGTGCGCTGCGCGACTACCGCGAGGCGGCGGGAGACGAGGCCGTCGTCGAGGTCACGCCCGGCGTCGAGCGCGTGATCGCGCGCCTGATCAGGCTTGCGCCCGCAGAGGTCATAGACGCGGACAAGCACCCCGAGGAATATGCCCTGACGCAAAGCCAGCGCGTCGTGGTCGGCGTCGCCGCCGCCGCCCGCCGCAGGATGGCGCGCGAGGGGTTCGCCGAACACTCCCGGGTCTGCGGGGCCCTGGCCGATGCGGGGGGGGCCCGCGGGCTCCACGTCGTCGTCGTGGACTGCGAGACGACGACTGCGGAGGACCGGCTTCTGGCCACCGCCGAGACGACGGTGGTGAGGGCCGTCGCCGAAGAGGCGGAGAGCCCCGCGCGCGCAGACGAGCTGAACCGCCTGGTGCGCTCGCTCTACCGCCCCGACTTCGACGCCCCCGTTGCGCCGACGGGGGCGGTCCGCTTCGCGTTCCCCTCGGGGGCGTATGCGTCGAGCCAGGTTCTGGCCGACGAGATATGCTCCGCCGCGCGGCGCTGCGGATCGGCGCCGTGCTCGGTGGCGGTGGGTGCCCCTGACGCCCTCGGGGCGTTCGACGCGTTGGCCCCCCGCCTGGCATCCCGCGGCGCGCGCGTCCGCGTGGCGGGCATGGTGTCCTTCCCGCTCACCCCGTTCGGCCGGGCGTGGACGTCTTTGCTCGAGTTCGCCCTGAGGCCCGGTCGCGTGGACGTCCGCCGTGCCGGCGATTTCGCCCTGAGCGCGTTCTCGGCCATGGGCGTCGGCGATGCCTACAAGATAGACGCGCGCCTGAGGGGGTGGCGCGGCCAGACGGTCGACGATGCCCTGACCGACCTCACGGCGTGGGCCGACGACGATTGGCGCGACTTCATGAGCGCCTTCGCAGAGGGCGACCTCGAGGGCGCTCTCGACGCGCAGGTCCGGTGGGTGTCGACGAGGATGTCGTGGCCCGAGGCGTTTCGCGCGCAGCAGCTCCGGGCCGTCGAGGGGGCGAAGGCCGTCCACAGCCGGGCTGCGTATCTGGGGCTCTCCCCGCTGGACGCCCTCGAGGTCCTGCATGAGATGACGATGCCCTACGAGGCGGTCGTCGAGCCGGACGGTCTCCGGGCGGGCGGCGGCGTCTCGGACGGGGGTGCCGCCGCGGGGGCGGACGAGGCGCTCCTCGACGTCACGGTCTCCACCCTCGGGGACCTCGCCCTCGAGCCCTCGCCCGGGTTCGATGTCGTCGCCCTGATCGACCTCGACGCCGAGCGCTACCCGCTCAAGGACGAGGAGACCTCGGTCGACGCGCTGCTCCAGGCGCTCGGCGTCTGGAAGCCCGCCGAGCGGGTGCGCAAGCTGCGCCTGCGCTTCGCCCGATCGGTTGCCCAAGCGCGCTCGACGCTGATCTTGCACCGCAGCCTCAACACGTCCGACGCGAGCGAGCTGCGCCCCGCCGCCCTTTTGGAGGAGCTCGTCGACTGCTACCGGTCCGATCCGCGCAACGCCGCGGAGGTCGACAAGGTCACCGGCCTCACTGCGCCGTTGGGGGAGTTCTGCGCGTCGCTCGGCGAGGACGACTTGGCCCGCGTGGCCGATCCGCTGGGCGAGCCCACTCCGCTTGACGAGGCTCTGCCCGTCTTCTCCACGGGCTTTCTCGCGCCCGAGGACCGGGCCTTCGTGTCGGTCTCGAAGCGCGGCCCCGACGGTGCGGTCCTTCCCGAGCCGGTGCTGTCGCCCTCCGCGATCGAGGTGTACCTCGAATGCCCTTGCAAGTGGTTTGCGTCGAGGCGCCTGCGCCTCGCGGCGGTCGACGCGGAGCTGGGGCCTATCGCCTACGGGAACTTCGCCCATGCGGTCTTGGCCGACCTTCACGACAAGCTCAAGGTCACGGGCTTGCGCCGCGTCACCCCCGACAACCTTGCGGAATGCGACGCCTTGCTCGACGCGTGCTTTGACAAGCTTCTCGCCGAACAGCTCACCTCCTACAAGGCCGACGCGCTCATACCCCTCACCCCCCTCGAGCACCTCAACGTCGCGGCGTTCCGGGACAACCTCCACGCGTACCTGCGGAGGGAGGCGGTTCTCTGCCCCGGGTTCTCCCCGCTGGGGCAAGAGGTCAGGTTCGGCGTGGACGAGCCCTTCGAGTATGCCGGCGTCAGGATCGAGGGATCCATCGACCGCGTCGACGTCGACGGGGCGGGGAGGGCCGTCGTCCTCGACTACAAGGGGTCGGTCGGCTCCCCGTACTGCTTTGTCCCCAAAGGCGGCTTCGACGGGCCGTCGCTTGGGGGAGACGTCGATTCCGCCGAAGGGCCCCAGGACGACTCCCCGCTACCGCGCGCGGAGGGCCTCGTTTTGCCCCGAAAGGTCCAAACCCTCATATACGCCCAGGTCGTTCGCAAAAAGCTCGGATACCTGCCCGTGGCGGCGCTCTACGTCTCCTACGGGAAGAAGCCGGGGCTTGCGGGCCTGTACGACGAGACGGTTCTGAGCCCTGCGACGGACCTCCCGGGCATCGACCCGGAGCGGTGCGCGACGAGGGACGTGCTCGGCCTCCTCGACAAATGCGAAGAGGCCGTCGCGCGCCGTCTCGAGAGCCTGTTCGCGGGAGAGATCGAGCCTGCGCCCTGCGACGCCGAGGCCTGCGAGTACTGCCCGGTCGTGAGCTGCGACGTCCGAGACGGCGCGGCGGGAAGGGGGGTGGCGTAGATGCCCCGGTACACCGACGAGCAGAGAGCCTGCGTCGAGCGCCTGGTCGGACCCGTGGACGTGTCCGCCGGAGCGGGGTCGGGCAAGACCTTCACCCTCACCCAGCGCATAGCCGGCGCGCTCGCCGATCCCGACAGCGGGGTCGACAGCATCGACCAGGTCTGCGCCATCACCTTCACCGAGAAGGCGGCCTCCGAGCTCAAGGGCCGCGTCCGGTCGACGTTGCGGGCGGAGGGGATGTTCGACGACGCGCTCAAGGTCGACAGCGCGTGGATATCGACCATCCACGGCATGTGCGCGCGCATCCTCCGCGCGAGCGCGCTCGATTTGGGAATCGACCCCGAGTTCAAGGTCTTGATGGGCAAGGTGGCCGACGACTTGCTCGAAGACAGCCTCAACGAGGCGGTTGCCGCAGCCCGCGAGGACGGAAGGTACGAGACCCTGTTCAGGGAGTACGCCTCGACAGCGTCCGGCGGGGACGCTCCGATCGTCCGCCTCGTCTCCTCGGTTTTGAGCGAGGTGGCAGGCCTGCGCGGGGGCTTCGACGACCTCGTCGTCGTGCCGAGCGACGCCCGTCCGCGAGACGTCGCCCGCGAGCTGCTCGCAGCCTACGAGGAGGCTTGGCCCTGCTACGAGAAGGCGAAGCCCAACAAGACCAACGATGCGGCCCGCGAGGCTGCGCTTTCGACGATGGACGCCCTCGAGCCCTACGTTGCCGGAGAGGGGGAGGACACGGCCGAGGGCCTGCTCGAGGTGCTTGACCGGTGCCCGATTGCGGGGGCCCTGCGCTCGAAGGACGCCAAGGAGGCGACCGGGGAGTGCAAGGCGGCGCACTACGACGCGATTGCCCAGGCGATGTTGCTTCAAGGCGACGTCGTCCTCGACCAGCTCATCGGCTTGGCGCGCGAGGCACAGGCGGCGTTTGCCAAAAACAAGCGCGCCCTCGCCGCGCTCGACAACAACGACCTGATCAAGGGGGCACTCGCCGCGTTGGAGCGCCCGGACGTGCTTGCGCGCTTCGAGGACCGGTTCAGGCTCGTCATGGTGGACGAGTTCCAAGACACCGATGCGCTCCAGCTCGCCATCGTGGGCAAGCTGTGCGGGCCGGGAATGAGATACCTCTGCACCGTGGGAGACGCCCAGCAGTCCATCTACGGGTTCCGCGGCGCCGACATCAACGTCTACCGTGCATACCAAAGGGGGCTGTCGGACCCCGGCATCGCGGCGCGGGGCGGCGATCCCCGCCAGCTGCGGCTGACGACGAACTTTCGGAGCCACGGCGACATCCTCGCCTTCGTCAAGAAGGTGTGCGCCCAGCCCTCGGTGTTCGGGGACGGCTTCCTCGACCTCAAAGCCCGCTACGACGGCAGCGGCTACCTTGCCGGCGACGAGCCCCGCATCCAGCTTTCCTGCACCTCGTTGGTGCCCGAACGCGGCCGGGGCTCCATACGGGACGCCGTCGAGGTCCAGGCGCGCGAGATAGCGGCGTACTTCACGCGCATGCGCGAATCCGGCCATGCGCTCTCTGAGATGGTGCTGCTGTTGGGGGCGGTGAAGAACGCCGACGTCTACGCGCGGGCCATCCGCGGGGCGGGCTACCCCTGCATCATCGCGGGAGGGAGCCTGTTCGCCCAAGCCCCCGAGGTGCATGCCGTAAACGCTTTGCTCCAATCGATTGCCAACCCGTGCGACACCCAGGCCCTCTTCGCGGCGCTGTCCGGCCCCGCGTTTTGCCTCGGCGCCTCGGACCTCCTGCGTCTGGGGACGGAGACGGACGGGGAGACCGGCCTTCCCGTGGGCGGCAGGTTGGACAGGGGGCTGGCGCGCGAGGTCTCCGCAGCGTTGCGCGGCGCTTCGTCGAGCCCCGCCCTCGCCCGCGTTGCCCAGATCATGTCGAAGGCTCGCCGCGACATCCGGCGAAGGCCCCTGAGCGAGGTGCTGGCCGGCGTCCTGCGCGACTCGGGGTGGATCGCCCGCCTCCAAGCGCAGGGCCCCGAGGGAATGGCCCAGCTCGGCAACGTCATGAAGGCCGTGCGGTTCGTGCGGGAAGCCGAAGACGACCTCGAGCTCGGTCCGTCCCGCGCCGCAGCCCACTTCGACGCGCTTCTCGAGCAGGGCATGCGGGAAGCCCCCGGCGCGTTGAACCTCGAGGGGCAGGAGGCGATCCGCATCATGACGATCCACGCCTCCAAGGGCCTCGAGTTCCCCATCGTCGCGCTCGCCGACTTCGCACGCACCTCGTCGGTCGGCGACCTCGTCATCCAGCGCGTGGAGGGCGAGACGTTCGTCAGCCTCAAGGGACGCTCCCGCACGCTTGCCGGAAAGGACGTCGTGCGCGCGGCCTTCGACGCGACGCGTGGCGAGATGGACGCATCCGCGGTGACGGCCGGCGCCCTCAGGTCGGTCGACGCTGTGACCCGGCGCGCTGCGCTTGCAGCAGTCGCCGACTACGAGGAGCTGTCGGAGGCCCAGCGCCTGTTCTACGTCGGCGCAACCCGCGCGAAAGAGGCCCTCGGCGTCTTCATGTGCCTGAAGGAGCAGAAGACCAACCCGCTCAACGCGTACGTCTCCACGGTCGACGACGTCAGGTCTGCGTTCTTCGGGCCGGACGGGCTTTTCCCGGAAGAGAGCTGCGAGGTGGGGTACGGCGGAACCGCTGCGGCGCCGTTCAAGGTCAGCCGCATCCGCTACGCTGACTTGGCCCGGGCGCGTGAGGAAGAGGCTGCCGGGGCGACGGTGCCGCGCGGCGAGCTCGGCGTCGTCTCCGTCTGCCGCGTCGGGCGAGAAGAGCCCCTGCGCCCGGTTTCTCCCGAGCGGCGGCCCACGGGCATCTTGTCGTACACCTCGGTCGCCCATGCGTCGGAGCTCGCGGGGGATGCCCTCGGCCTCGGCAGGTCCGCTGCCGAAAGGGCGAGCGACGCCCGGGCCGTCGCACACATCCTCGAGGCGGGTCGCCTGGGGCCCGATATGGACAAGGGCGCGCTTTTTGCGGCGATCGCCTTGGTCGAGGGCGAGATGAGGAAAACGAAGTCGCATGCAGCCGACCTCTTCATCCAAAGCGACGGCGATAGCGGCGACCTCGACGACTGCGTCACCCAAAAGTTCGAGGGCGGCAGGGCCTCCGACGACGACAAGGCGACGGACTTCGGCTCGGCGCTCCACCGCCTTTGCCAGATAGCCGCGCTCGCGGGCCAGGACGTTGCGCGGGATCGCGTCGGCGCGATGGCGTGCGTCTACGGGGTGTCCGACGCGGAGCGCCTCTCGAAGGCGCTCGAGAGGTGGCTCGGGTCGTCGGCTCGAGCCAGGGCGCTCTCCTACGGCAGGGTCCAGCCCGAGGTCTCGTTCTCGGTCCCCCTCGGGGAGGGCGTGCTCGAAGGGGAGATCGACCTGCTTTGCGACGATCCGGCCGTTCTCGGGGAGAACGCGCTCGCCGGAGAGGGCGGCCCCGAGTCGAGGGGCGATGCCTTCATCGTCGACTACAAGACGGGTGGCTATGCTGCGGAGACGTCCGAGCAGCTGCGCGACAAGCATGCGCTCCAGGCGTGCTGCTACGCCTACGCGACGCTGGCTCAGGGGTACGGCGCTGTCGACCTCGCGTTCGTCCGCGTTGAGCAAGACGACCCCGACGGGCTCGACACCCTCGAGACCGTCAGCTACCGGTTCACGAGCGCCGACGTGTGCGTGTTGCGGTCCGTCCTCGAAAAGCAGTCTGCCGGCCTTTGGGGACAAGCCCGCGGCGAGAGCCGGGGCTGAGCCGGACAATTTTTCAGCGTCTCCTCGCGGGGCGGACGCGATCCTTGCCAAAGGACCCTCGGCGAATTGTGGAGTTTCCCTGTCCCGCGACGTTTCAGGGCGTCTTCAGATACAGGGGGTATAATAGTCTTAAAATATAAGTATTATTTTGTAAGCAATGGGAGATTCCATGAAAGACTGGTTGACGAGGTTCGGCTACCGGGTGGCCGAATGGATGCAGGGCCGCAACGGCATGGACACGATGGCGAACTGGAGCCTCGGGCTCGCCATTGTTTTGATCGTCGTCGCGTTCATCCTCAACAGCTACATCGTGAACATCCTGGCGATGGTGCCCATGGTGTACGCCATCTTCAGGTGCTACTCGAAGAACATCGCGAAGCGCCGCGAAGAGAACGCCGCGTTCGAAAAGCGCGTCGAGGGTCCGACGAAGTGGTTCAGCCTGCAGTACAAGAAGGTCAAGAACCGCAAGACGACCTGCTACTTCACCTGCCCGGACTGCAAGGCGGTGTACTCGGTCCCCAAGGGCAAGGGCCGGGTCCGCGCGACATGCCCGAAGTGCCATAGCCTCCACGAGCACACGACGTAGCGGGTGCGGAGCATGAATCCCGAGCTGTACGCGGCCATGAGCCGCGAGATGATGTTGGCGTGCCGCGACATGGCCCGCCTCGTCCACACCCAGGTGGCACCGCTTTGCCGCCAGTCCGGCATAACGGTCCAGCAGATGTACGTGCTCGCGGAGCTGCGGGACAACCCGCGCCTGCGGGTGACGCAGGTGTGCGACCGCGTCGGCATGCAGCGCACGAACTTCGCGTTGCTGAGCCGCAAGATGGAGAAGCAGGGGCTGGTCGTCCGCGAGCAAAGCCCCGAAGACCGACGCGCGTTCTGCCTCGTCGCGACGGACAAGGGGTTGGAGACGCTGTCCGAGGTCACGCGCCGCATCGAGGGCAGGTTCGGCTCTACGCTCGGCGTAAACCCGGACGAGGCGGCCGACGAGGTGCTCGTCGCGGTGCGCGGGCTCCGCGCGACCATGGAGAGGTTCGGCTAGGCATGTTCGGCTTCGTGATGACAAACGCCGAGGAGCTCAGCCCCGAGGAAAAAGACCGCTACCAGCAGATATACTGCGGGCTTTGCCATGCGCTCGGCAGGAAGCGCGGCCAGGCGACGCGGTTGAGCCTCAACCACGACCTCGCGTTTCTCGCGACGTTGCTGATGTCGCTGTACGAGCCCGACGAGGTCAAGCGCGAGACGCGCTGCGCCCTCCACCCGACCAAGAAGCACCTCTGGAGCCAGAACGACTGCATCGACTACGCCGCCGACATGACGGTGGCCTTGACCTACCACAAGTGCGCGGACGACTGGAGCGACGACCGCAGCGTGCCCGCGCGCGCCTACGCGCTCGCCATCCGCCGCCGCTACGAGGAGGTCCGCGCGAAGTGGCCGAGGCAATGCCGGGCCCTCGAGGAGGGCATGCGCAACATCGCCGAAGTCGAGCGCGACGACTGCGGCAACCCCGACGCCGCCGCCAACCTGTTCGGCCAGATCATGGGCGAGGTGTTCGTCATGGTGCCCGACATGTGGGAGAACCCCCTGCGCATGATGGGAGCCCAGCTCGGCCGCTTCGTATACATGATGGACGCGGCCGTCGACCTCGATGAGGACCGTAGGAAAGGCAGCTACAACCCCTTTGCGGCGCGCGACTGGACGGACGAGGAGGTGCGTGAGCTGCTCACCGTCTACATGGGCAACGTGACCGAGGTGTTCGAGAAGCTGCCCCTGGTCGAGGACATAAATCTCCTGCGCAACATCCTCTACAGCGGCGTTTGGGTGAAGTACAACGCCTACCTCCGCAAAAAGAGCGGCGGCGACGAGGGGAGCGGGTGCGACGCAGGGCTCGCGCGAGGGCTTGGCGGCGGTTCCGGCCAGCCGGAAGAAGAGTCTGCGGACGGGCCGGCCGCGATCCTGGCCGACGCGAAGGCCCCTGCGGCTTGCAAGGGACGCCGCGCTTCGGCGTTTTCGAGGGAATGTCCGAGAGACGAGGTCCTCTTAGTCAACGGGACGCTAGAATACACCGCTAAACAGACAACTGACGACGAGTCCCCTGCGCGCAGCGCGGGGGCATGTGGAGCAACGGCATGACGAAGAGCCCCTACGAAATACTGGGAGTGGCCGAGGGTGCCTCGCAAGACGAGGTGAAGAAGGCGTACCGCAAGAAAGCGCGCGAAAACCATCCCGACCTTAACCCCAACGACCCGGACGCCGCGGAGCGCATGAACCAGATCAACGAGGCCTACGACCGGATCATGAACCCCGAGAAGTACGCTCGCGAGCGCGTGGCCTCGGGCGGTGCGGGCCAACCGAACGGGTCCGGGGGGCCGAACGCGGGTTACGGCAACCCCTACGGCAACCCCTTCGGGTACGGATACGCGGGCCAAGGCGGACAAGGCCAAGGCGGGCACACGTCCGGCGGCGGCCAGGGCTACACTTGGACAACCGAGACGTTCACCTGGGAAGACCTGTTCGGGTTCGGCGGCTTCGGGGGCATGGGCGCCTCCAGCCCCGAGGACATCCACCCGGAGGCCTCGGCGTCCGATTCGGCCGAGGTGCGCGCGGCCATCGGCATGATGAACGGCGGGAACTACGTCCAAGCGGCGAAGATCTTGTCCGACATCCCCAGCACCGGGCGCAACGCGCGCTGGTACTACCTCGCCGCCCTTGCCAACCACGGCGCCGGCAACACGACGCTCGGCTACGAGCAGATCCTCAAGGCGTGCAAGATGGACTCGGGCAACGCGGACTACCGCCGAGCGCTCCAAGCGTTCCAGCAGCCCGGGCGCACGTACACGGAGCAGGCGGAGACCCAGGGCTTCACCATGGGCACCAACGCCTGCCTGGACTGCATGTGCGGCATGGCGATATGCAGCATGTGCGCAGGCGGCGGCATATGCGGCATGCCGATGTACTTCTGCTGCATCTGATAGACAAAGGCGCGGGGCCGGCTGCCCCGCTAGCGTGAAGGAGGCGCCTCATGGGTGCGACAATCGGAATCGACCTCGGAACCACGAACAGCTGCGCAGCGGTGGTGGAAGGCGGGAGGCCCGTCGTCGTGACGTCGGCGGAGGGGGAGCGCACGACCCCGAGCGTCGTCGCGTTCACGAAGGACGGCCAGCGCCTCGTCGGAACGGTTGCGGTGCGCCAGACCGCGATGAACGCCGACCGCACGATCTACAGCGTCAAGCGCAACATGGGCAGCTCGTGGAGCAAGACCATCGACGGCCAGCGGTTCACCGCGCCCCAGATCAGCGCGATGGTGCTGCGCAAGCTGCGCACCGATGCCGAGAGCTACCTCGGCCAGCCCGTGACCGACGCGGTCATCACGGTGCCGGCGTACTTCAACGACATGCAGCGCCAAGCCACCAAGGACGCCGGCCGCATCGCCGGCCTCAACGTTCTGCGCATCATCAACGAGCCGACGGCGGCGGCGTTGGCCTACGGCCTCGACAACGGAGACCCCCAGAAGGTCATGGTGTACGACTTGGGCGGCGGCACGTTCGACGTGTCGATCATCGAAATCGGGGGAAACGTCATCGAGGTCCTGGCGACGGCCGGGGACAACCACCTCGGCGGCGACGACTTCGACGAGCGCCTCTCCGGCTACCTCGCCGACGAGTTCAAGCGCCAGACCGGCATCGACGCGATGCGCGACCCGGCGGCGCGCGAGCGCATCCGCGAGGCGGCGTCCAACGCGAAAAAGGAGCTCTCGGCGGCGACGTCCGCCACGGTCAACCTGCCGTTCCTCGCAGCCGATGCCTCCGGTCCGAAGCATCTCGAGTGCACGGTCACCCGCTCCCAGTTCGAATCCATGATCCGCGACCTCATCGACCGCACGAGCGGCCCGGTCGCCCAGGCGCTCAACGATGCGGGCATCGCCGCAAGCGAGCTCGGCCAGGTTCTGCTCGTCGGCGGGTCGACGCGCATTCCCGCCGTCCAAGCGCACGTCCGCGCGCTCACCGGCAAGGTTCCGGCGTCCAGCGTCAACCCTGACGAGTGCGTCGCCTCCGGCGCCGCCATCCAAGGCGACACGCTTTCCCGGGCGGCGACGGGCACGGCCCTTGCCACGCGCGGCTCCGAGATCCTGTTGCTCGACGTCACCCCGCTTTCCCTCTCCATCGAGACGGTGGGCGGAGTCGCCACGCGCATCGTCGAGCGCAACACCACGTTGCCGGCGCACTACTCCCAAGTGTTCACCACTGCCGCGGCGTTCCAGACCTCGGTCGAGATCCACGTCCTGCAAGGCGAGCGCCCCATGGCCGCCGACAACAAGACCATCGGCAAGTTCCGCCTCAAGGGCATCAAACGCGCCATGGCGGGCGTGCCCCAGATCGAGGTGACCTTCGACATCGACGCCAACGGCATCCTGACCGTGTCGGCCAAGGACCTCGATACCGGGCGCGAGCAATCGATAACCATCACCGACAACGACCGCATGAGCGACGCGGAGATCGAGGCCGCCATCCGCGACGCCGAGCAGTACGCCGCTGCCGACGCCGCGAAGCGCGAGGGCCTCGACGTGAAGAACGAGGCCCAAGTCCTGCTCGCCGAGGCAAACGGCGCCTTGTCGAAGTGTGGCAAACAGCTCGAGAAGGAGGAGAAGCGCCAGGTCAAAATCGACATAGCAAACCTCAACAAGGCGCTCACCAAGCGCGTCAAGAAGGGCGAGACGGAGGACATCGCCTCGATCCGCCAAGCAGCCGACGCTCTCGAGCGCTCGAGCGCCCGCGTGCGCGCCCTCGCAAAGGAAGCGCCCGACGCGTAAGTTTTTTCAAAAACAGGCTTGATTGCTGGCTAAAAGGCCGCTAAAGTGTTTTTCTGCCTGTTGCGAAGCGGTTCGCAACGAAGCACCATGCGGGTGTGGCGGAATTGGCAGACGCGTACGGTTCAGGTCCGTATGGGGGCAACCCCGTGAAGGTTCAAGTCCTTTCACCCGCACCACTTGCATTCGAGAGGCCCCCGGCAGAGGATTCGTCCCCTGACCGGGGGCCTTTTTGGTGAAAAACGCAAAACCGAGAGATCGCGAGCTAAGGGCAAAGGCGCCTGTGGCGCGTTGCCTCATCTCAAGTGAGTAGGTCATCTAACGTCCTCCAAATCCTTTTCTCGATTTGGTACGGATTTCTGATACCACCTCCAAATGTGTACCCTAAATCGGCCTGTTTGCCCAGGTGAGATGCCGTAAAACAGCTTCCGAACTCGATTCGGCCGATTTTCCAGGTCGGGCGGGCGTGAAGCGACCGCGAATCCTTTTGTTTGCACCATTAAAATCGCAGGTCATAGCCATATTGCTCTGATTTTTTTGCTTCTTATGAGCAAACGCTAAAATCAGGGTTATAGGGTTGTAGGCAATAAAGAATGTCCGGTTTCAACGGTAGTGTGCCGAAAGTTGGTGGGCGGACTACCGGCGCCTCTACAATCTAGCTGGTTGCTACGCCGCCTTCCGGGACGCCGCCGATCGGCGCGCACCGCGTTGCAAGCAATGCGGTTCTTGCATTCCCGTTATGAGTGGTCGACTCGCGCTGCGTGGCAGGATATACGGTTTTTGCCCTCCCGCCTCGAGGGATCGACGCGCGCCATGTCGCAAGATATACGGTTTTTGCGCTCCCGCTCGACCGCGTGTCGCAACATATACGGTTTTTGCGTTCCCGCTATGAGTGGCCGCCGCGCGCCGTGTCACAGGAAACACGGTTTTTGCGTTCCCCTTCGAAGGCTCGGGGTCGCTGCTACAACTTATACGGTTTTCGCACTCCCGTCGGGTGGTCGGTCGGGGCGCACCGCCGTGTTGCAAAACACACGGTTTTTGCATTCCCGCCGGGTGGTCGGCGCACGCCGCCGCGTTGCAAGATATACGGTTCTTGCCCTCCGCCTCGAGGGATCGACGCGCGCCGTGTCGCAACATATACGGTTTTTGCGTTCCCGCTATGAGTGGCCGTCGCGCGCCGTGTCGCAGGAAACACGGTTTTTGCGCTCCCGCTCGCCCGCGTGTCGCAACATATACGGTTTTTGCGTTCCTCTTCGAGGAAAACGGGCATGCGCTGTCGCAAGAT
>R18__coassemble_1633_pt1 | contig 22500 bp, 18 predicted proteins | sample R18__metabat2_low_PE_019 | metagenome-assembled genome bin R18
GGGTCGAGGCCGAGGTCGCGGTTGAGCGGGTCGACGCCGCATCCCCAAACGCCCCCGACGAACAGGAGCGCTGCGCGCACGCCGGTGCGGCGGACAGGCGGCTGCGGACAGGCGGAGTCGAGCTTGACGGAGATGCGGGGCGGCGACGGTCTCGGGGTCGAGGCCGAGGTCGCGGTTGAGCGGGTCGACGCCGCATCCCCAAACGCCCCGCCGCGACAAGCGCGCACGCCGACACGGGCAGGAGGCGGAGTCGAGCTTCGCGGGAGAGGTTCAGCCTACAGACACGCGACTACGGGCGGGAGGCGGAGTCGAGCTTGACGGAGATGCGGGCGGCGACGGTCTCGGGATCGAGACCGAGGTCGCGGTCGAGGAGGTTGACGGCGCCTTGGCTGACGAACGTGTCATCTATTCCGAGGACGAGCGTGTCGGGCGCAAGCCCCATCTTGGAAAGCTCGTCGAGGACCCCCTCGCCGGCACCGCCCGAGATGACGCCGTCCTCGAGGGCGACGACGAGACGCGTGTCGGCCGCCGCGCGGATGGCCACGCAATCGAGCGGCTTTACCCAGCGCATGTCGACGACGCGGGCATCGACCCCCACTGCGCCCAGGGCGTCCGCAGCCTTCTCGGCGACGGCCACCATGCGCCCGAACGCGAGGATGGCGACGTCGTCGCCCTCGCGCACGGTGCGCGAGACGCCCAGGGGCAAGACCTCGGGCTCTTCGGGAACCGCAACGCCCCGCGCCTCTCCGCGCGGATAGCGGATGGCGAAGGGCCCGCCCAAGGAGAGCGCCGTGTGCAAAGCGCGCGCAAGCTCGGCCTCGTCGGACGGGGCCAAGACGCGCAGGTTCGGAATCATGCGGGTGTAGACGATGTCGAACATGCCGTGGTGAGTCGGCCCGTCAGCCCCGACGAGCCCCGCACGGTCGATGCAGAAGACGACGTCGAGGTCGGGCAAAGCGCAGTTGATCGCTATCTGATCGACCGCGCGCTGGAGGAACGTGGAGTAGATGGCCACCACGGGCTTGTCCCCGCCCAAGGCGATGCCGGACGCCATGCCCACCGCATGCCCCTCGGCGATTCCGACGTCGATGAAGCGGTCGGGAAACTCGCTTGCAAAGGCGTTGAGGCCGGTGCCGCTGCGCATGGCCGCGGTGATCGCGACGATGCGCTTGTCCTTGCGCGCCTCGCGGCAAAGCGCCTCGCCGAACACGCTCGTATATGACGGAGCCGACGCGGCTTTCTTCTTGTTCGCCCCGGTCGCGAGGTCGAACGGCCCGATGCCGTGGAACCGCTCGGGGTCCGCGATGGCGGGGTCGTAGCCCGCTCCCTTCTTCGTGACGACGTGGATCAACACCGGGCCGTCGAACTCGAGCACCGAGCTGAGCATCTCGCGCAGGAGCGGGATGTCGTGGCCGTCGATGGGAACCGTGCAGACGATGCCGAGCTGCTCGTAGATCATCGAGTGGGGCAAGATGAACTGCTTGACGCTCTCCTTCCAGTTCCGCCCAAGGTTCAAGACGCCCTTGCCGACCGAGCCGCTCGACGCGAGCCTGTCCTGGAGGGCGTCCTTCGCCTGGGTGTACTGGTTGTTGGCGCGCATCATGCCGAGGTGGCGCACCAGGCCGCCGACGTTGCGCCCGATGGACATCTCGTTGTCGTTGAGGATGATGACCATGGGGCACTGCGCCTGACCGATGTGGTTCAACGCCTCGAACGCCATGCCGCCGGAGATCGAGGCGTCACCGATGATCGTGACGATCTTCTCGTCGCCGCCGCGCAGGTCGCGCGCCTTCGCAAGGCCGAGCGCGACCGACAGCGAATCGGAGGCATGGCCCGAGGGATGGACGTCATGAGCGCTCTCGGCCGGCTTGGGGAAGCCCGACAAGCCGCCGTACGTGCGCAGCGTCGGAAACTCGTCCAAGCGCCCCGTGATCAGCTTGTGGGCGTAGGCTTGGTGGCCGACGTCAAATATCAGCTTGTCCTTCGGCGAGTCGATCAGGCTGTGAACTGCGAGAATAGTCTCAACCGCGCCCAACGACGAGGCAACGTGGCCTCCCGTTTCGGAAGCGGTTGAAAGTATTTCCGCACGAATCTCCTCGGCAAGCACGCCGAGCTCTTCGTCGGTCATGGATTTGAGGTCCGAAGGACCTGTGATGCCGTCGAGAATGCGCGCCATGGCTACTCCCGGGCGGGGGCTTCCTCGTGCTGATTGTCGACGGCGCCTTCGCCGCGGGAAGCGTCGCCCGCGTCTCCCTGCGAGCCTTCCGCCCCGTCTTCCCCGGCGCCAGGCGTGCCTTGGGCAATCTCGCCAGCGTCGGGCAGCTCCTCGGATCCGTCGTCAACCTCGACGAGCTCGGTTGCGCGCATGGCGAGCTTGACGGCCTCTTCGTAGAGGTCGAGCGCATCGTCGAGGTTCATCGACTCGTCTGCCACCTTGTCGGCAATCTCGTCAAGCCGACCCTTGATCTCGCCAAACGTTTGATATGACTTGACGTTGACAGCCATGTCTCTTAAGCCTGCTCGGCGGCTTCCCCGACTTCGGCGGCAGCGCCGGCCTTTTCCGCGTCGTCAGCGGAGGCCTCTTCGGCTTCGGCAACCTCGGCCTCGGCTGCGGCCTCGTCGGCCTCTGCGTCGTCCCCGGACTCGTCGGCCTCGACAGCAACGACCGCCTCAGAAGCGGCCTCGACCTCGTCGGTTTCAACAGCCTCATCGGCCTCGGGCTTCTCAAAATCCGCGAAGCCAGCCGTCGAGGAGGGGACGCTCCCCTCCTCGATCAGCTTGGCGATGCGGCCGAGCACGCCGTTGACGAAGCGGGAGGACTCATCCTCTCCGCCGAAGTCCTTGGCGAGCTCGACCGCCTCGTTGATGGATACGGAAACGGGCACGGCATCCACGTAGAGCATCTCGTACACGGCGAGACGCAGGATGGAGCGGTCGACCATGGGCATGCGGTCAAGGGCCCAGTTGTCCGACACCTGGTCCAAGCACCTGTCGATCCCGATGCGGTGGGAGTCGACGCCGTACACCAAGCTGGTCGCGTAGTTGCTCAGCTTGATCTCGTCTTGAATCGCCAATCCCTCGTCGATGATTCGAGAGGGAGAGGCCCCGCTGATCTCCCCCGAGTACAGGACCTGGAGAGCGGCCCTGCGGGCCTGGGAGCGGTCGTGTCGTTTAGATGCCATGCCAAAAAATCCCGTCTGAACTGCTTATTTGTTGAACTGCACCGCGTCGATGTAGACATCGACGCTGCTGACCTTCAATCCCATCTGGGACGCGACCGCGTCAGCGACGGCCTCGCGCAGCTTCGTTGCGAGCTGGGGCAGCGGGTAGCCGTACTTGACCTCGATGCGGACGGCGATGCGCAGGGCCTCGTCGTCGTCGACGGCGATCTCGACGCCCGAGGGGGCGTTGCCGGAGGAGATCAGGCCGAACAGGCCGCTCGGGCTCGACGACCCGACGGCCGCCACGCCCTCGATGTCCTTGGCGGCGATGGAAACGATGGTCTCGATTACGCTCGGGGCAACGGTCATGCCCTCGATAGTCAGCTCTTTCACAGCAAGTCTCCCATCTGGGTGGGGATGAAATCGGTTGCAACGTTGCCGGCGCGGAACATCTCGTTTTGGACCACGCGCTTGTGGAACGGGATGGTCGTGGCGATGCCCTCGATGACGAACTCGTCAAGGGCGCGTTCGGCGCGCTGCAGCGCCTCGGCACGATCCTGGCCGTGGACGATGAGCTTGGCGACCAGGGAGTCGTAGTAGGGGCTGATGCGGGAGCCGGTGCGGATGTAGCTCTCGACGCGGACGCCGGGGCCCGCAGGCGGCTCGAACTTGGTGATGTTGCCCGGGCAGGGGCGGAAGCTGTGCTCGGGGTCCTCGGCGTTGATGCGGAACTCGATCGCAGCGCCGTTCGGGGAGAACGGAGCGCGGTCGGCGCAGCTCATCGGCTCGCCGGAGGCGATGCGCAGCTGCTCCTTGATGATGTCGACGCCGGTGATCTGTTCGGAGACGGGGTGCTCGACCTGGACGCGCGTGTTCATCTCCATGAAGTAGAAGCTGCCGTCCTCGTCGAGCAGGAACTCGACGGTGCCGGCGTTGCGGTAGTCGACCGCCTGGACGGCCTTGACGGCCGCCTCGCCCATCGCCGCGCGCAGCTCGGGGCTGAGCGCCGGGGAGGGAGCCTCCTCGAGCAGCTTCTGGTGACGGCGCTGGATGGAGCAGTCGCGCTCGCAGAGGGCGACCTGGTTGCCGAAGTCGTCAGCCAGGACCTGGATCTCGACGTGGCGCGGGCGCAGGACCAGCTTCTCGAGGTAGACGCCGTCGTTGCCGAACGCAGCGCCGGCCTCCGTGCGGGCGGCCTGGTACTGGGAGGCGAGGTCGGCGGGGTCGTGGACCTCGCGCATGCCCTTGCCGCCGCCGCCGGCCGTGGCCTTGATCAAAACCGGGTAGCCGACCTTCTCGGCAAACTCGGCAGCCTCCTCAACCGTGTCGATGCAGCCGTCGGAGCCGGGGACGGTCGGAACGCCGCAGCGGGTCATGGTTTCGCGGGCGGTGGACTTGTCACCCATGTTCTCGATGCACTCGGGGGCGGGGCCGATGAACACGAGCCCCTCCTCGATGCACTTGCGGGCGAAGTCGGCGTTCTCGGCCAAAAAGCCGTAGCCGGGGTGGATGGCCTGGGCGCCGGTCTGCTTGGCGGCCTCGATGATGTTGCTCATGACGAGGTAGCTCTTGTTCGCGGGCGCCGGGCCGATGCAGACAGCCTCGTCGGCGTACTGGACGGGGTAGGTGTCCTTGTCCTCGGTGGAGTACACGGCCACGGTCTTCACGCCCAGCTCGCGAGCCGCGCGCATGACGCGCAGCGCGACCTCGCCGCGGTTGGCTATGAGAATCTTGTCAAACATGGCGTTTGCTCTCCTAGGAATTGATGGGCTCGATGTAGAACATCACGGTGCCGAACTCGACCGGCGAGGCGTCCTCGAGGCAGATCTCGCGGACGGTGGCGATCTCCTCGGCGGTGATCTCGTTCATGAGCTTCATGGCCTCGACGATGCAAAGCGTCTGGTTGGCGGCAACCTCGTCGCCGACTGCGACGAAGGGCGGCTCGCCCGGAGCGGGAGAGGTGTAGAAGGTGCCGACCATGGGGGCCGTGACGGGCTTCCAGGTTGCTGGGCGGTTGCTGGCCGGAGCGGCGGCAGCAGGCGCGGCAGCAGCCGGGGCTGCGGCGGCCGGAGCGGCTGCGACGGGCATGGCGACGGGGGCAGCAGCGGCGATCGCGCTGGGCATGCGCACGGAGACGCGGTTGCCGGCTTCCTCGACGATGACCTCGCCGACGCCCTCTTCCTTAACGGTGCGAATGAGCTCGCGAATCTGATTGATGTCCACGTAATCCTCCTCGATAATCTCGCTGGACTCTTCAGCCATATTGAACGGAACAACCTCGCCTGCGCGATGCTTGCTCAGGTAGGTGCGTGCCTCGTTGGGGAACAAGGCGTACATGAGGACGTCTTCCTCGTCATGGGCGAGGTCGCCGATCTCGTTTGCAACGTCGTCGAACGTCGTGGTGACGAGGCTGCCGGGGGCGACGTCCTCGGGCAGGACGGCTGCGTCGCCGACGACCTTCGCGGCGATCTTCGGGTCGATCTTCCCGGGCGCCTTGCCGTAGTAACCGCAGATGTAGTCCTTCATCTCCTTGGAGACGAGGCCCCAGCGCTTGCCGGTGATGACGTTCATGACGGCCTGGGTGCCGACGATCTGGGACATGGGGGTGACCAGCGGCGGATAGCCGACCTCGGCGCGGACGCGCGGGATCTCGGCCATGACCTCGCCGAGGCGATCCTCGGCGTTCTGGATCTTGAGCTGGGACACCAGGTTGGACATCATGCCGCCCGGCACCTGGTGGGAGAACACCTTCATGTGGGTGAGGCTGGAGACGCCCTGCTTGTAGTGGGCGCGCTTGCGGACGCCCTCCCAGTACTCGGCGATCTCGAACAGCAGGTCGAGGTCGAAGCCGGTGTCATAGGGGCTCTCCTGCATGGCGGCGACGACGGTCTCGACGGCCGGATGGCTGTTGCCGAAGGCCAGGGGCGCGCTCGCGGTGTCGACGATGGCGGCGCCGGACTCGGCGGCCTTGATGATGTTCATCGGGGCCAAGCCGCCGACGTAGTGGCAGTGCAGGTGGACCGGCAGGCCGATCTCGGCGTTCAGGGCCTTCACGAGGCGCTCGGCGCGGTACGGCGTGAGCAGGCCCGCCATGTCCTTGATGGCGATGGAGTCGGCGCCGAGCTCCTTGAGCTGCTGGGAGTACTCGAGATAGGCGTCCAGCGTGTGGACGGGGCTGACCGTGTAGGAGATGGACCCCTCGAAATGCGCCCCGACGGCCTTGATGGCTTCGGCGTTGTCCTTGACGTTGCGGATGTCGTTCAACGCGTCGAACACGCGGAACACGTCGATGCCGTTGCGGTGGGCCGCCGCGATGAACCGGTCGACGATCTCCTTGGAGTAGTGCTTGTAGCCCACGAGGTTTTGCCCGCGGGACAACATGGACAACGGCGTGTTCGGCGTCGCTGCGTTGATCGTGCGCAGGCGCTCCCAAGGATTCTCGTCGAGGAACCTCAGGCAGGTGTCGAACGTCGCACCGCCCCAGGCCTCGATAGCCCAATACCCCACGCGGTCCATCTTGGACAGAATCGGCTGCATGTCGCCGATGGACATGCGGGTAGCCCAAAGGCTCTGCTGGCCGTCACGGATGGTGGTATCCATTACTTGCAACTTCGGCACGGGCTAAGCACCCCCTTCTTCTCAAGCTGTTAGCAGATGCTCCCATAATCGCTTCTGCTGGCAATTACAGAATTGAACCATTATAGGCCACTCAACCCGACGCAAGCGCGTTCTCCCCAAAAACCGCTCATAAAACCCGCCGTCGGCGGGCACAAGCGACGCCGAAGACGAAAAAAGGGCGCGCCCGAAGGCACGCCCCTGCATGTTGCCCCGAAGCAGCAGCGCGGGTTAGCGCATGTTGACGCAGTGGATCTTCTCTCCGCGCTCGAGGTAGGCCATGACCTCCATGGCGGCCATCTTCGCGCAGTTGTCCTCGGCCTCGGCGGTGCTGGCGCCGAGGTGGGGGATGACGATCGCCTTGGGCATCGCGACCACGGCCGGCGTGGCGAAGTCGGTGACGTAGCGGGAGATGTGGCCGGACTCAAGGGCCGCGGCCATGGCCTCGGCGTCGACGAGCGTGTCGCGGCTGAAGTTCAGGAAGATGCCGCCCTCGGGCATGGCGGCGAGCATTTCGGCGTTGATCATGCCCTTGGTGGACTCCATAGCGGGAACGTGGATGGTCGCGTAGTCGGAGCCGGCCATGAGCTCGGCCAGGTCGGCCGTGAACTTCATGTCGGCCGAGATGGCGGCGGCCTTGGCCTCGTCCAGGAACGGGTCGTAGCCGATGACCTTCATGCCGAGGGCCTCGGCGGAGGCGACGACCAGCTTGCCGATGGCGCCCAGGCCGATGACGCCGAGCGTCTTGCCGAGGATCTCGCCGCCCGCGAAGGCCTTCTTGGCCTTCTCGGCGGACTTGCCGATGTTCTCGTCGTCGGCGTTGGCCTTGACCCACTCGATGCCGCCCACGACGTCGCGGGCCGCGATGAGCATGCCGCAGAGGACGAGCTCCTTGACGGCGTTCGCGTTGGCGCCCGGCGTGTTGAACACGGGGATACCGGCCTCGGCGTACTTCTCCAGCGGGATGTTGTTCACGCCGGCGCCCGCGCGGGCGACGCACTTGACGGAGGCGGGAAGCTCCATCTCGTGCATGTTGGCGCTGCGCACGAGGACGGCGTCGGCCTCCTCGATGTTGTCGGTGATCTCGTACTGGTCGGTCAGCTCTGCCAGCCCGACCTTGCTGATGTTGTTGAGGCAATGGACCTTGTACATCGCTAGCTCCTTTCGGAAAACGCCTCCGCCCCCGTGCCGGGGGGCGGAAGGAGGCGCACCCTCGTCGCCGGCAGGGCCGGCCGATGCGCCATTCGACGGAAAACGGGAAACCCGACTAGAGGCGCTTGACGAAGCGGCCGTCGCGGGAGTCGATCTGGAGGACGTCGCCGACGTTGACGTACATCGGGACGTTGACGACGGCGCCGGTCTCGAGCGTCGCGGGCTTGGTGGAACCCTGGACGGTGTCGCCCTTGAAGCCGGGCTCGGTGTCGGTGACCTCGAGCTCGACGAACATCTGGGGCTCGACGCTGATGAGCTCGTCGCCCGCATACAGGAGGGAGGCCTCGTCGTTCTCCTTGAGCCACTTGGACGCCTCGCCGATCATCTCGGCGGAGACGGACATCTGCTCGTAGGAGGTCATGTCCATGAAGTTGTAGTCGACGCCGTCGTTGTACAGGTACTGCAGCTTCTTGGTCTCAAGGCGGACGGAGTCGAACTTCGTGCCCGCGTTGAACGTGTACTCGACCGTGCGGCCGGCCTTGATGTCGCGCAGCTTGGTGCGGACGAACGCGCCGCCCTTGCCGGGCTTGACGTGCTGGAACTCGACGATCGTCCACATCTTGTCGTTGTAGATGATGCACATGCCGTTCTTGAAGTCAGCGGTGCTGATAGCCATGGTGGTGCCCTTCTCTCAGATACTCTTCGCGTCCGCAGGTCCACGGCAGCGATTTCTACATAAGTTTTTTCATTATACCCATCCATCCCACGGGAGGCGTGAAAAAACAGGGGCTGCGGCAAACGCCACAGTCCCTGCAAATCCCGCGCATCGTCGCCCGAAAGGCCGCCTCCCGGGCGCCAGCGCCCGCGCAGGCGTCCGCCCGGAGCGTCCGCAGGCCCCTACTTCGAGCCGGGAGCCGACCCCGACAGGAACGCCGCGGACACCTCGGCGGCGCTGATGTGGTTGCTGCTCGCCTGGGTCTCGGTGTCCTCGACCAAGCCGGAGAGGTCCTTCGAGCCCGACGTCGTCTCGAAGTACGTCACGTCGAGCGTCGCGGAGACGTTCTTCACCGACCCGTCGGTGTTGTAGTTGGTGGTGTAGGTGAAGGACGTGAGGGAGGTGGCCCAAGGACCCTTGTCGATCGCCTTGACCACGGCCTCGACCTCGTCGACGGTGGCCATGGTGAAGTTCGCGGTCACCGCACGGCGAACGAGCGTGTCGCTGACCATGGGCTCGCCGTAGGAGACGTTGTAGACGGAGGCGTCTGCCAAAAGGGAGTTGAGCTGCTCCGTCTCCGCGGTGATGTTGTTGTAGACGGCCACCTGGGGCAGGGACTCGGTCGAGCCGAGGGCGTCGAGCTCCTTCTTCATCGCCTGGCGCTGGGCCAGGATGGTCTTGCCGGTCTTGATCTGTTGTTGGACGGTGGCCAGCTCGCGCGCGTTCGACTCCATGGTGTCGGTCGTCCCGCGGACGATCGCGAGGTAGTAGACGCCGCCCAAAAAGACGAGGGCGAGGATGACGAGCAGCACCTTCTCGCGGAAGGTGAACGCACGGTTCAAAACGTTCGAGTTGGCCATTACTCGGTCGCCCCCTTCAAGGTGATGTTGAACGTGGCGGTCTTCGTCGTTCCCTTGGAGTTCGTCGTGTTGTTCGTGGCGGTCGCCAAGGTGACGTAGGAGATGCGGCTGTCGGATTGGAGCGACGAGACGACGGACGCGGCGGCGTCGAGGTCGGCGTCGTTGCAGACGACCGTCAGCGTGTTCTCGGAAAGCGAGACGCTCTTGACGTCGAGCACCGTGCGGATGTAGTCGACGAGGCTGACGACGTCGGTGCGGTCGTGGAGCTCGATCTCCTCGGTGGTCTTGCCCGACACGACGTACTTGTCGTAGTCGGCGTCGATGTCCTGCAGCGCGGTTATCTGGCTTTGCAGAGCCGAGAGCTCGGAGCGCGCCGACTGGAGCTGGGAGGAGCTGTTCATGGCGTTCATGAGCGGGTCCGCCACGAGGAAGCGGGCGAACAGCGCCACGAGGACCACGAGGACGATCGCGAGGGCGATCTCGAACCGGCGGCTAGTCGCAGGCGACAGCTGCGCGGCGAGGTTGATGGTCCTCTTGGTCGGGTACACGGCCTTGCCGCCGGGCTTCTTGATGCCCTTGCGCAGCATGTCCTTGTTGATTTCCATCTTGAGATCCATGCGCCGCCTCCTAATCCATCAGCAGGGTCGCGCCGACGGCGGCCGGCGCGAACACCGAGGCGCCCGCCGACGCCTGCTCGACATCGGGGTACAGCTCTACCACGTTGCTCAACGGCATGTCGAGGCGGGCCTCCACCGCGCGCATCAGCGGCTCGGTCAGCGACTCGCCGCCCGCGTAGTACACGGCCGCCATCTGGCTGTTGGGGTTGTTGAACCCGTAGAAGTTGATCGCGCGCCCGATCTCGACCGCGATGCGCTCGCACACCTCCTGCACCCGCCGGCTGGCGGCGAGGCGGTCGGGGAAGTCGGCCTTCGCGGAGTCCGCGAGGTGCTCGTCCATGTCGAGGTCCTCGCCGAGCGCGAGGTTGATGTCGCGCCCGCCGAGGTCGATGCTGCGGACGACGTCGAACAGCCCGCCGTTGAAAAAGTAGAGGTCGGTGCTCGCAAAGCCGAAGCTGACGATGCAGCAGGTCTCGTCGGCGCGGGCGTCGACCCCCCGGTAGAACATCAGGTTTTGGAGCGCCGCCGTGCACGGCATGGCCGAGACGAGGCGCATGCCCGCCCTGCGCAGGCACTCCGCGTAGTCCTCGATGACCTCCTTGCGGGCCGCCGTCGCCAAGAGCTCGAGCGTTCCCGCGGGGCGATCCGCGTCGCGGGCCCCGGACTTGGCGGCCGAGGCAGGCTGCGGGGCGGCCACCGGCTTGACGGGGGCGAACCCGGACGCGCTGTCCGCCTGGGCCGCCGCGCGCGCGCCGAACGAGCCGCCGGCGGGCATGCCCTCGGGCACCTCCGGCGAAGGCTCCTCCCTCTCGGGAAGGTCCGCGCGCGTCGCGAGGACCGCGTAGTCGTAGACGAAGCGCTCCTTGCCGTCGGATATGTAGTCGCGGAACTCGTAGGGGAGGTTGAGCTTGACCTCGTCCACCGTCATCATCGGGAACGTGAGGCGGCGCGTGACCGCAAGCGAGCGCGGCAAGACCAGGACGCCGTTTTTGGAGGCGCCGCCGTTCGCAGCGACGACGCGCTTGATGAAGTCGGCCAAGGCATCCAGGCTCGTGGGCCGCCCGTCGGACATCAAGCCGTCGGGCACCCTCTCGACCATGACCTTGCTGACCCGCGCTCCGTCGCACACCGCGAGCTTGATGCTGTGCATCCCGAGCTCGATTCCCGTGTACGCCTTGCCAGCCATACCGGACTCCCTTCCCCTTACAGAAACAGTCCCAAATACCAGCCGACCGCCGCTTGCCCGACGAGCAGGGAAAGCACGGTGGCGAAAGCTATCGCGGGGCCGAAGGGAAACGCCGCGCCCGCCCGGGGGCGCGCTCCCTCAACCGCGCCGGGCGAGCCCTCGGCCGCTTCGGCTCCGGGTTCGCCTTTTTTCCTAACGTTATATAGTATCCCAAAAACCAAGCCCGCGACGCATGCGAGCACAAGGTTCAGCAAACCCACAGCGAATCCCAAGAAGAGCCCCACAGCGAACAGCAGCTTCACGTCGCCCCCGCCGAGGCTGCGCTTGCCGAGCAGCGCGTCGAACGCGGCCGAGATCGCCAGCATGCCGCCGCCGATGGCGACTCCGCCCAACACCCCGTCGAGCACGGTCCCCGCGAGGGCGTTTCCCCCGGCGAGCGATGCGAGCGCGCCCGCGACATCCGAGTCGGGAACGGGGGCCACCCAACCGCTTTCGACGGAGCCCCCCGCGGTCAGGACCGCCACCGCGCCGACGAACGCCGCCCAGACGACGATCAGGGCGATGACGAAGCCGTTCGGTATCGTCATCGTGTCGAGGTCGACGAGCGAGAGCCCGAGCAGGATCACCGCCGCCGCAAGATACGCCGCAGCGTTGAGCGTCAGCCCCCAGCGGGCGACGATGCACACGAAAACAACGCCCATGAACAGCTCGGTCAGGGGGTAGCGGACGCTTACACGCTCGCCGCAATGCCGGCATTTCCCGCCGCTTGCCGCCCAAGAGAGCACGGGGACGAGGTCGAGGACCCCGAGCGTGTGGCCGCACGTCGTGCAATGGCTGCGGCCGCTCCACGGGCTCTCCCCCGCGACGATGCGCCAGGCGACGCAGTTGACGAAGCTGCCCATGATCGCGCCGAGCACCGCCGCAAGCAGGTACACAGGCAAGGCAAGCGAGAGGTCGAGGGTATGCAAAAGGGATGCGCTCATAGGCCGAAGGGTACCACATCCAACGGGCAATGCCATGCCTCCGGGCTGCGCCGATGGCACGCGCTCGGGGCTGTTGCTACAATAGCGCCTGAAAACGAAAGGACGCATGCCCCATGCAAGACACCTCCGAGACGCCGACAAGCCCCGCGCCGGGGTCCCCGACCGTCCTTGCCGCGGAGCCGGTGCCGCACGCAACGGCAGAGGAGCCCCTCGCCGCCGCCGAGGAGCCGACCCCCCGCGCGTCGGGGGAAGGTTCCGCCGTCGACAGCGTGTTTGCGCCCATCGCGGGCCCGCGCGCCGAGGGGCGCCACGCCGCCTTGCCCGATCCGTCGAAGCTGCCCACCAACCTGACGCTCGTCGTGCTGTTCATGGCCGTCGCGGGGGCCATCGTGCTCTCCGTCTCGAGCGGGTCTTTCGACAACGACATGTGGTGGCTCCTGGCCACCGGGCGCGAGGTCGTCGAGAACGGCATCCCCTACACCAACCCCTGGAGCATCCACGAGGGCCTCGACACCGTCATCCAGCAATGGCTCGCCGCCGTCGTCCTCTACGGGACCTACTCCGTCTCCGGATACATGGGCCTCAAGGTGCTCGTGGCCGCGCAGTGCTGCGTGCTCGCAGGCGTGCTCTACGCGCTTTGCCGCGTCGCGTCCGGCCGCAAAGGCGGGTCGGGCGAGGTCTTCGCGTTCTGCATCGCGGTCGCGTTCGTCTCCCTGTCCGCCTACCTCTCCGTCAGGCCCCACCTCTACTCTATGACGCTGTTCGCGCTCGTCATCCTCGTGATGGAGCTCTATCGCCAGCGCAACCGGCCCAAAATCTTGGCCCTCGTCCCCCTTTTGGCCATGGTCCACGTCAACGTCCACGCCGCGATGGCGCCGTTCGACCTGTTCATCGTCGCGCTCTACCTCGTCCCCGACATCCCGACGCTTTTCCGCAAACACGGCATCACCTGGCAGTTCGGCTTCAAAAAGGCCGACTACCGACGCCTGCCCGTGCTCATCGCGCTCGTCGCGTCGGCCGTCGCCCTGCTCATCAACCCCTACGGCATCCGCGGCGCCCTCTACCTCGCCCTCTCCTACGGCGCCGCCGGCTACGGCAACTACATCAACGAGATGGGGTCGACCGGGTTTTGGACCGACTACGGCGGGGGCACCATGGCGATGATCGTGCTCGGCAGCATCGCCGTCGGCGCCAACGGCCGCCGCAACATCGACCTTCCCCTCACGATCCTGTTCGCCGTGTGCATCCCGCTTGCCATGATGCACACGCGCAACGTCTGGCTCGTCGCGCTGTTCGCGCTGCCCCTTTGCGCGAGCGCCTTCAGCACGCTCCACGTCAACGCCCACGACGTCCCGGCGCTCTCGAGCCGGCTCCTGAACGGCGTCCTCGGGGGCGTCTTCGTCGTCGCCATGTTCGCCTACGGAGCCGCCTTCCAATGGCCGTCCATCGTCGAGAACGCCGAGAAAGACACGAGCTCCCTGCCGTCGAAGGCGATGGACTACCTCGACCGCTACGTCGCGGCCAGCCAGGTCGACAAGTCGAGCTTGCGCATCTACAACTCCTTCAACTGCGGAGGTTACCTCGAGTGGCGCGGCTACAAGGTGTTCATGGACCCGCGCCCCGAGCTTTGGGAGCCCGGCATCACCGGAGACGAGCGCCATTACTACCAGGAGTTCGTCGATTTTGCGCAAGACAAGACGCCCGCCAAGGACGTTGTGGGAGAGTACGACTTCGACTTCATCATCGCCTACACCAGCTCCGAGCTCAACTCCTACCTCAAGACGTCGAGCGCCTACCAACTCGCCACGAGCGGATCGGGATACCAGGTGTGGGCCAAGGTCGATCTCGACCTGCCCGCCGAAGACTAGCCGGCGCAAGGCCAGCGCAAGGCCGACCGCCCCCGGCCCCCAAGCGCCCCCCAACCGCAAAAAGGGCGGAAATACGAGAACCTGCACGGTTGGTCTGGCGTTTTTTCGAATAATACGATTTTCGGTGCAAACAAGACGGAGAAGAATTGAGGAGACGAGCGCCCTTTCAGGCAAAATGCCAGCTTAAAGCCTCGTCTCGGCTTCTGCAGATGTCCCGTCCCACGCAAACTTCACGCCGAATCTCGTAAAAGTCCAGAAAACGCCGAAGCCCGAGGAGACCCTTCTCGTATTTCTCGAATAATCGCTTTGATTTCGAACTTTCCCACAACAGCAAGGCGCCCCAGAGGTTTTGAGAACTCTGGGGCGCCTTGCTATGTGTTTCAGACAAGCTATATATTAGACGTTGTCTATTATATGTCAAGGTCTTATCTTCAAGAAATTTCCTACCGGTCGGGACGGGACGCGTCAGTTTGCCCGGCCGTGCCCGTGCGCAGACCCGACGGCGCCGGGCCCGGATCGGACCGCGGGACGAAAAAGCCCCCGGCTTCCGGGGGCTCAGCGTTTGGGATGGTGCGCCGTCAGGGACTCGAACCCTGGACCTTGGGATTAAAAGTCCCCTGCTCTACCAACTAAGCTAACGGCGCGAAAAGGCGTTGCTATTTTATCTGCGCGCAGGGCAATCGGTCAAGGGGTCGAAAGAACGCCGCCGTTCGAGAAAAACACCGCCCGGGCCCACGGCCGCAGCAAATCCTCCCGCAAAGCTCCGCCCGCGCCCGCCGCAGGGGCAACCCCCCCGCAAAGCGCTACCTCCAGCCCGAAGCCGCAACGGGCGCCCGTCGGCTAGAAGACGACGCCGAGCGCAAGGAAAACGAGGCCCCATGCGACTCCAATCCCGTACAGGACCGCGATGATGACGGCATTCTGGCGCCAGTTGCGGTTGGACCGGCAAAGGACGAGCAGGCCGACTCCGGAAGCGACCAGAAGGCCCGACATCATGGCGCCGGTCCCGAGCACTCCCTCGAGGTAGAGCTCGATGACGGCGACGCTTGCCGCGCAGTTGGGGATCAGCCCCACGAGGCCGCTGGCGAAAACCGCGGCGACGGGGTTGGCGGCGAGCACCTGGGCGACGGCATCCTCACCCGCGACCGCGAACGCTGCGCCGAGCAGGAGCGACACGACCCATATGAAGGCGGAGACCTGGACCGTGTGCTTGAGGGCGCTCTTCACGATGTGCGTGCCGGTGTGTTGATGGGGATGGTGGTGCTCGCACTCGCAGCCGCTCCCCCCGTCAACGGGGCCGAAGTCGCCGTCACGTCCGCCGCACTCCAAGTTTTGGCTCCCATGGGCGTGGTCGTGTGCATGGTCGTGGTCGTGGTCGCAAACGTGGTCGTGGTCGCAAGCGTGGTCGTGGTCGCGGTCGCAAGCGTAGTCATGGGCGTGGGCGTGGTCGCGGTCATGAGCGTGGGCGCGATCGTGGGCGTGGGTGTGGTCGTGCTCGCAAGCGCACGCCTCCAGGATGCGGTCGTGCTCGTAGGTCAGCTCGGGGTTTTCGCGGCAAGTGGCGCACTCGCCGCTGCACTCGCAGTGGTCCTGCGCGCAAAGCTTGTGGATGGCCAGGGGCTCTTCGGGCCTGCGCCTCATCCTGAGGACCGCGTCGACCGCGAAGCCCATAGCCATGCCGATCACGACCTTGACGCCCAAGATGGCAAGCATCTGGCCGATCGGCGCATGCTCGGCGATCATCATCGGCAACAGCTCGTCGCTCGTCGACAGGAACACCGCGAACAACGTGCCGAGCGTCACAACGCGCCCAGCGTACAGCGTCGCGCCCATCGCGGAGAATCCGCATTGTGGAAACGCGCCCAAAACCGCGCCGACCAGGGGGCCGAGCGCGCCGGCCTTGCGCACCGCGCGCTGGGTGGCGTCGCCGGCCTTGTGCTCGAGCCACTCCATAAAGAGGTAGACCGCGAGCAGGAAGGGCACAAGGTACAGCGTGTCCCAGGTCGCGTCAAGCACGACGTCGGCTGCTATGTCTGCAAAACTTTCCATGGGCGCATAGTGTACCAGCGCCCGCCGCGAATCGCGGAAAAACCGCAAAAAGCAGGCGTCCCGCGACCGACGAGCACCGCGCGGGCTGCCCGAACAGGTCCGCGACCGACGTGCACCCTGTGCGCCATCCGAACAAGCCCTGGCCGGCGAGCGGCCGGAAGGTCATTCGGGCAGGACCCGCGACCGGCGTACGCCGTACGGTCCGCCTGAACAGGCCCGCGACCGGCGTGCGCCAAGCAGGCTATTCGGGCAGGATCCCCGTCTCGAGCAGCTCGAGGAACCCCCGCTCGTCGAGGACGGGAACGCCGAGCTTGACCGCCTTGTCGTACTTGCTGCCGGCGTTCTCGCCGCAGATGACGCAGGTCGTCTTCTTCGAGACGCTGCCCGTCACCTTCGCGCCCATCGCGCGCAGGCGCGCACCGGCCTCGTCCCGGGTCATGCCGCTCTCGACAAGCGTGCCGGTCAGGACGAACGTCATGTCCTCGAGCGGCTGGGGGGTCTCGTCGGCGGCCGCGTCCGGGATCTCGTCGGCCATCCTCACGCCCCGCAGCTCGAGGCGGTGGAGCACCTCCGCGTTCGCGGGCGTGCGCAAAAACGTCCAGATGCTCTTGGCGATCTTCGGCCCGACGCCCTCGACTGCGCTGAGGTCCTCCTCGCTGGCCTCCATCAGCGATGCGAGGCTGGGGTAGGCGGACGCGATCGACTCGGCGGTGGCCTTGCCGACATGGCTCATGCCGATGCCGAACAGGAGTCTTGCGAAGGGGCGGTCCTTGCTCTCGCGGATGTTGGCGACGAGCTTCTCGGCAACCTTCTTGCCGAGGCGGATGGGCTCGCCCTCCTTGTTGAGGCGCCCCATGTCGAGGGAGGCGAGCTCGACCTCGTCGAGCGTGTAGTAGTCCGCGACGTCGATCACGCGTCCGCTCTCGAGCAAGCGCCCGACGATCTCGTCGCCCATGCCGTCGATGTCCATGGCCCCGCGGCTCGCCCAGTGGACGAGGCGCTCGGCGGCTTGAGCCGGGCAATCGATCGAGATGCAGCGGTGCTTGGCCTCGCCCTCCTCGCGGACGACGATCCCGCCGCAGCTCGGACAGGCCGCGGGCATGTCCCACTCGACGGCGTCCTCGGGACGCAGCGCCAAGACGGGGCCGAGCACCTCGGGGATGACGTCGCCGGCCTTGCGCACGATGACGGTGTCGCCGACGCGGACGTCCTTGCGCCTGACCTCGTCGAGGTTGTGGAGGGTGGCGCGGGCGACCGTGGACCCCGCCACGACGACCGGGACGAGCTCTGCGACGGGGGTCAGGGCGCCCGTCCGGCCGACCTGGACCGTGATGTCGCGCAAGAGGGTGGTCTTCTCCTCGGGCGGGAACTTGAAGGCGATGGCCCAACGCGGCGCGCGGGCGGTGAACCCCATCGCAGCCTGGCGCGCGAACTCGTCGACCTTCACGACGACGCCGTCGATCTCGTAGGGCAGCCCCCCGCGGTTCTCGAGCGCGGCGGCGCAGAACGCGTGGACCTCCTCGGCGGTCTCGCAGCGCTTGACGTCGGGGTTGACGTGGAATCCCGCCTCGCCGAGCCAATCGAGCAGCTCCTGCTGGGTCCCGGCGGCGACGGCATCTTGGTCGGCAATCGCGTACAGGAACGTCGAGAGGTCGCGCTTGTCCGTCACCGAGGCGTCCTTTTGGCGCAAGCTGCCTGCAGCGGCGTTGCGGGGGTTGGCGAACACCTTGCCCCCGTTCGCCTCGGCGGCCTTGTTGAGGAACTCGAAGCTCGACTTGGGCATGTAGACCTCGCCGCGCACCTCGATGGAGCCGTCGCGCACGATGGCGGGCATGCCCTCGGCGCGCAGCCTCAGGGGGACGTCCTTGACCGTGCGCATGTTGACGGTGACATCCTCGCCGGTCGTGCCGTCGCCGCGCGTCGCTGCGCGGACGAGCACGCCGTTCTCGTAGGTCAGGGCAATCGAGCTGCCGTCGATCTTGAGCTCGCAGACAACCGGCACCATGCGCCCGAAGAACTCCTGGACGCGCTCGAGCCATGCGTCGAGCTCGTCGAGGTCCATCGCGTTGTCGAGGGAGTACATGCGCTGCTCGTGGCGCACGGGCGCGAACTGGTCGCCGACGTAGCCGCCGACGCGCTGGGTCGGGCTCGACGGGTCGACGAGCTCGGGGTGTTGGTGCTCGAGCTCGCGCAGCTCGCGCATGAGCGAGTCGTAGGCGAAGTCGGAGATCTCGGGCTCGTCCTTCGCGTAGTACAGGTAGGTGTGGTGCTCGATCTCGCGGCGGAGGGCCTCGATGCGCGCTGCCGGGTCGGCGGCCATCGCCGCCATCGCCTGCTCGTTGAAAAGTGACTGCTGGTCGTCGGCCATCTGAAGCCCGCCTTCCCCTTCGGCACGGTATCCGTCTTTCGCTCGCAAGATTGTACCCCACCGTCCGAGGGCGAGCGGGCGGATCGGGAAAACGACCCGCAGCTCCGGACGCTAGCGCAAGAGGGAGCGTATGGCGTCGGGAACGGCCTCCGCGACGTCTTCGGGCAAGACGCAGATGGACGTCAGCCGGTCGGCCGCGACCGCTCCCGCCCGCGCATGGAGGGCCGTCGCCAGGACCGCCGCGTCGAGGGGGGCGGTTCCCTGCGCGAGCAGGCCGCCGACCAAGCCGGCGAGCACGTCGCCCGTCCCGGCCTTGGCAAGCGCGGCGGTTCCCTCGGTCACAACCGCGACCTCGTCCCCGAAGGCGACGTAGGTGTCGGGGCCCTTCAAGACGACCACGGCGCGCAACGCGCCCGACAGGCGCCTCGCGAAATCAGCCTGTCCCCTGTCGTCGCCCGGCAAACCGCCGAACTCGGAGACGCCCGCGGATGCGGCGAGGCGCGCGGCCTCCCCGCCGTGGGGGGTGACGACTGCGGGCGCGCCCGATTTCGCGCAAGACGCCAAGAGGCCGAGCCCGCGGTCGTCGGAGAGCGCCGCCAGGGCTCCTCCGTCCACGATCAGGGGGACGGAGGAATCCGCAGCCGATTGGAGCACCGCAAGCGCGATCTGGCGGCACTGCTCGTCAGCCGCGTCGAAACCGGGGCCGACCGCGTATGCGACGGGCTTGCGCTCGTCGGCGCGCGCCCCGAGGGGCACGCCTTGGCTCCAAGGCGACACGACGAGGGAGGGCTGGAACGAGCGCACCGTCGAAACGGCCCCGTCCGCGCAGCTCACGTGGACGTACCCCGCCCCCATCCGGCTTGCCGCGCGGGCGGCGAGGCACGCCGCCCCGGGATAGCGCGCGCACCCCGCCACCAAGACGAGCTTGCCGCGCGTGTACTTGTTCGCGTCGGGGGCCGGCCACGGCAGGAGCGATGCGAGCTCGCGGTCGGAATATCGCTTCAGGTCCATGTGTCCTCCGTCTTCGAGCGTCGCGCAAAATCGCGGCGCCGGCTCGTCTAGCCGAGGTCGTCGAGCATCGCGCGGACGTCCTTGAACTGGCGCGCGAGCTCGTCCATCGGATCCGTTCGCTTGGCAGCCGCAGCTTGGCTGTCCTCGGTGATCGCCATGGCGCAGGCAACCGCCTCGGCATGCGTGTAGGAAAGCGATATGGGCAGGTCGATCACGCCCATCTCGTCGGCAATCTCCTTCGCGCGGCCGGTCAGCACGACAAAGGGGCGGCCTTTGGAGGTCCGCCTCACCTCGATGTCGCGCGGGCCGACGCCTTCAGAGAAACCGGTGCCCAAGGCCTTGACAACCGCCTCCTTGGCGGCAAACCTCGTGGCGTAGTGGGCAGCGCGGTTCACCTTGGAGTCGCAATATGCCTGTTCGGCGTCGGAAAAGACGCGCGTGGCGAAACTCGGGGTGCGCTCGAGGATCTTCGCGCACCGCGCGATCTCGACGACGTCGATGCCGAGCCCGACCTGGTCGAGCGCCTTGTCCTGCTGTTCTTGGCCCATACGGCTCCTCCCAACGCCCTACGGCTCGCTATTGTAACCGAAGGCCCGCCCCCTGCCGCCGGCGAAGCGAGCGGCAGGGGGCGGGCCCGAAGGATCAAACGGCGTCGAGCGGAGCAGCCGCGGGCCGGCTACTCGACCGTGACCGATTTCGCGAGGTTGCGCGGCTGGTCGACGTTGCAACCGCGCAGGATCGCGATGCGGCGCGCGAGCAGCTGCAGCGGCACGCTCGCCGTGATCGGGCTGAAGCAGTCGCGCACCTTCGGGATGTAGATGACGTGGTCGGCGTGCTTGGCGATCTCCTCGTCCCCCTCGGTGGCCACGGCCACGATCAGGGCTCCGCGGGCGCGCGCCTCCTGGAGGTTGGAGATGACCTTGTCGTAGGTGGGGCTCTGCGTCGCGATGGCGATGACCGGGAACCCGTCGTCGAGCAACGCGATGGGGCCGTGCTTCATCTCCCCGGCCGGATAGCTCTCTGCGTGCAGGTAGGAGATCTCCTTGAGCTTGAGCGCGCCCTCCTTGGAGATGGCGCTGCCCATGCCGCGGCCGATGAACAGCGCGCTCGTCGCGTCGACGCACGCCTCGGCGGCCTTGTCGACGGAGTACGTGTCGGACAAGATCGCCTCGACCTGGCCCGCCGTGTCGGCGAGCTCGCGGAACAGCATGCGGATCTGGTTCATGCGCATGCGGCCCTTTGCCTGGGCGAGCATCATGGCCAAAAGCGTCAGGCTCACCACCTGGCCCAAGAAGCTCTTGGTGGAGGCGACGGCAATTTCCTTGTTGGCCTTCGTGCAGAGGACGCCGTCGGACTCGCGCGCGACGGGGCTGCCCACGTCGTTGGTGATGCCGAATACGCGGGCGCCCTTGACGCGCGCGTCGCGGATGGCGGCCAGCGTGTCGGCCGTCTCGCCCGACTGGCTCACGGCAACGCACAGCGTCGTCGGCGTGATGATGGGGTTGCGGTAGCGGAACTCGCTCGCCGTCTCCACCTCGCAGGGGATGCGCGCCCACGCCTCGATGAGGTTTTTGGCGATGAGGCCGGCATGGTAGCTCGTGCCGCAGGCGATGACGTAGACGCGGTCGATGAGGTCGAGCTCCTCCGGGCTCATGTCGAGCTCGTCGATCTCGAGCGCGCCGTCGACGAGGCGCCCGGCGAGCGTGTCGCGAATGACGCGGGGCTGCTCGTGGATCTCCTTCATCATGAAGTCGGGGTAGCCGCCCTTCTCGGCGACGTCGAGATCCCAATCGACGTGGGTGACCTTGGGCTCGATCGGATTGCCCGCCACGTCCGTGTAGGTCACGCCGTCGGGGGTGAGACGCGCGCACTCCCCGTCCGCCAAGACGACGACGTCGCGCGTCGCGTCGATCATCGCGATGATGTCGCTGGCAACGTAGCTGCCGGTCTCGCCGCGGCCCACGACGATGGGGCTGTCCTTGCGCGTGACGGCGATGACGCCCGGCTCGTCGGCGCAGGTCACAGCCAATCCGTAGGCGCCGACTATCTGGTCCGCGGCCTCGCGCAGCGCGCTCATCAGGTCACCCTTGTACGCGCGCTCGACCAAGTGGGCCACGACCTCGGTGTCGGTCTCGCTCTTGAACACGTGGCCCTCGGCGACCAGCTCCTCGCGCAGGTCGGCGAAGTTCTCGATGATGCCGTTGTGGACCACGGCGATGCGGCCGTCGCACGAGGTGTGGGGGTGGGCGTTGGCCTCAGAGGGCTTGCCGTGCGTCGCCCAGCGGGTGTGGCCGATGCCGCACGTGCCCTTGAACTCGAAGTGCTCGACGGTGTGGGCAAGCGTGCTCACCTTGCCCTTGCGGCACACGACGGAGAGCTCGCCGTCCTCCTGCACTGCGATGCCGGCGCTGTCGTAGCCTCGGTACTCGAGGCGCCCGAGGCCCTCGAGCAATATCGGGGCAACCGCCAGGCTGCCGGTGTATCCAACGATTCCACACATACAAAGGCCCCTTCCTCCATGTGCGCTGCGGTTCGCCTCCCGGCAAAGCCGTGAATGCGGTCTGTGTTTCGAGAATACTAATACATCCCCGGTCGAACCCGCGGAGCGCATCGGGCAACAGACACAAACAGCGCCCGACGAGCCACAAAGGCCCTCGCTGCCGCGGCGTCTGGAGCGCCGAACGGACCTCAGGGCCGGGTCAGCCGAACAGACCTCGGAGCCGGGTCAGCTGGACGGCGGATTCCGAAGAGTCGAATCGGCCGAACGGCGAGACCGGGGCCTGCGTTTTCGCAAAGCCCAAAGCCCCGCCGCCTGGTCGCAGCGGGCGGGGGGCAGCGACGCTCTGTGTGATGCAAAAATAAACTATTTGCAAAGTGATAATAGTTTTGTCGAAAAATATCGTCAGCGCGACCAC
>R18__coassemble_1668_pt1 | contig 21435 bp, 11 predicted proteins | sample R18__metabat2_low_PE_019 | metagenome-assembled genome bin R18
GCCACGTGGCCTACTCGCTGCGCAAAGCCTCCACAGGATCCTTGCGACTTGCGCTTTTCGCTGTGGCCCGAGCGTGCCCCGGAGGGCCGCGCGCTACCCGGAGCGGAGCGGAGGGGGGTGCGCGAGCCCGGAGGGGCTGGGACGCTCGGGGTACCTACCCCCCAGCCACGTGGCCTACTCGCTGCGCAAAGCCTCCACAGGATCCTTGCGACTTGCGCTCTTGGCGGGTATGAGGCCGCCGATGAAAGTCAGGAACACGCTGATGCACACCAAGATCACCGCGGCGCCAAGGGGCAGCTGCATCACGTTGGGCACATCGGTCATCGCAAGCGCGATGGCGCTGACCGGCGGACACGCCAAGGCCGTGAGGCCGACGCCTATCAACCCGGCGAGCAGGCCGACGATGATGGTCTCGGCGTTGAACACCTGGGAGATGTTGGCCTTGCTCGCGCCGATGGAGCGCAAGATGCCGATCTCCTTCTTGCGCTCGAGAACGCTGATGTAGGTGATGATGCCGATCATGATCGAGCTGACGACCAGGGAGATCGCCACGAACGCGATGAGCATGGTCGTGATGGCGTTGATGATCGTGGTGACGCTCGACATGAGCGTGCCCACGAGGTCGGTGTAGCTGATAACCTTGTCCTCGTCTTCGACCTTCATGCGGTCGTTGTAGGCGTCGAGGATGGAGATGATTTTCTCCTTGGCGTCGAAGTCCCAGGGGTAGATGTCGATGCCGTTGGGTTTGTTGTAGTCGGCGTAGCCCAAGTCGGTCAGGTTGGAGTCGTAGCTGGCGGTGTCGGAGGTCATCATGCTCATCATAAGCTCGGTCAGCGTCGTCTCATCCATGTTGAACTGGAACGCGCTCGACAGGGCGCTCGTGTCGAAGCTGAACATGCTCGACAAAGAGCTGCTCAGCGTATCGGTCAGCGACGAGGTCATCGAGGTCATCAACGACGACATGGCCGTGGAGAGGGCCGAGGTGATCTGGTCGGACAGCGAATCGGTGATCGAGCTTATCGCAGACGACATCTTCGTCGTCAGGTACGGGACGAACTTCTCGTTCAGGTACTTCGTGACAGCCGAGGCGGCGTCGTCGCCGAGAGCCGAGACGTCGACGATCCCCGAGATTCCCTTGCTGATGATCGCCTTGCTGGCATCCGATTGCAGAAACTCGTTGACCGTGGGCTGGGACTTGCCGGCCGCCGCCGCGCTCTGCCATGCCTCGAGGTAGGCCACCGTCTCGTCGTAGAACAAGGTCGACAGGGCGCTCGTGTTGACTTTGACCTTGGCAAGATCGTCTTCGCTCAAGACCTCGCTCAGGTCGATGGAGGGCATGTCCGAGAAATCGAACCCGGAGAGGTCGATGTTGCTCAAGTCGATGCCCGAGAGGTCGAGACTCGACAGGTCCAGGTCGGACAAGTCCATGCTCGACAAATCCATGTCAGAGAGGTCGAGGCTCGACAGGTCCATGCTCGACGAGTCGATGCCGAACGCGCTCGACAGGGCGCTCGTGTCGAACGAGAACAGCGAGCTCATGTCGAGGGAGCTGCCCGACTCCTCCTCTTCCTCGAGGAAGGTCTTGCCCGAGAAGACGTCGACGTCGGGGTTGTCGAGCTGTTGCTTGACGATCTCGGAGTTCGCCGCGTAGTCGATGATGTGGTTCGTGAGCTCGGGCAGGTAGTAGAGGCCCTGGGACAGCATCGTGACGCTCGCGTCCTCCTTGACTTGGACGATGCCGCAGATCTTGAGCGTCGTTCCGTTGTTCACGAGGTCGCGCATGTAGTCGGTGTCGTCGCTCTTGTCGAGCCAGGTGCCGTACTCGCTGTCGTATTGGTAGCAGTCCGCCTGGTTGACGAGCTTGAACGTGACGCCCATGAGCTCCTCGTAGGTGTAGCTGTCAGGGCCCTCGGCGACGGTCAGCTCGCTGTCGCCGCTCATGAACGTGCGGATGGCCTCGGTGAGCTCGTCGGGGTCCCGCAGGGCGAGCGTGTAGGCAAGGTAGTCGGTGATGCGGCCCGTCGAGGAGAGGACCAGGACGACCTCGTCGTAGCTTTGGGGCCAACGCCCGGCCTTGACCTCGTATTGGTCGAGGTAGAGCTCGGAGTTGCTCGGCAGCTGCTCGAACATGTCGGTCGACATGACCGAGCTCGAGCTCATGAAGCTCGAGGCCGAGGAGCCGTAGAGCTGGCTTATCGTCGTGTTGGGGTTGGCCTTGTAGAGCTTGTTGCTCGTGTCGGAGTTGTAGATGAGCGGGGTCACGCCGTAGTCGTACTCGACGGCCTTGGCGTATTGGTCGATGCCACTCTCGCCCGAGTCGAAGTACTTCTTGAGCGACTCGAGGTCGTTGTTGCCCATGCTCTCGACCATCTTCGAGACCATCTTCGAGACCCGGACCTGATCGCCCGTGGAGGCCTCGTCCGAGGCGGAGGTGTCCGCCGCAGCGCCGAGCAGCATCGACGACATGTCGAACCCGGTGCTCGAGATCTGGAGCGGGTACTCGGACAGCGTCTCCTCCTCGATCGACTCGATGTAGGCGTTGACGCCGGTGGAAAGGGACAGGATGGCCGCGATGCCGATGATGCCGATGGAGCCCGCGAAGGCCGTCATGATCGTGCGGCCCTTCTTGGTCATGAGGTTGTTGAACGACAGGGCGAGCGCTGTCAGAAAGCTCATCGAGCTCTTGCGCACCTGCTTGGTCGACTGCTTGAACTCCTCGGGCGCGGGCTCGTAGGGGTCGGTGTCGCTGGTGATCCGCCCGTCGGCCAAGGTGACGATGCGCGTCGCGTACTCCTCGGCGAGCTCGGGGTTGTGGGTGACCATGACGACGAGGCGATCCTCGGCGATCTCGGTCAAAAGGTCCATGATCTGGACGCTCGTCTTGGAGTCGAGGGCGCCCGTCGGCTCGTCGGCGAGCAGGATCTCGGGGTCGTTGATGAGAGCGCGGGCGATGGCGACGCGCTGCATCTGGCCGCCCGACATCTGCGCGGGCTTCTTGTTGATGTGCTCGCCGAGGCCGACTTTCTCGAGCGCCTCGATCGCGCGCTTGCGGCGCTCGGCCTTGCCGACGCCCGACAACGTCAACGCCAGCTCGACGTTGGAGAGCACCGTCTGGTGCGGGATGAGGTTGTAGCTTTGGAACACGAACCCGATGCGGTTGTTGCGGTAGGTGTCCCAGTCGCGGTCCTTGTACTCCTTGGTCGAGACGCCGTCGATGACGAGGTCGCCGGAGTCGTAGTGGTCGAGGCCGCCGACGATGTTGAGCGTCGTCGTCTTGCCCGAGCCGCTCGGCCCGAGGACGGCGACGAACTCGTTGTCGCGGAAGTTGATGGAGATGCCGTCGAGCGCGACCTGGGTGAAATCGCCCGTCGTGAACGACTTGCGGACGTCGATGAGCTGGAGCATGTGCGGTGGAACCTTTCGGGCAGCGTACGTGTGGTTTTTCGGACGCTACCCTACCACACCTCGGCAACAGCCCACGACACACATTTAGTTAAGCAACTAAACTACACAACACGCCGAGAAAAATCCGTCCCGTGGCCCTCGCCCGCGCAGCCTGAGTTTTCGCCAAGCCGGCTCTGCTCGACGCCATTGCGCTTGCAAACCGCAGAGGAGCTCGCTGCGAGCGCAAAAAAGACCCGCTCCGACACGCTTGTGCGTTCGGAGCGGGTCCATGGTCGCGAACTCGCATGCGAGTCAACCAGCCCGGCTCAGACTAGGAGCCCCGGTTCGATCAACCCGGCAAAGCCGCGAAGACCTACAGCGGCGTGTACATCTCCTTGAGCTTCTGCAGGTGATCCCAACGGTCCATCGCGGCGCGCTCGTTGGCTGCGAACAGCTCCTGGGCGCGGTCCGGGAACTCGCGGACGAGGCGGCTGTAGCGGGCCTCGTTCATGAGGAACTCCTGGTAGCCGCCCTGCGGCTCCTTGGAGTCGAGGATGAACTTGGAGCCCTTGGTGGCGCGGGGATCGAAGCGGAACAGGTTCCAGTAACCGCAGTCGACGGCCTTCTTCATCTCGTCCTGGCAATGGAGCATGCCGCCCTTGATGGCGTGCATCTCGCACGGGCTGTAGCCGATGATCAGCGACGGTCCGGGGTAGGCCTCCGCCTCCTGGATGGCCTTGAGGGTCTGGGCCGGCTTGGCGCCCATGGCGACCTGCGCGACGTAGACGTAGCCGTAGGAGATGGCGATCTCGGCGAGGGACTTCTTCTTGATCTCCTTGCCGGCGGCTGCGAACTGGGCGACCTGGCCGATGTTGGAGGCCTTGGACGCCTGGCCGCCGGTGTTGGAGTAGACCTCGGTGTCGAAGACGAAGACGTTGACGTCCTTGCCGGATGCGAGGACGTGGTCGAGTCCGCCGTAGCCGATGTCGTAGGCCCAACCGTCGCCGCCGAAGATCCAGAAGCTCTTCTTGGTCAGGTGGTCCTCGTACTTCAACATCTCAGCCGCGGTCTCGTTGCCCTCCTCGGCGAGCTGCTTCAGGTAGACGAGGTACGCCTCGGCCGCGCGGCCGCTCTCGAAGGTGTCGTCCTTCTTGTCGAGCCACTCCTGGGCGGCTTCCTTGATGAACAGGTCAGGCTCGCCGGCGATGATCTCCTTGGTGCCGTTGACCAAGATCTCGCGGGTCGCCTCGTAGCCCAGGTACATGCCGAGGCCGAACTCGGCGTTGTCCTCGAACAGGGAGTTGGACCAAGCGGGGCCGTGGCCCTCGTGGTCGACGGTGTAGGGCGAGGTGGCCGCCGGACCGCCCCAGATGGAGGAGCAGCCGGTGGCGTTCGCCACGTACATGCGGTGGCCGAACATCTGGGAGACGATGCGCGCGTAGGAGGTCTCGGCGCAGCCTGCGCAGGAGCCGGAGTACTCCAGCAGGGGGTGCTTGAACTGCATGCCCTTGAGGGTCAAATCGACGGTCTCGGGCTTGACGGAGACGTTCGCGTTGCAGTAGTCGAAGCTCTCCTGCTGCGGGAACTCCTGCTCGGCCGGGGCCATGTGGATGGCGTCGGTCTTGCACATGCCGATGCAGACGCCGCATCCCATGCAGTCCATGGGGCTGACGGCGATGGTGAACTGGTAGAGGCCCTTGGCCTTGCCGGCCTTGATGGGCATGAGCTTGGTCTGCGCGGGGGCGTTGGCCGCCTCCTCCTCGTCGAGGGCGTAGGGGCGGATGCAGGCGTGCGGGCAGACGAACGTGCACTGGTTGCACTGGATGCACTTGTCGGGGTCCCACGTGGGGGCGGTGACGGCGACGAAGCGCTTCTCGTAGTGGGACGCGCCCTGCTCGAACTGGCCGTCGACGTGGTCCATGAACGCGGAGACCGGCAGGCGATCGCCGTCCATGTTGCCGACGGGCTTCATGATCTCGGTGACCTGCTTGATGACCTCGGGGCGGCCGACGAGCTCCGGCTTGGGCTTCTCGCCCTCCGCGGTTGCCCAGGAGGCCGGGTAGTCGATCTGGACGTAGGCGGTGGCGCCGGCGTCGATGGCCTTGTGGTTGCAGTCGACGACGTCCTGGCCCTTCTTCATGTAGGACTTGGTGGCGGCGTCCTTCATGTACTTGATGGCCTCCTCGGACGGCAGGACGCCGGCGAGGCTGAAGAACGCGGACTGGAGGATGGTGTTGGTGCGCTTGCCCATGCCGACCTGGATGGCGAGCTCGGTCGCGTCGATCGTGTAGAGCTTGATGTCGTTGTTGGCGATGTAGCGCTTCGCCTCGGAGGTCAGGTGCTCCTCGAGCTCCTCAAGGCCCCACTGGCAGTTGATCAGGAACGTGCCGCCGGGCTTGACGTCGTTGACGATGCGGATGCCCTTGGAGATGTAGGAGGGGTTGTGGCATGCGACGAAGTCGGCCTTGTTGACGTAGTAGGGGCTCTTGATCGGGTTGTCGCCGAAGCGCAGGTGGCTGATGGTCACGCCGCCGGTCTTCTTGGAGTCGTATTGGAAGTAGGCCTGGACGTACTTGTCAGTGTGGTCGCCGATGATTTTGATGGAGTTCTTGTTCGCTCCGACCGTGCCGTCGCCGCCGAGACCCCAGAACTTGCACTCGATGGTGCCCTCGGCCGCCGTGTTCGGGCAGTTCGGATCCTCGGGCAGAGACTTCATCGTGACGTCGTCGACAATGCCGATCGTGAACTCGCGCTTCGGCTCAGCGGCCGCCATGTTGGCGTACACGGCGAACAGGCTGGAGGGCGGCGTGTCCTTGGAGCCCAGGCCGTAGCGGCCGCGGGTCACCGTGATGCCGGAGACGCCCTCCTGCACGAGCGCGGTGACGACGTCCTGGTAAAGCGGCTCGCCCGCGGAGCCAGGCTCCTTGGTGCGGTCGAGGACGGCCAGCTGCTTGCAGGTCGCGGGGATGGCCTCGACGAACTTCTTGCACGCGAACGGGCGGTACAGGCGCGGCTTGATGAGGCCGACCTTCTCGCCGTGGGCGTTGAGGTAGTCGATGACCTCCTCGATGACGTCGCAGACGGAGCCCATGGCCACGATGACGCGGTCGGCGTCGGGGGCGCCGTAGTAGTTGAACAGCTTGTAGTCGGTGCCGAGCTTCTCGTTGACCTGGTCCATGCAGCCCTGGACGACGTCGGGGAAGGCGTCGTAGTGGGAGTTGCACGCCTCGCGGTGCTGGAAGAAGATGTCGCCGTTCTCATGCGAGCCGCGCATGGCCGGGTGATCCGGGTTGAGCGCGTGATCGCGGAAGGCGCGGACAGCGTCCATGTCGCACATCTCGGCGAGGTCCTTGTAATCCCAGACCTGGATCTTCTGGATCTCGTGGGAAGTGCGGAAGCCGTCGAAGAAGTTGAGGACGGACATGCCGCCCTTGATGGCCGCGAGGTGGGCGACGGCGGAGAGGTCCATGACCTCCTGCACGTTGGTCTCCGCCATCATCGCGAAGCCGGTCTGGCGGCACGCCATGACGTCGGAGTGGTCGCCGAAGATGTTGAGCGCGTGGGTGGAGACGGTGCGCGCGCTGACGTGGAAGACCGTCGGCAGCTGCTCGGCGGCGATCTTGTACATGTTCGGAATCATCAGGAGCAGGCCCTGGGACGCCGTGTAGGTGGTGGTCAGGGCGCCTGCGGTCAGCGAGCCGTGGACTGCGCCGGCTGCGCCGCCCTCGGACTCCATCTCGCACACCTTGACGGTGGTGCCGAAGATGTTCTTGCGGCCCTGGGCCGACCACTGGTCGACGTAGTCGGCCATGGGGCTCGACGGGGTGATGGGGTAGATGCCAGCGACCTCGGTGAACGCGTAGGACACGTGCGCCGCGGCGTTGTTGCCATCCATCGACTTGAGTTCTCTCGTCATGTTTTCTCCAAATCCTTAGGACTCACATGATTATTCGCCCCCGCGGGCGCCGTGGGAGAAGCGCGCGAAGAGGCGTCCCTGTCTCCAGGGTTGCGGAAATGGTAGCAAGAGAGGGAAAAACGGCGCCCGTCGACTCCGCCGTTTTCCCGATTCGGTCGGCAAGCGTACTTTCGCACGCGAAAGGGCCGCCGTTCACGGTCGGTGAACGGCGCATTCACCAAACCTCCACCCCGGTTGTTTTTCCTCTGGAGACGGGGCGGAAGCCCTCGCGGCAATGCCATAATCGACGGGATACGCGCCCTGACGGGACGCCTTCACAGCGCATGCAACGGAAAACGGAAAACCGAACACAGTCAGGAAACCCATGAGCAAACGAACCAGAACCGCAACCGCCTCGAAGATCGCCTCGAAGGCAGCGGCCTGCCTCTGCGCAGCCGCCCTCGCGGCGGGCATGGTGCCCTCCGCGGCGCTCGCCGAAGCCGCCGACGCCGCCCGATCCTCGTCGCCCTCCGCCGAATCCGCGGCCAGCGAGCCCGCCGACGCCGAGCTGGGCCAAACCGCCGAGCTGCCCGACCAGTCGGGCCGCCTCGAGAACAGCTGGCGCTACGTGGACGGCGTTCCCGTCGCCCAGGACTCCCTCGCCCTCGACGGGGGCTTCGACACGCTCGCCCTGAACGACTGGGAGCGGACCGGCGACGGGTTCGTCAACGACGACGGCGACCTCATCCCCGGCGCCATCGCCAAGGGCATCGACGTCAGCAAGTGGCAAGGCGACATCGATTGGGAGGCCGTCGCCGCCTCCGACGTCGACTTCGCGATCATCCGCTGCGGCTACGGCAGCAACGACACCTCCCAAGACGACGCCTACTGGGAGGCGAACGCGTCGGCCTGCGAGAGCCTGGGCATCCCCTACGGCGTCTACCTCTACTCCTACGCCTTGTCGACCGAGGAGGCCCAAAGCGAGGCCGAGCACGTCCTGCGCCTGCTCGAGGGTCACAACCCGACGCTGCCCATCTACTACGACCTCGAGGAAGACGACCTCGCGAGCTCCGAGTACTCGAGCCTCCTCGCCAGCATGGCGACGACCTTTTGCTCCACGATTGAGGCGGCGGGCTACACCCCCGGCATCTACACGAACCTGACCTGGCGCAACAACTACCTGACCGACCCCTGCTTCGACAACTGGGACCTCTGGATCGCCCAGTGGAACTCGACCTGCACCTACACCGGCTCCTACCACATCTGGCAGTGCACGAGCTCCGGCACCGTCGACGGCATCGACGGCAACGTCGACCTCGACTTCATGATCGACTACAAGTACACGCTGCCCAACGGCGCCTACAACACCATCTTCAACGCGCAGTACTACCTCGACAACAACCCCGACGTCAAAGCCGTGGTCGGCGACACCGAGCTCGCCGCGCGCACCCACTTCATCGACTACGGCATGGCCGAGGGCCGCGTCGCGTCGCCGGTGTTCGACGTGAACTACTATCGCAGCCGCTACAGCGACCTGAACAATGCGTTCGGCGATGACCTGACCCTCTACTTCCAACACTTCATCGACTGCGGCATGAACGAGCTGCGCCAGGGCAGCGCCCAGTTCAACCCCGAGTGCTACATGCGCAACTACGCCGACCTGCGCAACGCCTACGGCACGTCCTTCCCCTCCTACTACCGCCACTACGTCATCTACGGCATGGCCGAGGGACGCAACGCGACGTCGCTGAACGCGGGGGCCATGTCCAACGAGGAGCACCGGGCGTTCGTCGAGGGCGAGCTTCGCGCCACGCGGCTCTCCGCAGACCAAAGCTCCCTCGGATCCTTCACCGTCAACGTCGAGCTCGGCGGCTACGGCTCCTCGAGCGTCTCCTCCGTCGAGGTCGACGTCTGGACCTCGACGGACGGCAAGTCGAAGGCCCGCACGTACGCCGCCTCCTCCAAGGGGGGCTCCTCGTGGGCCGCGAGCATCTCGACCTCGGACTTCGGATCGGTCGACGCGACGTTCTGCGTCCAGGCTCGCGCCGTCGGCGCAGACGGGTCGACGACCGACCTCGGCCAGGCCAGCGCATCCATCGCCTCGACCGAGGGGCCGGTCTACCGCCTGTACCAACCCGCGACGAGCGAGCACCTCTACACCACCGACTGGAACGAGTGCACGACCCTCTACACCGGGGAGAGCTGGGGCTACGAGGGCGTGGCGTGGAGCTCCCCCAACGCCGGAACGCCCGTCTACCGCTTGTACAACCCCGCTCTCGGCAACCACCTCTACACCACCGATTCAAACGAGGTGGGCGTGCTCACGGCCTCGTACGGATGGGTCAAGGACAACGACGGCGCGCCCCTCTTCTACTCCGGGTGCAGCATCCCCGTCTACCGCGTCTACAACGAGGCGCTCGGCGGCCTGCACCACCTGACCGCGAACGCCGACGAGTACAACCTGCTCGCAGGCTACCAGTGGGCCCAGGAGGGCGTCTCCCTCTACACGTCCGGCGAAGGCTCCCCCCTCGCCGAGACGCGCTACTACCCGACCGACATCAACGGCTAGGCGGCGCCGCGAGACAACCGAACCGCAAGACGCGAGGGGCTCCGTTCGGGGCCCCTCGCCCGTATAGGTGTATCATGTCTGTTTTGTAAAAGCGGCAGCGAAACCCGCGAACCGAGCGAAAGGGACATCCCATGTTTCATCCACGCGACCTGCGGAACCTGAATCTCAAGAAAAAGGCGACGGTCACGCTTGAGTCGACCGCCAAGCAAGCGAGCAAGGTTCGCCGGGACATCGACCGCAAGCGCGGCGTCGAGGGGTCCGAACCCAAGGGCTGGGAAGTCAAGACGCTGTTGCGCGGCGATGCCGTCGCCTACGTCGTCGCCGACTTCGACGAGGTCCTCGACAAAACCTCGGTCGAGTTCGTGCTCACCTACGCCGGCGGCACGCTGCCCACCGCGACCTACGAGCCGCCCGAGACGCTCACCGACAGCCTCATGATCACGGGCGCGTTCCGCCAAGGCCCCGACGACCAGCACGTCGCCCCGGCCGAAGAGGGCAAGACGCGCTTCGTCGCGGCCTTCCCCCTGATCGACGCCGACTTCGCCCTCACCCCGCGCATCACCGCCGACGACGGCAGCGTCCGCGAGCTCCCCGCCATCGACATCACGCCCTTCGTCTTGAAGTGGCAGTCCCGCTTCGAGTACCGCAACCGCCACGAGACCGGCATCGTCGTGCGCGACATCGACAAGAAGCCCTTCGAGCGCCAGATCCGCACCTCCACGATACGCGTCATGGAGACCGCCGACCTCCAGCAGGTCATCGTCAAGGGCGAGGTCGACGCCCCCGCCGGCACCGACGTGAAGACGCTCGTCATCGACAAGCAGGGCCGCAAATCCGACGTCGACATCAAGCTCTACCTCGGCGCGGGCCGCCCCTGCACGAGCCAGGGCCGCAAGCGCGTCAAGACCGGGTTCTCGGCGCACGTTCCGCGCTTCAGCAACCTGAGCTGCATCATCTTCTACTCCGACGACGCGACCGCCGCGCGCCCCGCCTTCTTCTCCATCGAGCAGGGCTTCCTCGAGCGCGCGAAGGAGGACTACCGCTTCGACGAGTCGTTCTACCGCGTGCTGCGCATCGACCGATACCAGGTGTGGCTGCAAAGCATCGCCGCCCAGGGCAAGCGCGAGTACCCGGGTCTCGAAGAGAACGTCACCTTCTCCATCATCGTGCCCCTATACAACACGCCGATCGACTTCTTCCGAGAGATGTACGCCTCGGTGCGCGACCAGTCCTACTCCAAGTGGGAGCTCCTGCTCGTCAACGCGAGCCCCGAGAACACCGCGCTCGCCCGCGAGCTGTCGTTCATCGACGACCCGCGCGTGCGCATCATCACCCTCGAGGAGAACTACGGCATCTCCGGCAACACCAACGCCGGGCTCCAGGCCGCCACCGGCGACTACGTCTGCTTCTTCGACCACGACGACCTGCTTGACCTCGACGTCCTGAGCGAATACGCCTCCGTCATCGCCAAAAAGCCCGAGACCGACGTCCTCTACTGCGACGAGGACCTCTTCCGCGCCGAGGACGGCCGCCAGACGCCCCAGATAAAGTCGGACTACAACCTCGAGCTCTTGCGCTCCTGCAACTACATAACCCACTTCCTCTGCGTCCGCCACGAGCTCGCGCAGGACACGCCCCTGAACCCCGACCACGACGGAGCGCAGGACTACGACATGGTGCTGCGCCTCTCCGAGAAGACCTCGAACTTCGAGCACGTTGCCAAGATGCTCTACCACTGGCGCGTTCACTCCAACTCCACCGCCCAGTCCGCCGACAACAAGGAATACGCCGTCGAGGCCGGGCGCAGCGCCCTCGAGGAGCACATGGCCCGCGTCGGCATCCCCGGCCATGCCGAGAACACCCCCTGGCCCTGCTTCTACCGGATGGCGTTCGACTTCGAGGAGACCCCGCTCGTGTCCATCGTCATCCCCAACAAGGACGGCGCGTCCTACCTGCGCGATTGCGTCGAGTCCATCCAGGAGAAGACGACGTGGCCCAACTACGAGATCGTCATCGTGGAGAACAACAGCGAGACGCTTGAGATCTTCGACCTGTACAAGGAGCTCGAGGCGACCTACGGCAACGTCCGCGTCGTCGCCTGGGAGCACGAGTTCAACTACCCCAAGATCAACAACCTCGGAGTCGAGCACGCCAAGGGCGACTACGTCGTCTTGCTCAACAACGACACCAAGGTCATCTCCCCCGACTGGATCCAGGCCATGCTCGGGTTCTGCCAACAGGAAGGCGTCGGCGCCGTCGGCGCGAAGCTGCTCTACCCCGACGACACGATCCAACACGCCGGCATCGTCATCATGAGCCCCTTCGGCCCCTCGAGCGTCGCGATGCCCGCGTCGATCTACCAACATCACGAGCGCGACTGGGTCGGCCTCAACCGCCGTTGCCAGCTGTACCAAGACCTCAGCGCCGTCACCGCGGCCTGCATGATGGTCAGCCGCGAGGACTACCTGCGCGTCGGCGGCATGAGCGAGGAGTTCGCCGTCGCCTACAACGACATCGACTTCTGCTTCAAGCTGCGCCGCGAGGGCCTGCGCGTCGTCTACACGCCCCAAGCCGAGCTCTACCACCTCGAGAGCGTGACCCGCGGCATGGACGATGCCGAGTCGAACCCCGAAAGCTACGCCCGCTTCACGCGCGAGCGCGGCCTCCTTTGCGCGAAATGGGCCGACGAGCTCAGCGAGGTCGACCCGTTCATCGGCCCCATCGCCCAGATCATCATCTAAAAAAACCGACCGGCGCGCCGGCAAGCAGGGGCCGCCTCCGACTTTGAGCTGCACCCCGGAACTTGGACATGAAACGCAGGGTTCGAGTTTCGGAGGTGCAGTTTTTTTTACCCGAGAAGCACAGCGCCGAGGCCGGGACCCGCGCGGCCGTCGTCGCGTTAGCGCTCCCCGGACAGGCGGCGGTAGCCGTAGGTCTTGCCGAGGTACATCATGAACCCGAACGTCAGGGACAACGCGAGCACCTCCGACGTGGCCCACGCCAGCCAAAGCGACTCGGCGCCGAAGATCATCGGCAACACCATGATGGCAACGATCTCGAACACGAGCGTGCGCAAGAACGAGATCAGCGCAGAGACGAGCCCGTTGCCCAAGCTCGTGAACAGGCTCGAGCCGTAGATGCTGAACCCGGAGAACAGGTAGGCGAAGCTGTAGAGCCTGAACCCGAGCACCGTCAGGGCGTACAGGTCCTGGTCGTATCCGGTGTAGATGTAGGACAAGGGGTCGGAGAGCGCCTCGGCGAGCGCGAACATCGCGAGGCCGAACGCCAGCTGCAACGCCAGGCTCTTGCGCCACAGGCTGTTCATCTCCGCGTGGTTTTCAGCGCCGTGCTGGTAGCTCATGAGGGGCGCCGCGCCGACCGCGTATCCCATGAACACGGCCTCGAAGATGAAGCACACGTACATGATGGCGCCGTACGCCGCCACGCCGTTCTCGCCGTAAAAGCTCATCAGCTGGAAGTTGTAGGCGATGCTCACGACGGAGATAGCGATGTTACTCACCATCTCCGACGAGCCGTTGAGGAAGGTGTGGCCCAACACCCCCCACTCCAGCTTGGCCTTGCCCAAGCGCAGGTAGCTCGAGTTGGGCATGAGGAAGTACACGAGGGGTATCGCCCCGCCCACGAACTCCGTGATGACCGTGGCCGCTGCGGCGCCGGCGACGCCCCACCCGAACAGGCCGACGAACAGCGCGTCGAGGAGGATGTTCGCACAGCCGGCCGCAACGGTCACCGCCAGCCCCAGGTTCGGCTTGCCCGCCGTGTTGAAGAAGGTCTGGAACGCGTACTGCAACATGAACGCCGGCAGGCTGATCATGCTGATGCGGCCGTAGAGCACGCACCAGCCCACCATGTCGTCGTCGGCGCCCAAAGCCCGCGCGACCCATTCCATCGCGAAGAACCCGATGACCGCGAACGCCACGCCCACGGCTGCGGTGAAGTAGACCACGAGCGAGAAGCGGCTGTTCGCGCGCTCGGAGTCGCCTTCGCCGCGCGTCTTGGAAACGACCTCGTTGCCGCCCGCGCCCGCCATGAAGCCCACGCACGCCAAGATCATGATGAAGGGCATGATGAGGTTGACCGCGGCAAAGGCGGTCTTGCCCGCGAAGTTGGAGATGAAGAGGCCGTCCACGATGCCGTAGACGCTCGTGAACAACATCATGGCCATGGAGGGGGCCGTCACCTTCAAAAGGCCGGGCACCGTGAAGTGGGAGGACATGTCAACCGTTTTGCTCATGGAGCGACATGCTAGCACAGGGCCAGGATAAACCCAACCGGGGCAAACCCGAAAGAGGGCGCGCCGCCAGGCGCAAACGGCGTGCGCGATGCGGGGCCAACGAGCGGCCGGAGATCGACGGAGCCGGGGGGGAGGCCGTACCGGACGCGTCGCATCCGCACGGCCTTCGGACCTAGCCGCGCCTCCTCGCGGAGCAGCGCAGCGCGCCCAAGATGGCGCCCGGGCTCGCGGTGCCGGGGTAGATGTCGAGGTATCCGTTCCACGCGTCCGCGAAACGCTCCTCGGCAAGGTAGCTCAAGCGGCTGCGGACGACGACGAGCGCGTGCTGGCACTCCGGCGTCGGACCCGCGTCGAGCAGCTTCATCGCGCTCACCTGGCCGCCCTTGGGTTATAGCTCTAGCATGCCGAGCTCGTCGACGACGAGCAGCGCCTGCTCCGCATCGTCGAACCTCCCGCCCGCCGCCTCCTTTGCGGCGGCGAGGACGCCCTTCTCGCACGCTACGGCAAAGTGCGCGTCCACCTTGGCGATCGCCTCGTCGGACATGTGCCACCCGAGCCTCGCGCGCTCGCTTTGCGCGTCCTCGACGAGCCTCCCGCAGGCTTTCGCGACGTCGCGCCTCAAACCGAAGAGGAGCGTCTCGCCCTGGGGGTAGAGCATGTTCGTGATGCCGAGCTTCTCGAAGCCGTTGGCGTCAACGCGCTCGACCGGGATCGAACCCCAATCGAAGAGGTCGGCTTCGGGGCACGCGAACCCGCCCGACACGTACGCAACGGCAGCGTCCTTCGCCGGATCGCGCCAAAGCCCCGGGGCAACGACGCCGAAGGGCACGACGCCCTCGGCTGCGACCTTCTCGAGCACGTCGCACAGGGCGCGCGTCTTTCCCGTCTGGATATCGCCCGTCAAGACAAACAGCATGATTGCACCTTTTTTGTTTCCTCGGGGGCCTCCCCTATGGCCCCGCGCGCTCAGCGCGCACAAAAGTATAGCGCTCTTGGGCGCGAAGAGGGCGTCGACCCGCCTTTTGCCGACGCAGGCCCTAGGCGTTCATGCTGCCCGTGCGATACCCGTCGACGTCGAGGGACACGTGCGCGAACCCGAGGTCGTGCATCTTGCCCGAGACCCCATGGCATGACAAGACGTGGAGCGCGCGCTCGAGCTGGTCGCCGGCCACCTCGACCCGCGCGGTCCTCCCCCCGTCACCCACGCGCACGCGAACCTGGGCAAACCCCTCGTCGACCATGAGCTGCTCGGCTGTTCCGACCCGCTCGAGCAACTCGGCCGTTATCGCCTCGCCACAGGCGAAGCGCGTCGCCAAACAGGCGAACGAGGGCTTGTTCCACGTGGGCAGCCCCGCCTCGCGCGAGAGGTCGCGGATGTCCTGCTTGGTGAGCCCCGCCTCGTCGAGCGGGCTTCTGACCCCGGCTTCGGCGACGGCGGCGGCGCCGGGGCGATAGTCGTCGCGATCGCTCGCGTTGCTCCCCTCGACGAGGAAGAACGCCTCGTCGGGACCCAGATCCCCCCTCGAGCGCAGGGCCCGTCCGGCCTCTGCCTCCACCAGGGCCAGCAGGGCGCGCTTGCACAGGTAGCACCGGTCGGCGGGATTCTCGGAGAAGCCGTCGACCGAGAGCGCGTCGAAGGCAACGACCGTCTGCACGATGCCGCGCGCGGCGCAGAAATCCCTGGCCGCATCGAGCTCGCGCATGGGGTTGACCGGGGAACTCGCAGTCACAGCGACGACGCGCTCCCCCAAAGCCTCCCGCGCCTCGGCCAAAAGGAACGCCGAGTCGACGCCGCCTGAAAAGGCGACCGCCACGCACCCGAGCTCTCGCAAGATCGCGCGGAGGCGCTCCTGTTTGGCATGCTGTTCGTCGCTCGCGGCGAACGCACCGCCCGCGCACCCGCGTTCGCCAGCGTGATCGTGGGCGTGGTCGTGCTCGTGGTTGTGATCGCGCCCCCGCTCGTGCTCGTGGGCGTGCTCATGTTCGTGGTCATGCTCGTGGATGTGCTCGTGCCCATGCTCGTGCTCGTGAGCGTGATCGTGCGCGTGGTCATGCTCGCGTTCGTGGTCATGCTCGTGCGCAGGGGCGTGGGTGTGGGTGATGACCGTCCCGTCAGCGAGAACGTGCTGGTGGGGCTTCTCCGGGACGGGCCCCTGGAAATAGGTCCGGTCGACGGCCTCCCCTATGAACTCGTCGACGAAGTGCTTGATCACGGCGACGCTCGTCGGCGTGCAGCGCTCGCCGGGCAGGCGCTCCTCGCACGTCGGCACGCCGCCGTCGAGGATGACCGCGGTGGCCGGCGCGGGCACCGGCATCGTCCCGTGGGCGCACTCGACCGTGCCGCACCCCGCCTGCAGAGGTGTTGCCAGGATGCGCTCGGGCGACAACGCCTCGATAGCAAGGCATATCTCCGCGACGTTGCGTATGCCGGCGGCGCGCCCCACCTCGTGGAAGTGGGCGTTCTCGACGGTCGTCTCGTGGACGGTGGCCTCCGCCTCGGTCAACGTCCGGTAGATCGCCCGCATGTCCTCGCGCACGTCCTCGCTCACGTCGAGCGCATCGATGGTTTCGAGGATCTCCGACAGGCTGCCGTGGTGTCTCTCGGGAACGTCGACCTTCGCGAGGGCGGTTTGGAACCTTGCCGCCACCTCTTCGTCAAAGCGCATTTTGACCTGGCCCAACACGCTTTCACGCGTCGCGTTTTCCAAAAAATCGAACCAAAGCTCCACGCCTTGCCTCCTTCTAGATACGCCCCGCCTGCCGAGACGACGGCCACATGGGCCCCGGTCGCCGAGGCCGCAAAAGAAACGGCGCCGCCGGCCCCTGCGGACCGCGCAGCGCGCGACCCCCTAGTCCAAGTGGTTGATGAGCGACGCCTGAAACCCCGCGCCGAACCCGTTGTCGATGTTGACGACCGACACGTTCGACGCGCACGAGTTCAGCATCGCGAGCAAGGCCGAGACCCCGCCGAACGACGCGCCGTAGCCGACGCTCGTGGGAACGGCGATCACCGGGCACCTCGCGAGGCCCCCGACGACGCTCGCAAGCGCCCCCTCCATCCCCGCGACCGCTATGACGACGCGCGCCGCGGCGATGCGGTCTTGGTTGGCCATCAGGCGGTGGATCCCCGCGACGCCGACGTCGTAGAGGCGGTCGACGCGGTTGCCCAAAGCCTCGGCCACCAGCGCCGCCTCCTCGGCGACGGGCAAATCGCTCGTCCCCGCCGCCGCGACGACGACGATGCCCTTTCCGTCCGGCTCGGGCACCTTTCCCAACATGCCGATGCGCGCCGTCCCGTCGTAGCTCCACAAGCCTGCGACGTCCTCAGGCAACAGCTCGCCCACTCGCTGCGCCGCCGCGGGGTCGAGCCTCGTGGCGAGCACGGGGTCCTGCCCCGCGCTGCGCAGGCTCGCTGCGATGGCCGCGATCTGCTCGGGCGTCTTGCCCGCGCCGTATATGACCTCGCCCACGCCCTGCCTGCGCTTGCGGTCGAAGTCGACCTTCGCAAAGCCCAGGTCCTCGAACGCGGGGGCCTTCTCGGAGATCTCGCTCATGCACAAGGCTCCTTGTCTTCGAAAACGCCTCGCTCCCCTTCGGGCCCGCCGACGGGGAGGGGCTCCTCACGATGCTGCGCGTCTCGGACGTCTCGCGACCTCGCCGCGCCCTGCGGCTCGGGCGTTCCTGCAACCGAAACAGCATCCAGCGCAGCCGCCGCGCCCTCGATCTTCTTGGAGGCCTTCTCGCCCTTGAACGTCTTGGTGCGCTGGATCATCACGGCCCCCACGAGGAACGGCAGCCAGAACACGATGCTGCGGTAGACGAGGCCGATGGCCATGCCGGCCGCCGAGGAGAATCCGAACGCGGTGAACGCGAAGGTCACCGCCGCCTCGACGAACCCGACGCCCTGCGGCGTGATGGACACCATCGCGAACAGGGTCGCGACGACGTACCCGCAGACCAAGGGCTGGGGCGAGGCGACGCCGAACGCGATGCCCACGAGGCAAAACGCAACGAGCTCGCAGCAGCTCGCCGCAAAGCAGCACCCGAACGCCTTGAGCGTGGAGCGCGGGTTGGCCCCGATCATGCCCGCGGCGCCGGAGAACTGGCTGATGGTGCGCTCGGCCCAAGGGCTGGCGGGCTTGCGCTTGAGCTTGACGAGCAGCTTGTTGACGAAGCCCTCGACCTTGAGCAGGATCTTCGTCAGGAGCGCCGGCTTGTAGTACCCGAGCAAGAGCAGGCTCAACATCACGCCGACGACCGCGAAGTCGATGAGCGCGAGGGCGAACCACAGCGGGTCGAGCCCGATCGTCACGAAGAGCAGGAAAAACCCGACGAGCATCAGGACGCCGAACGAGGAGTCGACGATGACCTGCATCAACACCGCTGCGCTCGTCGCTTTGCCGGGCTCTATGCCCCGGCGGCGCGCGTCGTCGACGACGAGCGTGACGCCGGCGAGGTTCATCGAGGGGGCGACCGTGTTCATGAAGAACGTGCCGAACACCAGGGGCAACGTTGCGTTCGGCCTCATCTCCTCCTCGACGGTCTCGAAGCAGAACATGTAGGCCAGGCTTTGCGAGAAGTACTTGACGAGCTGGACCAGCACCGCGAACACCAAGGGCAGCATCGCGCCCTGTTGGACGACCTCGGCCAGCTCGCGCAGCTGGTCGCCCCGCATGACGACAACCGCGAGCACCACCACGATGATCACGGCAATCAGAATCTTTTGCAAATTGAACTTCAAGCGGCCCCTTTTGCCAAAACGTCTCTTCAGTATACCCGACCCCGTCCCCAAGACGCTCCGCATGTTCGCGCAAGGGCCCCAACCAGCGCCGACGGCGCAAGGCCCCGAGCCCCCGAAAGCCCCGGCCGACGCCGGGCGCGGGAGCCCCAACCGACGTCAGCGCCGGGTGCGCGGCCGAAAACCTCGCGTGCGCCCCGGCCGACGCCGACGGCCGCCATCCCGCAATCCGGCGAAAACGCCCCGAAGCCCGCGCCGTTCGCGAAAGCCCTGTGCCCGAGCTGCGGTCGCAATGGTAGACTTTTCCCAACTGGTGCGCTGTAACTGACGGAGCACGTGGACAACCACGGTGGAGCAGCGTTCTTCTCGAAATTTGTCGACCGTCTGGGCAAGCCGCACTGCAAGGGAGTCGGTTTGCCCTTTTTCACGGGCGAAGCGGCTCAACGAGAAGAAGGGACTGATACGTGGAAAACCTCATCGACATCCTGAAGGAGAACTCCTACCCCGGACGCGGCATCGTCGTCGGCAAAGGCCGCGTGTACTATTGGATCATGGGCCGCAGCGCCAACAGCCGCAACCGCGTCTTCACCCTCACCGACGACGGCATCCAGACCGAGGCGCACGACCCCTCCAAGCTCGAGGACCCGAGCCTGATCATCTACCACCCCGTGCGCAAGACGGGCTCCGACCTCGTCGTGACCAACGGCGACCAGACCGACACCATCGTCGAAAAGGGATGGATCGACGGCTGCATGGCCCGCGAGTACGAGCCCGATGCGCCGAACTTCACCCCCCGCATCAGCGCCATCATCCACGAGGACGGCTCCTTCGCCCTCTCCATCCTGAAGCACAACGCCGGCACCTGCCAGCGCAACTTCTTCAACTACGAGTCCTGCGAGGAGGGCGTCGGCTACTTCATCAGCACCTACGAGGGCGACGGCAACCCCCTGCCCACGTTCGCGGGCGAGCCGCGCAAAGTCGCGATGCCCTCGGCCGACGAGGTCTGGTCCGCCCTGAACGCAGACAACAAGGTCTCCCTGTACGCCAACGTCGACGGCAAGGTGGCCATCTACAACAAGAACCTCGGCGACTAAGGGACCCAGAGGGCGGGGCCTCGCAATCCCGCCCGTCTCGAACACGAAAGGAAACCCCATGCAGGAATTCGAACTCAAATACGGCCTCAACCCCAACCAGAAGCCGGCGAAGATCTACATGAAGGACGGCTCCGACCTGCCGATCCAGATCCTGAACGGCCGCCCGGGCTACATCAACCTGCTCGACGCCTTCAACTCCTACCAGCTCGTCCGCGAGATCAAGGAGGCCACCGGCCTGCCCGCCGCCGCCTCCTTCAAGCACGTCTCGCCCTCCGGCGCCGCCGTCGGCAAGCCGTTGTCCGACGTCGACAAGCAGATCTACTTCGTCGACGACTCCATCGAGCTCACGCCGCTGGCCTGCGCCTACATCCGCGCCCGCGGCGCCCATCGCCTCTGCTCCTACGGCGACTGGGCGGCCGTCTCCGACGTCTGCGACGCCGCCACCGCGCAATACCTGAAGAGCGAGGTCTCCGACGGCATCATCGCCCCCGGCTACACCGACGAGGCGCTCGAGATCCTCAAGTCCAAGAAGAAGGGCAACTACTGCGTGATCCAGATGGACGAGGGCTACGTGCCCGCCGTCCAAGAGTGCCGCGACATCTACGGCGTCACCTTCGAGCAGGGCCGCAACAACTTTGCCATCGACAAGGGCCAGCTCGAGAACATCGTCACCGAGAACAAGGTCCTGCCCGACGACGCCCAGACCGACCTGCTCGTCGCCCTCCTGACGTTGAAGTACACCCAGTCCAACTCCGTCGTCTTCGTCAAGGACGGCCAGACCATCGGCGTCGGCGCCGGCCAGCAAAGCCGCGTCCACTGCGTGCGCCTCGCCGGCGAGAAGGCGGACTTCTGGTACCTGCGCCAACACCCGAAGGTCCTCGCCCTCCCCTGGGTCGACAACGTTCGCCGCGCTGACCGCGACAACGCCATCGACGTCTACATCTCCAACGACTACGAGGATGTCCTCGCTGACGGCGTCTGGCAACAGACCTGGAAGACCAAGCCCGAAGTCCTGACCCTCGAGGAGAAGAAGGAGTGGCTGAAGACCCTCGACGACGTGGCCGTCGGCTCCGACGCGTTCTTCCCCTTCGGCGACTCCATCGAGCGCGCAGCCAAGTCCGGCGCCAAGTACATCGCCGAGCCCGGCGGCTCCATCCGCGACGACAACGTCATCGAGACCGCCAACAAGTACGGGATGGCCATGGCGTTCACGGGCATGCGCCTGTTCCACCACTAAGATCGCGCGGCTTGCCAGCCGCTTAGGACGAGCGAAACGCCCTGTCGGTCGGCGGAAAACGCCGGCCGGCAGGGTTATGCGAGGCCGAGCCCCTTTTCGTGCTTCAGCTGGGCCTCTTCGCTGTAACGTTGCCTGTAGCGAACGTCGATGAGCTCGGCGACGATGGAAATCGCCAGCTCAGCGGGCGTCTTGGCGCCGAACTTGAGGCCGATGGGGCGCTTGATGCCCTCCCAGTCCTCGTCGGTCAGGCCCGCCTTGCGCAC
>R18__coassemble_1679_pt1 | contig 21250 bp, 13 predicted proteins | sample R18__metabat2_low_PE_019 | metagenome-assembled genome bin R18
GTGCAGGCCGTAGCTGACGCCCTCGCTCATGGGCACGAGGCGCGTGTCGGTGATGCGCGCGTGGACGCTCATGGCCGGCTTCAGCTCGATCATCGGGAACGTCTCCGGGCAGGGGTGGAACCCGTAGAGGGAGATGCCGAGGCGGACCATGTCGTGCCAGTCGTCGGGGTAGCGGATGCCCGCCGCGGAGTTGGCGGCGTGGACGATGCCGGGGTCGATGCCGGCGGCGCGCAGGGCCTCGATGCACTCGACGAAGCGCTTCTCCTGGATGCGGAAGTCGATGTTCTCGGGGCAATCGGCCGTCGCGAAGTGGGTGAACACGCCGCGCAGCTGGAGCGCGCGGTGGAAGCCGATCTGGTGCATGAAGGCGACGACCTCGTCGAAGCGGACGCCGATGCGGTTCATGCCCGTGTTGACCGCGAGGTGGTAGGGCGCGCGCAACCCGTAGGAGTCGGCCGTCTCGCCGTATTGGACGGCGAACTCGGTCGTGTAGATCGCGGGCTCGACCTTGTACGCCAAAAGCAGCGGGATGGCGGACTCGGGCGGTTGGGAGATGATGAGGATCGGCGCGTTGATCAACGCCTCGCGCAGCTCGATGGCCTCGTTGACCGTCGCGACGCCGAGGTAGTCGGCGCCGGCGGCGAGCGCGGCCTGGGCGACGCGGACGGCACCGTGACCGTAGGCGTCGGCCTTGACGATCGCCATCAGGTGGCGCCGGCCGATGTTGGCCTTGACGGTGGCGGCGTTGTGCTTGATGGCGCCGAGGTCGATCTCGACCCACGACCAGCGCCGGTCGGTGTCGGGGATCAGGGCGAGCTCGTCGGGGTCGAACTTCGGCGCCGACCCGGCGGGACGGGGCGCCTCGTCGGGCTCGGCGTAGCGGTGGGCGCCCCCCTCGGAGCGCTTGCCCGCGAACCCGGTGAATCCGTTGATAATCTCCTCCATGTCGGCTACGCCTCCTCGGGCAAAAGGGCCTGGGCGATCATGACGGCGTTGAGCGCCGCGCCGCGCAAGAGCTGGTCCGCGACGACCCACAGGGCCAAGCCGCGGTCGCCCTCGACGGTCGGGTCACGGCGGACGCGGCCGACGTAGGTCTCGAAGGAGCCTGCGTGCAGCGCGGGCATCGGGTAGACGTTGTTGGCGGGGTCGTCCTCGAGCGTGACGTGCTTGCCGGCTGCGATGGCGGCCTTGGCGGCCTCGACGTCGACGGCGCGGTCGAACTCGAGGTTGATGCTCTCGGAGTGGCAGCGCAAAACCGGCACGCGCACACAGGTCGGAGCGACCTGGACCGTGTCGTCGCCGAAGATCTTCTTGGTCTCGACGACCATCTTCCACTCCTCCTTGGTGTAGTCGTCGTCCATGAAGACGTCGATGTGGGGGATGCAGTTGAAGGCGATCTGGTGCGCGAAGGCCTTGGGCTCGAAGTCCTCGCCGGCCAGGACCTTGCCGGTCTGGTCCTGCAGCTCGGCCATGCCCTTGGCGCCCGCGCCGGAGCTGGACTGGTAGCTGCTCACGACGATGCGGTCGATGTGGCCGAGCGCGCGCAGCGGCTCGAGGGCGACGACCATCTGGATGGTCGTGCAGTTGGGGTTGGCGATGACGCCGGAGTGCCACGCGAGGTCGTGGGCGTTGACCTCGGGCACGACCAGCGGCGTGTCCTCCTCCATGCGGAAGGCGCTCGAGTTGTCGATCATGACCGCGCCGGCGTCGACGACGGCCTGGCGGAACTTCTTGGAGATGGACGCGCCCGCGCTGAACAGCGCGATGTCGACGCCCTGGAAGCTCTCCTCGGTCATCTCCTGGACGGTGAGCTCGCCCGCGGGCACCTGGCCGCATCCCGCGAAGGGCAGCTTTTGCCCCGCAGAGCGCGCGCTCGCCAGAACGCGGACCTCGCTCGCCGGGAAGTTCAGCTTCTCAAGGCAGGTCAGCATCTCGCGTCCGACCGCGCCCGTCGCTCCCGCGACCGCCACCACCGGGTTCGCCGGCATCTTCTTCGTCCAGGTCATGTTCTTGTCCTTCCTTTTCCGGAAAACGTCTCGTGGGGGTTGGAGGCGCCGCAGGCCATCCGCCCGCGGCGCGCGGACCTAGCGGCCCTTGTTCATCTTCGCGGCGATTTCCTCGGCGGAAAGCGCCTTCTCCTCGAACACCTCGTCGGCGTCCAGGCCGAACGCGGTGTGGAGGCACTGCACGGCCTCGGCGCACTGCGAGCCCTCGACCACCACCGACAGGCGGATGGGGCTCGTGCTGATCGCGAGGATGTTGATGTTGTTCTCGCCGAGCGTGGCAAACGCCTTGGCGGCGATGCCGGGGGCGGACTTCATGCCCGGGCCGACGCGCGCCATCGTGGCGATGGTCTCGTTGACGGAGATGCCGGGGGCGTTGACGTCGGCGCCGATCTCGGGCAGGGGCGCCTTTGCGGCGTCGAGGTCCTTGCCCGGGCAGGTGAAGCTGATGTCGGCGAGGCCGTCCATCGACGTGCCCTGGATGATCATGTCGACGTTGACGCCGTTGATCGACAGCGCCGTGAACAGGCGCGCCGCAACGCCGGTCGTGTCGGGGACGCCGCGGACCGTGACCTTCACCTCGGACGTGTCGTGGGCGATGCCCGTGACGACTGCTTCTTCCATCATGTCAGTTGCCTCCTTGACAAACGTGCCCGGCTCGTCGGAGAACGCCGAGCGGGAGTGGATGACGACCTTGTACTTGCGCGCGAACTCCACGGCGCGCATCTGCAAAACGCCCGAACCGGCGCCCGACAGCTCGAGCATGTCCTCGTAGGAGATCTCGTTGAGCTTGTGGGCGTAGGGGCAAACGCGCGGATCGGCGCTGTAGACGCCGTCCACGTCGGAGTAGATCTGGCACTCGTCGGCGTGCAGGCCGTATGCGACGGCGACGGCGGTCGTGTCGGAGCCGCCGCGGCCGAGGGTGGTGATGTCGCTGTTGGCGTCGATGCCCTGGAACCCGGCGACGACTGCGATCTTGCCGTCGTCGACGCAGTCCATAATGCGCTTGGCGTCGATGCTGACGATCTTGGCCTTCTCGTGGAGGCCGTCGGTCTTGATGCCCGCCTGGCGGCCGGTGAAGCTCATCGCGCCGACGCCCATCGCGTCGATCGCCATGGCCAAAAGCGTCATGGACACCTGCTCGCCCGTGGACAGCAGGCGGTCGATCTCGCGGGCGGGAGGGTTGCCGTTGACCGCGGCGGCCATCGCCACGAGGTCGTCGGTGCTCTTGCCCATAGCCGAGACCACGGCGACGACCTGGTTACCCTCGTTGTGCATGCGCACCAACCGCTCCGCAACGCTCTTGATGCGGTCGGTCGTGGCAACGGAGGTGCCGCCGAACTTAGCTACTATCAAAGCCATCTGTAGAAAACTCTCTCGTTCGTGTTTGCCAATTTTGGCCGCACTTTCAAGACGGCGGCCGCTGTAAACTGCATAACTATACCGCATCCGCGGCGCGATTCCGCGCGAAGCGGGGCAAACGGGCCCGTTTTAATCCTCTTGCAACGTCCCGCCCCGCCGGCGGGAGCCGCCCGAAGCCGGCCCCGCGGGCGCAAAAAACGGGGGCGGGCACGTCGCCCACCCCCGCTCGGGTGCGTTTTCGCCGGTCTTGCGCCCGTCGGCGCATGCAGCCCTAGGAGTTGCGCAGCAGGACCATATCCATCGTGTCCGCGACCTGCTCGCATGCGTCGCAGCAATCCTCCATCGCCATGAACAGGCGGCTCCAAACGAGCACGCGCATCGGGCTGGCGTTGTCGGCGACGTGCATGTGGCGCATGACCTTGAGGTAGAGGGCGTCGCCTTCCTCCTCGCAGTCGTTGACGGCGTCGATGCGCTCGCGCAGCTTCTTGGAGCGCTTGAACTCGCGGAAGTCCTCCATGGACTTGTCGAGGGCCACGCAGGACTTCTTGATGAGCTTCGCGAACTCGAGGGTGCCCTCGGCCATGAACTGCGCATCGTAGATGTAGAAGTCGACCATGACCTCCTCGATGAGGTCGATGACGTTGTCGAGGTTCGCGGCCATCGCGAGCAGGTCCTCGCGCTCGATCGGGGTCACGAAGTCCTTGGCGGCCTGGTGGTAGATCGTGCGGTTGATGATGTCGCCCTCGTGCTCGATCTCGTGGGCGCGCTCGAGGATCGGCTGCATGGACTCGGCGTCCTTCCAGCCCTCGACGGCCTCGATGAACAGGTTCGCCTGGTCGACCGCCAACGTGGAAAGCTTCTTGAATTCGTCGAAGTAATCGAAGTTCTTCTTGTTCTTCTTGGGCATGGGATCTCCCCTCAACAAAGTTCACAGCCGCATGGCGCCTCGGCTCGTGAGGTTCGCGCGCCATCGCGGAATTCAATTGTAACGCTTTGGAAACGTCCCGCGGACTGCGCCTTTGTCAAGTTTTCGCAAATCTCAGGAAAAGCCCGCGATCCAATCGCGACCCGCCCTCCATCCGTGGCCCCGCGACCCTGCCTGCGCTGCGGTCCACAGCTCCCCCGCGCTTGCGGCCGCGCCGCCGTCCGCAGCCTCCCCGCACTTGCGGCGGCGCCGCCAGGGAGGCAGTGAGGGAGTCCTCTTGGGGGTCGACGCGAGCTTCGGGCTTTGCGCGCGCTTGCGAAATCGGACGCACTTTGCCTTCTTTGCCGAATGTGTCCTATGCTTCGCGACGAAGTTTCGCGGCAGATGAGACCAATTCGACCGAATGGCAACGTTGCGTCCGACGACTCTTCGAGGAGGATCGTACTTCGAGCTGTCGGAGTGGGACGAAAAGGAGAATTCGAGGGAAATGCGTCTCACTCGGAAGGAAGCTGCCGAGTTGATCGATGAGACTCATTCAGCGCAGAAAGGAGATTGCGTCTGACGCATGCCTCTTCTTCAGTGCCGACGGATGGGACGCAAACGCGGATTCAGCGAAAGTGGTCCCACCTTAGCCCCGGGCAGTCGCACGCAGCGAGCGGATTGGTGGGACGAAACCGGCAAGGAGGGGAACTTGCGTCCGAACAAGAGAAGATATTTGGATGTATCGCCCCTCGACAAGTCAACGACAGCCTGAAGCCGTATCGGTAGCTGTATAGGGGTCAGGCAAATTTGCGAAAGATTCTTGACGGTAGGGGGTGCGGACGTTTTCCTGGACTGACCTAGGCGGCCAGCCCCTTGCCCCTGCGGTACTCGCTCGGACTCAACCAGCCCTGCGCCGCATCGAGAACGCAACGCTGATGGACGACGCCTTCATGACCGCCGACCCTGCTAAAATGAACAGCAAAGCGCTCGCGAAACGAGCGGGCATTCTAAAGGGCCATGAGGAGAGCGCAAAGATCGTGGGCAAATACTGGGAAGATCTCTACAACGAGGCAAAACGCGAGGGCAAGGCCGAAGGCGAAAAGGAAGGTCTTGCCCAAGGGCGCAAGCTTGGACTCGAGCAGGGAATCCAACAAGGACGCGATGATCTCGCCGAAAAGATGAGGGCGCTCGGCGTTCCCGGCGAGCTCATCGAGAAGGCCCTCGAAGAGTAAGTCAAGGCCTCGCGCTCTCACCTTCAAACAGGGGGGGGGGGGGGGGGGGGGGGGGGCGGGCCCCCCCCCCCACCCCCCTCGAAAAAAACAGCTCATAAAGCAACAAGTTGCTCGACCATCTACCGAAAAAGGTATCGCGACCGGCTGTTCGCTCCCCCATCGAGGAAGGCGACGCAACGGACCGCTCGACGACTTGTCTGAAAAGGCAGCATCAGAAACGAACGGCTACTCGACTCCCCATCGGGGGAAGGTGACGCAGCGCTCGTTCTCGATGGTCGTGTAGAGGTTGTGGCCGGGCAGGACGATCGTCTCGTCCGGAAGCTCGGAGAGCTTCTGCATGCTGTGCTGCATGTCGGAGACGCTGCCGCCCTTGAAGTCGGTGCGTCCGGTGCATCCGGCGAACAAGGTGTCGCCGGAGAGCAGGACGGGACGCGGCCCGATGAGCGTCGGCTCGACTCCCTCGGCCCTCGTGGGGCGCTCCAGGGAGATCTCGTCGTCGCCAGCCGCGAGGTACCAGCACATCGACCCCTTGCTGTGGCCGGGAGTGTGCAGGACCCGCCACTCCATCGAGCCGAGGCGAACGACGTCGCCGTCGTTGAGCTTGACGTCGACGGCGCAGGGCTCTTGGACGGGGATGGGGCTGAGCGAGCGGGCCTTCTCGGGGCTCTCGATGCAGGGCGCGTCCTGCTCCGAGGCATACACCACGGCGCCGGTCATGCGCTTCAGCTCGGCCAGCGCCCCCGTGTGGTCCGCGTGGAAGTGGGTGCACATGATGGCGTCGAGCTTGCGGGAGCCGAGGCGGGCGGCGATGTCCGCGGGCCTCGTCGAGGGGTCGACGACAAACGTCGCCTCCCCGTCCGAGACGATGTAGACGTTGTTGTCGAGCATGCCCATGACCATGCACTCGATGGTGATCATCGGATTCGTCCTTTCCTCTCGGCGCCAAGGGCGAAGGCACCTTGACAACCGAATAATTTCCCGGCGGGAGCCATGCGGACCCCGCCGCCAGCCTCCCCGCTGCGGAAGCCGGGGCGGCCTTGCTCCCGCCGGCTTTCCCCCGCGGTATCGACGCCGGTTGCCGCCCCTAGAGCTTCTTCGTCTTCTGGTTGCCGGCGATGGCGCGGCGAACCTGGTAGACGCCGTCGACCTCGCGCAGCTTGCGCATCATGATCTCGATGTACTTCGGATCCGCCACCTCGAAGAGGAAGCGCATCTCGAAGATGCCGTCTTTGTGGGACGTGGTGCTCGAGGAGACGACGTTGGCGCCCAGCTCGGAGATGACGATCGTGACGTCGCGCAGGAGGTTCATGCGGTCGCGGCCCTCGATGTGGACCTCGTACTTGTAGAGCGCGTTGGGGGCGTTCTCCGTGTCCCAGGAGACCTCGAGCAAGCGCCCGGCGTCCTTCATCAGGTCCTTTGCGTTGGGGCAGTCGGCGCGGTGGACCGAGACGCCACGGCCGCGGGTCACGAATCCCAAGATCTCGTCCCCGGGAACGGGGTTGCAGCACCTGCTCAGCCGCACGAGCACGTTGTCGATGCCCTTGACGACGATACCGTTGCTCGAGTGGGTCTCGTGGCGCTTGGGGCGCTTCACGCTCGTGATCATCTGGGGCATCTTGCCCGTGGAGATGGTGCTGAAGCCCCAATCGGGGGTGTTCGCCTCCTCGTTGCCCTTGTCGACGAGGATCTTGAGCAGGCGGTTCGCAACATGCTGCTCGCTCTCGCGACCGGTGCCGATGGCGACCATCATGTCATCGGAGTCGTCGTAGCCCATGCTGTCGGCAACGGCGCGTATGGCCTTCGCCGACTGGGCGCTCGAGATGCCGAAGCCGTTCTTCTTCATCTCGCGGGCGAGCTTGTCGCGGCCTATCTGGAGGTCGTCGCTGCGGCTGACCTTGCTGAAGTAGGCGCGGATCTTGCTGCGGGCGCTGGGGGTCTTGACGAGGTTGAGCCAATCGCGGTTGGGGTGGGCGCTCTTCTGGGTCATGATCTCGACGCGGTCGCCGAGCTTGAGCGTGTAGGACAAGGGAACGATCTTGCCGTTGACCTTGGCGCCGACGCAGTGGTTGCCCACCTCGGTGTGAATCGCGTAGGCGAAGTCCACGGGCGTCGAGCCGGCGCGCAGCGAGCGCACCTCGCCCTTCGGCGTGAACACGAACACCTCGGACTCCTCGAGGTCGAACTTCAGGCTCTTGAGGAACTCGCGGGAGTCCTTGGTCTCGTCTTGCCAATCGACCACCTCGCGCAGCCACGCGAGCTGTTGGTCGAGGGAGCTCTTGCTGACGTTCGGGGAGTTGGAGCCGCCGGTCTCCTTGTAGCGCCAATGGGCGGCGACGCCGTACTCGCTCGTGCGGTGCATCTCGACGGTGCGGATCTGGACCTCGAGGGGGCGCGCCGCAGGGCCGATGACGGTCGTGTGGAGGCTTTGGTACATGTTGTACTTCGGCATCGCGATGTAGTCCTTGAAGCGCCCGGGCATCGGATGCCAGAGGGTGTGGACCGCGCCGAGGGCCGAGTAGCAGTCCTTGACGGTGTCGACGATGATGCGGACGGCGATCAGGTCGTAGATCTCGCTGAAGCCCTTGCCCTGCTTCGTCATCTTCTGGTAGATGCTGAACAGGTGCTTGGGGCGGCCCGCGATGTTGCACTCGATGCCGAGGCGGTCCATCTCCTTGCGCAGGACGTCGATGACTTGGGACAAGTAGGCCTCGCGCTCGGCGCGGCTCTCGGTGACCATGCGGCTGACCTGGCGGTACTTGTTGGGCTCAAGGTAGTAGAACGCAAGGTCCTCGAGCTCCCACTTGATGGAGCTGATGCCGAGCCGGTGGGCGATCGGCGCGTAGATCTCGAGGGTCTCGCGGCTCTTGAAGATGCGGCGGTCCTCGCGCAGGGCGCCGAGCGTGCGCATGTTGTGGAGGCGGTCGGCGAGTTTGATGACGACGACGCGGATGTCCTTGCTCATGGCGACGAACATCTTGCGGATCGTGGCGGCCTGCTCGTCGGTGAGGTTCTCGACCTCGATCTGGGAGATCTTGGTGACGCCGTCGACGAGCTCGGCGACCTGGGGGTTGAACATCCTGCTGAGGTCCTCGCAGGTGGCGTCCGTGTCCTCGACCGTGTCGTGCAAGAGCGCCGCGGCGATGGTGTCGGCGTCGAGGTGGAGGTCGGCCAAGATGACAGCGACCTCGACGGGATGGGCGATGAACGGCTCGCCGCTCTTGCGGCATTGGCCCTTGTGGCAGGCGCTTGCGAACTCGAAGGCACGCTCGAGCTGGTTCTCCTCCTCGTCCGTCAGGTAGTCGCGCGTCATGTCCTGGAGCATGGCGAAGCGCTCCTCGGGGGTCGCGGAGCCCACGTCGCCGCCGCCCACGCTCGGGTCGGCCGCAAACAGCGTTTGGTTCACCCAGGGCCTGCCGAGCAGGCTCTCCTCGGGCTCGGCGACATCCCTTTTGAGGGCCTTGCCCAACATCGCTTCCTCAGTCATCTAATCACTTTCCTGCGTCATGTCCGGGCAATCGCTCGGGCTGATGGGATGGGCTATGTGCACGCGCAGAGCGGGTCCGTCGATCCTCAGCGCCCATTTGCTGAACTCGTCGAAGTCGCGGCGCTCGTCGAGCCCCTCGCGATAGCGGACGCTGTCCGTCAGCTCGACCCGGCTGGCCCCCTCGTGCACGACCACCGTGCGCGTCATGCGCCCCATAGTATACGTGGTGCGCGCGTCGATGAGGCCCAGCTCGCGAAAGACGGCGACGCCGCACTCGGCGGACGAGGGGGAGATCATCCACCTCGCATCGCTCGCAGCGCTCGCCAGCTCCGCCGCCGTGACCGGGAAGGGCGTGCCGGAGGCGTCGCGGTTCATCTGGCGCAAGCGGCGGTACACCTGGGCCATGACGTCGTGGTCGGGGGTCATGTCGGCCAAGATCCGCCGGTTGATCTCGACGTCGGAGCGGCCGTAGAGGAGGTGGACGACGCTCGGGTTGCCGTCGCGGCCCGCTCGGCCCGCCATCTGGTTGAACTCGATCTCGCTGAACGGGAGGTGGTAGAGGACGACGTGGCGGATGTTGGGGATGTTGACGCCCTCGCCGAACGCCGACGTCGCGACGAGGACCGAGAGCGCCCCCTTGCGGAACAGCTCCTCGACCCGCATGCGCTGCTCGCGCGTCAGCCCGGCGTTGTAGAAGCCGACCAACGGCGCCATGTGGGGGACGCGGCGGCGGAGGAACCGGGCGAGGCCGACCGATTGCTCGCGGGAGTTGACGTAGACGACGGTCTTCTCGCCCGAGGCGACGATGTTGGCGAGGTAGTCGTTGCGGTTGCGCAGGTTGCGCTGGTCGTCAACTATCAGGTTCTCGCGCGAAGACTCGTCGAACACACACTTCTCGATGGGCAACGTGGCGAGGATGGCGCTGGCAACGCCGTCGGTCGCCGTCGCGGTCAGGGCGAGGACGACCGGATCGCCGAGGCGGGAGATGGCCTGGCCGATCCGGGCGTACGCCTCGCGGTTGCCTGCCCGCGCGCCGCCGATGTGGTGGGCCTCGTCGACGACGGCGAAGGCGAACCTGCGGGCCGCAGCGAGCTCGTCGGCGTGGAGGCAGAGGTACTCGGGCGTCGTCAGGACGACGTCGACCGCGCCGGAGGAGAGCCCGTCGAGGACGTTGCGCCGTTCCTCGGGAGTGGACTCCCCCGTCAGCTTGACGGCGTTGACGCCGAACGGCTCGAGCGCCTGGGAGAGGTGGTACACCTGGTCGGCGATCAGGGCGCGCAGCGGGTACACGAACAGGCTCGCCTCGTTGCCGGCGAGGGCGCGCATGGCGGCATGCACCTGGAAGATCAGCGACTTCCCGCGCCCGGTCGCCATGATGGCCAGCGTCGACAGCCCGCGCTCGAGGTAGTCGAGGGCTTGCGCCTGGGAGGGGTGGAGCGAGCCCGCGCCGATGACGGAGCGCACGACCGCCTCGCGCAGGGACGGCGCATCCTCCCGGGCAAGGCGGGACCACTTGTCGCGGTGGGCCTCCCGGCTCAGCTCGTCGGCGCGCAGGGCACCGGTGCACAGGTACGCCTCTGCGGCGAGCTCGGCGTCGGCAGCGTCGTAGAGCTCGGAGACGAAGCGCACGCCGGACTCGCTCAGACACGCCTCGAGCCCCGCGCACATCGACACCGGTGCGAGCGTCTTCAGCATCGCCTTGACGGACCTGCGGCCGCGCCACTCGTCGATTTGGAGCTGGAACGCGGCGTCGACGACGGACTCGGTCGCCATGAGCTCGGCGATGTCCGAGCAGTGGAACATGATCGCCGCAACCGTCGCGGCCCCGTTGGTCAGCGAGCAGGAAAGGTGGTTCTTCTCGGCGCCCACCGCGCGGCAACCCGAAAGCGCGACGTTGCGCGCGAGGAACACGGGCTGCTGGTTCTCCTGGCCGAAGGGCGCCAAGGCGTCGAGGGCCTCGACTGCGCCCAACGTCAGCTCCGAGAGGTCGACGACGGCGTCGATCTCGAGGCGCGGGGTGAACTCTTGCGCATCGAGGGATTCCATGTACTCGCAGAGCCTGCGGTTGAACTCGGGGAGGTTCTCCTCGGGGAGGGTGACCCCGACAGCCGCCTCGTGGCCCCCGAACCGCGTGAGCAGGTCTTGGCAGCTTTCGACCGCCTTGAACAGGTTGACGCGGCCGACGCTGCGCCCGGACCCGCGCGCTTCGCCCTCCTCGATCGTGAACAGCAGCGACGGCACGCCGTACTTGCTGACGAGGCGGCTGGCGACGATGCCCTTGACGCCCTCGTGCCATCCCTCTCCCCACACGACGAGCGCCCGCTGGCCCTTGTAGATCTCGGCGGCCTTCAGCGAGGCTATCTCGGAGAGCTCCGCCTCGATTTTGCGGCGGAGGTCGTTCATCTCCTCGAGCTTCGCAGCGAGACCGCAGGAGAGGTCGAAGTCGTCCGACATGAGCAGGTCGAGGGCCAGCTCCGCATCGCCCATGCGCCCGGCGGCGTTCAGGCGCGGGACGAGCGAGAAGCTCAGGTTCGTCGCGGTCACGGCCTTGTCGGCCACGCCGGAGGTGCCCAGGAGGGCGGCTATGCAGGGGCGGGGCGCGGAGTTGATGCGGGAGAGGCCCTCGGTGACGAGAGCCCGGTTCTCGTCGCGCATCGGCATGAGGTCGGCGACGGTGCCGAGGGTCGCGAAGTCGGTGTACTCGCGCCAGAGGTGGGGCTTGCCCATGCGGCCGCCGAGCGCTTGGAGCACCTTGCAGGCCACGCCGACGCCCGCGAGGATCGAGCTCGGGCAGTCCTCGGAGACCTTCGGGTCGGCGACCGGGACGTCTTGCGGAACGAGGTCGGCGGGCTCGTGGTGGTCCGTGACGAGCACGTCGACGCCGCGCGCGCGGATGGCTGCGACGGCGTCGCGGCAGGCGATGCCGCAGTCGACCGTCACGATGACCTCGAGGTCGGGATCGCGCTTGAGCGCACGTTCGAACGCCGCGATCGACAGGCCGTACCCCTCTTCGAACCTCCTCGGGATGAAGGGGGTGACCGCGGCGCCGAGCTCGCGCAGCCCGCGCGTCAGGACCGTCGTGGCGGAGATGCCGTCGAGGTCGAAGTCGCCGAACACGAGGATGTGGCGACCGCGGCGAATGGCGCGCTCGAGGTCGTCCACGACCTCCTCGAGGCCGGGGATCATGTAGGGGTTGAGCCAGTCCCGGTCGAGCGAGGGGTGGAAGAAGGCCTGGGCCTTGGGAAGCGAGTCGATGCCGCGGCCCGCGAGGGTGGCCGCGACGAAGCGGGGCAAGCCGAGCGTGCCCGACAGGAGATTGACGACATCAGGGCGCACGCCCTTGACGTTGAACTGAGCAGACATGATTCCGAACCTAACGCGCTGTTTTTCTCTTGGGGCCATTTTCCCACAACGTCTGGGACAACGCGCGAAAAAACCGCCCCGGAGGGCGGTTTTCGAGAGTTCGCGGGGAAACGGTCCGGAGAGCGCCCTAGAACATCATGAAGATCGAGGCGAGGACGAAGCCGATGACGCCGCATGCCGGGAAGGTCAGGACCCAGGCAGCGACCATCTTGCCGGCGGAGTCCCACTTGACGGACTTCAGGCTCTTGCCGGCGCCGACGCCCATGATGGCGGCCGTGGAGCAGTGGCTCGTGGAGACGGGCATGCCGGTGAGGCTGGAGACGAGCAGCGTGGTGACCGTCGTGACGCTGGCGGAAACACCCTGCCACTTCTCGAGCTTGACCATGTCCATCGCGACGGCCTTGATGATGCGCTTGCCGCCGAGGAACGTGCCCGCGGAGATGCAGACGCTGCAGGCGATCATGAGCCACAGGGGGAAGCCCTCGGAGGCGTTGGCGTCCATCCCGAAGGAGAGCATGATGCCCATGACGGCGATGGACATGAACTTCTGGCCGTCCTGGGCGCCGTGGAGGCAGGACAGGAGGACGGCGCAGACGTCCATCAGGACGGTGCAGACCGTGTTGCTCTTCTTGCGGTTGAACTTCGAGAACAGGGCGGTAACCGCCTTCGAGAGGATCATGCCCAAGACGAAGCCCGCGGCCAGGGAGAAGACCATGCCGTAGATGACCTTGGCCCACTCGCCGATGACCATGCCGCCGGGGCCGTTCAGCGCGATGGCGCCGCCGGTGATGCCGGCGATGAGGGCGTGGGACTTGGAGCAGGGGATGCCGAAGAACCAGCAGAACACGCCCCATCCGATGGCGCCTATCATCGCGGCGGTCAGCGCCATGAGCGCCATATGCGAGTCGCCCGATAGGTCGACCATGTTGAACATCGTGTGGGCGACCGCGGTCGAGATGAAGGTCATGCCGATGAGGCCGACGAAGTTGAAGATCGCAGCGAGCCAAAGCGCAGTCTCGACCTTGAGGCACCTCGTGGAGACGGCCGTCGCGATCGCGTTGGGAGCGTCGGTCGCGCCGGAGACGACAGTCACCAGCAAGACGAGGACGATGATGACGGCGAGCATGGGGTATGCGCCAATCTGACCGAGAATGGCGAAGAGTGAAAGGTCCAAGATTCTCCCCTTTCGTAGTCCGAAACACAACTCACTAGTATGAAACAGAATCGAAACGGAATGGGGAGAAAAAACCCGATAAATCGAACTTTTTTGAATAACCCAGGGCGAAAGGGCCCCATTCGTGGCGGGCGCTGCGGCGCGAAAGAACCCTACTCGTGGCGGGCGCTGCGGCGAAAGGCCCGAACGCGGAGATAGCTGCCCGAGGGAACGGGGGCGTCAGCCTCGAAGGAGTACAGGGCGACCGACCGGTTCGCCACAGCGACCGGTTCGGGGGCGCCCAGCCCCAGGCTCGCGCCGAAATCCGCTCCGAGCTGGATGCCCGAGGCGCCGTCGGGCGCAACGTCGGCGCCCGGGGACCCGAGGCCGCCGGGCTCGACGAGGCGAACGGGGCCGCCCTCCCCGTCGACCTCCTCGGGGTGCCAGAGGAGGTTGCGGACGACGAGGTCCCTGACGGGCGCGCGCGGAACGAGCGCCTCGAGGCCGTCCCCCTCCGACCACCGGTTGCGGCATCTCGCGAGGATGCGGTAGCGGCCCTGCGCGGGACCGCAGGGAGAGCCGGGGGCGCCCGGGCCAAGCGGCTCGCACCCGACGACGTCGGCCACGTGGAGGCATTCCTGCTCGTAGCCGTCGTAGTCGACGGCCTGCTCGGCCTCCGAGAAGAAGAAGCCCGTGTTGTACGGCCGGTGGCTCAGGTCGTAGAGCTCGTGCTCGACGTCGGCGGGATCCTCCCCGTCGAGCACGCGGCGGTACGCGCCCACGACGCTTGCGACGTAGAACGCCTTCTTGTTGCGCCCCTCGATCTTGATCGAGTCGACCCCCGCCTCGCGCAGCTTGTCGAGGTGCGCGAGCATGTTGAGGTCCTTGGCGTTCATGATGAAGCTGAACCCGCCGTCCTCCTCGACCGGGAAGTGGACGCCGGGGCGCTTCTCCTCCTCGAGGGTGTAGCTCCACCGGCAGGGCTGGGTGCAGTGGCCGCGGTTGGCGGATCGCCCGGTGAGGAAGCTGCTGATCAGGCACCTCCCCGACACCGCCATGCACATAGCCCCGTGGGCGAACACCTCGATCTCGAGGTCGCGCGGCGTGTCGGCGCGCATGGCGGCGATGTCCTCGAGGCTCATCTCCCGCGCGCACACGACGCGCTTTGCTCCGAGGGCGTGCCACATGCGGGCGGACTCGGCGTTGGCGACGCTCGCCTGGGTCGAGACGTGCAGCTCGACGTGCGGGGCGTGTTTCCGCGCAAGCGAGAAGGCGCCGAGATCGCTGATGATGAGCGCGTCGGCCCCCGCGTCGTCCACCGCCTCGAAGAAAGCCGGGAGCTCGGCGAGGTCGCGCTGGCCCATCAGCACGTTGCAGGTCACGTGGACCTTTGCGCCGGCCGCATGGGCCTCGGCAACGGCAGCGGGCAGCGTCGCGAGCGGGAAGTTGCAGGCGCGGGCGCGCATGCCGAACCGCTCCGTCGCCAGGTACACCGCATCCGCACCGAACCTGATCGCCGCGCGCATCTGGTCTATTCCGCCTGCCGGCGCGAGAAGCTCCACGAGCCCGCCCCCTTTGCTTGAAAACCGTCCTCGCAGGCGACCAGCCGACAAGCTGTCTGGCCTTATCGCCCGCTTCTACCAAAACGACGGCCGGGCAAGCCGAAGCCGCCCGGCCGCATGGTCCGGATACATCCCGAAGGGCCTAGCCCTCGTAGGTCACGCGCGCGCCCTGCGGCGTGTCCTCGATCTTGAAGCCGAGGCCGGTCAAGCCGTCGCGCACGGCGTCGGCGGTCGCCCAGTCCTTCGCCTTGCGGGCGGCGGCGCGAGCCTCGAGCAGGGCCTCTGCAGCCTCGGCCTTGCTCGAGCCGGCGTACCCTGCGACCTCTGCGGCCAGGGCGAGCACCCCCTCGGGATAGCTCGCGCCCTCGTCCGCGGAGCCTGCGGCCGCCGCGACGTCGATGCCGAAGCAGTCCATCAGGTCGACGACCGTGTCCCGGGCAGCCCTCACGGCCTCGACGTCGGCCACGGTGATCACGCGGCCCGCGACGGCGGAGTTGAGCTCCCCGACAAGCGTGAACACGGCGCCGAGCGCCTCGGGCGCGTTGAAGTCGTCGTCCATGCTCTCGGCGAACGAGGTGCGCGCGCGCTCGACCGCGGCGGCGAGGGCCTCGGCGTCGACCGCGGCCTCTCCCTCGGCGGCGTTCGCGAGGGACCAGTCGACGTTCTTGACAGCGGTCTCGATGCGGGTCAGGGCCGCGTCGGCCTCGGCGAGGCGCTGGTCGCCGAACACGAGCGGCGAGCGGTAGTGGGTCTGGAGCATCAGCATGCGCAAGGCCTCGGGGCGCACGATGTCGAGCGCCTCGTGGAGCAACAGGAAGTTGTTGAGGCTCTTGCTCATCTTCTCGACCTCGCCGGTCTCGGCGTTGGCGATCTGGAGCATGCCGGAGTGCATCCAGTGGTTCGCGAAGGTCGTGCCGTAGGCGGCCTCGCTTTGGGCGATCTCGTTCTCGTGGTGCGGGAAGACGAGGTCGGAGCCGCCGCCGTGGATGTCGAAGGGCAGGCCGAGGTACTTGTGACTCATGGCGCTGCACTCGATGTGCCATCCGGGACGGCCTTGGCCCCAGGGGCTCTCCCACGAGGGCTCGCCGGGCTTGGCCGCCTTCCAGAGGGCGAAGTCGAGCGGGTCGCGCTTGCGGTCCTCGAGGCCCTGGCCGTCGGCACGCAGCTCGCGGTGGCCGCCTTCGGCCTCGTCGACGTCGCGGCCGGACAGCTTGCCGTACCCGTCGTAGGTGCGAACGGCGAAGTAGACGTCGCCCTCGGCCTCGTAGGCGTGGCCCTTCTCAATCAGGAGCTGGACGAGCTCGATCATCGACGCGATCTCCTCGGTCGCCTTGGGGCGGACGTCGGGGTCCTCAACGCCGGCGCGGTGCATGTCCTCGATGAACAGCTTCGTGTACTCGGAGGCGACCTCGGCGGCGCTGCGGCCCTCCTCGCCCGCGCGCTTGATGATCTTGTCGTCCACGTCGGTCACGTTCTGGACGAAGGTCACGTCGTAGCCGCGCCACTTGAGGTAGCGGCGAATCAGGTCGAAGGAGACGAACGTGCGGGCGTTGCCGATGTGAATGCGGTTGTAGACCGTCGGCCCGCAGACGTACATGCGGACCTTGCCCTCCTCGATGGGCTCGAAGTCAACCTTGCGGCGCAGCCGCGTGTCGTACAGCTTGATCATGTGAGGCTCCCTCTATTCGTTGCGGACCCGGATGGGGCCCGAAAAATGCGCTCGTGACATCATAAGCTAACAAGGCGCAAATTTGGGCAACAACGCCCATGCTCACCACAGGTCGAGTCCATCACCATAAACGCCAAAGGACCCCGCAGCGTCCGGTCCCGGCCGCGCGCACCCCAACAACGTCTCGGTCAAAGGATTCCACATCGGTCGAGCGGGCTTTTGCGCAGCTTGCCCGCGAGGCCGATGCGGAATCCTACCCGTGGCCCCGTCGACAAAGCCCCGGCCCGGCCTCGCGCACCCCAACAACGTCTCGGCCAAAGGATTTCGCGGCGGCTACTCGCGCTTGAGCAGGAGGCAGGTCGCGGTCGCGGAGATGCCCTCCTCGCGGCCCTCGAACCCGAGACGCTCGGTGGTGGTCGCCTTGACCCCGACGTTCTCGACGGGAATGCCCATGGCGGCGGCGAGGTTCTCGCGCATCTTCTCGCGGTGGGGCGAGAGCTTGGGCGCCTGGCAGGCGATGACGCTGTCGACGTCGAGGATGTCGTAGCCGCTCTCGCGCACGTGCTCGGCGACGCGGCGCATCAAGACGAGGCTGTCCGCGCCCTTGTAGGCGGGGTCGGTGTCGGGAAAGAGCTTGCCGATGTCGCCGCCGCGCATGGCCCCGAGCAGGGCGTCCATGATCGCATGGGCGAGCACGTCGGCGTCCGAGTGGCCGAGCAGGCCCTGGGTGTGGGGGATGTCGACGCCGCCCAAGATGAGCTTGCGGTCAGGCGCGAACGCGTGGACGTCCATGCCCGACCCGATGCGCAGGCGGGAGAAGTCAGTCGCCATGGGTCCTCCTGGGTCGTCGGGCTAGAGCTGGCTCGCGCGGAGGGCGCGCACCGCCATCGCCAAGGTCATGAAATCCTCGGGCACCGTCAGCTTGATGTTGTCGCGCTTGCCCTCGACCACGCGCACGTTGCCGCCGAGGCGCTCGATGAGCGAGGAGTCGTCCGTGCCGACGAAGCCGTCGGACAGGGCGCTGGCGTGGGCGCGGCGGTAGATGCCCGTGCGGAAGACCTGGGGCGTCTGGGCGTTCCAGAACACGTTGCGGTCGGGGGTGCCCATGATGACCCCGTCCTCGACCACCTTGAGCGTGTCGATGGCGGGATGGGCAACGACCGCGCCGTCGCAGTCGAGGTTGCCCTTGACCGTGCTGATGACGTGCATGATCAGCGCGGGATCGATGAGGGGGCGCGCGCCGTCGTGGATGGCGACGAACTCGTAGTCGTCGGGGACCTGCTCGAGGCCCGAGAACGCGGACTCCTGGCGAATCTCGCCCGAGTTCGCCCAGACGATGGGCGTCGCGAACTCGAACGGCTCGACGGCGGCCCGGCGATACTCGTCGTGGCGGTCCTCGGGCGCGACGATGACGATGAGCCCGACGTCCTCGACCGCGTCAAACGCCTCGATCGCCCACGTCAAGACGGGACGCCCCGCAATCGGCACGAGCTGTTTGCCGCCGGAGCGGCCGAAGCGCTCGCCGGACCCGCCGGCCATGATGACGGCCGCGGTCTTGGGGTTCTTGCCCACCTTCCCCGGCAGGTTGCCCACGGGCTGGGACAAGACGTCCACCAGCTCCTCGAAGCTCAACATGTCGTTCAGGGCATCGGAATTCATCAGGTCGACCACAGCATCCGCCTCCCGTAGCGCTCGGTTTCGAACCACGGGGACAGTATAGTCGCAAAAAAGCGGGGCGCCCCCGTGGAGCGCCCCGCCGATGGCCCATATTCTGCGGCAGCGGCCCGAAAAGGGCCCTAGTCGGCCGCTCCCCCGCTCGCGGAGGGGCCGGGCAGGCCCGCGGCGCCGAGGTTGAAGTTCGTGAGCAAAAGGTCCGCCTCGCGCGCGATCGAGTCGCGGCGACGGCGCTCGGGGATGACGCCCTCGCCCGCGGAGAACGCGAGCTTGCCGTCCTCGACCGAGACGTCGATGACGCTGCCGCTGGTCCAGCGGCCGCCGAGGATGTCCTCCGAGATCGGGTCCTCGAGCATCGTCTGGATGGCGCGGCGCAGCGGGCGCGCGCCGTAGGTCGCGTCGGTGCCCTCCTTGGAGCTGAGCCTGCACGCCTCGTCGGTCAGGTTGATGGTCATGCCCATGTCGATCAGGCGCTGGCGCAGGTCGTCGACCATGAGCTTGACGATCTCGACCTGTTCGTCGTCGGTCAGGCTCTTGAACACGATGATCTCGTCGACGCGGTTGAGGAACTCGGGGCGGAACAGCTTCTTGAGCTCGCTCATCGCGCGGTTGCGGATCTCCTTGTCCGACAGGCCTCGCTTGCCGGCGTCGCCGAAGCCGAGGCTCGTCGTCTGGGCGATCTCCTGGGCGCCGACGTTGCTCGTCATGATGATGACGGTGTTGCGGAAGTCGACGGTGCGGCCCTGGGCGTCGGTCAGGCGGCCTTCCTCGAGGATCTGGAGGAGGATGTTGAACACGTCCGGGTGGGCCTTCTCGATCTCGTCGAACAGGACGACGCTGTAGGGCTTCTCGCGCACGGCCTTGGTCAGCTGGCCGCCCTCGTCGAACCCGACGTAGCCCGGGGGGCTGCCGACGAGGCGCGAGACGCTGTGCTTCTCCATGTACTCGGACATGTCGAGGCTGATGAGCGCGTCCTCGCTCGTGAACAGGAACTCCGCGAGTGCCTTGGACAGCTCCGTCTTGCCGACGCCGGAGGGCCCGAGGAAGATGAAGCTGCCAGAGGGTCGCTTGGGGTCCTTGAGGCCGGCACGGCTGCGGCGAATCGCCTTGGACAACGCCGTGACCGCCTCGTCCTGGCCGATGACGCGCTCGTGGAGCACGCTCTCCATGCGCAGGAGCTTCTCGGTCTCGGCCTCGGTCAAGTCGGAGACGGGCACGCCGGTGGTCATGCTGATGACGTCGGCGATGTCGCGCTCGGTGATCTCATGGATCTCGTGGGACGACTCGTCCTCCCACTTCTTGGCGGCCTCCTCGCGCTCGGCGCGCAGGGCCTCCTCCTTGTCGCGCAGGCTCCCGGCGCGCTCGAAGTCCTGGGCCGCGATGGCGCCGTCCTTCTCGGAGGCGACCTGGCGCAGCTTCTCGTCGAGCTTGCGCACCTCGTCGGGCAACGTCATGTTGCGGATGCGCATGCGGGCGCCCGCCTCGTCCATGACGTCGATGGCCTTGTCCGGCAGGAAGCGGTCCTGGATGTAGCGCTGGGACAGGGTGACCGCGGCGTTGAGCGCCTCGGGGGTGTATTTCACCTGGTGATGGCGCTCATAGCGGTCGGCAAGGCCCTCCATGATGCGCACGGACTGCTCCTCGTTGGGCTCGTTGACGACGACCGCCTGGAAGCGGCGCGCGAGCGCGGTGTCCTTCTCGATGCGCTTGCGGTACTCCTCGGTGGTGGTCGCGCCGATGACCTGGATCTCGCCGCGGGACAGCGGCGGCTTCATGATCGAGGCGGCGTCCATGGAGCCCTCGGCCGAGCCCGCGCCGATGAGGGTGTGGATCTCGTCGACGAACAGGATGATGTCCTTGGCGTCCATGACCTCCTTGATGCACTTCTTGAGGCGCTCCTCGAACTCGCCGCGGAACTTCGAGCCCGCGACCATGCTCGAGACGTCGAGCGTCACGAGGCGCTTGCCGCGCAACAGGTCGGGAACCTGGTTGGAGACGATGAGCTGGGCCAAGCCCTCGGCGACGGCGGTCTTGCCGACGCCCGGCTCGCCGATGAGCAGGGGGTTGTTCTTCTGGCGGCGCGAGAGGATCTGCATGACGCGCTCGATCTCGCCGGCGCGCCCGATGACCGGGTCGAGCTTGCCCTCGCGGGCCTTCTGGGTCAGGTCGACGCCGAACTCCTTGAGCCCGCCGTCCTGCTGGCCGCCCGTCTCGAAGGGGTTGCGGCCCGCGTAGACCGGACTTTGCCCGACGAGGTCGTTGAGCGCGGTGCGGATGGAGTCGCCCGTCACGTTCTGGCGCGCGAGGACCTCGAGCGCGGTGCCCTCGCCCTCGCGGACGATGCCGAGCAGGAGATGTTCGGTGGAGATGTAGCTCTGGCCGAGCTGCATCGCCTCGCGCAGCGCGTTCTCGAGGACGCGCTTGACCCGCGGCGTGAAGCTCAGGTGGCCGGAGACGTCGGCGCCCTCCTCGATCGTGACGACCTCGCGGATGCCCTCGACGACCCCCTCGTACGTCACGCCGAGGCGGTCGAGCGTCTGGGCGGCGAGCCCGTCCTTCTCCTGGATGAGGCCGAGGAGCACGTGCTCGGTGCCGACGTAGGGCTGGCCGAGCTTGCGCGCCTCGTCTTGGGCCAGGACCAGGACCTTTCTAGCCTTGTCCGTAAACTTTTCGAATGACATGAGAATCTCGTTTCTTCTGGTGTCGCTTCATGTGTCGGACGTAGTTTAGCACTCCCGCCAATCGAGTGCCAAACTTGTAATACGTTCACCCAAACCCCACGGCTCCGAAGGCGGGCGCAGGACGCGCAAAAACCGAAGGCGGGAGCCGCGTGCTGCTGTT
>R18__coassemble_1684_pt1 | contig 21037 bp, 19 predicted proteins | sample R18__metabat2_low_PE_019 | metagenome-assembled genome bin R18
CCCGAAGGCCTCGGCGCACCGGCGCGCCACATCCCCCACCGTCGCGCCGGCCGGCGCCTCGCACAACGCACCGTAGCCGTTTTCCCCGGTGGAGCCTCCCATCGGCTGCAGCACGCCCGAGCAGGCAAAGCCGAGCTTCTGCGGCATCCTGCGCCAGCCGCGCGGGTTGAAGTCGAGGGCCGTGTGGAAGTTCATCAGGGCCACGCCGCGCCGCGCCGCCTCGAACACGCCTGCGCCGTTGACGCGCGCGACGGAGTCGGCCGGCTGGAAAAGGTCGGGCGCATCCAGGTAGGGCGGGTGGTGCGTGACCAACACGTTGCACCCGCGCTCCGCCGCCTCGGAGATCGCCGCGACCGTCGGGTCGAGCGCGACGGCGACCTTGCCCACCTCGGCCCCGGGGTCGCCCAGGAGAAGCCCCGTGCGGTCCCAGTCTGCGGCATCCTCCCGCGGAAACACGGCCAACAGCGCGCCCTCGAGGGCGCCGACGGTCAACGGCTCGCCCATTTTTCCCTCCTTTTGGACGTCATCCTATGCAGCTGAAGAGGGCCTCGGCCAGGGAATCGGCCTCGGCCTGCGTGGTGTACCTTCCCATGGAGATGCGCAGGGCCCCGCGCGCGTCCCGGTCCGCGACGCCCATCGCGCGCAGGACGTGGCTCGACTCCAAAGAGGAGCTCGAGCACGCCGAGCCCCCCGAGACGCAGAAGCCCAGGCGGTCCATCCTCAGGATGAGCGTCTCGCTCTCCATCCCCTCGACGAGGACGTGGACGATGTTGGGCAGGTAGTCCTCGGATCCGGCGGCGGCGACGGTGGCCCTGATGTGCGGGTGGGCGGCGAGCCTCCCGTAGAGTCCGTCGCGTATCTTCGAGAGGCGCGCCCGCTCGGCGGGCTGCATCTCGACGGCGGCTGCCGCGGCGGCCGCGAACGCGTCCATCCCCGCGACGTTCTGCGTGCTGCTGCGGCGGCCAAGCTCCTGGCCGCCGCCCATCAGGTAGGGCGTGAACGGCGTGCGGGCCTTGAGGTACAGCGCCCCGACCCCCTTCGGCGCCCCGATCTTGTGGCCGGAGAACGACGCGGCGTCGACGCCGAGCGCCTGGAGGTCGACCGGCACCTTGCCGAGAGCCTGCACGGCGTCCGTGTGGAAGAGCGCCCCCGCGGCGTGCGCGACCTCGGCGAGCTCGGCAACCGGCTGGACCGCGCCCGTCTCGCTGTTGGCGGCCATGACCGACACGAGCACGGTCGAGCCGTCGACCGCCTCGGCAAGGCGCTCAGCCGAGACGAACCCAGCGCGGTCGGGTTGGAGGAACGCCACGTCGAAGCCCTGCTCCGCCAAGAAGCGCGCGGGCTTCAAAACCGCTTCGTGCTCGATGACGCTCGTGACAATGCGCGGCTTGGCGACGGGGCGGCCCGCCTTGCGGCGCGCCTCGACGGCCCCCCGGGCGATGCCCACGAGGGCGGCGTTGTCGGACTCGGTGGCCGACCCGGTGAACACGATCTCGTCGGGCCTGCGCGCCCCGAGCGCCCGCGCGGTCGCGCGGCGGGCGGACTCCATGCGCGAGAACGCCCGCCGGCCGGGGGTGTGGAGGGAGTTCGCGTTGGCGTTCAGGTCCAAGCCGGGCACGCCCGCCACGAGGTGCTCGCGCAAGGCCGCGAGGGCCTCCTCGCAAAGGGGCGCGGTGGCCGCGTAGTCGAAGTAGCGCACCTCGGCGCGCTCGCCGGCGGCCACGCCTATTCGCCCACTGCCCGGGCGCGCGCCTCGTCGGCCGCGCGCGCTATGTCGGCGAGCGCCTTCGCGGGGTCCTCCGCCTTGAAGAAGGCGTTGCCGGTCACGAGCACGTCCGCGCCCGCGCCCGCGACCAGCGGGGCGGTCGCTGCGCCGATGCCGCCGTCGACCTGGACGAGCGGGTCGCAGCACCTCTGGCGCGCGATGCGCACGACCTCGGCGACCTTGTCCTCGGTGCCGGCGATGTAGCTTTGGCCGGAAAATCCCGGCTCGACGCTCATGAGCAAGACCATGTCGAGCTGGGGTATGAACTCCTCGATCGCGGAGACGGGGGTCTTCGGCTTCACGCTCAGGGCGGCGCGCGCGCCGGCGTCGTGGATCATGTTGATGGCCTGCTGCATCTCGTCCTCGTTCGCAAGCGCCTCGGCGTGCACGGTGACGAAGTCGGCGCCGGCCTCCAGGAACCACGGAATCTCGCGCAGGGGGTTGTCGATCATGAGGTGCACGTCGAGCGGCAGGTCCGTGACGCGGGCGAGCTGCTTGAGGACAGGCACGCCGATCGTCAGGTTCGGGACGAAGTGGCCGTCCATGACGTCGACGTGGACGAATCCCGCGCCGGCCTCCTCGACCAGGCGGATGTCGCGCTCGAGGTTCATGAAGTCCGCCGAGAGGATGGACGGGGCGATGCGCACGGGTTGGAACATGGGGTCTCCTAACGTCTCGAACGTCCTGCTTAGAGGCCGTAGATCTCGGGCTTGAGGGGCCGTGACAAAAGCTCGGAGGCGACGTGCACGTCGGCCCCCTCCCAGACGATCGACCGGACGATGTCGGTGATGGGCAGCTCGACGCCGTATCGGTCGGAGAGCGTCTTGAGGGTCTTGCAGGCGACGGCGCCCTCCACGACCATGTGGCGGCGCTCCTGGTATTGCTCGAGGGTCTCGCCCCCGACGAACGCCTCGCCGAAGGAGCGGTTGCGCGAATGGGGCGACATGCACGTCGCGATCATGTCGCCGGTGCCCGCCAGGCCGAGCGTGGTCAGGGGGTTTCCGCCGGCGGCCTTGATGAGGCGCGTCATCTCGGCCATCCCGCGCGTGATGAGCAGAGACGCGGTGTTGTCGCCGTAGCCCATGCCGTAGGACATGCCCACGGCGATGGCGATGACGTTCTTGAAGGCGGCGCAGAGCTGGACGCCGGTCACGTCGTCGCTCACGTAGGTGCGAAACGCCTCGGTCGCGAAGAGGTCCTGGAAGAAGGCCGCGGTCTCGGGGCTCTCGCTCGCGATGACCGTGCCCGCGGGAACCCCCTTGACCACCTCCTCGGCGTGGTTGGGCCCCGAGAGGACCGCGAACCGCCCGGGCTCCCCCATCTCGTCGGCGCACACCTCCGTGGAGAGCATGCCGCTGCCGGCCTCGACGCCCTTCGAGCAGATGACGACGGGCAGGGCCGAATCGCAGCACCCGTCGAGGGCGCGCGCCACCCCGCGGACGAGGCGCGAGGGCGTCACGATCACGACGGCCTTGGCGACCTGCACGGCGTCGCGGTGGGACAGCGTCGCGACGATGTTCTCGGAGAGGGCGGTGTCCGAGAGGTAGCGCGGGTTGCGGTGCTCGGAGTTGATGCCCTCGACGACCTCGGGCCTGCGCGCCCAGAGGCTGACGTTGCACCCCTTCCCGCCCAGGATGTTGGCGAGCGCGGTGCCCCAGCTGCCCGCGCCGATGACTGCGATCTTCATGGCGGCCCTCCCCTTGCTAGGCGGATGCGCCCGCGTCGTCGGCGGGCCCTTCCTTCTTCTTGCCGATCTTGCGCTCGGTCCCGTTCGCAAGCCTCTGGATGTTGCCACGGTGGGCCCAGACGACGGTCAGGGCACCCGCCCAGGCGAACGCGACCGCGAGCGGGTTGCCCCACCAGCAATACGCCGAGAACGCCAGGCACGCCAGCGCCGACATGACGGAGCCGAGCGAGACGTAGCGGGTCGCCGCCACGAACACGGCGAACACCGCGATCTCGAGCAGCGCCGGAATCGGGCCGAAGAACACGAACAGGTTGCCGACGGCGGTGGCTATGCCCTTGCCGCCCTTGAACCCGAGCCACGGGCTGAAGATGTGGCCCCATACGCATCCCGCGAAGGACACGCCGAGCAAGACGCCGCGAAAGCCCCCGTCGTCGGGGATGGGCAGGGACGCCGCGGCCCCGCCGAGGGCGCCCAGGCTCTCCAGCAGGGCGAAGACCGCTGTCGCGACCAGCCCCGAGACCAGGCCCTTCGCGAAGTCGAGGAGAAACACGGCGACCCCGGCCTTGGCGCCGTAGGTCCGCATCATGTTGGTCGTGCCGATGTTGCCGCTGCCGTGGTCGCGCACGTCCTCCTTGAAAAAGAGCTTCGAGAAGATCACGCCCCAGGGAATCGACCCCAGGAGAAACGAGACGACGAAGACGGCGAGCGCCGCCAGCAGGAGTGCCATGGTCTAGTCCTTCTTCTTGAACTTCAGGTAGACGGGCGTGCCCGTCAGGTCGAACGTGCGGCGCAGGCGGTTCTCGAGGAAGCGCTCGTAGTTGTCCGTCACGAGGTCGGGGCGGTTCACGAAGAGGGTGAACCGCGGCGGGCACGTGGCGGTCTGCGTGACGTACTTCATGCGCAGGACGCGCTTGCCGTTGGAGACGGTGTGGCCGGTCTCGCGAATCTCGGAGAGCCAGCCGTTGAGCTTGCTCGTGGAGATCGTGGTCGAGTAGCCCGCGTAGGCCTGGTCGATCGCCTTCCAGACGCCGGCGAGGTTGCGGCCGGTCAGGGCCGACACGGCGACGACGGGCGCATAGGAGACGAACATCATCTCCTCCTCGACCTGCTCGCGCACCTTCGTCTTGGTCTCGGTGTCGACGAGGTCCCACTTGTTGAGGACGATGGCCATGGCCGTGCCGCGCTCGGCGGCGAAGTTGGCGACGCGCTTGTCCTGGTCGGTGAGGCCGAGCGTCGAGTCGACGACGAGCAGCGACACGTCGGCGCGGTCGATGGCGCGCATGGCCCGGACAAACCCGTAGTACTCGACGTCCTCGTCGATCTGGCTCTTGCGCCGCAGGCCGGCGGTGTCGACGATGACGTACTTGCGGCCCTCGTGCCAGACGGGGGTGTCGACGGCGTCGCGCGTGGTCCCCGCGACGTCGGACACGATCGAGCGCTCCCCCTCGGTCATCTGGTTGGTCAGGGACGACTTGCCGGCGTTGGGGCGGCCGATGATGGCGACGTTGACGGCGAACTCGTCGTCGGGCTCGCCCCCGTCGAGGCCGAGCTCGGCGAGCTTGGCGACGAGCTCGTCGAGCAGGTCGCCGGTGCCGGTGCCGTGGGTGGACGAGACCGGCCAGGGATCGCCGAGGCCGAGCTGGTAGAACTCCCACATGGCGTCGACGTTTCCGGGGTTGTCCATCTTGTTGACGACGACGAAGACGGGCTTGCTCGTGCGGCGCAGAATGCGGGCGACCTCCTCGTCGTCGGCGTTGATGCCGGTCTTGCCGTCGACGATGAACACGATGACGTCGGCTTCCTCGGCGCCCTCGAAGGCCTGGCTGCGGATCGACCCCTGGAAGTCGTCGTCGCTGCCCATCTCGATGCCGCCGGTGTCGATGAGGGTGAAGTTGACGCCGTTCCACTCGGCGTCGTGGTACGAGCGGTCGCGGGTGACGCCGCGCATCTCGTGGACGATAGCATCGTCAACCTGTGCTATGCGGTTGACGAAGGTGGACTTGCCCACGTTCGGGCGGCCTACGACGGCCACGATTGGCAAACTCATGTGCTCACGCTCCGATGTTTTTTTCAAGCCCGCCCGGGAAGGCGGCGCTGGGGGTTTCGGGTTACCGGGCGAGCCCTGCGAGCTCGGCCAGATACTCAGACGCGTTACAGGATACCATGCGCAACGGCGCGCCCGCCGCTTTTTCCATCTCCCCGGCGGTCATTCCGTCGAGCAGGAGCCCTTGGTCGTTGACCACGACGCGCGGGTAGGCGAACAGAAGGCGCTCGCCGGGGGCCGCCGACGCGGCGCGGGCCCTGACGGCGGAGACGATGTCGCATCCCACGAGCAGGCCCGTGACGTCGACGTTTCCCCCGAAGAAGTCGTTGTCGACGTAGAGGGGCTCGAGGACGCCGGACAAGCCGCTCGCCTCGACGAGGGGCGAGAGGAACGGGCGCTGGGCGGTGCCGGCCACGAGGACGGCGCGCATGCGGGCGCGGGCCATGGCCTCGCGAAACGCCGCGACGGTCCCGCAGGCCTCGGCGCGGGCCCAATCGTCGACGAACGAGCGGACGATGCCGATGCCGTCCTCGAACATCTCGTAGCCGCCGTACCACTCCGCCGGCGGCAGATTCTCGAGGACGCGGTCACCGAAGGCGTTGAGGTAGAACTCGTCGGCGGCGAACACCCACGGGGTCCCCCGCTCGGCGAGGGCGCGCTCTTGCAGGGGGCGGACGAGGTCGATGACGCCCTCGGCGGCGCCGGGGCGGTTGAAACTCTCGAGGAAGCGCTGTTGGTGGCGGGTGTAGCCGAGCGGGACGATGCCAAGGCTGAGGAGGCCGGGACGGGCGTAGGCCCACTCGAGCGTGTCGCGCAGGACGTCGCCGTCGTTGAGCCCCGGACAGAGGACGACCTGGGCGTGGAACTCGATGCCGGCGGCGAGCAGGCGGTCGAGCGCCGCGAGGCCGTGGGCGGCGTGGCGTCCGATCATCTCGCGCCGCACGCCGGGGTCGGCCGCGTGCAGCGAGACGCGCAGGGGCGAGAGGCGCTGGGCGACGATGCGCTCCTCGTCCTCGGGGGCGAGGTTGGTCAGGGTGACGAAGGTGCCCGAGAGGAAGCTCAGGCGGTAGTCGTCGTCGCGCATCGACAGCGAGGGGCGCAGCCCTTCGGGGAGCTGGCGCATGAAGCAGAAGACGCAGTTGTTTCGACAGAGCCTGACCTCGTCGAACACGACGCCCTCGAACTCGATGCCCCAGTCCTCGCCCTCCTCGCGCCACAGCTCGACTTCGCCCTCCTCGCCGTCGAGGTCGACGTAGCCGAGCACGACCTCGTCGTCGGAGGCGAGCCAGCGCCAGTCGATGACGTCGCGCAGGGGCCGGCCGTCGACGGAGGTGACGAGGCACCCGGGCTCGAACCCGGCGTCGTCGGCGGGGCTCATCGGCGCAACGCGGGCGATGCGCGCGCAAAGCCGGCCCTCGGAGGCACGCTGGGCGTCTGTTCCGGGGTACTGCGCCACGTCGCTAGAGGTAGTTGTAGGGGTTGACCGCGGTGCCGTCGAGCTCGACCTGGAAGTGGAGATGGGCGCCGTAGGAGTCGCCGGTGTTGCCGACGGCGCCGATGTTCTGGCCCTTGGAGACCGTGTCGCCGACGCTGACGTAGACGGCGCTCGAGTGCATGTACTTGGTCACGAGCCCGTTGCCGTGGGAGATGACGATCCAGTTGCCGGCGCCGCCGTTGTACCCGCCGTCGTAGGTCGCGTAGATGACCGTGCCGGACTCGGCGGCGTAGTAGGGGGTTCCCTCGGAGGCGGCGAGGTCGATGCCCTTGTGGAAGGCGCTGTCGAAGTCGCGGTAGCCGAACCCGCTCGACAGCGTGCCGGCGGGGCAGGGGTTGCAGAACTGGCCGGTGCCCGAGACGACGCTCTCGCCGGCGGAGGACGAGGAGGAGCCCGACTGGGCGTCGATCTCGGCCTGCGCGGCGGCGGCTGCGGCGGCGGCTGCTGCGGCCGCCTCGGCTGCGGCGGCCTCCTCGGCTTCGACCTCGGCTATCTCGGTCGTGATGCGGCTTGCCTCCTCGACGAGGCCCGCCTTGGTCGACTCGATCTCGGAGACGAGCTGCTCGCTGAGGGCGACCTGCTCGTCGGCGATGGCCTTCTGGCGCGTGTACTCGGCGCGGGAGTCCTCGGCCTCCTGGCGGACCTGCTTGGACTCCTCGACCATGCTCGCGTTCTGCTCAGCGAGGCGGTTGAAGTAGTCCATGCCGGTCATGAACTCCTGGAAGGAGGCGGCGCCGAAGAGCACGTCGATGATGGAGGTGTTGCCGGCGCGGTACATGCTCGCCACGCGGCTGCTCAGGGCGGATTGGAGCTCGCCTTGGCGGGCGGTGGCCTCCTCGACGCGGCGGGCGGCGTCCTCCATGGCGGCCTTGGCGGCCTCGCTGGCCGCCTGCGCCTCGGAAAGCTCGGCCTCGGCCTCGTTGAGCTGGGTCTGGAGGGCGTGGATGTTGGCGTAGATGACGTCTGCCTGCGCGCGCAGCTCGTCGGAGGTGACGGCGTGCGCGGGGGCGGAGGCGAGCGGGACGCCGCACAGGGCGAGCGCCAGCGACAAGGCGACGGCGCCTGCGGCGCGGCCGACCCTGCCCATGCGTGGTGCGTTTGAGTAGTGCATTTGCATCAGTCCTTGTCTGCGTTTGTACAAGGACCGATTGTACCACGACGCGTCAGATAGCCTCCAAAGCGCAGACAATCTCCTCGATTTGGCCTTGCGGCGTGCTTGCCCCCGCGGTGACGCCGACCGTTTCGCACCCCTCGAAGTCCGCGGCGCCGAGTTCGTCCGGCGACTCGACGTGGAAGGTCTTGGCCCCAACAGCGCGGCAGATCTCGGCGAGGCGGGTCGTGTTGGAGGAGTTGCGCCCGCCGAGCACCACCATCGCATCAACGGAGGCGGCGAGCGCAGCCGCGGCGTCTTGGCGGGCCGTCGTGGCAGAGCATATCGTGTTCTGGACCGAGACGTCGCCGCACCGCTCCCCCACGGCTCGGACTACCTCGTCGAGCACGGCTTTTCGCTGGGTGGTCTGGACGACGACGCCGACCCGCGCTGGGGGCTCCTCGGGGACCTCCGCCGCGCTCGCGACGACGAGGACGTCCGCCCCTCCCCGGCGCGCCCACGCGACGAGGCCCTCGACCTCGGGGTGGCCCGCCTCGCCCACGACGACGACGAGCCTGCCCTCGCGGGCGAGCCGCTCGGCCGACCTCTGCGCGCGCAGGACGTAGGGGCACGTCGCGTCGACCACGTCGAGCCCGCGCGCGTCGAGCGCCTCGCGCACCTCCGGCAAAACGCCGTGGCTGCGGACGACGACCGTGTGCGTTTCGACGTCCTTCGGCTCCTCGACGGGGGCGACCCCCCTAGCGGCGAGCTCCCCCACGACACGGGGGTTGTGGATGATGGGGCCGAGCGTCGAGGCGGGCTCCCCCCTGCCCGCCACCTCTTCGGCGAGGTCGAGCGCGCGCTGGACGCCGAAGCAGGTGCCGGCGTTTTCGGCGAGAACGACCCTCATGCGCCCTGCTCCCCGACCTCGCCTGCCGCCTTGAGCGCGGCCTTGGCCTTGGCTGCCTCGAGCTTGGCCCTGCGGCTCGCGGCCACCTCAGCGGCGTCGCGCTCGGGGATCGGATGGTCCGCGAACAGCTCCGTGAAGTCGCGACCGTCCGGGAACAGCGCGACCATGTCGACCTCCTCGCGGGCGACGTTGCGGCTCATCGCGAAGCACTCGCGCATGCAGTACCACGTGTAGGCCTCGAGGCGGTCAGCCTTGTCGACGAAATCGAAGTCCTCGAGCAGGACGGGGTTGCCGAAGTCGATCGTGATCTTCGGGAAGCGCAGCATCTTGCCCTTCTGCTTCACGAGCTCGGCGTTGCGCACCGTCGCCGGGACGATGGGGGCCTTGCCCATCTTGGCGATGAAGCCCGCCCCGGCGTGGATCTCGGGGGTGAGGTTCCCCTTGCCGCGGCGCGTGCCCTCGGGCATGATGCCGACGATCTCGCCGGACTTGAGCATGCGCGCAGCCCGCTTGATGGCGGTGCGGTCGGCGGAGTCGCGCTTGATGGGAAACGCCCCGACGCGGGAGATGATCTGGCCGAGGAGGCCGCCCGCGTTGCCGAAGAGCGTGTCGCGCGCGATGAAGCGGATCCACTGCCGCGGACGGGCGCAGACCCACAGGAAGATGACGTCGAGGAACGACGTGTGGTTCGCGACCACGACGGCTCCCTGGCCCTCGAACGCACGCAGCCGTTCGAGGTGGTCGGCGCGGTACCGGAACGCCGGCTTGAGCACCGCCACGAAGAAGCCGAAGAGGATGTTGCCGCACCAATGGGTGATGTGCTTGCCGCCGTCCTCCGAGGTCAGCGGCATGTCCCACATCTTGTCTTGCTTGAGGAAAAGAGCCATGGACAAGCCCCTAGCCCATGTTCGCGAGGCCGCAGATCCGCTCGACGACCTCGTCGAAGGAGAACGCCGTCGAGTCGAGCATCACCGCGTCGTCGGCGGGCCAGAGCGGGGCGGTCGCGCGCGAGGAGTCGGCCTCGTCGCGGCGGCGCAGGTCGGCCAGGACCTCCTCGTAGTCCGTGGAGCCGATGCCGCGCTCGGCGTTTTGGCCGACGCGGCGGCGGGCGCGCTCCTCGTCGGAAGCCGTCAGGAACACCTTGGTCTTGGCCTCGGGAAACACCACCGTGCCGATGTCGCGGCCCTCGACGACGTAGTCGCCGGCGCGTCCGATGCGGCGCTGTTGCCCGAGCAGGGCGGCGCGGACCCCCGGGGTGGCCGACACCGGCGTCACGGCCCGGTCGATCTCGGCGGTGCGGATCGCATCGGTCACCTCGTCGCCGTCGATGAACACGCGGCGCGGGACGGGGTCGCCCTCCTCGTGGGCGAACTCGATGGGACATTCGAGGGCGATCTTCTCGAGGCCCTCAGCGTCGTCGAGCGCCACGCCCTCCTGGATGGCCTTCCAGGCGACGGCGCGGTACATCGCGCCCGTGTCGAGGCAGGAGTAGCCCATCTTCTTGGCAACGGCCTTCGCGACGGTGGATTTGCCCGCTCCGGACGGGCCGTCAATCGCAATGATCATCGTGTGAACCTTTCCATGTCGTCTTGGAACGTCGGATAGCTGATCCTGACGCATTCGTAGTCGATAACCTCTACGGGAACGACTCCCGTCATGCCCACAAGCGCCCAGGTCATGGCCAGGCGGTGGTCGCCGAGCGAGTCGAAGACGAGCCCCTCCGGGACCTCCGCCCCCGGCCTGCCCTCGATGTGGAGGTCGTCGCCGTCGGCCCATGCGCGCACGCCGAGCACCGCCAGGCCGTCGATGACGGCCTGCAGGCGGTCGGTCTCCTTCACGCGCAGCTCGGACCCCCCGTAGAACACGGTCTCCCCCTCCGCGCGCGACGCGACGAGCGCCAGCACGGGGATCTCGTCGACCATGCCCGCTATGGCCCCGGCCGCCACCTCTGTTGCGGAGAGGCAGGCGGTGTAGCGGGCGCGCACGTCCCCGACCGGCTCCTCGCCGGTCTTGCCGCGCTCGACGACCTCGACGTCGGCGCCGAGGGCGCGCAGGACGTCGATGTAGCCCGTGCGGGCAGGGTTGAGGCTGATGCCCTCGATCACGAGGTCGCTGCCCGGGCGCATGACCGCAGCGCAGACGGGGAACGCCGAGGACGAGGGGTCGCCCGGCACGCGCACGTCGCACGCGCGCATACTCTGGGGGCCGGCGACGCTCGCCCAGCCGGGGCCGGAGCCGACGCGGACGCCGTATCCGGGCAGCATGAGCTCGGTGTGGTTGCGCGAGGGAGCGGGCTCGTCGACGCGCGTCTCGCCCTCGGCAAAGATCCCGGCGAGCAAGATGGCCGTCTTGAGCTGAGCTGACGCGACCGGGCTCTCATAGGCGAGGGGCTTTGCCGCCCCGCATCCCCGCACCGTCAGCGGCAACGTCTGGCGCCCCTCGGGCGAGAAGCGCGCGCCCATCCGGGACAGGGGGCCGGTGATGCGCCCCATGGGGCGGCGGCTCAGCGACTCGTCCCCGACCAGCTCCGCCTCGACGTCCCACGGCGCGAGCAGGCCCATGAGCAGGCGCGTCGTCGTTCCCGAGTTGCCGCAGTCGATGGGGGCCGCGGGCGTCGACGGGCCCTTGGCGCCCCATCCCTCGACCTCGCCGGCCAAGCTGCCGTCGGGCTGCTTCTCGAGCGAGACGCGCGCGCCGAGGGCGCGGACCGCGCCGATCGAGGAGCGGACGTCGGCCGAGTCGAGCACTCCCTCGAGGCGGGACGTCCCCTCCGCCATCGCCCCGAACAGGACGGCGCGGTGGGAGATGCTCTTGTCCCCGGGGACGGAGCCGCGCCCGACGAGGGGCCCGGCGAGGGGCGCAACCGAGGTCGCGCGCTTGCTAGACATGGCTGTGCTCCTTTGCGGAGAGGGGGCTGAACGAGACGCTGTACCCCGCCTTGATGAGCTGGATGGAGAGCTTGCCGACGTCGCCCTCGTCGGTGAAGATCATGGACAGGACCGCGCTGTCCTCGGTGACGTGGTCGATCTCGATGGACTGGATGTTGCACCCGACGCTGCTCGCGATGGTGGTGACCTCCGCGACGACGCCGCGGCGATCCTGCATCGGGATGCGCACCTCGAGCAGGTCCTCCGTGCTCGGAACCCATGCGGCGGGCAGGGCGCGCCGCGCCTCGGAGGCCTGCTCGAGCAAACCCGTCAGCTTCTCCTGGTCGCCGTCGCGGATGGCGTCCTCGAACGAGCCGAGGATCTCGCGCATCTCGCCGAGGCCGGAGCAGAGCGCCTCGGCGTTGTCGAACGCGATGCCGCACCAAAGGCGCGCGGACCCCGCGGCGATGCGCGTGGAGTCCTTGAACCCGCCGGCAGCCAGGCGCATGAGGGCCTTCTGGTCGTCGGCGTGGCGGTTGGCAAGCGTCACCAGCGAGCTCGCGACGAAGTGGGGCACGTGGCTCACGATGGCGACGGCCCGGTCGTGGTCCTCCCGCGGCAGCGAGACAACGCGCGCGCCGATGGCGCGAACGAGGGTGTGGAGGCGCTGGAAGTGCTCGGCGGGCGTGTTCTCGTCGGGGCAGAGGATCCAATGGGCGCCCTTGAACAGCTCCGGCTTCGCACCCTGGATGCCGTTGACCTCGGAGCCGGCCATCGGGTGGCCGGGGATGTAGTTCTCAGGGTGGGGCAGCACGCGCGAGGCGGCCTCGGTGATGCGCGCCTTGGTGGAGGCGGTATCGGTTATGAGCCCGCGGTAATCCCACTCGGCGAGCATGCGGAGGTACTCGGGGACGGCGGGCACCGGCGTCGCGACCACCACGAGCTCGGCGCGCTCGCAGACGAACTCGCGAAACGCCGGGTCGTCCTCCGCGAAGACGGCGTCCACCCATCCCTTGGCGAGGGCCGTCTCGCGCGTCGCCCCGTCCACGTCGGCGCCCGCGACCACCGCCCCGGGGACGCCCGCTTTGACGGCGGCGGCGACCGATGCGCCTATCAGCCCGAGGCCCACGACCGCTATGGCCGAGAAACCCGCCTTCTCTTCTTCAACTGCCATGGTTCGAGACTCCATCGACTTCTCCGTTTTGCTTTGCGAACCGTCATTGTACCGCGACGGCGATGCCGTCTCGCCCGCGAAATGGAAACACGACGCAACCGGGATACCGCACACGCCTCCAGCGGAAAAGGAGCTTGATTGTCTCTGGAGCTCCTTCAGGTCGACTAACCCCCCTTCGCTGGACGGCTCTAGGGGTACCAAGAGGGGTAACCCCCCTTCGCTGGACGGTTTTTTCGAAAAAATTCGTACAGCGAAGGGGGGTTAGGGGGTTCTCGGGGTACGATATCGTACAGCGAAGGGAGGTTGTCGCAAAGCGACGGGAAACGCAGGGCTGCATTGCGGGTCGCGCGCCCCACAGCAGCGCCCTCGCGACGCGCCCGGGCTACATCCCGGCGGCTGCGCGCAGCGACGCGGCCTCGTCTGCGGTCAGGAGCCGCCACTGCCCCGAGGGCAGGTCGCCGAGGGAGATCGGGCCGAAGTCGGTGCGGTGGAGGTCGACGACCTCGTGGCCGACGGCAGCGCACATCTTGCGGATCTGGCGGTTGATGCCCTCGCGGATGCCGATGCGCAAAAGCGCCGTCTCCCCCGCCTCGAGCAGCTCGACCTCGGCGGGCTGGGTGACGGCGCGCTTGTTCTTGCCGGTCTCGATCCTGACGCCGGTGCGCAGGAGGTGGGTCTCGTGGCGCGTCGGGGTCCCCTTGACGCGCACGAGGTACTGCTTGAGGACGTGGTGGCTCGGGTGGAGCAGCTGGTTTCCAAGGGCCCCGTCGGTGGCGAAGAGCAAGAGGCCCGTCGTGTTGCGGTCGAGGCGGCCGACCGGGTAGAGCCCCGGGTACTCGTCGGCGGGGACGAGCGAGGCGACGCACCGCCTACCTTGGGGATCGTCCATCGTCGTCAACACGTCGAGGGGTTTGTTGAGCATGACGAGGACGTCCTCGCGGGGAATCGAGACGCGCTCCCCGTCGACGCAGACGGCGTCGGCGGCGGGGTCGACCTTCGTGCCCAGCCGGTCGGCGATCTCGCCGTTGACCGTCACGCGGCCCTCGGAGATGTAGGTCTCGCACTCCCTGCGCGAGGCGACGCCCGCGCGCGCGAGGAACCGCTGGAGGCGCATCTCACTCATCGTCGTCGCCCTCGAAGACAAGCGAGTCGAAGTCGATCTTCTCGACGGCGCCCGAGGCGGACGCGAGGGCCCGGGCCATGAGGCTGCCCGCGGGAACGGAAAACGCCGAGCCGTCTTCGGGCCCCGTCGGCGCGTCTTCCTCCCCTTCCCCGAACCCGCGGTCGAGCTCGAGCGCAAGGGCCGCGGCGGCTTCCGCCAAGGGCCCGACTGAGAGCTCCTCCTCGTCCTCGACCTCGAAAACCACGTCGTCGAGCGGGCTCGCCTGGCCCTCGGGCGCGTCTCCGCCGAATATCTCCCCGTCCGCGACGCGGCGGGCGCTCAACCGCTCGCGGATGAGCTCGCGGGTCTCCTCGTCGGGCGCGAAGTCGTCGAGCGGCGGGAGGTCCGCCACCGAGCGCAGGCCGAACTTCTCGAGGAAGGACGACGACGTCGCGTAGAGCACGGGGTTGCCCGGCGCGTCGAGGACGCCCGCCTCGCGCAGCAGGCCCTTCTCGACGAGGGAGTTCACGGAGCTGTCGGAGTTGACGCCGCGGATGCCCGAGATCGAGGCGCGGGTCGCGGGCTGGGTGTAGGCGACGATCGCGAGGGTCTCGAGGGCCGCCGCGGACAGCTTGCGCGTGTCCCACGAGATGACGTACTGCTCGATGAGCTCGTGGTAGGCGGGATGGGTGTACATGCGCCACCCGCCGGCGACCTCGCGCAGCTGCACGCCGCGGTTGCCGGAGGCCAGCGACTCCTGGAGCCGGTCGAGGGCGGCCTCGACCTCGACGACGTCGACGTAGAGCATCTCGGCCAGGCGCAGCGCCCCCACGGGCTCGTCGGTCACGAACAGGAGCGCCTCGAGGGCGCCTTCGAGCTGGTCTTTCCTCAAACCCTGGAACATGCTTTAAGCCTCCAAGCCCTCTTCCGGATCGGCGCCGGCCGCGACGAGCGGGCCCGACCCCTCGATGTAGGCGACGTCGATGTCGCCGAACGTGTGCTCCTGCCTGACCCTCGCGTAGCCGCGCTTGTGGAGCTCGAGGATCGCGAGGAACGTGACCACGACGACCTCGGGCGACGCCCCCTCCCCCACGAGCTCGGAGAACCGCACGCGCCCGTCTTCGACGAGCCGCCCGTGGATGGATCGGACGTAGGACTCGACGGGAACGGGCTTCGCGGCGATGTGCTCGCTCTCGAGCAGGGCGGCCTCCCTGCGCGCGAGGGCGGCGGCGGCCCTGCGGGAGAGCGATTCCAGCGAAACCCCCGCGAGGTAGTCGGGCATGAGCCCGCGGAACTCCTCGGTCGGGCCCGCCATGCGCGCGTGCATGCGCGACTCGGCACGCGCCTTCGCGGCGAGCGAGGCCGCTGCGTTCTTGTAGGTCTTGTACGCGACGAGCTTGTCGACGAGCATGTCGCGGGCCTGCGAGGGCGCGAGCTCGGCTATGTCCTCGTCGATCTCCGCGCGCGCCTCGGGCAAGAGGCTCTCGGCCTTGATCTTGAGCAACGTCGCGGCCGTCAGGAGGAAGTCGCTCGCGACGTCGAGGTCGAGGCTCTCCATACGCGAGATCTCGGCGAGGTACTGGTCGGCGATCTCGGAGACGGAGATGGACCCCACGTCGACCTTCTGGCGGCTGACGAGGTAGAGCAAGAGGTCGAAGGGACCCTCGAAGCTCTCTATGCGCACGCGGTATGCCACAGCGCCGCCTTAGGGCATGACCAGCCAGAACAGGTTGCCCGCCGTCACCTGGAGCAGCCATCCGACCGGGTTGACGTTGAGCACGTAGGGCAAGACGATGACGACGATCATGAAGATCGGCAGGGCGTAGCGCTGGATGCTGTAGTAGGTCGGGAGGTGCTTTTGCGGCACGAAGAATATCAGGATCGAGGAGCCGTCGAGCGGCGGGATCGGAATCAGGTTGAACACCATGAGGTAGAGGTTGTACAGGGCGTAGAGGTAGAGGAAGTACCCGTAGAAGTACTGGTAGACGATGTTGCCGGCGATGGCGTAGCCGATTCCCGAGGTCGCGCTGTTGACGGTCAGCTCGAGGATCCAGGCGAGGGCCGCCGCGACGAGGAACTGCACGAGGTTGGCGCCGGGGCCCGCGAGGGCGACGACGAGGTCGCCGGTCTTCTTGTTCTTGAAGTACATCGGGTTGTAGGGCACGGGCTTGGCGTACCCGAACACGGGCATGTTCATCAACATCAGCAGCGCGGGCATCAAAACCGTGCCGAACGGGTCGATGTGCTTGACGGGGTTCAGCGACAGGCGCCCCGCCGCCTTGGCCGTGGGGTCGCCGAGCTTGTAGGCCGCAAATCCGTGGCCGACCTCGTGCAGGACGATGGCCGGGATGAACGCCAGGATGCAGCAGACGACGTAGGGTATGTCCAAGTTCAAGCTACTCACAGTCCTGAAAGTATAGCCCATCGGGGCGGTTTTTCCGACCCTCGCGGGCGGCGTCCGGCGGCGCGCCTCATGCAAGCCCCGGGAAACCCTGCTGGCGCAGGGCCTCGTACGCTGCAACGGCGACGGCGTTCGAGAGGTTGAGGCTGCGGCATCCCGAGGCCATGGGGATGCGGACGCACCTGTCGGGCAGCGCGTCGAGGAGCTCCCCGTCGAGGCCGCGGCTCTCCCGCCCGAACACGAGGAAGCACCCGTCCGGGTAGGCCACGTCTGCGAACCCGGCCTCGGCGCGCCCCGTGAACAGGAACAGCTCGTCTCGCCCGTGTTCCTCGAGAAACGCCCCGAGGTGGGTCCACCGCACGATGTCGACCTTGTCCCAGTAGTCGCACCCCGCGCGCTTCAGGTTGCGCTCGGTCGGGCGAAAGCCCATCGGCTCGACGAGGTGGAGGCGCGCGCCGATGCAGGCGCACGTCCGGGCGATGTTGCCGGCGTTGGCGGCGATCTCGGGCTCCACGAGGACGACGTTGAGCATCTAGCCCTGCTCCTGTTGGCGCGCCAGCTCGGCCTCGAGCTCCTCGTTGAGGAGGAACCACTCCTCCTCGGCCTCGGCGATGCGCGCCTTGAGCTTGCCGTGCTCGGCGATGACGTCGCTCGTGTCGGCCTCCCTCGTGTAGAAGTCGGGGTCGGCCAAGAGCGCGAGCACCTCCTCCATGCGGGCGTTGTCGCGCTCCATCTGGGCGTCGAGCTCGGCGATGCGCTTGCGGTGGTTCTTGAGGCTCGCGTAGGCGCGGTGGCGCGCCTCGGCCTCGCGGCGCTTTTGCTCCTTGGTCTTGGGCGCGCTGCCCCGGGGAGCCGTGAGCTGGGCCTTTTCCGCGGGCTTGGGCGCGGGCTTGTCCTTGCCGTGCTTGTTGACCGTGACCGTCGTCTTCGACTTGCCCGGGGACTTCTTGTCGGAGGCGGACAAGACGTCGTCGATCGCAGAGCCCGCCGCGGCGTCCGCGAGCTGCTCGCTCTTGTAAAGGTAGTAGTCGTAATCGCCGTCGTAGCAGGTCAGCTTGCCGGGACGCACCTCGATGATGCGGTTGGCGACGCTGCGGATGAGGTGGCGGTCGTGCGTGATGAACAAGATCGTGCCGTCGAAGGAGTTGAGCGCCTGCTCGAGGATGTCGGCGCTCGAGATGTCGAGGTGGTTCGTCGGCTCGTCGAGGCAGAGCAGCGGCGTCGGCGCGACGAGCATCTTCGCGAGGGCGAGGCGGCTCTTCTCGCCGCCGGAGAGGACGCTGACGTGCTTGTCGACGTCGTCGCCCGTGAACAAAAACGCGCCGAGCAGGCTGCGGACCTGGCTCATCGTCCACCCCGGGGCCACGCCGTCGAGCTCCTCGAACACGGTGTTGCCGCTGGAGAGCTCCTCGAGCTGGTGTTGGGCGTAGTAGGTCTTCGTGACGTGGACGCCGTACTCGATCTTGCCCCGGTCGGGGGCGAGGACGCCGGCGACCATCTTGAGCAGCGTCGACTTGCCTGAGCCGTTCGGGCCGACGAGCGCCACCTTCTCGCCGCGGTAGAGCGTGAGGTCCTGGCCGTCGTAGATCACCTTGTCGCCGAATCGCTTCGACACGCCGCGGACGCGCACGACCTCGTCGCCGGTGCGCGGCGGCTGCACGAAGTTGAAGTGGACCGTCTTCTTCGTCTCGGGCAAGACGACGAGCTCCTCCTTCAGCTTCTCGAGGCGCGCCGCCCGCTCCTGGGCCTGACGGGCCTTGGTCGCCTTGTAGCGGAACTTCTCGACGAATGCCTCCAGGCGGCGCATCTCCTCGAGCTGCTTGGTGCGCTGCTGGCGCAGCCGCTCGAGGCGCTCGTCGCGTTGCCGCAGGTAGGCGGTGTAGTTGCCCTTGTAGAGGTTGACCTGGCCGTTGGCGATCTCGGCCACGCGGTCGACCATGCCGTCCATGAACGCGCGGTCGTGGCTGACGACGAGGACCGCGCCGCTGTACCCGCGCAGAAAGCCCTCGAGCCACTTCACGCTCTCGAGGTCGAGATGGTTGGTCGGCTCGTCGAGCAGGAGCACCTCGGGGTTGCGCACGAGCAGCTTCGCCAACGCGATGCGCATCTGCCAGCCGCCCGAAAACTCCGTGGTCAGGCGCGCCATGTCCTCCTCTTTGAAGCCGAGGCCGAACATGACGCTGCGCACCTTCGACTCGAGCGTGTAGCCGCCCAGGTTCTCGTAGGCATCGCGCGCGCGGCCCGCTGCGGCGAGCTGTTGGGGGGTCGGGTCCTCGCCGAGCCCGTGCTCGAGCTGGCGCAGGCGCTGCTCCGCCTCGAGTATCTCGGTCTGGGAGCTGATGACCTCCTCGAAGATGGGCCGCTCCCCCATCTCGATGGCCTCCTGCTCGAGGTAGCCGATGCCCGCGCCCTTGGCGAGGTTCACCCGGCCGGAGTCGGCGTCGTCCTTGCCCGACACGATGTTGAGCAGCGTCGTCTTGCCCGCGCCGTTGGGGCCGACCAGCGCGAGGCGGTCGTACTCCTCGAGGCGCACGTTGACGTTGGAGAACAGCGTGCGCCCGCCGTAGGACTTGGTGATGTTTTCGAGTTGCAAAATCATAGCCGCACCATGGTATCAGACATGGCCGCCGCCCGTCGGCGAAAAGCCCGCGCGACCTCGGGGGCGGCAGGGCCGACACAGCGTCCCGAGCGCGCCGCGTCCGACATGCGGCCTCGGGCCCTGGCCGTGTCGGACGATCCGCCCTGCGCTTCGCCTGCTCGCTCGCGCGCCGCGCCGCGCCTTACGCGCCGTATTCCCCGTACTCGCAGCCGATGTGGGCCGCGTCCATGTCGTCGACCAGCTGCCAAACGCCCTCGCGGCGCTCGTACAGCTGCACGCGGCCGGTGCCGGCGCCCCCGTTCCAAAGGCGGTCGTGGCGCTGCCGTCCGTCGGGGCTCTCGTAGTTCATCAGCAGCATCTCGCTCTTGTCGCAGCTCACGTCGACGATCAGCCGCGCCTCGCGCGTCTGCAGGTCGACGTGCCACACCACCGAGTCGTCCGTCTCGTACCCGTTGAAGCGGGTCTTCGAACCGGTCCACGGCTTGCTGAAGTTGAACTCGAACGCGCGGCCCTCATGCACCATGCAGCCCAAAAGCTTCCGCTCGAGCGCCACGTTGGCGACCACCGGCCGCCCGCCGCCGACCTCGAGCGCGCTGTTCTCCAGGCGCTCTCCCGTCTTGCGGCTCACCAGGTCCCACGTGGACAGCCACACCCACGGCGACGTGAAGTCGCAGCCCCAGTTCTTGTCAGCGTACCCGAAGCTCGTTCCCGGCTCGACGACGTACTTGCGGCCGTCGAGCCAAACCGAGCCCTCGACCAGGGTTTTTACTCCCTCGGCATGCCAGAACATGTCGAACGCCTTCGCCGCGCGCATCCGGCCGCTCGCGCCATATCCCACGTTGAAGGCGACCTGCTTGTCCAAACGCAGGTCAAACAAGATGGAGCCGGCGTCGCTCATCCACTCGGGATGCGCCTGTGCGTCCTCGGGGGAAACCTCGACGCGCCCGACGAGGTCCGTCTCGCAGCACAGGCAGTCGTCAGCGCGCACGAAGAACGGCGCGCCCTTCGAGACCTCGACGTCCTTCCAGGGAAAGAAGCGGTGCAGCTGGCGCGCGTCGCCGCCCCACGTGCCGGCCTTCACCATGAGGTAGCTCGGACGATGCGCGTCGTCGGAGGGGCGCGTCCCGTCTGCGGCCAGGCCGAACGTCGGCTCGTCTTTCGCAAGCGCCGGATTGCACAGGAAGAACTCGACGAAGAAGGGCCTCTCCTCCCCCGTCTGCGCGTCCTTCGCCGTGAAGGAGTGCCACCACCAGTCATAGCCCTTGCCGGCGAACTTCCCGTCAAGCATGCACGCGTCGCGCGCGATGTCCGAGTCTGTGCAACCCATGTCAACCCCCTATCCCAGGCGCAGCCGGTTCGCTTCCCGCGAACAGGAAAATTATAGGGCCAGACGGGGTAGCAGAACGGCGGGACGGTTTCCAGCGGTCATCGCGGCACAGCGGAGAGCGCGATGCGCAGCTGGAGGCTTCCGCCCGAGAAAACGACAAAGACGACAGGCGAAACAGGAAAGGCCGGGCTGCGAGCAACCCGGCCTTGCGCTTGGAGGTGGTGGGCCCTGCCGGATTCGAACCGACAACCAAAGGATTATGAGTCCCCTGCTCCACCGTTGAGCTAAGGGCCCGTGTTCGCCAAAGCGCAAGCAATTGTGCCACACTCGCGCGTTTTCCGCAAACGAGCGCCCTAGTAGACCATGTTCATGGCCTCGCGCACCTCATCAAGCGTGGCGTTGGCAATCTCGTTGGCACGCCTGTTGCCCTCGTGCAGCACTTCCTTGATGTAGCCTTCCTTCTCCAGCAGCTCAGCGCGGCGCTCGCGAATAGGAGCCAAGTAGTTGTTAACGCTTTCGGTCACATACTTCTTCAGCGTGCCGCTGCCTCCATCGCCGATCTCGGCGGCGATATCC
>R18__coassemble_1688_pt1 | contig 20943 bp, 19 predicted proteins | sample R18__metabat2_low_PE_019 | metagenome-assembled genome bin R18
CAACCGCATGATGCTTAGGATTTCCGTGCCATAGGCATACTTGGCCGAGGAGACGGGGGTGTAGCCTCATGTCCTGGCTCGACAAGATGGAGGAAAAGGCCGACAAGCTCGAGAAGAGCGAGAACGAGCGCGTGACCATCCTGCAGGAGATCCGCAAGGAGAACGCCAACCTCGGCCGCGAAGAGGGGCGCGGGGCGCGCATCGTCACGACCGTTGTCGGCGTGACCGTGATCGTTTGGGCGGTCACCTTCTTGTTCGACCTGGTCAACGGCTTGGGCTGGACGGGGCCGACCGTCGTGCTCTGTGCGATGTTGGTGGGCCTTTATTGGGGCAGCTTTCGAGAGTCGCGCGAGCGCCGCGATGCGGTTTCCGCCATCGTGTCGCTGGTCGCGTTGCTTATCGTGCTGGTCATCCATGTTGCGCTCGTGTTCGTGAAGTAACGGGGCGCTCGGAGGGCCATGGTGAGCGAAGCCGTTGGAAAGCTGATAATCTGCCCGACGCCCATCGGCAACCTGGGCGACATGACCCGTCGCGCCCTCGAGGCGCTCGAGGGTGCGGACGTCGTCTGCGCCGAGGACACGCGCGTCACCGGCAAGCTGTTGAGCGCGTTCGGCTTGAGCAAGAGGCTCGAGCGACTTGACGAGGCGATGATCGGCGGTCGCGCCGACGCCGTCGTTGGGCGCGTCTTGGCTGGCGAGGTCATCGCCTATTGCAGCGACGCCGGGATGCCGGGCGTCTCCGACCCAGGGCTTCGCCTGGTGCGTGCGGCCCGCGAGGCGGGTGCGCCTGTCGAGGTGTTGCCGGGGCCGACGGCCGCTGCGACCGCCTACGTTGCCAGCGGGTTCACGAACCCCCGCTTCTACTTCCACGGGTTCTTCCCGCGGAAGGCGGGAGAGCAGGCCGCGCTTGTCACGAGCGTCAAGCCGCTTGACGCGTGCCTGGTCTTCTACGAGAGCCCCAACCGCATCGCGGCGACCCTCGCCGTGTTGGCCGAGGCCTTGCCGCGCCGCGAAGTCGCCGTCTGCCGCGAGCTGACCAAGATGCACGAGGAGGTCGTCTGGGGACCGCTTCCCGAGGTCGCCGCCGAGTTCGCTGAGCGCGACAAGGCCGGCTCTGTCAAGGGCGAGATCGTCGTCGTGGTCGATGCCCCCAACGAGGCCGAGGCGGGCGACGAGGCGAAAAGCGCCCTTGCCGACGCGGAGGGCCGCGCAGCCGAGCTTTTGGCCCAAGGGCTGCGCAACAAGGACGTGGCGCGCCGACTCGCGTCTGAGCTGGCGATTTCGCGCAACGACGCCTACGAGCTCGTGTTGCGCGTCGCAAAGGGCTAGCGCGCAGCAAAGGGGTGCGGCGCCGATTCGCTGCGCCTGAGGAGTCTCGGGCGGGTGCGGCTCCTCGGCGGTCGTGTGCGGGGTCGGACGTCGGAGCGGGGCGACTGACTGCGGCTGTGCGGCGGAGAAAGCGCGGGCGGTCGCTGTTGGGGCGCGGCTCGGAACCCCCGGCTTTGGTTTGGGTTTGCGTTGGAAGCAGCGTTGAGGAGGAGGGATATGAGCCCGTTTTCGGATTGGACGACCCCGGCTCGCCCCGGCGGCGGCGCTCGTCGCGGCGGCTCGGTTCGACGCTCCTCCTCGGCGAAGCGCCGCGTCTCGTATCCTCCCGAGCTCGTGTTCATCGACGAGCTCGAGGTTTGGGTGACGCGCAAGTCGGTCAAGAACCTCTCGCTCGGCGTCAAGCCCCCCGACGGCCGCATCGAGATCACGGCCCCCCTGAGCGTGGACGACGGCTTCATCGCCGACTTCGTCCGCGAGAAGCACGGCTGGATCGTCCGCAAACAGGCCGAAATCCTGCGCAGCCCCATGACGCTCGCCGCCGGCGCCGACAAGCAGGAGGTCGAGACGTGGCGCCGCGTCGTCAAGGCGTTCGTTCCCGATCTCGTCGCGAAGTGGGAACCCGTGCTCGGCGTGAAGGCGGGCAAGGTGGCCTATCGCAACATGACGAGCCGTTGGGGTTCGTGCCAGCCTTCTACCGGCCGCATCTGCATCAACGTGCGGCTGGCCCTCTATCCTCCCGAGTGCCTTGAGTATGTCGTGGTCCACGAGCTGTGCCACCTGCGCGTTGCGGGCCACGGCCCCGCCTTCTGGGCCCTTGTCGAGAGCTGTCTCCCCAACTACAAGACCGCCAAGGCCAAGCTGAAGTGAGCTCGCCCAAGAGGACGGCGAGCCTACGGAGCCAGCCATGCGGTTCGGGTTTTGCGCTGTGCAGCTAGCTGTTGCCGCAGGGATTTCCGAGGACCTCAAAAATCGAACAGCTTGTGCGCTTTTCGTGGGGGAGAGCGGATTTCGCACAGCTGTTCTCTATAATGCCCCCATGCCTAAACGCAGTTGAAACGAGGACCCCATCAGCACGCATTCTCTATATGGACGAGGCGCAGGCAAGGCGGTTGCCCTTGTCTTGAGCGCTTTGCTCGCGACGAGCGGGACCCTCGCATTCCTTCCGAGCGCATTCGCCGACGACGAGGCCGACCAGGCGGTTTACGAGGCGCAATCTCGAGTCGAGGAAACCGCCCAAGCGTATGACCAGGTCATCGACCAAATCGACGCGCTTGAGGGCCAGATTGCCGACAACGAGCAGCGCGTCGCCGACATCGAGAGCAAGATTCCCGCCCAACGCGAGGCGAGCAACGCTGCGACCGTGGCGCTGTACAAGCTCTCCCAGGAAGGGTGCACGCTTATCGACATCCTGCTCGGGTGCAACAGCGTCACGGAATTTCTCCAAAGCCTCGACTACATCAACCGTGTGCAAGAGCGCAACGCCGCTGAGGCGACCAAGCTCATAACCATGGAGCGCGATCTCAAAACCGCCCAGGACCAGATGAGGGCCGACCGCTCCAGCCTCGAGGCCCAACGCGAGTCTGCGGAGACGGCGCTTGCCGAGGCCCAAGACGCCCGCCTCGCCGCCCAGGCCGCGGCCGAGGAGAAGAAGCGGCTTGAGGCGGAGGCTGCAGCGGCCAATGCGACCAAGGTCGAGGTCCCTGAGGATGCGAACACAGGGTCGACGGTGACCGAGAGCTCCGAGACCGCCGAAGCCGACGCCGCGGCGACCGCCGAGGCCGCTGCGACTACGACCGACTCGGTCGACTGGACGTCCGACAAGGCGACGTTCGTGAGCGGTTGGGCTGCGCGCATCGACGCCTACCTGGCGGGATCTCCCATGGCCGGCACGGGCACCACCTTCGCCGAGGCGGCTTGGGACTACGGCGTCGACCCGCGCTGGTCGCCCGCCATCTCCACGATCGAAAGCAGCAAGGGCGCTGCGTGCTTCCTGCCGTACAACGCATGGGGTTGGGGTTCGTCTTCTTGGTCGAGCTGGGAAGAGGCCATCGTCGCCCACGTCAAGGGCCTCGCTACCGGCTACGGCTACACGATCACCGAGGAATACGCCCAAAAGTACTGCCCGCCGAACTGGCAGACCTGGTACACGAACGTGTCTGCCCAGATGGCGCTCATCTAGCGTTTCCGGCAAGGAAAAATTCCGGCCAAAATTCTGACGAGAAAAAAAGACCTGGGTCTCGCCAGGCTCCTCCGCGGGGCTAGGGGTGCAATTGCGGAGGAGCCCGACGGGACCCAGGTCCCGTTCGCGCTGAGAAGTTGCGGCGGGCGAACTTGCTCGCGAAGCGCGATGACATCGTCCCCTTTAATGATGTCGAATCGCACTATACTGACATGTCGAAGGAAATTTCGTTGTAAAAACAACGAAACTGAGAAACTTTGCGATTTCTTGAAAAACTGCATGGGGGAGGGTCCGTGGATTACTACTACATCATGCGCAGCCTGCTGTTCGAGGGGTTGACGCGAGAGGAGATCGACCGCTTCTTCGTGTGCGCGGACGCCAAGGTGAAGACGTTCAAGCGCGAGGAGCGCATCTACCCCCTCGGCGCGACCGTCGGCACGCTCGGCCTCGTCCTCTCCGGCAGCGTCCGCACCGAGAGCACCAACGTCTTGGGCGAGACGAGCATCCTGAGCATCGCGATGCCGGGCAAGACGTTCGCCGAGGCGTACGCGTGCCTGCCCGATCGGCCGCTCCTGCTCGACATAGTGGCCCACGAGGACTGCGAGATCTTGATGATGAGCACGAAGACGTTCAAGCACGCCTGCGGCAAGGCGTGCCCGTTCCACCGCCGCGTGTCGCAGAATCTCTCGGAGCTGTTGTCGCTGCGCAACCTCGAGCTGTCCCGCCGCATCTACATCACCGGTGCGAAGACGATGCGCGACAAGGTGTTGGCATACCTGTCCCTCCAATCGACCGAGCAGGGCGCGCGCAGCTTCGACATCCCCTTCAACCGAGAGCAGCTCGCCCGCTATCTCGCGGTCGACCGCAGCGCGCTGTCCGCCGAGCTCAGCCGCATGCGCGCCCGCGGGGAGATCGACTTTCGCAAGAACCACTTCACGCTCAAGGTCTGAGCGGCTCCGCCTTCGCCTCCCGCCTTCGCGAGGCCGTGCGGAGCGGGCGACAATGCGCTACACTGCTTCTCACGTATGCATGAGCAGCGCATGTCCTCATGCGCTTGAAATCGAGGGGCGGCGGTGTCATTGGCCGCGCGCCCGAAGGGAGACGCCATGTCCAAGGGAACCTACTCTTTCACCACCCCCATCTACTACGTGAACGCCGCGCCCCACCTGGGCACCGCCTACACGACCGTCGCCGCCGACACCGTCGGCCGCTACCAGCGCATGAACGGCTACGACGTCGCGTTCGTCACCGGCCTCGACGAGCACGGCCAAAAGGTCGCCGAGACCGGCGAGAAGAACGGCATGACCCCGCAGGAGTGGTGCGACAGCATGGTCCCCGCGTTCACGGACACGTGGGAGATGCTCAACATCGAGTACACCGACTTCGTGCGCACCTCCTCCGACCGCCAGACCAAGACAGTCCAGAAGTTCTGGAACGACCTCTACGAGAAGGGCTTCTTGTACAAGAGCGCCTACGAGGGGTGGTACTGCGTTCACGAGGAGACCTACTACGCCGAGTCCGACCTCGAGAAGAACGACGACGGCGAGTTCGTCTGCCCCGACTGCAAGCGCCCGGTGCGCCGCATGGCCTCCGGCGAGGAGAACTGGTTCTTCAAGCTGTCCGACTTCCAGGAGCCGCTGCTCAGGTTCTACGAGGAGAACCCCGACTTCATCCGTCCCGAGACGCGCCGCAACGAGGTCGTCACCTTCGTCAAGGGCGGCTTGCAGGACCTCTCGATCTCGCGCTCGACCTTCGACTGGGGCGTGCCCCTGCCGTTCGACGAGGGGCATGTCTGCTACGTGTGGGCCGACGCGTTGCTGGCCTACCTCACGGGCATCGGCTACGGCAACGACGATGACCGCGCCGGCGAGTTCGAGCGCCGCTGGCCCATGCAGTACCATTTCGTGGGCAAGGACATCACGCGCTTCCACTGCGTCATCTGGCCCGCCATGTTGATGGCTGCGGGCCTGCCCATCACCCACACCGTCTTCGGCCACGGCTTCCTTTTGACCAAGGGCGAGAAGATGAGCAAGTCCAAGGGCAACGGCGTCATGCCCGCCGACCTCGTGAAGGTGTTCGGCGTGGACGCCTACCGCTACTACTTTATGAGCGACGTGCAGTTCGGCTCCGACGGCGACATCTCCCTGGAGCGCATGGTCCAGGTGTACAACGCCGACCTCGCCAACACCTGGGGCAACCTGGTGAGCCGCGTGTTCAACATGACCGGCAAGTATTTCGAGGGCAAGGTGCCCGAGGTGCCCGCCGAGGCGCAGGCTGTCGTTGACGAGAACCCGCTGCGCGAGATTGCCGAGGCCCTCTACGCCGAGTACGACAAGTGCCTCGGGAACGTCGACTTCACCGGTGCGGCGGCCGCTGCCATGAGGCTCGCGAGCCGCGCCAACCTCTACGTGGAGGAGCAGGCCCCCTGGAACCTTGCGAAGAGCGAGGAGACCCGAGGCCAGCTCGCGGCCGTCATGTACAACCTCCTCGAGGCCATCCGCGTCGTGGCGCTTTACCTCGCGCCCTTCGCCCCCAACACCTCCGCCGAGGTGTTCCGTCGCCTCAGCCTCGCCGACATCGCCGGGGTTACCGACATCGAGGGCGAGACCGCTTGGGGCAAGCTGCCCGCCGGCAACGTCGTGACGACGGGCGATCCTTTGTTCCCGCGTCTGCCGAAACCCGAGGACATCGAGCTCAAGCTCGGCTAGGGACGGCTCTTGGGCCCCGGTTTCCGCGGAAGCGGGGCCTGCGGGTGCGGCGTCGGCCCGACGTTGCGGCGCGCCCGCTTTCGACGGGGATCGGGGCCCGGTTTGACACAGGGAGGATGACATGTTGAGGGGAAAAGAGGTCGCCGAGGTCAGCAAGCGGGCCACCGCGCTCATCCACCGCGCGAACGACGCCTACCGGGCGTTTGCCGCCAAGCGCGAGGGGGAGGAGCCCGACGCGAGCTGGCCGACGCTGGCCGATGCGGACACGGTGGCGTTCTACGCAACCGAAGAGGACGCTGCCGCAGCCGCCGCGGGCGAGGACGTCGAGCCCGTGTTCTTCGACACGAGCTACCACCGCCGCAAGAAGCACAACCGCTGGTCGCTCGTAGACGACCCCCAGGTCGTCAAGCGCAGCCCCCTCGTCGACTCCCATGCCCACATCCACATGCTCCCCAACCCGGGCCTCGCCATCGCGCGCGCGGGGGCGGCGAGCATGCAGTTTCTGGGGCTCGTCACCGATCCGACGGAGGACGGGACCGTGGTGTTCGACAACCTCGAGGCTTGGAACATGGAGGCGGCGCTGCTCGTGCGCAACCTCGTTCCCAAGTGTTGAGGCGGCGACGCTCCGCGCGTGCCGCGGACCAGGATCACAGTCGGATGCCATCCCCACAACGCGCGCCTGTTCGATGACGGGGCCGAGGCGTTGCTGCGCCGCCTCCTCGCCGACCCGCGCGTCGGGTCGCTCGGCGAGATCGGCCTCGACTACCACTACGACCTGTCGCCCCGCGACGTGCAGCGCGACGTGTTCCGTCGCCAGATTCGCATCGCGAAGGAAGCGGGCCTGCCCGTCTGCCTCCACATCCGCGAGGCCCACGACGAGGCGCTCGAAATCTTGCGCGACGAGGGGTTCCCCGAGGCGGGCACTCTGCTCCATTGCTGCAGCCTGGGTCCGGAGGAGATCAGGCCGTGGGTCGAGGCGGGGTGCTACATCGCCTTCGGCGGCGCTTTGACATTCGGAAACGGCGACGCCGCCCGCGAGGGCGCGAAGCTCGTGCCGGCCGACCGCCTTCTGACCGAGACGGACGCCCCCTACATGGCGCCCGTGCCCCTGCGCGGGGCGACGTGTCAGCCCGACCAGGTCGCGTTCACGCTCGAGAGGCTCGCCGAGGTGCGCGGGTGCGCAAACCTCGCGCAAACGGCCAGCCTCCAGCGGGCGATTGCGGAAAACGCGGATGCGCTTCTCAACCGCGTGCCCACGTCGTGGCAAGTCGAGCACGCGTCGTAGCCCTTTCGTGTCCCGATTCGCGCTCTGACGTGGGGTTTTGCGAAAGTCGAAATATTTGGCTTCTCGCCTAATCGCCGCGCGATATGTGGTTTTTTGGTGCTAATGTTTCGCCTATGTAAATAAGCGCAAAGGCTAGGGGTGGCTTTGCCCGTTATTCGACCTTTGGCTCTTGTGCTTGCCTGTTGCCGAGACGGAGGTCACCATGCTTGTTGACACCAAGGCGCGCGTCGGCGTGTTCGCCATTGCCCTGGGCGCCTACCTTCCCCAGTTTCCCTCGCTCGTTCCCGAGTTCGAGGCCCAGTACGAGGCGTTCAAGAAGACGCTGCCCGACACCGTTGAGATCGTCGACGGCGGAATCGTGACCACCAAGGAGCTGTCCATGGCGGCCGGCGACAAGTTCCGCGCCGCGGACGTCGACCTCGTCATCCTCCAGCTCCTGACCTACGCGACCTCCTACAACATGTTGCCCGCGGTTCGCGACCTCGACGTTCCCGTCGTTCTCGTCAACGTCCAAAAGCTGCGCGCGCCCGACTACGCCAACACCGACACGCCCAAGTGGCTCGGCGAGCTCTACGCGTGCGGCGCTGTCGGCGAGATGGTCGCCGACCTCGAGCGCGCGGGCAAGCGCCACGCCGTCATCACCGGCGTCGTCGAGGGAGGCGATCCCGTCGTCCAAGCCGAGATCGAGGACTGGTGCCGCGCCGCCCAGGTGCGCCGCCGCTTCCGCGACACCAACATCGCCCAGATCGGCCGTCCCTACCCGGGCATGATGGACCTCTACATCGACGAGACCAACCTCTACCACCGCATGTGGCTCTACACCAAGCAGTTTGATTGGGAGAAGATGTGGGCCATCGCCGACGACATCACCGACGAGGACGCCATCCGCGCGAAGGCCGAGGACATCCTCGACACCTTCGACATCGAGGGCGGCGGCACCGTCGAGAAGGTGTGGGACATGGCCAAGTACGTCGTCGCCTTCGAGCAGTGGGTTCGCGACGAGCAGCTCGGCTTCGTCGCCTCCCACTACGACGGTTTCTCCCAGGGCATCGCCGGCAAGCTCGACAGCATGCTCATCCCCGCGTTCTCGATGCTCATCAAGCAGGGCACGGCGTGCGCGGTCGAGGGCGACATCAAGGTCGCCATGGCCATGGGCATCCTCAAGACCATCGCCGGCACCGGCCAGCTGTCCGAGATGTACTCCATCGACTTCGACGAGGACATCTGCATCATCGGCCACAGCGGCTCCGGCGACGCCGACATCTCCCAGGCGCGCAAGCCCACCATGAAGATCGTGGACGTGTTCCACGGCAAGACGGGCGGCGGCTACCTCACCCAGTTCTACCCGCCGGTTGGCGACATCACCTACCTCGGCATCACCCAGGACCGCGACGGCAACTTCAAGTTCGTCGTCGCCGAGGGCGAGAACGTCGACGGCCCCATCTTCATGTTCGGCGACACCAACATGCGCATGCGCTTCAGCTGCGGCGCCCGCGAGTTCTGCAACAAGTGGAGCGAGGCCGGGCCGACCCACCACATGGCAGCAGCCGTCGGCCGCCACATCGACACCATCCTGAAGGTCGCCAAGATCTTCAACGTGCCGGTCGACATCATCACGCGGTAATCGGGAAGCCGGAGGCGTCGAGCCTCCGGCTTCGTTGTCTTCTCGGGCGGCAGGTCCCGTCCTCCGTCCGTGCGATTTTCGAAAAGGGGTAGTTGCTCACATGGCAGATACTCGCTATTACCTGGCCATCGACATCGGCGCCTCGAGCGGGCGCCACGTCTTGGGCCACGTCGAGGACGGCAAGATCGTCCTCGAGGAGATCCATCGCTTCGACAACATCCAACAGCGCCTGCGCGGCCATGACTGCTGGGATGTCGACATGCTCATGGAGAACGTGCTGGTCGGTCTCGAGAAATGCAAGGCGGCGGGCAAGATCCCGGTCTCCCTCGGCATCGACACCTGGGGCGTCGACTTCGTCTTGCTCGACAAGGACGGCAAGCGCATCGGCGATGCGGTGGCCTACCGCGACGCGCGCACCCAGTCCGTCGCGGACGAGGTTGACGAGAAGATCGGCGTGTCGCTGCTCTACAGCAAGACCGGCATCCAGCGCCAGGCCTTCAACACGCTCTACCAGTTCGCCGCCCTTGCGAAGGAGCACCCCGAGGAGCTCGAGGCGGCCGATCGGTTCCTCATGATTCCCGAGTACCTGAACTACCTGCTCACGGGCAAGGCGGTCAACGAGTACACCAACGCCACGACCACCGGCATGCTCCACGCCTCGACGTTGGAGTGGGACGCCGACGTGCTCGAGGCGGTAGGCGCCCCCGCCCGCATCTTCGGCCCGGTCGCGATGCCGGGCACGAGCCTGGGCGGCCTGACCGAGGCCGTGCAGGCGCGCGTCGGGTTCGACTGCGAGGTCATCTTGCCCGCCACACACGACACGGGCTCGGCCTACCTCGCCGTTCCCGCGCGCGACCGCAACGCCGTCTACCTCTCCAGCGGCACGTGGAGCCTCCTCGGGTCCGAGAACGAGGGCCCCATCACCACCGAGGCGAGCCGTCTCGAAAACTTCACGAACGAGGGCGGCTACCAGCTGCGCTACCGCTTCCTCAAGAACATCATGGGCCTTTGGATGATCCAGTGCATCCGCCGCGAGCTCAACGGCGTCGACTACGTCGTGGGCAAGGGCGAGGCGCGCCAGAAGTCCGAGAAGACCATCGGGTTCGGCGACCTGATCGACATGGCCCGCGAGGCCGAGGAGCTCAGCTGCGGTGCGCCCGCACCCTGCGTCAACGTGAACGACGACCGGTTCCTGGCTCCCGAGAGCATGATCGAGGAGATCAAGCAGGCGTGCCGCGACACCGGCCAGCCCGTCCCCGAGACGACCGGCGAGGTCATGCGCTGCGTCTACGAGAGCCTCACGAGGTGCTACGCGGACGCCATCAAGACCATGACGTCGTTGACCGGCCGCACCTACACCTCCATCAACGTCGTCGGCGGCGGATGCCAAGACGCGTATTTGAACGACATGACGGCCAAGGCGTGCGGCATCCCCGTCTACGCCGGACCCGTCGAGGGCACGAGCCTCGGCAACCTCATCATCCAGATGCTGAAGACCGAGGAGTACGAGAATCTCCAGGAGGCGCGCGACGCCATTCGCGCGTCCTTCGACGTGAAGGTGCACGAGCCCGCCTAGCGGACCGTGCGCGAAAAGGAAAAGCCTACCGGGTAAACCAAGAGCGAAAGGAAGTCCGGAAGTGAACATGTTTAACGAGGCACGCGATGTAATCGACGGTGCGAGAAGCGCCTTTGACGGGGCCACCTCGATGGTTGCCGGCGCCGTGTCCGGCGTGGCCATCGAGCAGCAGCCCTTCATGCGCGGTTTCGTCCGCCTCTGCAGCGACGGCTGGCTGCAGGGCTGGCACGAGCGCAACGGCGGCAACCTGACCTACCGTCTGACCGACAAGGAGGTCGAGGAGTGCAAGCCGTTCTTCGACGACCGCCGCGGCGACTGGGTCGATATGGGCGTTCAAGCCGACAACCTGCGCGGAGCCTACTTCGCGACGACCGGCTCCGGCCGCTACATGCGCAACGTCCAGCTCGACCCCGCCCACAACGTCGGCATCGTCGAGATCAACGACGCGGGCGACGCATGGCGCATCGTCTGGGGCCTCACCGACGGCGGCAAGCCCACCAGCGAGTTCCCGAGCCACTTCATGAACCACAGCGTCCGCGTTGCCGCGACCGACGGCGATTGCCGCGTCATCTACCATGCCCACCCCGACAACGTCATCGCGCTGACCAAAGTCATGCCGCTTGACGCCCGCGAGATCACCCGCGCCCTTTGGAAGGCCATGACCGAGTGCATCGTCGTCTTCCCGATGGGCGTCGGCGTCGTCGAGTGGATGGTGCCGGGCGGAGCCGACATCGCCCAGGCCACCAGCGAGCTCATGAAGACCTACGACGCGGCCATCTGGGCCCAACACGGCCTGTTCTGCAGCGGCCCGGACTTCGACACGACGTTCGGCCTCATGCACACCATCGAGAAGGCCGCCAAGATCCACGCGCAGGCGCTCATGATGAACAACTGCTCGGGCGATTTCCTGAACACCATCACCGACGAGGGCCTTCGCGACATCGCGCGCGACTTCAACCTCACGGTCAACGAGGCGTTCCTCGACTAGAAAGGCGATAACGGACAAGAGGGGCTAGGGAGCCGGGTTTCGCCGGAGCAGGTCTCGACATTGTTCGCGCAATAGAAAAAACCGCAAAACACGAAAGGAAAGCAAGACTCCAATGGGTATCGAAATGAAAAACCCCAACCCGTGGTGGGTCGCCGTCATCAACGGCATGGCCTCCTACATCGACTCCTGCACGATCATCACGTCGGGCGTCGCTCTGGTCATCTACCAGAACGAATACGGTCTGACCGACATCCAGTTCGGCGCGCTGTCCGCAGCCCTGACCTTCTGCATCGCCATCGGCTCCATCGTCGGCGGCTCCCTGGGCGACCGCTTCGGCCGCAAGCCCGTCTTCAGCGTGACGATGGTCATGCTGGTCTTGGGCGCTGTCCTCATGGTTCTCTCCTCGAACTTCGTCTTCCTGCTCATCGGCGAGATCTTGATGGGCTTGGGCGTGGGCGCCGACCTGCCCGTGTCCCTGGCGACGATCTCCGAGCAGGCGCCCGATGACAAGCGCGGCAAGATGCTGCTGTTCTCCGACATCCTCTGGGTCGTCGGCATCGTCATCGCCCAGGGCATCGGCTCCCTGGTCGGCAACTGGGGCATCCTCGGCGGCCAGATCATGTTCGGCCAGCTCGCGGCTGTCTCCGCCATCGTGCTGATCCTGCGCCAGACCATCCCCGAGTCCAAGGTGTGGCTGGCCACCAACGAGGACCGCAAGCGCGGCATCGTCAAGAAGAACGACACCGGCAAGATCGGCGACCTCTTCAAGACCCCCTACGCGGTTCCCTTCATCGCCCTGGTCATCTTCTACATCGGCACCAACGTCCCCGCCAACAGCCTCGGCCAGTTCAGCACCTGGATCGGCAACAACGTCGTCCAGCTCGACGTTGCGACCGTCTCCCTCATCGGCATGATCGTCTACCCGATCCGCGCCATCCTCGACTTCGTGTTCATGCACTTCGTCGACACCCCCAAGCGCATGCCCCTGTTCTACATGGGCGCCATTCTCTACCTGGCCGGCTTCCTGATGTTCCCGATCTTCGGCGCATCCACCGTCACCTACGTCCTGACCCAGCTGCTCTACTGCGTCGGCGCCGCCTTCGCTTTCGAGGGCATCCTCAAGGTCTGGATGCAGGAGTGCTTCCCGACGCTGCTCCGCACGACCGCCAACGGCGCCATCGTGTTCGCCAGCCGCTTCAGCTGCGCTGTCATCGGCTTCTTCACGGCTGCCTTCATCACGGCATTCGGCTACCAGGTCGCCTTCCTGGCCCTGTCCGCCATGTGCCTCATCGGCTTCATCGCGGCGATCTTCGCCTTCAAGGGCAAGCGCTACAACACCTTCGAGCGCGACGCTGAGTAAGAAAGCCTCCTTCGAGACGCTCTCTGCGCGGCTTTGGGCTTGAGCCTGGGCGGCCCCGGTTTTCCGGGGCCGCTTTTTCATGCGGAAAACCCGTCGAGGGGAGTAGGGCTGTCGACGCGTCCGCGATGCGAGCAGGGTTTCGCTCGGCGGGGGCGGACGAATGCGCCGTCAACGACGGCATGGCCGATATCTACGAGCCCGTCGACGGCGCCGACGGGCTCGGCGGCGTCAGTCCCGTCCGCTTCGCCGGCCCCCGCCCGACGGGCTCGACGGCGATGCGCTGCGGGGCATTTCGCCCGGGCGGCGCCGTGTTGCCGCGGGCTTTGCGCTACTATGGCCTCAGGCAAAAAACGCACCGAAAACGAAGAAGGGCCCTATGAACCGGTTGATCATCGCGGGATCCCCGCGTCCCCGCGGTCGCAGCGCAGCGCTGGCGAACCTCATATTCGAGACCTGCATCGAAGAGTGTCCCGACGACGAGCTCGCATTGGTTCCCCTGTCCGAGGTCAACGTCGAGGGATGTCGCGGGTGCGGCGCGTGCTTCCGCCTCGCGAAGGGGGAGGAGGTCGAGCCCGAGGCGGGTTCCGGGGAGGAGTCCGAGGGCGCCGCCGAAGCGCCTGTTCCCCAGAAGTCGAAGCAGGCGATGCAGTTCGATCACCCGCGCCGATGCGCCGTCGACGACGACATGGCCGACATCTACGAGCTCATCGACGACGCCGACGAGCTCGTCGTCGTCAGCCCCGTCTACTTCGCCGGCCCCCCGTCCCAGCTCAAGGCCCTTCTCGACCGGCTCCAGCCCTATTTCGCGGCCAACGCCGACGAGCGCGCAAAAGCCCGCGAGGAGGGGGTTCCCTTCCGCACGGCGGTCAAGCCCGTGACGCTCCACGTCGTGGGGGAGGGTTCGGATCCCCACGGCTACGCGGCCCTCGTGTCGATCGTCTCGTCGGCCCTCGCGGTTGCGGGGTTCCGGCTCGAGGTCGTGCTCGACTGGGTCGGCAAGATCAGCGAGGACGGCGAGATCGTTGAAGACGCCGAGGTCATCGACCTGACGGATAACGCAATCGATGCGTTCGGGAGCAATGCCTTCGAAAACGGCGACGAGCCCGAGCCCGGCTGGCGTGGGGAAGGCGAGGAGCTCGACGAGACCGACGCCGGGGATTTTTTCGATTTCGACAGCCCGGGCGCGGAAGGTGAGGGTGAGCGCGGCGGACATGGCGCGTCGCCGGCGGATTTCGACCGGGGCTTCGAGCGCGGGCAAGACGACCGTCCCCGCTTGCGCTTGAACGACGCCCAGGTCGAAGAGCGCGGCCGCGCGTCCTCGGAGGCCGGCCGCAGCGGCGGCTCGCGCGGACGCACCGACAAGCGCGGCGGCAAGGGCGGCACCCAGACCAACAATCGCAACCCCCGCAAGGAGAACCAGGCCAAGGCCCGCAAGCGGCACGAGTCCCATGCTGCCGGCTCGGGCAAGAAGGACTCTTCCGGCGCAAAGGGCGCATCCCGCGAGGGCCGTCCCGGCAACGCCAAGCCCGGCTCTGCGGGCGGCAGGTCCGGCAACGGCAGGGGCGGTGCGCAGGGCAAGGGCGCGGCCGGCAAAGGTGGCGCCGCGGGCAAGGGCGCGGCCGGCGGCAAGGGCCGCTCCTCCGGTGCGGGCGGCTCCGGCCGATCGGGTCGGGGCTCGAGCAGGGGAGGCGGCCGTGGCTAGCGCGCGGGACCGCCGCGCCAGCCGGCCCCGCCTCTCGATCGAGGACATGGTCGGGGAGGCGGCTGCGAGGCCCGACGTTGCCTCTCCCTTGGCGAATCCGAGCGCGACGCGGCTCGTCCTCGACGAGTTCGGCCATTCCGCCAAAAAGAAGCTCGGTCAGAACTTCCTCGTCAACGACGCCGTCGTGGGCAAGATCATCTCGCTTGCGGAGGTCGGCGAGGGTGACCGCGTGCTCGAGGTCGGCCCCGGCATCGGCACGCTCACCATCGCGATGCTGCGCCGCGCCGACAGCGTGCTCGCCGTCGAGCGCGACCCGGACCTGCCGGCCGTGCTCGCGCGGACGACGGCGCCTTGGTCCGACCGGTTCCGCCTCGTGGAGAAGGACGCGCTTGACTTGGGCGAGTCCGATTTTGACGCGGACGGCGGGGCGGCCCCCAACAAGTTCGTCGCGAACCTGCCGTATGCGGTCGCCGCCACCTTGGTTCTCGACTACTTCCAGCGCTTTCCGAACTTGGAGAGCGCGACGGTTATGGTGCAAAAGGAGGTCGCCGACCGCATCGCCGCCGAGCCCGGCTCGAAGAACTACGGCGCCTATACGGTCAAGCTGGGGATGTACGCGCGCGTGACGGGGCGCTTCTCGGTGGGTCCTGGGAATTTTTTCCCGCCGCCCCACGTCGACTCCGCCGTGGTGCGTCTCGATCGTTCCTCGGTCCTCGACGACGGGGGCGCGGCTTTGACCCGCGAGGAGGTCGAGGCCGTATGCACGGTTGCCGACGCGTCGTTTGCGAGTCGCCGCAAAACCCTCGGGAACTCGTTCAAGGCGTATTTCGCGAGCAGGGGCAAGAGCTCTCCGATTGCCGCGACGGGGGAGACGTTTTCGCGGATGTTCGAGCGCGCCGGGATCGATGCCTCGCGACGGGGCGAGACGCTCACGCAGGCCGAGTTCGTCCGTTTGGCGCGCGCGTACTGTGCCGAGAGAGACGGGCTGTCCGGATAGCTCTCCAGAGGGCGTTTGCCAACCAGATGTAGATTGCGGGTTGTGGCTTGCCACAATATCTCGTATTATTCTCATTTGGAATTCGACAACCGAGCATTGAGAGCGGACTAACCGGACATGCAATTTTTCAATAACCAAACCACGCATGCTCTTCTCGAGGATCTGAGAACCCGTCGCCTTCACCGCAACGTAGTTTCGGTGCTTACGGCCGGCGCCCTCGTCCTGGGCACCTCGTTTGCGACGCCGGCGCTTGCGGGCATCGCCTTGGCCGACACGACCTCCGGAGGCTCCTATTCGGCCCAGACCAGCGGAAACGTCAACGAATCCTCCAACGGGGATGACGAGGGCGGCTCCGACGGGGAAGAGTCCGAGGACTCCGGCTCCTCCGAGGACGCCGACAGCTCGGACGACGCATCCGACTCCGAGGACGCATCCGGCGACACGTCGAATGAATCCGCTTCCAGCTCCTCCTCCAACACCTCCTCTGACGAGAGCGCGACCGAGAGCACGTCGACCGACGACTCGAGCACGACCTCGACGGAGTCCGAGGACGAGGACCTCACCGACCCGGATGCCGCCGAGGCGAACGAGGAGTTCGGCGAGCCCACCACCGAGGTCGTCATCGAGGGTTCCGTCAACGGCGAGATCATGGCGCAAATCGCCCTCGCCGAACCCGACGGCACGCCCGAGGGCGGGGACGCCAACAAGTACAACTACGGCTCGGGCGAGGCATGGTGCGCCTACTTCGTCATGTACTGCGCACGTGCGGCGGGTCTGTCTACCACGGTCATCCCGAACTACCCCAACTGCGCGATGCTCGTTGCCTACTACCAGGGAATCGACCGCTGGCAGGATTTCACGACCGAGTACAAGCCCCATGTCGGCGACTTGATTTTCTTCTCGGAGTCCAAGGGGGGCACTGCCTCCCACATCGGCATTGTGACCGCCTCGACCGACACGACGGTTTCGACGCGCGAGGGCAACACCAACGGCGGCCAGGTCGCCTCCCATACCTTCTCGACGACCGACGAGGACGGCCTGATCGGCAACGACTACTACATCCTCGGCTACGCGGCCCCCGAGTATCCCGCAGAGATCGAGCACGAGCACACCAATGAGGTCGCCTCCATCCTCGACGTCAGCGACACGGGCCACATCGTGACCTACTCCGACTGCGTTTGCGGCTACTCCCGCGAGCCCGAGATCGTCACCCACAACTTCGTCGGCACCGACCGCTCGCTCAAGCTCGCCGATTCCGAGGACTGGACCTGCATCGACTGCGGGGCGACGCAAAAGCACTACACGACGGGCATTCTCGCGTCGGCTGAGAAAATCGAGCTCTACGACGAGACCGAGACCGTTGTCAGCAAGGAGCTTCCCGAGGGATCGACCCTTGCCATCACCAGCGTCAACGTCGGATCCGACGGCAACTACTGGGGCACGACCGCCGAAGGCTACAAGGTCCCGATGGCGTCCGCCGGCGTAAAGCAGCGGGAGAAGTTCACCGAGTTCGACGTCGAGGACAACCCCGAGGAGATCCAGACCACGATCCAGGCGGCGACGACGAACGGCCGCCGCACCATCGCCCAGCTCGGGTCCGTGTCGCTCGGCGGTTATGGCACCGAAGTCGACAAGTCTGCCGAGTCCGACACCGTCAACGCCACGGCGAAGGCCGTAGCCGAGCTCAAGGCGGGCAACATCTACCTTGTCACCGTCGGCTCGATCGTGTCCGACTCCTGCTACGACTCGTCGTCCAAATACCTCGGCAACCCCATGATCAAGCTGATGAGCCTCGGGACGAAGGGCACGTTCGACCCCGAGGAGATGAAGGTCTACGGCACCAACGGCTACAAGCTGACGTATTCCGACTCGACCCAGGCCATCGTCGTTGTCCCCGATCACGACGTCTCGCTCGTGCTCGCTTGCCAATACGGCAAGCGCCAATCCTGCAACGACGTCACCTTCAACTCGGTCGAGGTGTACCAGATCGGCTAGCCCGCGCTTGCGGTAGCTTGCGCGCGGGGGTGCCCCAGGGGCGTTGCCAGGGGGTCGCCGCCTTCGCTTTGCGCGGCCCGCCGAGCGAACTTTCGGATTTCGGGCGGCCCTGGGTTGACGTGCGCGGAACGCGAAGCTTGGTTCGGGGCCGGCTGGCCCGCGCTTGCGGCGGTTGTCGTGGCCGCTCCCTCCCGCGCGGGGCGTCGTGGCTGTTCTTGTGGCGTATTTGTGGCGCGCGAGCTTGCCGTTTGCGACTACGCGCGCAATCCCGTATACTTTTCGGACTAGCTTTGAGAGTACCTCTAATGGGCTTGGGCGGCGCCAAGTTCCGAACCTGGTCAGGTCCGGGAGGAAGCAGCCATAAGGGACCGCTGACGAGCGCCCTGGCCTGTTAGGGGTACTTTTCTGTACTTGACGGGATGTTGCGGGGGCGGAGGATTCGTTGGGATTCATCGACTTTATCGTGAGCTTGCTGAAAGATCCGCGCGGCCAGCTGGCCATGTGGATCGTCACGCTCGGCCCGGTTATGGTGTATGCGCCGCTCTTCCTCGTCGTCTTCATCGAGACCGGCTTGGTGTTCTTTCCGTTTTTGCCCGGCGATTCGCTCCTGTTCGCGACGGGAGTTTTCTCGAACCCCGCGATCTACGAGGGCCTTGGCGCGACGTATCCCGAGCTCGCCGGTCACGAGGGGCTCAACGTGGTCGTCACGCTCGTCGTATTCTACGCGGCCGCCATTTTGGGCAACACCTCCAACTACTGGATCGCCCGCTTCTTCGGCAAGCGCATCATCGATTCCGGCAAGGTCAAGGCCCTGACCCCGGAGCGCATGTCCAAGCTCGACGAGTTCTTCGAGAAATACGGCGGGCTCACCATCGTCATCACGCGCTTCATGCCGTTTTTCCGCACCTTCGCGCCCTTCATCGCCGGCACTGGCCACATGAACTTCGCGAAGTTCACGCTCTTCAACTCCATCGGAGGCATCTCCTGGGTCAGCCTCTTCGTCTTGGTCGGCTATTTCTTCGGCGGCGTTCCGTTTGTCCAAGACCATTTCGAGGTCATCGTTCTCGGCATCGTCGGCGTCTCGGTCCTGCCCGCCGTCATCGGCGCCGTCAAGACCGCCCTCAGCAGCATCAAGTCCAAGAAGTAAAACCCGACTTTGAGCCCGCCGCCAAGGCCTGGGAGCGCCGGCAGGGGCAGCTGCCAGGCGAGGACGAGGTCGCGGCAGCGTGCGAGGCGGCGGAGAGGATTATCGGCAAGGCGCTTGAGGAGGTAGGGAAGAAGGGATAGGATGTGGCCGACGGTCGGGGCGGCGCCACCGCTCCGTGCCCGGTTGTCTCGGGGAGGGCGCAGCCCTTCGCCTCGCCAACCGGGCTCTTGCACCACATTCCGGGACGCTACCAGGCAAGCGCCGTTTTCCCGGGAAAGCGGCTTGATCTTGTCAGGAAATTCTCGATATGTTGCGGCTCGGACAGCGGCCTGCCCTGGGTGAATCCGTCGGTTGAGCGGCAATCCTCCGCTTCGCCATGCTTGCAACGCGCTGGTTCCGCACAGGTACACGCGCATGTCAGAATCCCCGCGGCGGCTGACCGCTGCCATCGGAGTACACGCCGCCCGCTTGATACCAGTCACCCCACGTGCGCATCGCCTCGATCACGGGTCGCAGACTGGCGCCGGTCTCCGTGAGGAAATACTCGACGCGCGGCGGAACCTCGGGGTAGACGCGCCGCCACGAAAGCTCCATGCTTGTCTTGGGCGGCATGGTGGGATACCCTGAGCGCGAAAGGGGAGGTGATGCGGAGCATGACGCTGGATGGGCGAACCGAGCAAAGCCAGGCGGCGGCCGTCGGCGAAGCGAGCGCGTCGCCTGGTTGCGGAATCCGAACGCCGAAGGGCGATTCGCCGAATATGCCGCGCGCCGGCAAGGCGGAGGCGTGGCAAGCCGAGCGGACGCTGACGATGCTGTTGGACCTGGGGCGGGCCATGCTCGAGTGCGGCGCCGACGTGAACCTGGTCGAAGGCTGGATCTCGCGGCTGGGCCGGGCGTACGGCGCCGCGCACATGAACTCGTTCGTCATCACGTCGAGCATCGTCGTCACCATGCAGATGCCGGCGGGCGAGAACCTGACCCAAACCCGCCGCATCATGGGATCGGCGACCGATTTCATGAAACTGGAGCTCCTGAACCGCCTTGCGCTGAAAAGCGAGCGCGAGCTGACCGATCCCGAGAAAGTGCAGGAGCGCGTGCGGGAGCTGGATGCGAAGCGCGTGCCGCGCCAATACCTCTATCTGGGCGGGTTTCTCGCGGCGGGCGGATTTGCGATCTTCTTCGGCGGAACGATGGTCGACGGACTGGTCTCGGCGCTGTTTGGGCTGGTCATCTGCTTGATGATGGATTTTCTCCGTCCGTTCATGCCCAACACCATCGCCTTCAACTTCGTCGCGTCGTTCATTCCCGGCTTGGGGATAGCGTCGCTTTGCGCGCTGGCTCCCGGGCTGGGCCAGTCGTTCATCATGATGGGCGACGTCATGATCTTGATTCCCGGCATCGCGATTACCAACTCCCTGCGAGACATGCTCGCAGGCGATACGATCGCGGGCCTGCTGCGGCTGGCGGAAAGCCTGCTTTGGGCGACCGCCATGGCCCTCGGCTTCATGGCGGCGATGATGGTCGTGGGGGCGATCGCATGACCGTCGCAACCGTCGCATTCCAGCTTCTCATAGCGTTCGTCTCGACGCTGGGGTTCGCCCTCCTGTTCCACCTGCGCCCGGCGCTGCTGGCGCCGGCGTGCTTGGGCGGGCTGGTGACGTGGGCGGCTTATCTGGCGTGCGGTCAGTTCATCGACGGCGTGTTCTTCCCATGTCTCATCGCGTCGGTCGTCGCCGTGTCGTATGCCCAGCTGCTCGCTTGGCGCACGGGCGCGCCCCTCGCCGTGTTCTACATCTTGGCCGAGGTGCCGCTCATTCCCGGCAGCGGCCTGTTTAACACGATGAGCTCGATGGTGGGCATGGACTGGTCGGCGGCAGCAGCCTACGGCATCACGACTGCGACCTTCGTGTCCGCGATCGCCTTGAGCATCGCGGCCTACGCGGTTGCAGTGGGCGTCAAGGACGTTTTGGTCCGCCGCCTCGCGAAGACGAAGTCGTCGCAAGCCGCCGATTCGCGGTAGCGCACCGTCTCGCGAGGCCGTCGCGGGCTTTCGG
>R18__coassemble_1693_pt1 | contig 20810 bp, 20 predicted proteins | sample R18__metabat2_low_PE_019 | metagenome-assembled genome bin R18
CCTGGCCCCCCCCCGGCACCCGTTGTTGGCCGCCTCGGGGGGCTACCTACATCCCCCGCTCCGCGGGGTGGCCCCCCGGCGCGGGGGGGGGCGCGCTTTCCGTCGTTTGCGGCGCTTTGGCGCTCAGCCTCGCCTTGCCGGGCACGCCCGCCTTCGCCGACGTCAAGAAGTCCGACATCGTCTACGGCAGCACGGTCGAGGCCCTCGGGCTCACGGTGGCCGACTGCCCCGACATCGATGCGAGCTACGCCATCGTCATGGACTCGGACGGCGTCGTCTTCTTCGAGCGGTCCGTCGACAGCGACAGCCAGATCGCCTCGGTCACCAAGGTCATGACCGCCATCGTCGCGCTCGAGAACGGCGTGTCCACCGACAAGATCACGGTCAGCGCGAAGGCCGCCGAAATCGGCGAGTCCTCGGCGAACCTCGAGGAGGGCGACGTCCTCGACCTCAACGCGGCGCTTTTGGCCCTCATGGTCCCCTCCGGCAACGACGCCGCCCAGTCGCTTTGCGAGTTCTACGGCGCGAAGATCCTCGCCGCCCGCGGAGAGACGGGCGACTCAGAGGACGCCGAGGAGGCGTTCGTCCAGGCCATGAACGACACCGCGGCGAAGATCGGCATGACCAACACGGTGTTCACCAACCCCCACGGCCTCGACGACGGCGAATACGCCGACGACCTGCACAGCACGGCGCGCGACGTCGCGAAGATGATCGCCTATGCCATGGCCAAGCCCGAGTTCCGCCAGCTCGTCAACCAGGAGACCGCGTCCATCACCGTCGAGCGCGAGGGCGCCGCGGAGACCATCGAGCTCGAGTCGACCGACGAGCTGCTCGGCGTGCTCGAGGGCGCCTGCGGCGTCAAGACCGGCTACACCGACCTCGCCGGAGCGTGCTTCGCAGGCGCGGTCAACCGCAACGGCTCGGATCTCTACACGGTCGTCCTCGGGGCGAGCGACGAGCTTCAGCGCTTCACCGACACCGAGACGCTCGCGGAGTGGTACTACGAGCACATGATCGACTACCCACTCGTGAACTCGTCGCAAACCGTGGCCTCGTCCATCAGCGGGGCCGCGGGACAGGTGCCGCTCATCGCCACCGTCGCCCACCGCGACTACGTGGACAAGACCGTCAACGCCACGTTCGCCGACACCTCCCAGACCATCAGGGTGTTCGACCTCCACGGCAACGTCACCCAAAAGCTCGAGGAGCGCGACCTGACGGGCGACGTCCACGCGGGAGACGTCGTGGGCCAGGTGGTCTTCTACCAGCACAACGAGGAGGTGGCCCGCGTCGACCTGATCGCCGCGGAGGACGTCGCGGCGCCCAACCCGCTCGAGGCGATCGGAACCGCCGTAGACCGGTTTATCCGCGGCATCACCGGCCAGCAGACCGTAGCCGCGAGCACGCTGGTGAACAAGTCCCTCCTCATCAACGACAAGACATCGAGCTACTAGTAGGAGCACCATGAACAACATCTGCCCCGTTTGCGGAAACGTCGTCCAAAACGCATCGACAGCCTGCGACATGTGCGGGTTCAACCTCGTCGGGTCGACCCAGGCCTTCAAGGCGGTCGCCGACGTCGTCGAGGCCCAGTCCGGCGGCCTCGCCGTCGGCTGCCAGCTGCGCGTCCTGAGGGGACCCCAGGTCGACATGGTGTTCAAGCTCGAGCAGGACTCGATGAGCGTCGGACGCAACCCGCATTGCGACATCTTCCTCAACGACATGACGGTTTCCCGCCGCCACGCCATACTGAGGAAAACAGGATCAACGTACGAGATAGAAGACGACAACTCCTTCAACGGGGTGTGGATCAACGGCGCGGCCAGAGAGAGGGCCGTGCTCAACCCCGGCGACCAGGTCCAGATCGGCGTCTTCCGCCTCGCCTTCGAACAGGAATAGGGGGAGCACATGGAACTGCTTTCAGGTAACGAGGCGATAGCCCGCGGCGCCTGGGAAGCCGGCGCGCGCATCGGCGTCGCCTATCCCGGCACGCCGTCGACGGAAACGCTCGAGAACTTCGCGAAGATGGACGGCGTCTACGCCGAGTGGGCGACGAACGAGAAGGTCGCCGTCGAGGTGGCTGTCGGCGCTTCCGCAGCCGGCGCGCGCGTCCTCTCCACGATGAAACACGTCGGCGTCAACGTGGCCGCCGACCCGATCTTCACCGCCGCCTACACGGGCGTCAACGGCGGCTTCGTCATCCTCGCGGCCGACGACCCGGGCATGTACTCCTCGCAAAACGAGCAGGACTCCCACTTCTACGCCGCCGCCGCCCACATCCCGATGATGGACCCCGCCGACTCCGCCGAGGCGCACGCCTTCGCGAAGGCGGCGTTCGGCCTCTCCGAGCGCTTCGACGTGCCCTTCTTCATCCGCTCATCGGTCCGCGTCTCCCACACCAAGACCCCCGTCGAGGTGGGGGAGCGCGAGGAGGTGGCGCTCAAGCCCTACGAGACCGACCCCGCCAAGTGGGTCATGATGCCCGCATACGCCAAGCCGCGCCGCAAGGTCCAGCTCCAGCGCATCGCGGACCTCGAGGAGTGGGTCGAGACCTGCGAGTACAACGTCGTCGAGCCGGGTGACGGCAAGATCGGCGTCATCTGCTACGGCTCCGCCTACCAGCACGTCCGCGAGGCCCTGCCCGACGCGTCGGTCCTCAAGCTCGGCGTGTCCTGGCCCCTGCCCGCGAAGAAGCTCGCGGCCTTCGCCGAGGGCGTCGAGGACGTCTACGTCGTCGAGGAGGGTTCCAACTACCTCTGCGACGCGGTCAGGTCCTGCGGCATCGCGCTCTCCGAGTTCCCCGGCGAGCTGCCGCGTGACGGCGAGCTGAGCCCCGGCCTCGTCGCAAAGGCGTTCGGACGCCCCCGGCCCGCGTTCGCGGAAACCCCCGCCGGGTTGCCCGGACGCCCGCCGGCGCTTTGCCCGGGTTGCCCCCACCGCCTCGTGTTCAAGGAGCTTTCCCGCGCGAAGGCCATCGTCACGGGCGACATCGGGTGCTACACGCTCGGCGCGCTGCCCCCGCTGGGCGCCATGGACACCTGCGTCGACATGGGCGCGTCCGTCTCCATGGCCCACGGCTTCGAGCTCGCCCTCGCCGGCACCGAGCACCGCCCCGTCTGCGCTGTCATCGGCGACTCGACGTTCGGCCACTCCGGCCTGAGCTCGCTCATCTCGACGGTCTACAACCAGGGCACGGGCACCGTCTGCATCCTCGACAACCGCACGACGGCCATGACCGGCCGCCAGGGCAACCCCTTCAACGGCGAGACGCTCCAGAAGCGCCCGAGCCGCGAACTCGACCTCGAGGGCATCGTCCGAGCGCTCGGCGTCGAGGACGTGCGCACGATCGACCCCAACGACATGAGGGCCGTGCGCACCGCCATCAAGGAGGCGACGACCTCGGAGGCTTTGTCCGTGCTCGTGTTCCGCAGCCCCTGCGTCCTGCTCTCCCGCATCCGCAAGGCTCCCTATGCCGTAAGCGAGGCCTGCAGGGCCTGCGGCGTCTGCGCGGGCCTCGGGTGCCCCGCGATCGCGCGCGACGCGGAGACCGGCGTAGCCAGCATCGACCCCGACATGTGCATCGGATGCGGACAGTGCGCCCAGTACTGCGGCTTCGGCGCGATTCGCCAATAGGAGGTACACCGATGAGCGAAAACGTAACAACCGTCCTCCTGTGCGGCGTAGGCGGCCAGGGGACCATCCTCGCAGCAGACCTGCTCGCACGCGTCGCGATGGCCGCGGGCGTCGACGTCAAGGTCTCCGAGATCCACGGCATGGCCCAACGCGGCGGCGCCGTCACGACCGTCGTGCGCTTCGGCGACGGCGTCAAGTCCATGGTCACCGACCCGGGTTGCGCCGACTGCGTCGTCTCCTTCGAGAAGATGGAGGCCCTGCGCAACATATCCTTCGTGCGCGAGGGCGGCTTGCTGCTCGTGAACGACGAGGTCATAAAACCCCAATCCGTCGCGACCGGCAAGGCGTCAATGCCCGAGGACATGGACGGCCAGCTTGCCTCCGCAAACGCCCTCGTCATCCCCGCGGACAGGCTCGCCCGCGAGGCCGGCACCGCCAAGGCCGCGAACGTCGTCCTGCTCGGCGCCCTGTCCACGCGCCTCGGCTTCGACGAGGAGACCTGGACGGAGTGCGTCGCCAAGCGCGTGCCCGAGAAGTTCCTCAAGGAGAACCTCGCCGCGTTCGCCGCAGGCCGAGCCTTCGCCTCCGAGATCCGCTAGAGATCGGTGACGCAACCGACCGACAACGCCGCGAAAGGGCCGTCCTCCCACCGGGAGGCGGCTCTTTCCTCGTATCTGCAGCCGGAAGGGGAGCACGCCGCGCCTGGCGAGCTGGCGCCCCTGACGTGCCGTTTCGCACCGTCTCCCACGGGCAGGATGCACGCGGGAAACATCTTCGCATCCCTGGCGAGCTGGCTGCTCGCGCGCAAGACCGGCGGCAAGGTCGTCCTGCGCATCGAAGACCTCGACCGGGACCGCTCGAAGGACTGCTTCATCGACCAGGTCGCCCGCGACTACGAGGCGCTCGGGCTCGATTGGGACGAGGGGCCGTATTTCCAAAGGAACCGCGACGCGGCGTACCAGGAGGCCTTTGCAAAGCTCGAGGACACAGGGCTCGTATACCCCTGCTTCTGCACGCGGGCCGACCTCCATGCCGCCTCGGCGCCCCACGCCGGCCAGTCGTCGGTCTACGCGGGCACCTGCCGCAACCTCACCGCTGACGAGCGTGCGGCGAAGGCCGCAGAGGCAGAGCGCGCCGGACGGCTCGGACCCTCGTACCGCCTCGCAGTCCCACCGTCCGGCAACGCCGAAGGCGCATTCGCCACCGACGACGTGTTCCAAGGGCCCTGCAGGTTCGACCTCGGCTCCGACTCGGGAGATTTCGTGGTACGGCGTTCCGACCTTGCTTTCGCGTACCAGCTCGCCGTGGTTGTCGACGACGCAAAACATGGTGTGACCTGCGTGGTACGGGGTATCGACCTCGTAGAATCCGTACCGCGCCAGATGTATCTGCAAAGGCTCCTCGGCTTTTCGCATCCGCTGTACGCCCATGTGCCCCTGCTCGTCGCCGAGGACGGGCGCAGGCTCGCAAAGCGCAACAGGGACGCAGGATTCGACGCCCTGCTCGAGGAGCACAAGACGCCCGAGGGCGTCCTCGGCTACATCGCCGGCGTCACGGGCCTCAAAGACGACTTCGAGCCCGCCTCGGCCCAAGAGCTGCTCGAAGGGTTCGACGTCGCCCGCTGCCGCGCTCGTTGGCAGGGCAAGATATCGATCACCTGGCCCTCCGCACGCTAGCCTCGAGCTTCGCCCGCCTTGCGCAAGACGGCCCCCGGACAACGCCCGGCCCCCGCAGCCAGGGCGGCTACAGGACGACGGCCATGTGGCTGCCCGCGACGAGCGCGAGCGCGTAGAACGCGTTGAGGGTGACGTTGAGCGTGACGACCTGGGCCATGGCGGCGCCGCGCGACTCGAGGACGAGCGGGTTGGCCTTGAGGGCCTTGAACCCGGGGTAGAACGCGAGCGACATCATCACGCACACCGCGATGCCCGGCAGGTACATCGCCCCGACCAACACGTAGATCAAGATCTCGATCGCGAACATCGTCGCGACGTAGGCCTGTTTCGCCCTCTTCCTCCCGAGAAGGACCGGTATGGTCCTGCGCTCGGCCTCGACGTCCTTCTCGATGTCGCAGGTGTTGTTCGTCATGTTGATGAGGCCGATGGACACGATCAGCGGCAACGCCACGACGAGGTAGAACAGCGTGAACTCCCCGATGAGCACGTAGCAGGTCGCCAACGTGATGAAGCCTCCCATGACCAGGCCGCTCACGAGCTCGCCGAGCGGGAGGTAGGAGAGGGGAGTCTTGCCCGCGGAGTACGCGACGATCGAGGCCGCGGCGAGAAGCCCTATCACGAGCGTGATCCAGCTCGACCGCAGCACGACGATGATGCCGAGGACGAGCGCAGCCGCCATGAGCCCGAGGAAGTAAACGAAGACCGACCGGGGGCTGACGTTGTTGTACACGAGCACCGCATCGGTGGGGTCGAGCTGGTTGTCGAGGGTGTCGGTGCCCGTGCGGTAGTCCATGTAGTCGTTGAACGTGTTGACCGCGGACTGCATCAGGATCGAGATGGCCAGCATCGCGGCCGCAAGGGGGAGCGACACGGGGGAGCCGACGGAAATCGCGTACGCAACGCCCACCACGACCGGCATGATCGCGGCCGACCACGTGTGGGGGGCCGCGAGCTGCACCATCATGGTGGGCGTCAGCCGCGCGTTATTGGTTGCGGAAGACCCTTCTGACATGAACCTGTCGCCTTCTGCGGCTATTCCGGGGGTACCGAGCCGGCGGGCTTAGTCGACGGCGAGGTGCTTGAAGGACTCGATCCAGTTCTCGTTGGAGATCTCGGGTTCGATCCTGCAGGACCTGTTCCAGATGGACTCCTGCGCGAGGTAGAACTTCCACCTCTCAGGGTCGACGAGGCCGATTTTCTCCTGGACAAGGGCCCTGAGCTGGGTGTGCTCGAACTCGCGGGCCTCGCGGACGGTCATCGACCCGAGGTCGAAGATCCTCGTGTACTCGCCCTTGGGGTTGCGGAAGTAGTACGAGAAGCGCTTGGACCCCTCGGACTCCCGGGCGATGCAGACGTAGCCGAGGTCCTGGTCGGTGGCGGTGTCGACGGCGACGAACGTGTCGTAGTGGCGCATGGCTTGATCCCTTCTCGAAATCGCGATTGGGGGCTTTCTCCGACGAAAGCCGCCCGCAAAACGGAACACCCGCCGCGGGGCGGGCTTGCCGGGCGTTGAGCCCGAAAACGCATGCTTGTCTTTGGTACGGAAGCGATTATAGCGGTTCGGTCGCGGCAATCCGCGGCGGAATGGGGGAGCGGGAAATTTACGATGATTTGGCCTTATTCGTTTTGGTTCTATTTTGGTTTTATCTTCTTTTCACATATTGATGGTTTTTACCCTACCAAACTACAGTATCCTGTCAAAAAACACAGGTAACACGAAAGGAGCATCCGTGAACGAGACCAGCAACGTCGTCCTCTACCAGCGCAAGGGCGCCTACATTCCGCGCGTCGCGGCGATCCACGACCTCTGCGGGTACGGCAAGTGCTCGCTCGGCATAGCGATTCCGGTCCTGTCCGCTGCCGGGTGCGACGTATGCCCGGTGCCGACGGGGCTCTTCAGCAGCCACACCGCGTTCCCGGGGTGGTACATGCACGACACGACCTCCATCCTCAAGGACTACCTGGCCGCCTGGCGGGGGATTGACGTCGAGATCGACGCCGTCTACTCGGGCTTCCTCGGCGACCCCGAGCAAGTCGAGACAATCCGCAGCGTCTACGAGTCCTACCCGAACGCCTTGCGCGTGGTCGACCCGGTCATGGCGGACCACGGCAAGGTGTACCCGACCTACACGCCCGAGCTCTGCGAGGCGATGGCGGGCCTGGCGGCCGACGCCGACATCCTGACGCCGAACCTCACCGAGGCGGCCATCATCCTCGGCCGCCCGATAGGCGAGCAGTGGAGCGGCAGCAACATCTCCAACGCGGAGGCCCAGGGCATCCTCGAGGCGCTGCTCGAGAAGGGCGCGCGCAACGTCGTCCTGAAGGGGATCCAGCGCGAAGACGGCCTCATCCGCAATTTCGCAGCCGGAGAGGACTTCGGCACGTTCGAGGAATCCAACGAGTACGTGCCCTACATGCTTCACGGCACCGGTGACCTCTACGCGAGCGCCTTGCTCGCAGCCGTCATGGCGGGAAAGACCATCCGCAAGTCCGTCCAGTTCGCGGGGCGCCTGACCCATGACGCGATGATCGTCTCGTCCGAGCAGCCCCACTTCAAGGAGAGGGGCGTCAGCTTCGAGACACTGCTCGGCCAGGTGACCGCCCTGCTCGATGCACCCGATGGAAAATAACTTAAGTTTACATAACACTTATTATCAGATTTTTGTATTTTAAAATCAGTCGACCTGGGAGTCGTGAATCCGGATGAAGTTCAAGCTCGCTCTAGCGCAATGCCGCCACGATACCGTCAACGGAGCGCTCTCCGTCGTCGAGCGCTACGTCAACGCAGCCGTCGAGGCCGGAGCAGACCTGCTCGTCTTTCCCGAATCGCTCATGACTCCGTACGAGAAGGAGCTCGGCCGGTTCCTCGCGGAAGCCGAGCCGGCCGACGGGCCCTTTGCGCAGGCGGTCAGCGGGCTCGCCCGCGACAACGGCCTGTGGATCGTCTACACCGTCAACGAGGCGAACCCCGGGGGCAACCCCTTCAACACCGCCCTCGTCGCCGACGCCGAGGGCAACACTGCCCTCTCCTATCGTAAAGTACATTTGTTCGATTCTGCGACAACCAGGGAATCCGACCGGATGGCCAGCGGAAACGAGCTCGCCGTCCCCGTAGACTCCCCCTTCGGGCGCATAGGCGTCGGCATCTGCTACGACCTCCGCTTCCCCGAGGTCGCGCGGTTCGCGTCGACGCGGGACGCGAAACTCATGCTCTACCCTGCCGCCTGGGTCTCCGGAGAGCGCAAGGTGGGACAATGGCAGGCGCTGCTGCGCGCCCGCGCCGTCGAGAACGCGATGTTCGTCGCCGGCCTATCGAGGTGCGACGAGGGCTACATCGGGATGAGCTGCGTCTACGACCCCTGGGGCGATCTCGTCGCGCAAGCAGGCCCCGACGAGCAGCTGCTCGTCTGCGAGATCGACACCGACCTCGTAGACGAGGCGCGCAAGGCGATACCCGTCCTCTCCCACCGACGGCCGGAAACCTACGTAGAGCCGTAGTCTGAACTTTTGTTCGTTTTTACACGCCGCTCGAGCCGAATCCGCGTTCGCTGCGGGCGCTCTCGTCGAGCTCGTCGACTTCCTGGAAGCGTATCGAGGGCATCGGCACGATCGCCAGCTGGGCGATGCGGTCGCCCCTGCGCACCTCGAAAGCGTTGTCGAGGTCGGTGTTCAGCAAGATGACCTGGATCTCGCCGCGGTACCCGCTGTCGATGAGGCCGGGAGCGTTGACTACGCTGATTCCGTGTTTGGCGGCCAGCCCGCTGCGCGGGATGACCAGGCCCGCATATCCGCGCGGGATGGAGACGGCGAGCCCGGTCGCCACCTTGGCGCGGGCGCCGGGGGCTATGACCACGTCGATCGCCGAGGACAGGTCCACCGCGCCGTCCCCCTCGTACGCGTACGTCGGCAGGGGGATGTCGGGGTCGAGCTGCTTGACGGAGACGGTCACGTCGCTCATGCCCGCAGCTCCTCGAGCAGGCTCGCGAACTCCTCGACGTTTTGGAAGTCGTTGTACACGCTCGCGAAGCGGATGTAGGCGACCTCATCGAGCCCGGCGAGCTTGCGCATGGCGAGCTTGCCGAGGTCCTTGGACTTGATCTCGGTCAGCATGTTGTTGCGCATCTCGAGCTCGATGTCGTCGACGAGGGCCGAGATCTCGTCGGAGGTGACGGGGCGCTTCGCACAGGCAAGCAAAAGGCCGCGGAACAGCTTCTCGCGGTCGTATGCCTCGGACGACCCGTCCGTCTTGACGACGATCAGCGGGTTCTCCCCGAGACGCTCGTACGTCGTGAAGCGATAGCCGCAGGCTATGCACTTGCGACGGCGACGGATCGACGTGAAATCATCGGTAGGCCTCGAGTCGACGACCTTCGACTCCTCATGTCCACAAGACGGGCAACGCACGTGCCACTCCCCTCTCGCCCCTAACGCCGGCGCCAAGCCGTCCGCGCGTCCCTGCTGCGACTGCTTCAGCGCACAGCTCCTGGGCAAACCCTCACACCAACTGGATTGCTCGGGCGGCCCTGTCTCCCAGAGCGCCCGTCGGCAACCTGCATTCTACCAAAAGAGAGGGTGTGCCCCCGCGTTCGCGCGGGGGCAACTTCGCAAAAACGCCCGCGACACGCAGCGAGCCGGAGCGACAAGGCAAGACGGCTTGAAGACCGCACGACGGGAACAGCCGCGAGAGAGCTCGACCCAGACGGCCCTCCCCGGCGCAAAAAGCAACGGCCTACGGCAAGCCGGAACAAGCGAAGGGGCCTGTTTCGAGCGGCTGTTCGGCTACACGAGCGCGATGCCGATCGTGACGGCGGCCAGTATCACGGCCCAGACCTTTGCGTCGACCTTCGAGTAGTCCTGGGCGTAGGACCCGATGAACGAACCGGTTCGAAGGGACTCGGCCATCATCTCGGTCGTGTCGGCAACGTAGCCTGCGCATTCCGCCGCCCAGCTTGCCCTCTGCCCGCGCCGGGGAGCGCGGGGCTCTGTTTCCCGTGAGGCAGCGCGACGGCGCGCTGTTGCGCTTTGCCCGTCGAAACCTCCCCGAGCTGAGGCGCAGCCGGAAGCGCGGCCGGACCGATCCCCGGGAAACCGCACGACGTTGCTCTCGACGCGCGCTCCCGAAGAAATCCTATGGCCGGCCTCGCGGCGGATCGCCGAGGTGCCGTCGGTGACGAAATTGCTCGAAAAAGTCTTCATAATTTGCCTCCAAACCCTTGCTAGAACCAATGTTCGTGTATATAATAAGGCGAACAAAGGTTCACGTCAACAGAAATTTCTAACATTTGTTCGAAATTTCTTGAAAGGAGAGCGTATGAAGGGCAACGGCTTGACGAGGAAGCAGCGCGCCGTCCTCGAGTGCATCCAGCAGTGCATCGAGGAGAAGGGGTACGCGCCGACCGTGCGCGACATCTGCAAGGTGCTGAACCTGTCCTCCCCCTCCACGGTCCACGTACACCTGAAATCCCTCGAGGAGAAGGGCTACATCAAGCGCGACGCCCTCAAATCGCGCTCCATCACGCTGGTCGACCGAGACGAGCCCGGCTCTCCCTCCAAGTCGAAGGGGTCCGACGCATCCGTCGACAACGTCGTGCCGTTCAGCAAGATAATCGACGTTCCCCTCGTCGGAAACGTCGCCGCCGGCACGCCCATCTTGGCCGAGCAGAACGTCGAGGACACGATATCCCTCCCCGTCGACATCGTCGGCGACTCGGCGTCGTTCATGCTCTCGGTCCATGGCGACTCGATGGTCGAGTGCGGCATCAACGACGGCGACTACGTCGTCGTGCGCGAGCAGCCTTCGGCCAACAACGGGGACATCGTCGTGGCGATCATCGACGACGGCGCCACCGTGAAGCGCTTCTACCGGGAAGCCGACCACATCCGCCTCCAGCCCGAGAACTCGAGCATGGAGCCCATCCTGACCCGGGACTGCTCCATCGCGGGCAAGGTCGTCGCGGTCTTCCGCCGCATCTAGAAAAAGGCCCGGGAGGCGCCGGGAACGTCAGTTTGCGTCTTCCAGCTCGATCTCGTAGCGTATCTAGGAAAAGGGCCGGGAGGGGTCGGGCGCGTCTAGCCCGCGTCTTCCGGCTCGATCTCGTAGCCCGCGAAGCGGGAGGCGAGCTGGGCGCCGACGCAGAGGGTCATCTTCGTGCCCTCGGCGGTGAACTCCTCGCTGACGATGCGACACCGCTCGTGCGCGAGCGACGAGAGGTCGCCTCGGCTATAGGGAATGAGGACCTCGACCCGCTTGTCCGAAACGGCGGCCACGAGGGCTATCGACTCGATGAGCTCCGCAAACCCGAAGCCGGTCTTCGCGGACACGAACAGGGCGTTGGCGTAGCGCGTGCGCAGGCCGCGCAGCGCTTCGTCGTCGAGCAGGTCACACTTGTTGAACACGAGGATGCGGCGAATCGACTGCGCCCCGATCTGTTGGAGGACGTCGTCAACTGCCTTGACCTGGCCCTCGAACTCGGGCGACGAGGCGTCGACGACATGGAGCACGAGGTCGGCCCCGTTGATCTCGTCAAGCGTCGACTTGAACGCCTCGACGAGCGTCGTGGGGAGCTTTTGGATGAAGCCGACGGTGTCGGTGAGCGTGACCTCGCGCCCCTCGGGCAAGACGAGCTTCCTCGTCGTCGAGTCGAGCGTCGCGAAGAGCTTGTCGTAGCTCAGGACGTCGGAGTCGGAGAGGGCGTTCAGGAGGCACGACTTGCCGGCGTTCGTGTAGCCGGCGAGCGCCACCTTGTACATCGAGCTCGCGTAGCGGCTCTCGCGTTGGACCGCGCGGATCTTGGAGAGCTTCTCGAGCTCGCGGCGGATCGAGGTGATGCGCTTGCGCACCATGCGCCGGTCGACCTCGAGCTGACTCTCGCCCTCGCCGAAGCGCGAGCCGACGCCGCCGCCCATGCGGTTGGACGCGAGATGGGCCCACATGCCGCGCAGACGGGGCAGCAGGTACTGGTTTTGGGCAAGGCGAACCTGGAGCCTGCCCTCCTTGCTCGTCGCATGGAGCGCGAAGATGTCGAGGATGAGCGCGGTGCGGTCGATGACCTTGACGTCGCGGGGCACCGCCTTCTCGAGGTTGGACTGCTGGGAGGGGGTGAGCTCGTCGTCGAACACGACAAGATCGGCGGAATACGAGCGGCAAAGGACGGCAATCTCCGCGGCCTTGCCCGAGCCGACGAACGTACGCGGGTTGGGGGCCTCGAGCTTCTGGGTGGTCGTCGCGACGACGTCGGCGCCCGCGGTGTCCACGAGGCGGCCGAGCTCGGCAAGCGAGGACTCGACGGGCCAGGACTCCCCCGGGCGGTCCACCCCGACGAGGATCGCGCGCTCGCGCCTCTCCTCGGCAAGCGTGGAGGGGCCCTTGGTCAAAACCGACTCGTACTCTGACACCTGCTACGCCTCCCCCTTCGAGGGGCCGTCCGACCCCTCCCAGATCTCCCATGCCTGATCCGCCAATCGACCCGCGTCGTAGTCGGTCGCGTCTAACCAGCGCACGCGGGGATCGCCCCTGAACCAGGATATCTGGCGCTTGGCGTACCGCCGCGTCGCCATCTTGATCCGCTCCACGGACTCCGAAAGCGTGCACGAGCCGTCGAGGTAGTCGACGATCTCCTTGTAGCCGATCGCCTGTTGGGCGGTGAGGCCGTCGCGGTAGCCGCGGCCGAGCAGCTCATCGACCTCGCCGACGAGGCCGTTGCGCACCATCTCGTCGACCCGGTCGTTGATGCGTCCGTACAGCACCTCGCGCTCGACGGAAAGCCCCACCATCGCGACGGGGAAGTACGGCGGGATCGCCTTGAGGGCCTCGACCTGGTCGGCGTAGGAGACGCCGGATGCAGCCATCTCGAGCGCCCTGACCACGCGCTTCACGTTGTTGGGGTGGACGACGGCGGCGCTGCGCGGGTCGATGCGGTCGAGCTCCTCCCACACGGCCTGCGGGCCGAGCTCGTCGGCCATCGCGAGGTACTTGTCGCGCACGGGGTTGCCGACCTGCTCCCCCTCGGGAAACCGGTAGTCGTCGACCGCGGCGCGCACGTAGAACCCCGTACCGCCGCAGAGCACGGGCAGAAGGCCCCGCGAGGAGACGTCGACCAGTGCCCGCCGCGCGTCGACTTGGAAAAGGGATGCGGAATAGGCGGCGCCCGGCTCGACGAGGTCGAGGCAGTGGTGGGCCACGCGCCGGTCGGATGGAGCGACTTTGCCGGTGCCGACGTCCATGCCACGGTAGACCTGCATCGAGTCGGCGCTGACGACCTCGCCGCCGTGGCGCTCCGCGACTACCTGGGCGAGCTCGGACTTTCCCGAAGCGGTGGGGCCGACGATGCAGAGGACGCGGGGCTTGGGCGATTCGGAGGGCATCAACGTATGGAGCCCTCGACGATGGTGCCCGAGAGATACCACGTGCGGGCCTCGTCGACGTGCACGGTTGCGAGCTTGCCGGCAAGGGAGGACCCGGTCCACCCCTCGGGCACGGGGGCGTGAACGGTCTGGTTCTTGGGCGAGCGCCCCGAGACCAGGAGCGGGTTGCGCTTCGAGGCGCCCTCGATGAGGATCTCGACGTCGCGGCCGGCTTCGGGCTGGTTGAGCTCGAACGCCTGGCGCTGCACGAGGTCGACGAGCCGGTCAAAGCGATCTTGGACGACTTCGCGGGGGGTGTCGTCGGCCATCGAGGCGGCAGGGGTCCCCTCCCGCTTCGAGTAGATGAACGTGAACACCTGGTGGTAGCCCACCTCCTCGACGAGGCGGTAGGTGTCGAGGAAGTCCTCCTCGGTTTCACCGGGAAAGCCGACGATGATGTCGGTGGACAAGGCTATGCCGGGGTTCGCGTCGCGGAGGCGCTCGACGAGGGAGAGGTAGCGCTCGCGCGTGTAGCGCCGGTTCATGGCCTGCAGGATGCGGTCGGAGCCGCTCTGCGCGGGAAGGTGCAGGGCGGGCTGGAGCGAGCGAAGCGTCGCGAACTTCTCGATCACCTCGGGCAAGAGGTCCTTCGGATGGCTGGTTGCGAAGCGGAGCCGCTCGACGCCGGTGGCGTCAACCTCGTCGAGGATGCGGGCGAACGCGGGGTCGCCGTAGAGGTCGCGGCCGTAGGAGTTGACGTTTTGCCCGAGCAACGTGATCTCGCGCACCCCCGCGTCGACGTAGCGCCCCGCCTCGGCGACGATGTCCTCGATCGGCCGGGACTTCTCGCGTCCGCGGACGTAGGGGACGATGCAGTACGTGCAGAAGTTGTTGCACCCGATCGTGATGGGAAGCCACGCGGCCCAGTCGTGCTCGCGCTGGGTGGGAAGGTCGGTCGGGAACGACTCGCTCTTCTCGAGGACCTCGACCCGGTGACCGCCGCGCTCGATGGCCTCGGCAAGCAGGAGCGGCAGCGACCCGAGGTTGTGGGTGCCGAACACGACGTCGAGGTGCTTCTGGGACTTGACGAGCTTCTCGCCGTCCCGTTGGCCGATGCAGCCGCCGACGGCGACATAGCGCTTCTCGAGGGGCGTCCCCTCTCTTAGCGCGACGTTCTTCAGGGAGGCGACCTGGCCGTAGAGGCGGGTATCGGCCGCCTCGCGGACGCAGCAGGTCATGAAGACGACGATGTCGGCCTCTTCGATGGAGCCGACCGGAAGCGCGCCGAGCGCCTCGAGCATGCCCGCGACGCGCTCGGAGTCGTGCTTGTTCATCTGGCACCCGAACGGTATGACGTGGAACAAAAGCCCTTGGAACGTGCCCACCATGGCGAACTAGACTGCCCTGGGATCGCCCGTTGCGCCGTCCTCGCGGACGACTCCGCGAAGGTAGCGCGGCTCGACGGTGAAGCGGATCGCGGTGCGGTACTCGCCGTCTATGACGATGTCGGCGAACGACGGGATGCAGACGACCTCGATGCCGATGGGAGAGAGGAACCCGCGGGAGATCGCAACGGCCTTGACGGCTTGGTTGACCGCCCCGGCGCCCACGGCCTGGATCTCGACGAAGACGCCGTCCTTGATCATTCCGGCGATGGCTCCCGCGACCGACGCGGGGGAAGACTTTGAGGAAACCTTGAGGCACCCGATGCCCTGGGCGCCGTCTGTCTGACTTGTCACTTTAACGGTCCTTCTGCGTATCTGCTTCGTTCGACTCGGCTTGAATGCGTGATTAGGGTATTTTAGCGGTTGGTACGCTGCTTCGCAAGAGACGCCCTCACTCTAGGTCAACGAGCGGTATCGAAAGGCGCAGCGAGCCGTTGGCCACGCGGACGTCGACCGGCACGTCGGGGTCGAGGTAGTACGCCTCGGCGATAGCGCGGTACGCCCTGCCGACGTCGGCCCGGAGCGACGAGAGCGACGCGTCGTCGAACCGAGGCGAGACGCGGGGCGCCTCCCCCTTGCCCGAAGAGGTCCTCTTGGGCTTCGCGGGAGCTTCGGGACGCGGGGCGTCGCCTTGCGCCAAGCCCGCGGCAAGCGACTGCTCGACGACCTCGGCGACCGGGGGTGCGGGCTCTATCTCGCGGTCCATGATGCGCCGGGCGGTCCTCGGCGACATCTCGAGCCCGAGCCCAGCGCAGATCTCGGCGAGGTGCTCGTCGTCGGTGGCGAAGCAGAGGCGGTTCGGCAGCGGCGCGGCGTCGAAGTTGACCGCAAACGAGCGGGTCGAGGCCGGAATGAGGGACGTGCCCCTCCAATACATCGCCGAGGCGACTTCGGCGATGCTGCCGAAATAGACCGAGACCGTCTTGCGGTGCTCGAGGGCGAACTCCACGGCGCACCGGGCGATGTTGTGGGGGCCGCGGATGACGGCCCTCCCCTGCTCCGCGAGCGTAACCGTCGGAAAAGTCGACTGGTCGGACTTCTCCTTGAGGGAGGACGTGTCGGTCTCAACGAGGACCGAGGTGCCCTTGCCGGGATCCGAGGAGGCCACGCAGGCGCGCCTCGCGTTGACCGAGACCGAGTAGAGGGCCATGCCCCTGCCGTGGACGCCCCATTTGTCCATGTGGACGGTGTCGAGCTTGGAGGTGACCCTCGGCTCGAACACGAGCTCCCGGTAGGGCTCAGGGATGCCCTCCCCGTCGTCGACCACGACGATCCTGCGAAGCGAGCCGGACGTGGCCGTCGCGAGGTAGATGTTCCTCGCGCCGGCGTCGCGGGCGTTGCGCAGAAGCTCGATGACGACGTCCTCCGAGGAGCGGATGTCGTGCGCGGCCTGCCTGCGCTCGGCCTCGTCGCTGCGCAGACGAACGAAGCCATCCCCGAGGTCGGTTTCGACCCGGAGATGGCTGTCGGTGCAGACGGCGTCCAAGAAGGAGCCGAGGCTGTCGGAGGGACGGCCCATGTTACTTTGCGTAGTCTACTGCGCGGCTCTCGCGGATGACCACGACCTTGACCTGGCCGGGGTACTGCATCTCGCTCTCGATCTGGGAGGCGATGTCGTGGGCGAGGACGGTCGTCGTCGCCTCGTCTACGACCTCGGGCTTGACCATGACGCGCAGCTCGCGGCCCGCCTGGATGGCGAAGGTGCGCTCGACGCCGTCGTGGGCGTTGGCAATCTCCTCGAGCTTCTCGAGGCGCTTGATGTAGGCGTCGAGGGACTCCTTGCGGGCGCCCGGGCGCGCAGCGGAGACCGCGTCTGCGGCCTGGACCAAGACGTCGAGGACGCTGTTGGGCTCGACGTCATTGTGGTGCGCCTCGATGGCGTGGACGATGTCGGGCTTCTCGCCGAACCGGCGCGCGAGGTCGGCGCCGATAACGGCGTGGCTGCCGTCGATCTCGTGGTCGACGGCCTTGCCGAGGTCGTGCAGCAGGCCGGCGCGCTTGGCGCGGACGGGGTCGAGGCCGAGCTCAGAGGCCATGACGCCGGAGAGGTAGGCGACCTCGAGGGAGTGGTTCAGGACGTTCTGGCCGAAGGAGGTGCGGTAGCGCAGGCGGCCGAGAGTGCGGACGAGCTCGGGATGGAGGTCGTGGATGCCGGTGTCGAAGGTGGCCTGCTCACCGGCCTCCTGGATGCGCTGCTCGACGTAGGCGGAGGCCTTGGCGTACATCTCCTCGATGCGCGCAGGGTGGATGCGGCCGTCGGAGATGAGGTTCTCCATCGTGACGCGGCCGATCTCGCGACGGACCGGGTCGAAGCACGAGATCGAGACGCACTCGGGGGTGTCGTCGATAATGAGGTTGGTGCCGGTTATCTGCTCGAAGGAGCGGATGTTGCGACCCTCGCGGCCGATGATGCGGCCCTTGAGCTCGTCGTTGGGGATGGCGACCGCGGAAACCGTGACCTCGGCGGAGTGGTCGGCGGCAACGCGCTGGATGGCGATGGACAAGATCTCGCGGGAGTTCTTGTCGGCCTCTGCGCGTGCTCGCTGCTCAGCCTCGCGGATAATCTCGGCGGACTCGTGGGCGACCTCGTCGCGGAGCGCGTCGAGCAGCTCCGCTTTGGCCTCCTCGGAGGTCATGCCAGCGACGCGCTCGAGCCTCTCGGCAACCTCGTCCTCAGCCTCGTCGAGCTCCCTCGAGCGGTCGTCGAGCTTGCCGGCGAGGGCCGAGAGCTGGCTCTCGCGGGCGTCCAGGGACTCGACGCGGCGCTCGAGGGACACCTCGCGCTGGGACAGGCGGTGCTCCGCAAGGCGCACCTCCTTGAGGCGCTCCTTGTTCTCGGCCTCGGCGGCCTGCTTCATCTTGAAGACCTCGTCCTTGGCCTCGACGAGGGCCTCCTTGCGCAGGGTCTCCGCCTGGCGCTCGGCGTCGCGGACGCGGCTCTCGGCCTCGCGGATCTTGGAGTCGACCCCCTCGAGGGCCTCCTTGCGGGCGTCCTCCGCCTTGCGGTTGGCCTCGGCCATGCGGGCGTCGGCCTCCTTCATCTTGGCTTCCGCTTCCTTCTGGGCCTTGTTCGCGGACGAGCCTGCCAACGCGCGCGATGCGACGTAGGCGACAATCGCTCCGACGAGAAGGCCGACGATCAAGAACACGACGGGTTCCATATCTTGCCTCCCTAGAAATCTCCGTTACAACACAAAAAAGCCGCCGTAAAGGCTGGCATGAGCATGCGAATTCACTTGTCGGTGAAACCTCGGGGTAAAACTATTGCTTTTCTATAAAAACAATACCCGTTAGGGTACGAATACTCTGCGCATTCCATGATACGCCATACATGCTGGAAAGTAGTCCGAAGATTGGATTTCTGAGAAAAATACATCGGCTCCGCACACAAAGCGACTCGGGGCCGGCCGAGGGTTTCCCCAGACCAGCCCCGTAGCCGCCGCAGCTCAGCGTCTTTATCGGAATAGCAGCTACCTCTGCGTGTGAGCGCTCGCCCAGGACAGGGACGCCTTCATGGCAACCTCGCTCGAGTATCCGTTCTGGACGAGTTTCTGGTAGGAGCCCCGGGCGGGATTGCTCGACCGCGAGGGCCTCCTCTCGAGCAGGGCAAGGGCGCGCGCCATCTCGTTCGGATCGGGCCCGAGGTACTCTTCGGGCCACCCCGGCACGCGGTACAGATCGATGCCGCGGGCCTCGAGGTCGCGCCTGATGCCGCCGACCCCCTTTCCGTCGCGGACGAGCTTCCTGATGCGGGCGTCCGCGAAGCGCATGTCGTCGACCAGCCCGCATCGCACTGCGCGTGCGACGGCGTCGGACACCTCGTCCGGCTCGAACCCCTCCTCCGCGAGCCGCTGCCGCAGCTCGAGCTCGCAGCGATCGCGCACGGAGCAGAGCCTGATGACCCGCGCGTACGCCTCCTCGCCGGCGAACCCGAGCTCGACGGGGCCGTCGGCGTCGGCGGGTTCCGGCTCCTCGATTTCCCTTATCATCCTCCTGAGAAGCTCGAGCTTCTCAGATCTCGAGGCTGCCATCAGCGCTTCTTCGTCGGCTTGGCGACCGGGTTGACCGAGTCGGCCTCCTCCTGCGTGCGCGTTATGACGGGGATTCCGTAGTACTCCCTGACCTTCACCTCGATCTCGTCGCGCAGATCCGGGTTGTCCCTGAGCGTCTGCTTGGCGGCCTCGCGGCCTTGGCCGAGGCGCTCCTCGCCGTAGGTGTACCAAGCGCCGCTCTTCTTCGCGACCTTGCACTCCACGGCCATGTCGATGATGCATCCCTCCTTGGAGATGCCCTCGCCGTACATGAGGTCGAACTCGGCTTGGCGGAACGGGGGCGAGACCTTGTTCTTGACGACCTTGGCGCGCACGCGGTTGCCGACGGTCTCGCCGTCCTTCTTGATGGAGTCGATGCGGCGGATGTCGATGCGGACGCTCGAGAAGAACTTGAGGGCGCGCCCGCCGGTCGTCGTCTCGGGGTTGCCGAACATGATGCCGATCTTCTCGCGAAGCTGGTTGATGAAGATGCACGTCGTGTTGGACTTCGAGAGAGAGCCCGCGAGCTTGCGCAGCGCCTGGGACATGAGGCGCGCCTGGAGGCCGACCGTCGTGTCTCCGATCTCCCCCTCGATCTCCGCACGCGGGACGAGAGCTGCGACCGAGTCGATGACCACCACGTCGATCGCGCCGGAGCGGACGAGCATGTCGCAGATCTCGAGGCCCTGCTCGCCGGTGTCGGGCTGGCTGATGAGCATCTCGTCAATGTCGACGCCGAGCCGCGCCGCGTAGACGGGATCGAGGGCGTGCTCTGCGTCGATGAACGCCGCGATGCCCCCCATCGCCTGTGCCTCCGCCACGATCTGGAGCGCGAGGGTCGTCTTGCCGCTCGACTCCGGGCCGTAGATCTCGATGATGCGCCCGCGCGGCACGCCGCCGATTCCGAGGGCCGCGTCCAAGGGCAGCGCGCCCGTCGGAATCGCCTCGATGTTGAGCGAGGCGGCTTCCTCGCCGAGCTTCATGATGGAACCCTTGCCGAACTTGCCCTCTATCTGGTCCGTGGTGACCTTGAGCATCTTGAGCTTCTCGTCGTTCATGCCCCGTCCTTTCGGTGTTGTCTAGCTTCACTCTTATTATACGAACAAGCGTTTGTCCGTCAAGAAATATTCTGGGGTCTCAGAATATTTGTTCGGAGACACGGTATCAAAGGGGTATCCCCTTCCCGAACTCCCGAGGGTAGAGATTTCGCCGCCCCCCGCACACAAACCTGTCTCCGCTTGTGCCTCGCATGTTCCGACCGCATGTCGTGCAGCATGCGCGTCCTCTTCCCTCCGGAGTCCTTTTCCCTGCGGGAAACCTGCCGCGGCTTTGTACCGTTTTTGTACCGGTTCTGTCCTGCCTCGGCGCAAACGGGGAGCAATCCCTGTGCACGGCTCCCGCCAGGGCCTTCTTGGCATCGGTTTCGCCCTGTTGCGGGGCTAACGAGGAGCAATCCCTGTGCACGACTCCCGCTAGGGCCTTCACTTCGCCATGTCGGCGAGCGCCACGAGGGCCGCCTTGGTCGTGCTGCGGCGCACGTCGTCGCGGCTGCCCTCGAAGAACAGGGCCTCGGAGCTAATCGAGGCTGCGTCGCCCCTCCCCATCCAGACGGTGCCGACGGGCTTGCCGGGCTCCGCTCCCCCCGGGCCCGCTATGCCCGTGACGGAGACGACGAGGTC
>R18__coassemble_1703_pt1 | contig 20543 bp, 22 predicted proteins | sample R18__metabat2_low_PE_019 | metagenome-assembled genome bin R18
GGGCGGGGGTTTCTCCGGGGTAAGCGCTGCTAAAAAAGCCGGAGCCCGGAACGCTTTCGCGTCAGGCTCCGGCTTTGGGTGCCGGGTCGGGCTGTCGCCTAAGCCCGGTCGGCTCGGCTTGCGCCAAGCAGCCCGGGCAAGGGTCGAAACTCGGCTAGCTGTTCATGCCGATCTCGAGAGCCTTCTTGTTGAGGGCGACCATGGCGGCCTTGCGCGCGGGAACGCAATGGTCGATGGCTGCGTCGAGCGTCTCGCGCGAGCAGAAGCCGGTTTGCTCGAAGAGCTTGCCCACGAGGACGATGTTGCCGAGGCCCTTCATCTCTGCGTCCTCTGCGAGCTTTTGCGCGGGCAGCTTGCAGATCGTGACGTCCTCGCGCTCCTTGATCTCGGGGACGAGGCCGGAGTCGACGATGACGATGCCGCCGGGCTCGACCGCGTCGATGAACTTGTCGAAAGACGGCTGGTTCATGGCGATCAGGACGTTGGGGTTGAGCACGAGCGGGGAGCCGATGGGCTCGTCGGACAGGCACACGCTGCAGTTGGCGGTGCCGCCGCGCATCTCGGGGCCGTAGGAGGGCAGCCAGGAGAGCTCGCGGTCCTCGATGAGGCCGGCGCTCGCGATGACCTTGCCGGCGAAGAGGACGCCCTGGCCGCCGAAGCCGGCGAGGACGATGCGAAGTTCGCGGGTGTTCATTACTCGTCACCTCCCTTGTTGGCGATGGGGCAATCGGCCGCACGCGCCGCGGCGGCCTCGGCCGCGTTGGCGTAGCCCTCGGCGACGACGTCGCGGTAGACGCCGAGCGGGTAGTACGGCAGCATGTTCTCGCGCATCCACTCGAAGGCCTTCTGGGGGGTGAGGCCCCAGTTGGTCGGGCACGTCGAGACGATCTCGACAAACGAGTAGCCGATGCCGTCGATCTGGTACTGGAAGGCCTTCTTGATGGCCTTCTTGGCCTTGCGGACATGGGCCGGCGTGTCGCAGGTGACGCGCTCGATGTAGGCGGGGCCGTCGAGCGTCGAGAGGAGCTCGCATACGCGCACCGGGTATCCCGCCTTGGACACGTCGCGGCCGTAGGGGCTCGTCTGGGTGACCTGGTTGGGCAAAGACGTCGGGGCCATCTGGCCGCCGGTCATGCCGTAGATGGCGTTGTTGATGAAGATGACGGTGATGTGCTCGCCGCGGGTGGCTGCGTGGACGGTCTCGGCCATGCCGATGGACGCGAGGTCGCCGTCGCCCTGGTAGGAGAACACGACGTTCCCGGGACGGACGCGCTTGGCGGCGGTGGCGCCCGCCGGGGCGCGGCCGGGGGCGGCCTCGATCATGTCGCACCCGAAGAAGTTGTAAGCCATGACCGAGCATCCGACCGGCGCGACGCCGATGGCGCGGCCCTCGAACCCGAGCTCGTCCATGACCTCTGCGACGAGACGGTTGGCGATGCCGTGGACGCATCCCGGGCAGTAGTTGGTGACGACGGGGAGCAGCGACTTGGGGCGCTCGAAGACGACCTTGGACATGCTACTCACCTACCTTTCCGTTGAGCTCGACAATCTTTGCGAGCACCTCCGCGGGGGTCGGGATGACGCCGCCGCTGCGGCCGTAGAAGCTCACGGGCACGCGGCCGTTGGAGGCCAGGCGCACGTCGTCGACCATCTGGCCGGTGTTCATCTCGACGGACAGGAAGTGCTTGGCGGTGCCCATGCACTTCTCGAGCTCGTCGACGGGGAAGGGCCAAAGCGAGATCGGGCGGACGAGGCCGGCGCGGATGCCCTGCTCGCGGGCGCTCATGACGGCGCTGCGGGCGATGCGGGCGGAGGCGCCGAACGCGACGAGCACGATGTCGGCGTCCTCGGTGCGGTAGCTCTCGGCGCGCTGCTCGTTTTGCTCGATCAGGCGGAAGCGCTCCTCGCGCTTGGCGTTGATCGCGTCGAGGATCTCGGCCTCGAGGTAGAGCGAGTTGGCGATGTTGTGCTCGCGCTTGCCGCCGTGGCCGGTGCACGCCCAGGGCTTCTCGGGGAGGCTCTCGGGGTCGCGCGGCTCGGGCAGGACGACGGGCTCCATCATCTGGCCGAGCATGCCGTCGGCCAAGATCATGACGGGCACGCGGTACTTGTCGGCGACGTCGAAGGCGCCGTAGATGTAGTCGGCCATCTCCTGGACGGTCGAGGGCGCGTCGACGATCAGGCGTACGGCGCCGTGGCCCACGGCGCGGGGCGCCTGCCAGTAGTCGGCCTGGGAGGGCTGGAGCGAGCCGAGGCCGGGGCCGCCGCGCTGGACGTTGATGATGACCGCGGGCAGGTCTGCGCCCGCGAGGTAGGAGATGCCCTCGGACTTGAGGCTGACTCCGGGCGAGGACGACGACGTCATGACGCGCGCGCCGCAAGCGGAGGCGCCGTAGACCATGTTGATCGCGGCGATCTCGCTCTCGGCCTGGAGGTAGGTGCCGTTGCAAAGCGGCATCTTCTTGGCCATGTAGGCGGCAAGCTCGGTCTGCGGGGTGATGGGGTAGCCGAAGAAGTAGCGGCACCCGGCGCGCATCGCGCTCTCCGCAAGGGCCTCGTTGCCCTTCATCAAAACTTTCTCTGCCATTGGTATCACCTCTCCACCGTGATCGCGACGTCGGGGCACATCAGCGCACAGCTCGTGCATCCGGTGCAGGCGTCGAGGTCGGTGCAATGCGCGGGGTGGTAGCCCTTCGGCGTGATGCGCGCGGCGTCAAGCTCCATGAGGTTGAGCGGGCACGCATCGACGCAAAGGCCGCAGCCCTTGCAGAAGTAATCATCTACGGTGACTTTCGCCATACTGATTCCTTCCCCCTCTACGATGCATGTACAAACACTATCTACGCACGCGGAAATACGCGTGTTGCAAACTCGCTGGCGCCCTCGGTTCCGCCGGCTCCTGCCGTCGGCCTCGCCGGGAAGCTATTCCCAGGGCGTCTTCACAAGCATTCGAACAGAATAACCGTTTTCGGCGGAAGCTGCACTTTCCAATCCGCCAACGCACCAATCCGGGGCGGTTTGCGCGACGAGCGGGAGCTCGAGGGCGTCCGCGACGGCGCGGCCGAAGGCCGCCGAGGACTCGATGGTTGACAGCTCGGTCTCAAGTTTGAGGTGGGAGTTGTTGACGACGGCTGTCGCGCGCAGTCGGGAGGCTTCCTCGATCTCGCGCAGGACGCGCACGGCCTCCGCGGGGTCCTGCGTGAGGTTGCGCAGAGCGTTGACGACGTAGAGCATCGCGTAGGGCCCCGCCTCGACGAGGGAGGTGTAGCGGCCGAGGGCGGTGGCCCCGGCGTCGTCGCCGCCCACGTCCACGAGCACGATGCGGCCCGGCTCGACCCGGGCCCACTCGAGCGTCCCGTCCACCGCGGGGGACAGGGACGGCGTGTCGAGGGAGGAGCGCGCCATGACCGGTGCGACGAGCCCTATGCCCTCCGCCGCGAGCATCTCGGCGTATTCGCTCGAGCGAAAGTAGGGGTTGACGATGTCGAGGTCCACGACGCGCACGTCGAGCCCCTCGCGCGCCAAGTCGAGCGCGAGGTTGAGCGTGAGGTTGGTCTTGCCGACGCCGTAGTGGCCCGTGATCACCGTCACGGGCGCGAGCGCGTTCCTCAGGGCTTCGTTTGCGGCCATGTGCTCCTCCATTTCTCTTTGGCGGCCCGGCCGGTGCGCAGCGGGGCGTCGGAAGCGGGCTTCGGCCAGTATCGCCCTCTTCGGCGTCGCTTCCAAGGGCCGAGCGAGCCTTTTTCGACGAAAAGCACCGCGTGCGCCCCCGTTTCGCGCTGCCGTGGGCGCCCCTGCCCGGTTTTGTGGTATCCTCTTCGTGTCTATAGGCAAGAGTCAACGAGGTAGCGACCATGCAAGTCAACATGAACATCGAGGAAGTCTGCGGACGCATCCAGGCGCTGCGCGAGGATCTCGGCATCACCATGCAGGAGATGGCGAAGGCGACCGGCCGCAGCATGGCCGAGTACGCCGCCCAGGAATCCGGCGAGCAGGAGCCCTCGTTCACGTTCCTCGCGAAGTGCGCCGAGCGTCTCGGCGTCGACGTCGTCGAGCTTTTGACCGGCGAGGCGCCCCATCTCAACAACTACCTCCTGACCCCCGCCGAAGAGGGCCTCTCCATCCAGCGCCACGAGGGCTTCGAGTACCTCCACAAGGCGCAGTACCTCAAGAACCGCCTGGCCGAGCCGTTCCTCGTGACCCAGCCGTTCTCCGAGGAGGAGCAGGAGAAGCCCATCCACCTGTCCTACCACAAGGGCCAGGAGATCGACTACATCATCTCCGGGCGCATGCTCTTCGCCTACGAGGACAAGGTCATGGAAGCCGGCCCCGGCGACCTTTTGATGTACGACTCCGGCAAGGGCCACGGCATGATCGCCACCGGCGGCAAGCCCGTCACCTTCATCGCGATCACCATCCCGCCCCACAGCGGTCAGATTAGCTAGGCGCGCCGGTCAGCGTCTAGCACATACCGGTTGCGCCGTTAATAAAAGCTAACGAACGTACCCGCATCTCATACCATTGAAGGAAACCCCATCATGAGGAATATAAACGAGCGCTATGTCGACGAGGCGTACGACAAGCGCGGCCGACTCACCAAATTCGACGTACATACCCCGCGCGACTTCAACTTCGGCTACGACGTGGTCGACGACATCGCGGTCAACGACCCCGACCGCCGCGCGATGGTGTGGTGCAACCCGGAGGGCGAGGAGCACGTCTTCACCTTTGCCGACATGAAGTACTGGTCCGACAAGACCGCGAGCTTCCTCGCCGCCCAGGGCATCGGCCGCGGCGACTTCGTCATGGTCATCCTGCGCCGCCACTACCAGTTCTGGTTCACGGCGGTCGCCCTCGCCAAGCTTGGCGCCGTCATGGTCCCCGCGACGTTCATGCTCAAGCCGCGCGACGTCGCCTACCGCGTAAACGGCGCGGACATCAAGGCCGCCATCGTCACCGACCTAGGCGACATCGCCGACGCGGTCGACGCGGTCGCCGGCGACTGCCCGAGCCTCAAGGCGCGCATCCTGGTAAACGGGGGAGCGGGCGGCCTCGGGTGCTCGGTGCCCGTTCCCGGCCCCGACGACATCTGCACGCTGACGGCGAGCCGCGAGGGATGGGTCGACTTCAACTCCGGCGTGACGGCCGCCTCCGAGGACTTCGGGCGCGTTGCAACGCTTGCCGCCGACCCGATGCTCATGTACTTCTCCAGCGGCACCTCCGGCGAGCCCAAGATGGTCCTCCACGACTCCGAGTATGCCATCGCCCACCTCATCACCGCCAAGCACTGGCACTGCGTCGAGCCCGACGGGCTCCACTTCACGATCGCAGACACCGGGTGGGGCAAGGCGGTCTGGGGCAAGTTCTACGGCCAATGGCTCATGGAGGCCGCGGTCCTGACCTACGACTTCGACCGCTTCCACGCGGGCGAGATCCTCTCGCTCATCCCGAAGTACCAGGTCACGACCTTTTGCTGCCCGCCGACCATGTACCGCATGATCATGCAGGAGGGCGTCGACGCGTTCGACCTCTCCTCCCTCGTCCACACGACGACCGCCGGCGAGGCGCTCAACCCCGACCTGTTCGACTACTGGCTCGAGCACACCGGCCTCACGATCTTCGAGGGGTTCGGCCAGACCGAGACCCCGCTGACCATCGCGAACCTGCGCAACTCCCAGCCCCGCTCCGGCTCCATGGGCAAGCCCGTGCCCCTGTACGAGACCAAGGTGCTCGACGACGAGGGGAGGCCCTGCGACGTTGGCCGCGCCGGCGAGATCTGCATTCGCATCGACGGCGACGGCAACGCCCCCGGCATCATGATGGAGTACTACCGCAACGAGGCGAAGACCGCCTCCGCGAAACACGACGGCTGGTACCACACCGGCGACGTCGCGTGGTTCGACGAGGACGGCTACCTCTGGTACGTCGGGCGCAACGACGACGTCATCAAGTCGAGCGGCTACCGCATCGGCCCCTTCGAGATCGAGAGCGTCCTGCTCGAGCACGAGGCGGTGCGCGAGTGCGCCGTCACGGGAGTGCCAGATCCGCTGCGCGGCAAGGCCGTCAAGGCGACGATCGTGCTCGCGAAGGGGTTCAAGCCCAGCGACGCATTGACCCGCGAGCTCCAGCAGTGGGTCAAGAACCAGACCGCGCCCTACAAGTACCCGCGCATCGTCGACTACGTCTCCGAGCTGCCCAAGACCGTCAACGGCAAGATTCGCCGCGCGGCCATCCGCGAGGCCTCCGAGCGGGATGCCGAGAACGAGGCTCCGACGGAGGGGCTGACGTAGGGCGTCGGAAGCCTTCGCGATCCCAAAGCGCCTGCAGGCGAATTGCCGCAGGCGCTTTTTTCGCACAAACGCCCCACGGGCGCGTCTAGGCTACAGCTTCGAGAGCGTCACGAGGACGATGCCCACGGCGAGAACGGCTGCGCCGCCGATGCGCAGGGGGCTGATGGGGATCCTCCTTGTGTCGAGCCATCCGTGGCGGTCAATGACGAGGGCGCCCACGAGCTGGGCGACCATGAGGAACCCGAGCGCGATGCTCACGCCGAGGATGGGGGTGGCCACCGTGATCGAGGGGACGCCGACTGCGCCGTACACGCCGCCGGTGAACTTCCAGGGCGCGTTGCCGCCCATCGGCTTGATGCGACCGCGGTTGGCGACGAGTGTGGCTATGAGCAAGACCGAGAACCCGACGATGAAGTTGACGGTGCTCGACTCGATGACGCCGGTGATTGAGCTGAGCGCCGCGTTGGTCGGCGTCTGGACGGCGCTGGCGAGCCCTGCTGCGAACGCGAGGGCGATGTAGAGGGCGCTCTTCCCCTCGTCGACGCCCATGGCCTGCTCTGCGGACTTGCGCCCCGCGTAGACCACGACGATGCCGACCAGGGCCAAGGCGATTCCGGTTATGCGGAGAGCCGAAATGGGGACGGCGGTCGTTCCGAGAAAGCCGAACGCGTCGATGACGACGCCGCCGGAGAGCTGGCCGAGCATGAACAACGTCAAGGTCAAAGCAGCGCCGAGCGCCGGCGTGCAGTAGGCCATCATGAACACGATGAACACGCCGTACACGCCCGCGAGCACCTGCCACCACTGCGCGTGGACAATCTGGGTGATGTCGCCTTGGCCGAACAGGGGACAGACGATCGCGAAGATGATGAGGCCGCCCGTGAACGAGACCCAGCTCGCCTGGACGGCGCCCACGGACTTGCCGAGCGAGGCGTTCGTGGCCGCTTGGGCCGCGGTGGCGACGCCGGTGAGGGATGCGAGCGCTATGCCGAGCAAGATGTCCATGTCGTATTTTCCCTGGTAAAAGCCTGATCAGCGCGCTCAGGCCCTCGCGGAACCTTCGCGAATCGTGACCTTTCCGGCCGGCTCCACGCGGCAGGTCGCACCCTGCTCGAAGCGCTCGCGGTAGCGCTGGTTGCTCGCGTCGATGAACGCCTTGAACACGAGCCCCATGCGGACGCGGAAGTACTCGGGGTGCCACTGCGTTCCGAGGAAGAACAGCCTGTCGGGCATCTCCACAGCCTCGACGAGCCCGTCGGTCGCGAACGCCGACGCCCTCAGGCAAGGCGCGATGTCCTTGATGCCCTGGTGGTGCATCGAGTTGACGGCGAGGAAGTCGGTTTGCAGAATCGAACCCAAGATCGTGTCGCGTTTGATGTTGACGAAGTGGCTCGGGCACTCGTAGTGGTCCTGCTGCCAATGCTTGAGCCGCGTCGCCTCGGAGCTCTGCATGATGCCGTACTCCTCGGTCGTGCGGGCCATGTCGATGCGGTCCTGGCGGCAGGAGGGGTGCTCGTTCTTCTCGTAGATGCATCCGGGGCAAAGGGCGCGCTTGATGTCGTCGATCGAGAGGTGGATGCTCTCGGGCCGCTCTCCCGACTCGTCGGGGATGTAGACGCCCTCGATGGCCCACTTGTTGCCGCCGATGGAGTGGTACTCGTCGGCGAGGTCCTGGTAGAGCGTGCCACCGAAGTGGACGTTGATCATCTGCATCCCGCGGCACACGCCGAGGACGGGGATGTCGTAGTCGTAGGCGTAGTTGAGGATGCGGTCTTCCATGCGGTCGCGGTTGGGCGTCAGCGGCGAGAGCTTGTCGCTGCGGCGCTCCTCCCCGTAACACTCGGGGCTGATGTCCTGGCCGCCGGTAAAAAGGAAGCCGTCTATCTGGGGGAGCAGGTACTCGTAGATGCGCTTGTCCTCGGTGATGGGAAGCACGAGCGGCATTCCGCCCCACTCCTCGATCGCCTGGCAGTAGTTCTGCTTCAAGCGGACGATGTCCTCGTCCGACACGTACGAAGGCACGATGCCTATCAGCGGCACGTGGTCCATGGTCTCGCTCACGTTCCTCTCCTCTCTCAAACCCAGCTATTCTAGCAGGATTCGCAGCGCTTGGTTTGACAAGGCTCGGAGGCGCGGGTAGAATCGTCCAATCCCTTGGGGGAGTAGTGGCGCGCGAAGGCGCGTGGTGCGTTCAACAACCTCGGCGGCAACCGCCTGGCGCACCTTAATCAACGAGACCCACGGCGCGTCGGCATCTTATCCGGTGCCGTTGCGCCGTGGGTCTCGTCGTTGCAGGACATGGAACCCGGCCCGCTGGGTCGTCGGATCGGATGATGGGGGGAGATGCGCGTGGACCTTTCCGCTCTCTTGACGCCCGAGGCTCTTATCAGCCTCGTGACCTTGACGTTCCTCGAGATCGTGCTCGGCGTGGACAACATCGTCTTCATCACGCTCACCTCGAACCGCCTGCCCAGGGAGCGCCAGCACCTCGGGCGCAAGCTCGGCCTTGCGGGCGCGTTCGTCTCCCGCAGCATCTTCCTTTGCTTCGCGTCGTTTCTCGTCCACCTGGTCGACCCCCTCTTCACGATCGCCGTCGGCGGGCTCTCCCACGGCGTGAGCGTGCGCGACCTCATCCTTTTCCTCGGCGGCGTCTACCTCGTGTACAAGGGCGTCTCTGAGCTGCGGTCGGTCCTGCGCCTCGACGAGGAGCGCGACGAGCGCGACAACGCCCAGGCCGACGCCGGGGAAGAATCCCCCCGCGTGAAGCGCATCGGCCTGCCCCGGGCCATCGCGACCATCATGGTCATGGACGTCGTGTTCTCCATCGACTCGGTGATCACCGCCGTCGGGCTCGCCAACCAGCTCCTGATCATGATCGCCGCGGTTTTGATAGCCATCCTCCTCATGATGGCGTTCATCGACCAGATCTCGGACTTCATCAACGCCCATGCGGAGATGAAGATCCTCGCGCTCGCGTTCATCACGGTCATCGGCGTCCTGCTCGTGTTCGACGGGCTCGGCGTCCACACGGGCATCGAGGTGCTCGGCATGCACATGGAGAAGCTCATGGTCTACTTCGCCATGGTGTTCGCGTTCCTGCTCCAGCTCGTCCAGATGCGCTACGCGTCGAACCTCGCAAGGTTTCGCGCGGAGTGTGAGCGGGGGGAATCCGAGGAGGGCTAGCCGCGCGGCACGATCTGGTCGGGCTTGCACAGCTTGCATGCGCGAAAGCCCGCGGACACCGCATCTTCCGGCGTCTCGAAGAAGCGGCAGTTCTTGCGCATGGGCATCTTCGCGCGGCAACCCGGGCGGCAATAGATCTTCGTGGACGTGACGCCGACGAAGAAAACGCCCGCGAAGCTCTCGTCGCGTGCTTCGAGCACGGCGTACCGGTCGTCGTCGGTAAGGTCGTCGAACGAGTACTCGGAGCCGCGCCCCATGCGCGAGGCGTTGGGCACGCCCTCGAGCGCGGTGCCCTTCTTCGGTCGCCTGAACTCCGCCTTGAGCGCCCTCTCGTGCTCCAAGAGCCTGACCTTCATGTCAATTCCGCCGCCAAAGCCCGTGAGGCTGCCGTTTCCGCCGACGACGCGGTGGCAGGGCACGATGAGGCAAAGCGGGTTGTGGCCCACCGCGCCTCCGACGGCCCGGGCGGACTGGCGCTTGCCCGTCTCGGCCTCGATGCGCTTCGCGATCGCTCCGTACGTGGTGGTCGTGCCGTAGGGGATGTCGAGCATGGCCTCGCGCACGCGCATCTGGAACTCGGTCGCGCGCGCGGTCAGCGGCAGCTCGCGCGGGTCGGGAGCCTCCCCGGCGAAGTAGCGGTCGAGCCATGCCCTCGCCTGGGCGAACACCTCGAGGTCGTCGCGGCGCTCCATCTCGCCGTCAACCCCGTAGCCGAAGTAGCGGTCGTTGTCGCACCAACATCCCGCGATGCCCTTGCCGTCGCTGGCCAGCGTCAGCGTCCCGATGATGGGGGTGCGGTACTCGGTGAAGAAGGCCATGTCTGCCGTCCTTTGTCTCCATCTGCCTGTTCATGGGAATTTTACAATGCGCATGCGCCGCCTTGCGTGACAATACTCTCGGGCATTTTTCGCTGAAAAAGCCCTACTATGTCCCAAGGGCGAATCGCAACGCGTTCAACGCAGAAGGGGGGCGTGCAGGTGGCCAGCGCATCCAAGGCCGCGAAGTACCTCAAGTCGTACGGATACGAGGAGGGTACCTATCGCAAGATCTCCGGGTACATCACAGCCGGCAACCACAAGAAGTCGGCCATCGCACTCGCCATATGCACGTGCATCTTCGCCGTGATGGGGCTTTTGCGGGCCCTCGACATCACCGACGACGCGACTTTGCCCTTCTTCGTCGCGATGACGGCCGCGAGCGTCGTGGCTCTCGTGCTTGAGATGCGGCTCCATTCGAAGTCCGACCTTGCGAGCGCCTTGTTCTTCTACGTCGCGTTCACGCTCGCCATGATCTACGTCTTGATGGTGGGCGTCGCCAGCGCGCCCGACGAGAGGACCGTGACCATCTGCCTTCTGCTCTGCGCTGCGCCGAGCCTATTGACGGACCGCCCCTGGCGCGTCATCTTGGCCGCCACGGTCGCAGCCGTCATCTTCATCGCGGTCGACGTCGCGTACAAGTCCTCCGAGATCTCCGTCAGCGACACGGTCAACACGCTCTGCTCGCTCGGCCTCGGCCTCGCCATGGGGTTGAGCGCCCAGAAGGCGAGGGTCGAGGGGTACGTTGACCGCTACGCCAAGAGCCGCGCCATGAAGACCGACGGCCTGACCGGCATCCTCAACAAGACCGCGTTCCAGGAGGAATCGTCGTTCATGATCGAGGCGGGCATGACCGGCGCCCTGCTCGTCATCGACGCCGACCGCTTCAAGCACGTCAACGACACCTACGGCCACGCGAAGGGCGACGAGGTCCTCCGCGCCATCGGCCAGTCCATCGACCTGAACCGCCGCGGCGGCGACCTCGTGGGTCGCTTCGGCGGCGACGAGTTCTGCGTGCTCCTCGTCGGCAACATCCCGCCCGACACGCCCCAGAACTACTTCAACCGCCTGACGGGCACGTTCCGCGACCATTGCCCCCAAGACGTCGTGAACGCCCAGGGCCAACCGCTCACGCTCAGCTGCGGTGCCGCCCTCATCCGGCCCGGCTACACCTTCGAGAGCGCCTTCGCCATCGCCGACGCGGCGCTGTACGAGGCCAAGCAGGCCCGCAACAACGTCATCGTCGTCCGCTAGCATGACGGTCGACTTCATATCCCTTGCGGTCATCGTCGCCGTCGCGGCCGTTGTGCCCATCGTCGCGAACCTCGTCCCGGGCAAGCTCGTCCCCGAGACGGTGTTTCTCCTGCTCATCGGTGCGGTTGTCGGTCCCAACATGATGCAGCTCATCCAGGTCGACACCACGATATCCTTTCTCTCCGACCTGGGCCTGTCCTTCCTGTTCCTGCTGGCGGGCTACGAGATAGACCCCAAGAACCTCGGCGGCAACCAGGGAGCCCATGCGTTCGGCACGTGGCTTGCCAGCATGGGGATAGCCTTGGCGGTGGTTTTCGCAATGGGCCTCATGGAGGAATCCGCCCTCGAGGGATGTGCCGTCGCCATAGCCCTGACGAGCACCGCGTTGGGCACGCTCATGCCCATCCTCAAGGAGCGCGGCCTGATGGGAACCCGGTTGGGCAACACCGTCATCGCCTACGGCACGTGGGGCGAGCTCGGCCCCGTCATCGCCATGGTGCTCTTGCTCTCTGCGCGCTCCGCCTGGCTTAGCCTCGCCGTCTTGCTCGGCTTGGCGCTGCTGTGCGTGCTCATGGCGGTGTTTGCCAAGGGCGTCCGGCGCTATGCGACGCGCGTCCAGGAGTTCATCGCCCAGGGGAGCGAGACCACGTCCCAGACCTACGTCCGGCTTGCCATCCTCCTGCTCGTGACCCTTCTGGCGTTTTCCTCCCTCTTCGACCTCGACATCGTTCTCGGGGCGTTTGCGGCCGGCTTCGTGCTGCGCTATCTCGTGCCCGAGGAGGAGGATTCCCTCGAGGACAAGCTCGTCGGCATGGGTCACGGGTTCTTCATCCCGCTGTTCTTCGTGTGCTCCGGCGCCAAGATCAACCTTGCCGCCCTGACGCTCAGGCCGGCGACGCTCGTCGGCTTCATCGTCCTGCTCATGCTCGTTAGGTTTTTGCCCATGCTCATCGACATGCGCTTCTGCAAGGCGACCCGGGACATGGAGCGGGGCAACCGCGTGGGCGCTGCGTTCTACTGCACCACGGCCCTGCCCATCATCGTCGCCGTCACGTCGGTGGCCGTCTCCGCCGGCGCCATGCTCGAGGAGACCGCGTCGGTCTTGGTGGCCGCCGGCGCGATCACCGTATTCTTCATGCCCCTTTTGGCGGTTGCGGCCCAGTTCGCCGCCAGCTTCCGCCTCCTCGATGCCGTCAGGGAGGCCCGCAGCGGAGCTGCTCCCGGGGCGAAGGTCGTCCGCGACCACATCGAGGTCGCGCGCATGATGGCCGTCGAGCACAAGATCGAGCTGAACGAGCGCATGCTCGGGGCCATGGAGCAACGCGAGGATGCGGCGGGCCGTTTGCTCAAGCACCGGGAGGAGTCCCTGAGGAAAAAGATCAGCCGCGAGCGCGAACGGGAGCTTGGCCTCGACAGGTCCCAGGACAGCTTTGCGCGCGAGCAGTTCGAGCAGGAACGCGAGAGCAGCCTGCGCGACCTCGAGTAAGCGAGGCGAGGGGTCTGTCGCAAGGCCGGGGCTCGACCCAAGGGTCCAGTTCAACGAGATCCCTCCCCGCGTTGAGTACACCCTCACGGAGAAGGGCGAGGACCTGATGCCGATCTACTACGAGATCTTCAAGTGGGGCGTCAAGCATCTTGACCCGATGTGATTTTTTGCTTCCTATCTTTTGCTTTTAAGATTTGATATTCTAAAATCAAATTCTAGTAATTCGCACTTAAATAGAAAAGATTGTTGACATGCCAAACACGGCTGATAAAATGAGCCCTGACAGCACCCCGCGCGCCTCTCTCGGAAACGATGAAGCGGACCATGCGGGGGCGTGTTTTTCTAGCCCAAAAACGGTGCTTTCTTCAGAGCGGCTGGGGCGCATTGTAGACTCTCATCCAACGGTTGATTTGCGCCCGGTGGGCTTCCCGAAGAATTGGCGCGAGGTCCTGCGTATCCCCGATCCGGCAGAGTATGACCTGGTGCGCCCGCGCGGACGGAATGGCGGGCGGCCCCACAAGGATGCCGCCGTCGTTGAGCAGGCGCTCTACCTTTACGACATGCGCGAAGTGCCCGTGGCAAAGATTGCCAAACAGTGTGGCATCAGCTTGGGCACGCTGTATAAGTACATCCATCAGCGCGAGGCTGCCGGCAAGGAGCGCTTTGATTACGCGGTGGTGGAGATTCCTGGCAAGTAGGTGGGCGCCGCGGCGGTGCTGCAGCGCCGCAAGGCGCGCAAGAATGGGGCGGGCTGCCTCGGCGGCCTGGTTTATCTGGATTTTATTGTTCTTGCAGCGATTGTTTCGCCCGTTCAGACGTTTGCAACTTCAACCGATCTCTTTGCTTACTCTTGACATGCGGCTTGCAGATCTTTGACGTGCGACTCCCATCATCGACTCCAACGTGTAAAAGACGAAAGGAGTCGAGGGAATGGAAGTCTCTCTTGCGGCGCTCGCAGCCGCTATCGCGGTCAACCCGGTGCTGCTGCTCATCATCGCGCTGTGCCTGGGCGCCACTGTCGTGAACGGCGCCACCGACGCACCCAACGCCATCGCCACGGTGGTGGGTACCAAGGCCATGCGGCCAACACCGGCCATCATCATGGCGGCCGTTTTCAACTTCATAGGGCTGGTGCTCATCACCAGCGTCAGCACCGCCGTGGCAAGCACCATCTTTGGCATGGTGGACTTCGGCGGAGACAACCACGCCGCTCTGGTGGCTCTGGCCGCGGCCATGGTGGCCATCATCGTGTGGGGCGTGGCCGCGTGGGCCTTGGGTATCCCCACCAGCCAAAGCCACTCGCTCATCGCCGGCATCACCGGCGCTGCCATCGCGCTGCAGGGGGGCCTGGGCGGCGTCAACTTCGACCAATGGGTGAAGGTCATCTACGGTTTGGCCATCAGCACGTGTCTGGGCTTCGGCACGGGCTGGCTGTTCGCCCGCCTCATCAAGCTTGCGTGCGCGCGGGCCAACCGCATGAAAACGAACCGCTTCTTCAAGCGGGCGCAGATCGTTGCCGGTGCCGGCGTGGCTTTGCTTCACGGCGCGCAGGACGGCCAGAAGTTCCTCTCCCTCACCATGTTGGGCGTGATGCTGGGGGTCTATGGCAGCTCCGACATGCAGGGCTTCCCCCTTTGGATGGTGGTGCTGGTGAGCCTGACCATGAGCCTGGGCACCGCGGTGGGCGGCCGCAAGATCATCAAGAGTGTGGGCATGAACATGGTGAAGATGGAGCAGTCCCAGGGCTTCGCCGCGTGCCTGTCCGCCTGCTTCTGCATAGGGCTTGCCACCTTCACGGGCATGCCGGTGTCCACCACCCACACCAAGACCACGGCCATCATGGGCGTGGGTGCCGAGAAGCGCCTGCGCGCGGTGCGCTGGAACCTGGCGGGGTCCATGGTGCTTACCTGGGTGCTCACCTTCCCGGGCTGCGGCCTTCTGGCCTACCTGTTCACCCACCTGTTCCTGCTTTTCATGTAGGGGCGGACCATGATTTCCGAAAACGTTTACAAGAGAGGACATGTGATGAATACGAAAACCATCAAAGACAGCTTTGACTATTTCGATTCCTACAAACTCCAGGCGGCCTACGCCCGCGAGATGGCGTGCAATCTACAGAGCGCCACCCAGGCGGGGGAGCTGGGCACCGCTGAGCTCATGGACGCCCTGCATACCGTGGAAAATGACGCCGACCAGGTGAACCACGACATCCAGGCGCACCTGCAATCCGACTTCGTGGTCCCGTTCGAGCGTGACGGCATGGGGCGGTTGGCGCACGCGCTCGACGACGTGTGCGACGCCATCGAGGATGTGGCCATCAAGGCGTACTGCCAGTGCTTTACCAAGCTCGGCGATGCGGGCAATCGGATGGTGAGCCAGATTGCCGATTGCGCGGAGAGGCTGATGCAGGCCGCGGAGCGCCTGGGCGAGCGCGATTGGAAAAATATGGAGCTGAAGAGCCTTTTGGTGGGCATCCAGGACGTCGAGAGCGCATGTGACCGCATCTACATCGAAGCCGTGCATGGACTGTATGAGGAAGAGGGCGCGGACAAGGAACAGCGTCGCATCGCCCACGCCATGCTCGACACGTTGGAGGACGCCATGGACGCCATGGAGGATGCCGCCGAATGCATTGAGGCCCTTGTTGCTGAGAACGCGTAGCGGATTTTGCAGGAACTTGACACGAGCGTGCTGATTGCCGTGTGCACGCGGATTTACAATGCTTTTATGATCTACTACGTTGAAGACGATGCAAATGTTCGCGATTTGGCTCTTTATGCCCTGATAGCGGCCGGGCTGGAGGCGCGGGGTTTCGAGCGCGCAGAGCCCTTCCGCGCGGCCTGCATGGAGTTGCTGCCCGACCTGATCTTGCTGGACATCATGCTGCCGGGCACCGACGGCCTTGCGCTTCTGCGGGAGCTGCGGTCCGACCCGGGCACGCGGGACATCCCCGTGATGATGCTCACCGCCAAAGGCACCGAGTACGACAAGGTGGTGGGGCTCGATTCCGGTGCCGACGACTACCTGACCAAGCCTTTTGGCATGATGGAGCTGGTGAGCAGGTGCAAGGCGCTTTTGCGTCGGGCATCGCGCGGCTCCGTTCCTGCTGGCGAACTTCTGACGTGCGGGCCCATCTCACTTGACGTTGCCGCCCACGAGGCCCGCTGCGGGGAAACGGTGCTGGAGCTCACGCTTAAGGAGTTCGACCTGTTGGCAAAGCTTCTGCGCGAGCGGGGGCATGCGCTTACCCGCCCGCAGCTTCTGGAGGACGTGTGGGGCATCACCTTCGTGGGCGAGACCCGCACAGTTGACACCCACATCCAGACCCTGCGGCGCAAGCTCAACGATGCCGCGCCCGGTGCGGGAGACCTTGTGGAGACCATCCGCGGGGTGGGCTACCGCGTGAAGGCCGGCGATTAGCGTGGGCTCGAAAAAGACCTTGTCGAGCAGGATGTTCGCGGCGCTGTTCGCCTTCTCGTTCGCTGCGATGCTGGCTGCCACGGTGGCGGCGACCGCGGCAAGCTATTCTTCCTACGAGTCGGATGCGGAGGCGCGCCTGCTTTCCCAGGCGCAGCAATGCGCCCAGCTTTTGAATCGGCAAGGTGACGAAGATGCCCAGGCAACGCTTGCGGGGCTTCCCCTCGCCGATGAGCGCGCGACCCTCATTGCGGCCGACGGCACGGTCCTCTACGACAACCAAGCTGACGCCTCCGCCATGGAAAACCACGGCCAGCGCGCTGAGGTGATCCAGGCCAAGGAGTCCGGCCAGGGCGTCGTCATGCGCAGAAGCGATACCTTCGGCGCAGACACGCTCTACGCCGCCGTGCAGCTCAACGATGGCCGCGTGCTGCGCTTGGCCGAGACCAGGGCTTCGCTCGCGTCGTTCATCGGTGGGGCTGCCTGGCAGTTGGGGGTCTCGCTGGTCGTCATCTTCCTGGCTTCGTTTTTGCTCTCCCGCGCCGTCACCCGCAGGGTCGTGCGCCCGTTGGTGGGCATCGACCTGTCTCATCCGCTTGATAACGACGCATACATGGAGGTGCAACCGCTGCTTGCCCGCGTAGACCAGCAGCGCCGCGAGCTTGAGGGGCAAAACGCCGAGCTGCAGCGCGCCGTGACGCTGCGGCGGGAGTTTGCCGGTAACGTGAGCCATGAGATGAAGACGCCGCTGCAGGTGATCGGCGGCTACGCTGAGCTTATGGAGGCGGGGTTGGTCACAGCTGATGACGTGCCGCGCACCGCCGGCCTCATACGCACCGAGTCCGAGTCCATGCGGGCGCTCATCGACGACGTGCTCACCCTGTCGAAGCTTGACGAGGCGGCGGGCGGTGGAGAGCGCGTGAGCCTGCGTGAGTCATGCGAGAGGGCGGCGGCGCGGCTTGCGCCCGTGGCGGAAGAGAAAGGCATTTCCATACTGCTTGACTGCGACGGGTCCTGCGTCTTGGGTGAGCCGGCGGCGGTGGAACAGATGGTCTACAACCTGGTCGACAACGCGGTAAAGTACAGCCCCGCGGGCGGGCGCGTGAGGGTGTCCTGCTCGGAGACCGGCGGGAAGGCCCGCCTGGTCGTGCAGGACCAAGGCCCTGGCATCCCCGACGAGTTCAAGGAGCGCGTCTTCGAGCGTTTCTTCCGTGTGGATACCAGCCGCTCGCGCCAGACGGGCGGCACGGGGCTGGGGCTTGCCATCGTGAAGCACGCGGCGGAATCCCTGGGCGGCACGGCCCAGGTAGAGAACGCTCCAGGCGGCGGTTCGGCATTCGTTGTGGAGGCTCCGCTGGCTAGCTGACCCTTAGCGGGCGCCGGGTCTTGTTGCCCATACGGTCAACCGTGATCCGCGTGTTTGGTTCCCAGCCCTGCGCTACGCGCAGAGGGTGGACTCTATCTGCGCTATCTGTTCTGTGCTGAGGCCGCCGGCTTTCAGGTAGTCCTCCGCGCACTCCTTCAACGTCGGGGTTCCCGTGCGGGATGAATCTGCGGCATTTCGCAGCACGTTGACCAAGTCATTGGCTTTTACGTTGACCACCGCATCGTATTTCGCGGTCTCGTTGGCCTCGGTGATGTTGTAGTAGTTGGCGTAGGTGATCATGTAATCCCCGATGAGCTCTTCTTCGCTTGCACCAGCCAAGGCCTCGATGAGCATGCATGCAAAGCCGGTGCGATCTTTGCCCTCCACGCAATGGACCAGATAGGGGCCCTGGTGCTGGCACATGTTGTACAACGCCGTGGCCAGCAGCTGCCTGTTGGCGCTGCCGCCGAAGTTGGTGTTCATGTCCAGCAGGTCCACGCAGCCCTTGGCCTGCAGGTCAATGTAGTATTGGCACGAGGAGCCGGCTTCTGCGGCAAACTCGTCCTGGTTGTCGGAGAGGTCAAGGGAATAGCCGATGCCCGCTTGCTCAACCAGCTTGTTCACGCAGGAGGCGCGCAGGTAGGTGTTGTCGATGGGGGAGGCGGAGCGATACGCCAAGTTCTGCTTCAAGTTTCCGCCGGTCAACGCCCGGAAATTGGCGAACTCCTCGTCGGTGGCGAAGTCCGCCCGGTCGTTGGAGTAGGTCATGTCCAGGGCCTCTTGGGTGTCAAGGTAGGCGCCCCGCTCCCGCAGGGTCACCTGAATGCGGGAATTTTCCGTAACGTCGATGTCGTCCCAAAGGGTCCCCTGGGCGCGGCGGAAATTCGGATGCGGTTCCCCAGGGTACGACACCAAAAGCAGCTCACCCGTGGCGGCGAAATAGCCGCTGTAGTAGGGAACGTTTTCGAAATACATGGTGTTGTCGATGATGATGTCCACGCTGTCGCCCAGCTCAAAGCCCAAGCCTGCAAATTCCTCTTCGGTCATGTCCAACATGATTCCGTTGAAGTTGGTGTCCTTCACCACGTTGACGTAGCCCGTGGTGATTTCCGCGGCTGCGATTTCTTCGGATCCCCCTGCGCTTTTGCTGCTTTGCTGCTGGATTTCGCTGCATCCTGTCAGGGTGAAGGCGAGCGCCAGTGCCAAAGTTGCCGTTACGATATTGATGATCTTGCTTGCGCGCATGGTGAGTCTTCCTTCAGAGGTTCTCCGCCTCTGCGGAGAATGGAAACGTAGTCTTCGTAGCTGTAGGACCTATATCGCTGTCTCTCGGCTTCCGGTTGTACCAGAATTCCGAGCTCGCAAAAGGACCTCACGAGGTTCACTGCGGTGGCTCTTGCGATATCTAATTTTTCTGAAACGAAATTCACGTCTACAATGGGGTTGCCCTCGATGAGCGCGAGAAGCCTCTGACCGTTGCTCGCGGAGCGCACCATTCGCTCGATAATCAGAGAAATGTTCTTTGTCCTGAGGTCCACGAGCAGCTCCATGGCTCTAATTGCGTCTTCTGCGCTTGCAAGCAGGCAATCGCAGAAGAACTCGATCCACTCCGCATACAGTCCCTTTTCGCGCACTTCGGTTATCTTAGCGTAATATTCCGCCCTCCTGATCTTGGGTTGGTAAGAGGGGTAAAAGATTGCATCGCTGAGGACACCGTCATTCATGAGGGAGAGGGTGATGAGCAGCCTTCCTATTCGTCCGTTGCCGTCAAGGAATGGGTGGGTTGTTTCGAACTGATAGTGGACGAGCGCCGCCTTCACAATGGGGTCAACGCCGTGCTCCTCGTTAATGAATTTCTCCATTTTATCTCCAGCCACATGATAGGCGTGAGAAGCCACGCCTGAGCATGATTGAAGTAGGACAGAAACACCATTATCAGGCAGATGGAGTTGGGGAAAATATACCCCATGCGCTGCTGCTCGTGTGATGGCAGGGGGGCGATGCCAATGACCTTGCCGAAGAGAATGTCGAAAAACCCGCCGGGGTAGACGTCCTCCTCCCATTGGTGCAGGGCTGCTTGGCACCATGGAGTGCATCGCCGCCAGGAAGCCGGGAGCTGAACCGTCCGCGTAGTCAGATGATAGTGGGCATGTTTGGGGGAAACAGGCGACAACTATTCTAGAAGGTCCTCATCGTTTCTCATGAAGACAATCATATTGAGGTGTCTGACGCCCTCTCGCCTCTGGAGTATGGGGTCGAGGGTGAAGAGGTAGCGCTGATACCCGTCCCTGATGTAGCCGAAGGGCCTGTACTCGCGCTCCTCGACGTCCCTGTCGGCGATGGTCATGGAGACCTGGACGTAGGCGTAGGACTCGCGGCTGCGGGCGATGAAGTCGCATTCCAGCTTTCCGATCCTGCCGACAGACAGTTTGTGGCCGCGCGAGCGAAGGTAGAGGTAGAGGGCGTTCTCCAGGGAAGGGCCGTAGTTCAGGCGTACGTCGACGTTTCGCGCGAAGTAGATGCCCGGGTCCGCGAGGTAGTACTTCTCCTCGCCTCTGAGAGATTTTCGCGACTTGAGGTCGAAGCGTTGGCACTTATAGAGAACCTTGGCGTCCACCAGCATCTGGATGTAGGCGGAGATGGTGCGTCTCTCCACGGCGATCTTCTCCACCTTGGTGAAATGGTCGTGCAGGTTGGTGAGGCTCGTGGGCGCGCCGTAGTTGTTGATGACG
>R18__coassemble_1718_pt1 | contig 20265 bp, 17 predicted proteins | sample R18__metabat2_low_PE_019 | metagenome-assembled genome bin R18
CTCCAACGAGACGGGCATGATCGACGAGTATGTCGTCGAGTACGAGGAGTACCCCGCAATCGGCTCCGGCGGCATCACCTATCTCGGCCGCAGCCTCTACGTCAACACGTTCAGCGTCAAGGACTACAACGACATCATCGAGAGCGGACGCATGAGCCTCATGAGCAAGACGACGTTCAGCGACCGCAACCGCATGCGCTACCGGTTCATGATGCAGCTGTTCGGCCTGCGTCTCGACAAAAAGCAGTTCGAGCGCGACTTCGGGTGCAAGATCGAGGTCGGCCTGCCCGCCGAGATGGCGTTCATGACCGCCAACGGGGCCTTCGCCACCAACACCGACGAGGAGCTGACGCTGACGCCGGTGGGCCGCTACCTGACGGTCGTCATGATGCGCCAGTTCTTCATCGGAGTGAACAACCTGCGCGACCAGGCGCGCGCCGCCCTGACCAACGAGGAGCGCAACCTGATCTTCGGCGACGGGAAAAAGCCCTGCGAGCAATAGCCGCGGGCAAAGCCGGGCAATGCGAAAACGCTGCCGCCTCCACCAGGGGCGGCAGCGTTGTTTTGCGAAGCTGGAGCGTTTGCCCGGGGCGCCAGATTCCCTAAAGAGCCGTCCAGACGCGCACGTGGCAGTACTGCTTGCTTGCTTCCTTCAGGGGCTTGCTGACGACGTTGGCGTAGGTGACGAACGTGTCGCGGCTGCCCGACGAGGCGAGCATGTCGCCGTAGTCCGCCGAGCCGCTCTCGACGTCGAGCGCGAAGTAGGTCTGGGTGCCCAGGTTGACGCCGCAGACCGCGGTCTTGGACTTGACGACGAGATAGTCTCCGCAGTTCGCGGGCGCGCAGCTCGGCGTGCGGCCCCACCGGAACCAGGGAACCCCGCTGTAGCCGTCCCCGGCCGCCTTGGCCGAGGGGGCGTAGGTGCCGAGGTTGGCGATGCCGGTGTCGTTGCTGTAGATCGCGTCGAACGCGAACGTGAACCCGTTGTCCGAGTACCCCGCCTCGAGCGGCTTCATGGACGCCGGGAGGGTGCACGAGTCGACCATCTCGCCCGACGACGCCTTGAGGCAGGTCATCTGGTAGTGGACGGAGCTGTCCGCGTCGGCGCGCGGGGTGATGACGATCTTGTCCTCGGTGGCGTAGGGGGGCGTGGCCATGCGTCCCTGGGACTCCCAGGCGACCTCGGCCTTGCCCGAACCGACGCGAGCGTGCCTCAGGACGGATGCTTCCTTGGCGCGGGCGCCGTCGGAGCGGGGGAGGACCTGCCAGTAGGCGAAGGCGCCGGCGAGGGCGATCGTCGGGGTCTCCCAGTCGCCGTCCCCCTCGTCGGCGAGGACGGGCTCTCCCATGTTGCCGGAGTCCGAGAGGGCCGCGGTGTACACGCGCCACGTGCCCTCGAGCATGTCCGACTCCACCCACAGAAGCCCGTTCGACGTCGCGCGGACGTCGACGATCTCGAATCCCTCGGAGGCTCCGACCGCCTGTTCGAGGACGGTTGACGTCGTTCCCGACGACAGCCAGAGCAACGCGGCCTGGGTCAGGGGCTTGCCCGACGCTCCCGGCAAAAGGCACGCGGCGACGGCGTCGTCGTTGCACCACACCATGGTCCCGTAGTCGAGCTCGAAGTCGCCTATGAGCGCAACGCAGCTCGTGTACTCGACTTGTTGGATGTCGTCGGAGGACGTCACGGCGTCGGCGGTCACGTCGAGGACGACGATTTCCTCCTCCTCGGGCCCCATCACGGCGTTGAACGCGTAGGCGCCGCCCCCGACAGCGGCGACTCCGGCCAGGGCCGCGGCTCCGTAGACGAAGTGACGGCGGGTCAGGACGAACTCGCCGCGCTCGATGGGGATCGCCGCTACCTGCTGGTCGAGGGTGCGCGACTTGGGGGCCTTGCGGTTGACGCCGGCGGTGCGCACGTTGCCGACCGTTTGGGGCGTGCGCGTGCGCTTCGCGGCGTTGCGAGTCTTGGGGCGCGGGTTGTTGGTGTTGCGGTTGGCTGGTGTCATAACGGTGTAATTGTGTCATTTCCCCGAGAAAACGGAGCGACGAAGCAGTAATTGCTACAATTACTGCAAAACAAATCTGCGCGGCCCGGGCCCCGTTGCGGCGACCGACGGCCGAAACGCGAGACGACATCGATAGGAGAGCGCATGAGCGACAGCAGGAGAATCCTTCTGGTTGAGGACGAGAAGACCATTCGGGAGGCGGTCACGGCCTATCTCGAGCGGGAGAACTACCGCGTGGTCGCGGTCGAGGACGGCCGCGAGGCTCTCGACGCGTTCGAGAAGCACCACTTCGACCTGATCATCCTCGACCTGATGTTGCCGCGCGTCTCCGGTGAGGAGGTCTGCAAGACCGTTCGCGCGTCCTCGGACGTGCCGATCATCATGCTGACCGCGAAGGGCGAGGTCGAGGACCGCATCATCGGGTTCAACCTCGGCGCCGACGACTACCTCATCAAGCCGTTCAGCCCCCGCGAGCTCGTCGCCCGCACGCGCGCCCTGCTGCGCCGCGCCGGCTCGGGTTCCGAGCCCTCCCGCGAGATCATGGAGTTCGGCGACCTCACCATCGACGTCACGGGCCACAAGGTCCTCGTGGGCGGCGAGGAAGTCGACCTCACTGCGAGCGAGTTCAAGCTCCTGACGACGCTGTCGCGCTACCCGGGCCGCGTCTACTCGCGCATGGAGCTCGTTGAGAAGGTCCTCGGATACGACTTCGAGGGCTACGAGCGCACGATTGACAGCCACGTCAAGAACCTGCGCGCCAAGATCGGCGACAACCCGCGCGATCCCAAGTGGCTCCACACGGTCCACGGCGTCGGCTACCGTTTCGAGGATCCCTCGAAGTAGCCGGGCGGCTCGGAGCCAGCGACGATGAGCAGCGATGTCCGCGATCTCGCCAGCCGCGTGCCGGCTGTAGGCGAGGATGCCGTCAAAGCCGAGAGGGCCGCCCTCGCCGGCGGCGCGGAAGGCGGTTCCCAAAAAAAGGAAGAGAAGCCCAGCCTGGAAGAGCTCGACGACGAGCCCGAAGAGGGCCGCTCCCCTTGGGGAGGGATGAGCTACACGTCGCGCCTGGCGCTGATGTTCGGCGTCATCGCGGCAATGACCGCGCTCTGCACGATCTTCGTCATGTCGCTGGTTTGGGGCCAGCACTTCCAAAGCTACACGGTCGAGAACATGGAGGCGTCGGCGTCGAGCATCGCCGAGAAGGTCGCCCAGAAGTACGAGCAGGTCGAGGAGTGGAACGACGAGGCCTTCGCGCCGGCAGCCTACGCCGAGATCGCCTATCCCGGCGTGGGGGTGATCATCGTCGACCGCGAGGGCAACACCGTCTTCGACTCGTCGAAGAGCTCGGGGTCGACGGCAAAGGCCCTCACCGACCTCGACAAGATAGCGACCGCCCCCATCATCGTAAACGACCAGGTCGTCGGATCGGTTCGCCTCTGGGTGTCGGGCTCCGACGCCCTCTTGCGAGACAGCGACGTCCAGTTCCGCACCAACTCGTACACAGCTTTGATCTTTGCGGGGGTCGTCGCCATTGTCTTGGCGTGCATCATCGGATACCTGTTTGCGAGGAACCTCGTGCGGCCCATCTCGAGGATGACCGAGACCGCCGAGGCCATCAAGGAGGGCGACCTCTCCGCCCGTACGGGCCTGACCGGTTCCGACGAGGTCTCCCGCCTCGGAGAGGCGTTCGACGAGATGGCCGAGAGCATGGAGAACGACCGCAACCTCGAGCGGCGCCTGACCACCGACGTCGCACATGAGCTGCGCACGCCGCTGATGGCCATCCAGTCGACGGTCGAGGCCATGATCGACCAGGTGTTTCCGGCCGACGAGGACCACCTCATGACCGTCAACTCCGAGGTCATGCGCCTGAGCCGGCTCGTCGACTCGATGCTCAAGCTGTCGCGGCTCGAGAACCGCGCCAACCCGATGAAGCGTGAGATCGTCGACGTCAGCGAGCTGGTCGACACCATCGTCGCCACCCACGAGAGCTTCGTCGAGGACAGCGGCCTGACCTTGAGCTACGAGGCCGAGAAGGGCGTTTACGTGATGGGCGATCCCGACATGATACGCCAGGCAACCGCCAACCTGATATCCAACGCGGTCCGCTACACCCCCGAGGGCGGCCGCATCTGGGTGCGCGTGCGCCGCGGCGAGATCATGGCCTCCATCAGCGTCGAGGACACGGGCGTCGGCCTGACGCCCGAGGAGGCCAAGATGGTGTTCAGCAGGTTCTGGCGCGCGGACTCCGGCCGCAAGCGCGAGAGCGGCGGCCTGGGCATCGGCTTGTCGGTCGTCAAGGAGATCGTGGACCGCCACGGCGGATGGGTCCAGGTCGAGGGCCGCAAGGGCGAGGGCGCGCGGTTCACGATCCACCTGCCGCTGTTCGAGACGGTGCGCAGCCAGCAAAAGGGCCGCAAGCGCCAGAAGCGAACGGGCAACACCCAGCCGTTCCGCGCGGTGCGTCCTCGATAGGCCCCGCCGCGCTTTTTAAAAAGGTTCCCGTTCGAGCCCGTTGTGGGGCATAATGGAGGACATGGCTTTTTCGCCGCGAGCGCGCGGCAACACTATCGACAGTAAGGGGTTCGAAATGGCCGGTATCGACATCAAGCCCGATGCACAGGGCAAGGTTCGCGATCTGTACGATTTGGGCGACACGCTCTTGTTCGTCGCCAGCGACCGCATCTCCGCGTACGACTACATCCTCGACAGCGAGATTCCCTACAAGGGCCAGGTGCTGACCCAGCTTTCGCGCTTCTGGTTCGAACTGCTCGACGGCGTTGTCGAGAACCACCTCGTGTCGATGGACGTCGAGGACCTGCCCGAGAAGTTCCAGCCCTACAGCGACTACCTGCGCGGGCGCTTCATGCTCGTCAAGAAGGCCGAGATGTTCCCGGTCGAGTGCATCGTGCGCGGCTATCTCGCGGGCTCCGGCCTCGCCGAGTACAAGAAGCAGGGCACGGTCTGCGGGATCGAGCTGCCCGAGGGGCTCGAGAACTCGAGCAAGCTGCCCGAGCCCATCTTCACCCCGTCGACCAAGGCCGAGATCGGCGACCACGACGAGAACATCAGCTTCGCCCAATGTGCCGAGCTCATCGGCGAGGAGGACGCCGCCGCCTTGCGCGCCCTCGCCATCAAGGTGTACACGACGGCTGCCGACCACGCCGCCAGCCGCGGCATCATCGTCGCAGACACGAAGTTCGAGTTCGGCCGCATCGACGGCAAGATCGTCCTCGCCGACGAGGTCCTGACCCCCGACTCCAGCCGCTTCTGGCCGGGCGACCTGTACGAGGTCGGCAAGAGCCAGCCGAGCTTTGACAAGCAGTTCGTCCGCGATTGGCTGACCGCCAACTGGGACAAGAACAGCGGCGAGCAGCCCCCCGCCCTGCCCCAGGAGATCATCGAGAAGACGAGTGAGAAGTACATCCAGGCCTACGAGACCATCACGGGCCGCACGTTCCAGCGCTAGGACGCCGCAGGCCGCACAGACCCAACCCCACGAAAGAAGACCATGAGCCGCAGAAACTTCACCAACGACCGAAACACCCTTCCCGACAAGAAGACCGGCACGACGCGCAAGAGCGCGTCCTCGGCGAAGCCCGCCCGCGCCGCCGCGGGGTCCGTCTACGTCACCAACACGAAGAAGACCAAGCAGGAGCTGAAGGACGAGGAGCGCCGCAAGCAGCGCGAGGAGCGCCGCATCGAGGAGATCATCCAGGAGAAGGTCGGCAAGGTCGACACGGCCAAGATCAAGAAGCTGCGCGCAGTCTGGATCGTCACGTTGGCCGGAGCCATCATCTGCACCATCTTGGCGTGGTTTGCCCGCAACTTCATGCCCGAGGCGGCTTCGATCGCGGTCATGGTGCTCGCGTATGTGTTCATCATCGCGGCGCTGGTCGTCGACCTCGTGTTCATCCGCAAAGAGCGCAAGCGCGGCGAGCAGGCGACCCTCGAGGCCATGAGCTCTAAGGGCGCTAAGAGCAAGATCTACAGCGAAGCCAAGCGCCAAGCACGCGCCGAGATTCGCGAGGAGGAGCGCGCCGCCAAGGAGAAGGCCAAGGCCGAAGCGAAGGAGAAGGCCGAATCGGAGGGAGCTTCGAAAAAGTAGCCACTGCGGGCGTTCGGCTTTCGAGCCGTGCATGCGAATCGGGGCCGCCGGCTGGACAGCAGCCGGCGGCCCCTTTTTTCGTCAGGCGGGGTTGCGGGGAGCCGCCTGATGGGGAGCCGCCTGCGGCAAGCTGTCCTCTGCAAGCTGATCTGCGAAGGGGTGGGTCCTGCGGTTGCGGGCAGTCCTGAGCCGTTGGGAGTCTTGCGGCTGCGCGGCCTTACGCGGACGGGAGGAGGACGGTGAACGTCGTGCCCTCGCCCTCGGCGCTGGTCGCCGAGATGCAGCCGCCGTGGGCTGCGACGGTGGAGGCGGCGATGGCCAAGCCGAGGCCGTAGCTGTTGCCGCTGGACTCATGCGTGCGCGCCTTGTCGCTGCGGTAGAACCGGTCGAACAGGTGGGGCAGGTCCTCGGGGTCGACGGGCTCGCCCTCGTTGGCAACGGTCAAGACGACGGAGTCGCCCTGGGGGACCTCCCCTTGGCGTACGGCGGCCACGTCGGCCCGAACCGCCGAGGCGTCTTGCCTGCGCAGGGTGGCGGTGATGGCCGAACCTGAGGGCGCGTACTTGCAGGCGTTGTCGAGCAGGGTCCCGCAAAGGCGCTCGAGCTTGCCGGGGTCCCCCATGACGTAGAGTTCCTCGTCGATGTCGTCGACGAGGTTGACCTGCTTGTCGAACGCGATGCTCTCGAACTGGAGCAGGGATCCGAGCGCGAGGTCGGAGAAGTTGACGCGCTCGAGCGAGAGCCCGTTGCCCAGGCTGCCGGAATCGGCGGCCGCGTCGAGCCGCGCAAGGTCGAGCATCGACAAGACCATGTCCTGCATGCCGAGGGCCTCGTGCTGGGTGCTTTCGAGCCACTGCTCCTGGCTGGCGACGCTGCGGTCGGAGTGCTTGAGGATGATGTCGGTGTTCGCGAGGATGACGGTGAGCGGGGTCTTGAGCTCGTGGGAGGCGTCTGCGAGGAACTGGCGCTGCTTGCCCCAAGCCTCTTCGACCGGGCGCAGGGCCCAGCGCGAGAAGAACACGCTGATCGCGAAGAACACCAGGAGCGTGCCCGCTCCGACCAGCACCAGCATCAAGACGATGTTTTGCCAGTCGGTGGCGCTCGAGGTGCTTGCGAACCCTATGTAGGTGGTGCCGAGGCGGGTCTCCTTGACGTAGAAGAGCCCGAGGTCGTCGAGCCGACCCTCGCCGTCGGCGCCTCCGTAGACCTCCGAGACCGCTTGCGAGACGACGTCCTCGGAGAGGGACGCGGTCGACGCCCGCGATATGACCTGGATCGAGCTCAGCGAGGCGACGCGGTATACCGCGACAGGCACGACGTGGGTGGCGGAGTCCCCGCCGATGAGCGGTTGGCTCAGGGACGTCGAGTCGCCCTCGACGGAGGCAAAGTCCGTCTCGTCGTCGCGCTGCCTGCCTTGTTCCGAGCCGTTGCCGAGGACGCCCTCGAAGTCCCGGCGCGATCCGAACAGGGCGTCAGCTGCGCCGAACGGGTTTTGGCTTGCCGTCGAGACCGAGTCGTGCATCGCGGTGTAGACCGCGCTGAGGCTCTGTTGGTAGCTGATTATGCCGATGGCGGAGAACACGGCGATCACGACGACGGACACCATCGCCATGTTCATCAGGATGAACTTTCTCCGCAGCCGTTTGAGCATGGGCCCTCCGCGCGGCTACTCGGCCGGCCCGCTCAGGCGGTACCCGACCTTGCGCAGCGTCTCGATGGTGGAGGCGGAGCCGAGGAACTTCAGCTTCTTGCGCAGGAACGACACGTACGCCTCCACGTTGTTGTCCTCGGCGGTCGAGTCGTATCCCCAGATCTTGCTGATCAGGGTGTCTTTCGGGATGACCTGGCCGGCATTGCTCATGAGGACCTGGGCGAGCTGGAACTCCTTGTGGCTCAGGTGGATGGTTTTCGCACCGCAGCTCAAATCGAAGCTCTCGAGGTTGAGGACGAGGTCGAACGCGTTGATGGTCTCGAACACCACCTCGCCCTTGCGGCGCGTGAGGGCGCGCAGGTGCGCGAGCAGCTCGGAGGGCGCGAACGGCTTGGTCATGTAGTCGTCGGCGCCGGCGTCGAGCCCGGTGATCTTGTCCGAGATCTCGCCCTTCGCGGTCAGGAGCAGGACCGGCGTGGAGACGTTCTTGCGTCGCAGGTTCGTGACGACGGTGAACCCGTCCATCTTGGGCAACATGACGTCGAGGATGATGACGTCGTAGGTGCCGCACAGGGCGTAGTCGAGGCCGTCTTGGCCGTTGTGGACGATGTCGACCTGGTAGCCGCTGTCCTTGAGAATCTGGCCGAGGGCGCGTGCAAGGGCGACGTCGTCTTCGACGATGAGCAGCTGCATGGCGGATCCTTTCCCTCGGTTGCGACAGCCGGCGTCCCCTGCGGGGCGAGCTGGGGTGCCGGCTTGGCTTTCGCTTTCCGCGTGGCGGCGAATAAGGCCCCTGCGCGAGTTGCACCTATTGTATTACCTCCGCTGAAAGGACCCTGAAATTAGATTCTGAAAAGCGGCTTTTCAGAAAAGTTTAAGTCGGGGGCCATAGCATCCTCCCATCGAAAGCTCCGTTTGGAGCGATGTGCCGCGCAGCTGCTTTCCGACGCAGCGCCGAGTCGAAGGAGGTCGGGTTCCGGGCCATGGCGAGCTACAACGATGTGTTCGAGAGGAAAGAGATCAAGCACGTCATCGACGCGCGTCAGCACGCCCAGCTCAAGCAGGCCCTCGAGGGGCGCATGGCGATCGACGCGTTCGGCAAGAGCGCCATCACGAGCATCTACTACGACACGCCCGACTGGGAGCTCATCGAGCGCTCGATAGACAAGCCGCTCTACAAGGAGAAGCTGCGCGTTCGCATCTACGGAGCGCCGACCGACCCCGAGACGGCCGAGGCCTTCGTCGAGATCAAGAAGAAGCACAAGGGCATCGTCTACAAGCGCCGCGTGCGCATGACGATCGCGGCCGTCCAAGACTACTTCGACGGCGCGACCTACGAACAGGCCTGCACGCGCCACCCGCTGTCCGACCCGCTCGCCCAGGAGGCGGCCTTCAGCTACCGCAGCCTCCAGATCGCCCGCGAGATCGACCAGTTCCTCGCGTTCCACGGACCGCTTTCCCCCGGCATGGGGATCGCCGTGAGCCGCAGCGCATATGCCCCCGTCCCCGGGGCGGCCGAGGATTTCGCGACGTCAGGCTTGCGCATCACCGTCGACGAGGACATCGCCTACTGCAACCTCCGCGCAGAAGGCGGCTACCGGCCTCTCCTTCCCGAAGGCGTCTGCATCCTCGAGATCAAGGCCATGGGCGCGATGCCGCTTTGGCTCGTCGAGTTTTTGAGCGCCGCGGAGATCCGCCCGTCGTCCTTCTCGAAGTACGGCACCGCCTACCAGGTCTCGATGGCCCAGGCCCGCAAGCCCCAGGCCCGCCCCGCGCACGCCACGTCCCCGCGCGCTTCGGTTTCCTCGGCGACGCCGGGGAACCTCCTCGGCGGCAGGCCCCGCCGTCCGGTCGCCCTCAACGTTTAGAAAAAGACAAAACCCCGTCAGCCCGAAACGCACAAGAAACGAAGCACCATGCTCGAGCAAACCTTCACGTCCCTCTACGCAGACACCGGCTCCGCCATGAGCAGCGTCACGACCGTCGAGTTTCTGATCTGCTGTATCGCGTCGATCGTGTTGGGCGCCGTAGCCGCGTACGTCTACACGATCAAGCACGAGCACACGAAGAACTTCGTCGTGACCTTGGCCCTGTTGCCCCTGATCGTTCAAGCCGTCATCACCCTCGTCAACGGCAACCTCGGCGCTGGCATCGCGGTCATGGGCGTGTTCAACCTCGTGCGCTTCCGCTCCATCCCCGGCAGCGCCAAGGACATCACGAGCGTGTTCCTGGCGATGGCGATCGGCCTTGCCACCGGCATGGGCTACATCTGGCTGGCGGTCCTCTTCACGATCATCGTCTGCGCCGTCAACATCGGCTTCGTCCTGTCTCCGTTCGGCAAGCCGAGCGAGCCCGAGATGACCCTGACGATCACCATTCCCGAGGACCTCGAGTTCGACGGCATGTTCGACAAGGTGCTGGCGCGCTACGCCGAGAGCTTCAAGCTGCGCAGCGTCTCCACGAGCAACATGGGCGCGCTGTTCAAGCTCGAGTACACCGTGCGCCTCAAGGACGCGGGCCTGGCCAAGCGCATGATCGACGAGGTCCGCACCATGAACGGCAACCTCAAGGTCGCGCTTTGCTACGCGCCGACCCGCGAGGCCCTGTAGGGCCGTCCGTCGGCCAGCTGGCTGTGCGCGAAAACTCGGCGCGCACAGCCAGCTTCGCTGTGCGGACGGTGCCGCGCGCTTACCCGTGAAACCACGATTCCAAGGATGATGAGACTATGAACAGCTTTTTCAAAAGGACGCTGACCCAGCGCGAATCCTCCGGGATGCGCCGTGCGATAGCGAGGGGCGCACAGCCCAGAGCCAAGCACCGCCTGGTGCGCATGGCCGTTGCGGGTGCCATGGTGTTTGCGATGGTACCCGCGGCTTTGACCGGGTGCGGATCGAACAACGCCGCGAGCAACACTGCGAACAACGCCTCCGCGACGACCTCTGCGACCGTTGCCTCCTCGACGACCTCCTCGGGCGCGTCGTCGATAGACCTTTCCGCCTACGACCTCGAGTACACCGACCGCGACGGCGACGCGAGCTACGACGAGGCATCCGCCGTAAAGATCGAGCTCTCCGGTGCCAGCGCCTCCGCGAGCTCGACCGACGGCGTTTCCATCGACGGCTCGACGGTTACCATCTCGAAGGAGGGCGTGTATGTCGTGAGCGGCAGCTTGTCTGACGGCCAGATCGTCGTGAGCTGCAACAAGGACGACAAGGCCAAGGTCCAGATCGTCTTGAAAGGTGCGAACATCTCCTGCTCCGAGGGCAGCGCCATCTACGTCGAGGAGGCCAAGAAGGTCTTCCTGACCTTGGCCGACGGCACGACCAACACGATCAGCGACGGGTCTGACTACACCCTCGGCCAAGACGAGGGCAGCGCGAACGCCGCCATCTACAGCAAGGACAACCTCACGCTCCAAGGCAGCGGCACGCTGAACGTGACCGGCAACTACGCCGACGGCATCGCCTGCAAGGACGAGCTGGTCATCACCGGCGGCACCTACAACGTCACGGCTGCCGACGATGCCCTGCGTGGCAAGGACGCCGTCAAGATCAACGGCGGCACGTTCAACATCACGGCAGGCGGCGACGCCGTCAAGAGCACGAACGCAGACGAGGAGGGCAAGGGCTTCGTCGCCATCGATGGCGGCACGTTCTCCATCTCGGCCGGCGATGACGCCGTGCACTCCGAGTACCTCACGCTCGTCAACGACGGCAACATCGACATCAGCACGTGCTACGAGGGCCTCGAGGGCCAGACCATCATCGTCAACGGCGGCACAATCCGCATCGTCGCGACCGACGACGGCCTCAACGCGGCCTCGGTCGGCGGGTCTGACATGCAGATGGACGACATCGGCGGTCCGGGCATGAACCACATGCAGAACATCCAGGACAACGGCGGCACCTTCGACGATGCACGCGGCGGCCAGGCCCCCGGCTCCGCGGGCGCGACGACCGCCTCCTTCTCCGCGAGCGCGACGTCCTCGGCTGCGGTGCAGACCGCTGGCGGCATGGGCGGCGGCGACATGGGCGGCGGCGGCATGATGGACGGCGATAGCAGCTGCGTGCTCCAGATAAACGGCGGCTACCTGGTCGTCGACGCAGCGGGCGACGGCGTAGACAGCAACGGCTCCGTCGAGATCACGGGCGGCGTCGTCTTGGTCGCGGGCCCCACGAGCGGCGGTGACGGTGCGTTCGACTACGGCCTGAGCGCGAACATCACCGGCGGTACGGTCATCATGGCCGGATCGCGCCAGATGGCCCAGAGCTTCTCCGAGGGCACCCAGGCGTTCTCCCTGCTCAGCGCGGGCGGATCGGCTGGCCAAAACATCGCGGTGGTCGACGCGTCCGGCAACGTCCTGGCCTCGTTCACGACCACCAAGCAGTTCGACTGCGTCGTCGTCTCCGCCCCCGGCATGACCTCGGGAACGTCCTACAGCCTGGTCGTCGGCGGCACGGTGTCGGGCGCCAACTCCGACGGCTACGCCTCGAGCGGCACGGTGTCCGGCGGGTCCTCCTACTCCTTCACGGCCGAGACCAGCGACACGAGCAACAGCATGGGCGGCGGCATGCCCAGCGGCATGGGCGGCGGCATGCGCGACACGGCAACCCCCCAAGGCGATTGGGGCGGCGGGGCCGGCGGCGATGCGCCGTCGGGCCGCATGTCCTACTCTGCATAGCCCCCCGGGATCTCTCTGGGTCGGGGCGCAGGCTGCCGAGCGCGGCCTGCGCCCCGTTTTTCCGCTGGAAAACCCCAAGCTTCGGAGCGCGGCCGCTTTCTCGCCCCCGACTGGCCTTTTTCGTCCTTGCGCCGCGTGGTATCATGACTCCCACGTTATTGCCAGACGAGACGAAACAGTAAGGACAGCGCGATGGACACAGCCAAGATCGAAACAGGCGTACGCATGATTCTCGAGGGGATCGGGGAAGACCCCGACCGAGAGGGCCTGGTCAAGACGCCCCATCGCGTTGCGAAGATGTACGAGGAGGTCTTCGCGGGCATGACCGAGGACCCCTCCGTCCACTTCGAGACGATGTTCGACGAGGACCACCAGGAGATGGTCATCGTGCGCGACATCCCGTTCTGCTCCATGTGCGAGCACCACCTCGTCCCGTTCTTCGGCAAGGCCCACGTCGCCTACATCCCCGGCGTCGACGGCAAGGTGTGCGGGCTCTCCAAGCTCGCGCGCGTGGTCGACGCCTACGCGAAGCGCCCCCAGGTCCAAGAGCGCCTCACCTCCCAGATCGCCGACCTGCTCGTCAAGGAGATCAATCCCCAAGGCGTCATGGTCATCCTCGAGGCCGAGCACATGTGCATGAGCATGCGCGGCGTCAAGAAGCCCGGCGCCAAGACGACCACGAGCGCCGTCCGCGGCATCTTCGACACGAACCACTCCACCCGCTCCGAGTGCCTGTCCCTCATCTTCGCCCAGCGCTAGCCGCTATGGCGCTCAAACCAGAAAACGGCAACTTCGTGGCGACTGATTTCGGTTGTGTACGGTTGGCTCTCCGAGCAACAGGCTTGAAAATCAAAAAACTCAATTAATCAGCCTGTTCGTTTGAGATTTTGACGCACTTTCGCTAAAAAGCCCTCTTCGCTGCTTCAAAGAGGATCGCGCAACCGAAATTAGTCGCCAAAAAAAGCCCTATTTCTGGTTTGGGCTCGTTGGCCGCCCGCTCTTTTCGCACTATCATGGGTAGGTTAGAGAAAGAGGAGAGCTGAATACCATGGGTTTGACGCGCAAGCAAATCGTCATGCTCGCTGTTTTGATCAGCGGCACATTCATCACTATTCTGAACCAGACGCTCGTGACGCCGGCGTTGCCGACGATCATGTCCGACATGAGCGTCGACGCTTCGACGGTGCAATGGCTCACCACGGGGTTCACGATGGTCAACGCCGTCATGATCCCCGTCACCGCATACCTGACCGACCGGTTCAACACGCGCAGCCTCTACGTCGTGGCGTTGTCGGTGTTCTGCGTCGGCACGCTGCTTTGCGGATGGGGCCCGAATTTCCCGGTTATGCTCGGCGGGCGCCTTATCCAGGCGGCGGGCGCGGGCGTGCTCATGCCCATGGTCATGACCGTGTTGCTGCTGACGTTCCCCGTCGAGAAGCGCGGCTTCGCGATGGGCCTGTTCGGCGTCGTCATCATGTTCGCCCCCGCGCTTGGCCCCACGGTCGCGGGCATCGTCATCGACAACGCCAACTGGCACATCCTGTTCATCGCGGTTGCTGTCCTCGTCGCAATCGACATCCTGCTGGCCCTGTTCATCCTCGACAAAAAGCCCAAGGAGGTGCCCGACGGGCTCAACCTCGACAAGACCTCGGTGCTCATGTCGACGGTCGGGTTCGGATGCATGCTCTACGGGTTCAGCGTCATCGGCAACTCCGGCATCTCGGCTCCCGCGGTGGTGTCGGTCGTCGTCGGCGTCGTCGTGACGGTCCTGTTCTTCCGCCGCCAGCTCAAGCTCGAGGTGCCCATGCTCGAGGTGCGCGTCCTCGAGACGCGCCGGTTCCTCGTCGCCACGATCCTCGGCATGATCGTCCAAGGCGGCATCATGGCCAACGGCGTGCTCATCCCCATCTACGTCCAGACGCTGTGCGGCCAGCCTGCGACTGTGTCGGGCCTGGTCATGCTGCCCGGCGCCATCGTCATGGGCGTCATGGGACCGATTGCGGGCGCGATGTTCGACAAGCGCGGCCCGCGCGGCATGGTGGTCGGCGGCATGGTCTTGCTTACGGCTGCGACCGTCGTCATGTGCAACCTGTCCACGTCGACGCCGATGGTCGCCCTCGCGGTCTTGATCGCCCTGCGCAACCTCAGCATGAGCCTCGTCAACGGCCCCATCAACACGTGGGGCATGAACGCCCTGCCCAACCGCTACATCAACCACGGCAACGCCGTGAACAACACGCTGCGCCAAGCCGCCGGTAGCCTTGGCACGGCGCTCGTCGTGTCGGCGTACTCGATCGCGACGAGCCTCAACGTCGAAGCCCTTGGCGCCGTCGATGCGAGCATGCTCGGCATCAACGTCGCGTTCGTGGTCCAGGTCGCGCTCTTCGGCGCGGGCGCGATCCTCGCAATCATCACGGTGAGGGAGAAAGCGGGCGACGGGGCCTCCGGGCTCTCGGGCGAACCTGCCGGCGCCGCAGGCAACGGGGCTGCGGGCTCTGACGAGGTCGCTGCCGCGTCTCCCGCCGAGCAAACGGCTGCCGACCTCATGCGGCCCGAGGTGCTCTCGCTGCCGGAGACCGCGACGGTCGCCGAGGCGGTCGCCCTGTTCCGTGACAAGCACGTCGACGCGGCGCTCCTCCTGTCCGAGGACGGCGCGTTGCGCGGCATCATCAACGACGGCGACATCGTGCGCGCCCTCCAGCCCCGCACCAACACCTACATCGACCCGGTTTTGATGATCGTGACGAGCCAGACGCTCGATGCGGATGCGATCGCCCACCTGAACGAGGTCATGGAGTCCCCTGCCCTCGAATATGCGACGACCAACGTGGTCACCATTGAGGCTGACGAGCCGGTGGCGGGCTTCCTCGACACGTTCGGCACGCACCATCTGAGCAAGGCGCCCGTGGTGCGCGACGGCCGCGTCGTCGGCGTCCTCAACCGCGACGCGGTCGCCGTAAGGGCCCTCGGAGCCTATCTCGAAAACAAGGGCGATTAGTCAGGCGCGTTTCAGGAAAAGCACCTATAATAGGGTGCTTCATCTGCAAGACCGAGCGTTTCAGGCAACCTAGACAATACGAAAAGGAGTCAATCATGAGCTTCATGAGCGAGTTCAAGGAATTCATCAACAAGGGCAACGCGATGGACATGGCCGTCGGCGTCATCATCGGCGGCGGCTTCACGGCCATCGTCACCAGCTTGACCGACGACATCATCAACCCCCTGCTCAAGCTCATCACGAGCCCCGTCTCCGGCGGCGACGACGCCATCTCGGGCCTGGTCATCCCCGTCCCCGGCGTCGACGGCGGCATCGACTTCAGTGCGTTCATCAGCGCCATTATCAACTTCATCATCATTGCGTTCGTGGTGTTTTGCCTGGTGAAAGCCATGAACGGCCTGCGCGACGCCGGCAAGAAGGTCCTCGGCAAGGACGGCGAGCCCGTCGAGGAGGCTCCGGCTCCGACTTGCCCCTACTGCCTCGAGGAGGTCAAGGAGGGCGCTACCCGTTGCCCCCATTGCGCCGGCGACATCGCAGCCTTCGAGGAGTAGCCGTTTCCGAAACGCGGTCGACGTCGCTCTTCCGGCGCCAGCCTGATCAAGGCGATGCGATCTCGCGACTCTTGCGAGGTGCGGTGTCGGCTTGAGGCCTCTGCTAAACGCAGGGCCGGGGTGCCGCCGACGTTCGGCGAAGCCTCGATTCGACCGGTTGCGTGGCCGTTAATTGCGGCGGCCTCGGCAGAAAACATGCCTGCGTCCCCTTATAATGGGCGCAGGCTTTTTCGTATCGAGAGGATAGACCTATGAAGTGCGTAATCTCCGTCTTGGGCAAGGACCGCAAGGGCATCGTCGCGGCGGTCGCCGTTTGCCTCGCCGAATGCGATGCGAACATCGACGACATCAGCCAGACCCGCTTGGGCGACATGTTCTCCATGACCATGATGGTCACGCTCAATCCCGAGGTCGCAGAGTTCGACGTGGTGCAGGACAAGCTGGCTGCGGTCGGCGAGGACCTCGGCATGCAGATCACCATCCAGCGCGAGGACGTCTTCCAGTTCATGTTCAAGATCTAGCCGCTGAGCAAAATCGATGCGCGTCCCTCCGGGGGCGCGCCTTCGTGCGCCCCTGCGTTCCTGCGGGGGCGCCTTTGCGAAAAGAGGGGCTTGCCGCCCGTCGGTCGGCGCTTGTGGGCGAGCTCCAGGCGCGGAGCTCGACTTGCGGAAGCGCTCGGGCTCCAGGTGCGGAATTCGACTTGCGGAAGCGCCCGGGCCCCTGGCGCGGGGACCGACGAACCCCCGCCACGCTCGACGAGGGGCGCGGCGGGCTACTCGACTTTGAACCCGAGGAAATTCTCGGCGTTGTGCCAGGTCAGCTTCTCGAAATCGTCCTCGTTGAAACCCATGCTGCAAAGCATCTGGTACTCCTTGGCGGGGTTCCACATGGGAAAGTCGCTGCCGAAGAGCACGCGGTCGGTGCCGTACATGTTGATGAGCTCGCGCCCGTGGCGCACGCCCGTCAGCTCGAAGGAGCTGCACGAGTCGACGAAGCAGTTCGCGTCGCGCAGGTAGTCGTAGCCGATGTCGTAGATCGACCAGCCGCCGAAGTGCGCCGCGTTGAGGACGAGGTCGGGAAAGGCCTTCAGGATGTTGAGGATGCGGCGGGGGTGGCTGAAGTCGTAGCGGTAGTCGCCGACGTGGAGGATGACCGGCAGGCGCTTCGCCTGGGCGATCTCGTAGACGTCCATGAGGCGCGGGTCGTCGGCGTCGACACGCTGGGTGTCGGGGTGGATCTTGATGCCGTGGAGGCCGAGCCCGATGGCACGGTTGATCTCCGCCTCGGGGTCCTCGAGGTCTTGGTGCATCGCCATAAAACCGATGAGCTGGGGGTATTTCTCGCACGACGCGGCGATGAAGTCGTTGATGCTCAAGACGTTCTTCGGGCGAATCGCCACGCTGTGCACCACGAAGTGCGAGATAGGGGTCTCGTTTTGCGCGACGAGCAGACTCTCGGCCGTGCCCTCGGAGCTGTGCATCTGCTCGAGGCCGTAGAAGTCGCGGACGGAATCGACCGCGCGCTGCGAGATCTTGTCGGGGTATATGTGGGCGTGGATGTCGACGATGGCCACGGCGTCCTCCTTGCGTTTGCGTAACGTTCGCAATTGTACGCTTTTTCGCGCGGGACGATGTAAATCGCCGGTTAACATCAGCGGCTCAGGACCGGCGGGCAAGCCTCGCCCCGGAGCCCCAGCGTTCCAGAGCCCCAGCGCCCCGGCGTTCAGCGCCCTGGGTCCTGGCGCTTTGGGACTTGACGCCCCTGCGGCGGGCGTTTCGGTCAATTTCCGCCTTGCACTGCGTATCGGGCGCCGTCGACGTGTTTGCGCGGCGGACGGCCCCCCCGCGCCCCACGTGCCCCTACCAGGTGCCGATGAGGTGTTGCACGCCGAGGCTGACAGCGGCGATGGCGACCCAACAGCAAAGCCCGAGGAACAGCGGCTTGCCGCCGGTCTTGACGAGCTTGACGAGGTCGGTGCCGAGGCCGATGGCGAGCATCGCCATGCAGATGAAGAACTTCGACAACGTCTTGAGCGGGCTGAACACCGCGACGTCGACGCCTGCGACCACGGCCACCGTCGTGATGACGCTGGCCACGAGGAACCACAGGATAAACATCGGGAACGCCCGCTTCAGGCTGAAGTTGCCGAGCGCGCCGCCCTCGGAGGAGGCGCCTGCGGCCTGCGCGTCCTTCTTGGCGAGGTGGACCTGCCAAAGCGCGAGGACGAGCGTGATGGGGATGATGGCGAGCGTGCGCGTGAGCTTGACGATCGTCGCCTGGTCGAGGGTGTTCGCGCCCTCGTGCATCCCGTCCCATGCGGCCGCCGCCGCGGTGACGGAGGACGTGTCGTTGACGGCCGTGCCCGCGAACAGGCCGAACCCCTCGTTGGACAACCCGATGGCCGAGCCGAGCGTCGGGAAGATGAGCGCGGCGATGACGTTGAACAGGAAGATGACGCTGATGGCCTGGGCAACCTCCTCGTCCTTCGCGTTGATGACCGGAGCGGTCGCCGCGATGGCGGAGCCGCCGCAGATGCTCGAGCCGACGCCGACGAGCGTGGCGATGCGGCCGGGGATGTGCATGGCCTTGCACATCAGGTATGCGACGATGAGCGAGGTGGCGATCGTGCTCAGGATGACGGGCAGCGACGTGACGCCGACCTCGGCGATTTGCGAGAGGTTCAACCCGAACCCGAGCAGGATGACGGCGTACTGCAAGATTTTCTTGCTGGTGAACTGGACGCCAGGCTGGAATGCGCCCTTGTCCTTCCAAAACAGGCAGACGACCATGCCGAGCAGGATGGCGAACACCGGCCCGCCCACGATGGGGAATGCGGTGCCGGCAAACCAGCAGGGTATCGCCAAGACGGCGCACAGCGCGACGCCGCCGGCGCGCTCCTTCGCTTTGTTCATGTGGTGCTCCTTCGAGATATGTAACCTAGCTATAATAGCGCGTTTGCGACGGAGCGTTTATACTCCGTGGTGAGCAGTTGTCCTTCGACGGAAAGGATTTCCCATGGGTGTGGATGTCAACGATTTCAAATACGACGGCAAGAACAAGAACGCGTTCAAGTTGAGCAAGTACCCGACCGATGCGGGTCTCAAGCACGAGGAGGCCGAGTACTACCGCCTGCTGACCGCCGAGAACACCGAGAAGATCGCGGCTTTGCAGGACAAGCTGTACGCGCAGGGCGACGAGGGCGTCCTCATCGCGTTGCAGGCGATGGACGCCGCGGGCAAGGACTCGACGATCAAAAAGGTCATGAGCGGCGTCAACCCCCAGGGCGTCAAGGTCCACAGCTTCAAGAACCCCACGAGCACCGAGCTTGCCCACGACTACCTGTGGCGCGTTGTCAACAACCTCCCCGAGCGCGGCTACATGGGCATCTTCAACCGCAGCCACTACGAGGACGTGCTGGTCGTGCGCGTGCACGAGTACTGGAAGCACTACAACTGGCCCGCGCGGTGCAGCGACGTCGACGAGAAGGAGTTCTTCAAGAAGCGCTTCGAGACGATTCGCGCTTTCGAGGAGCATCTGTACGACAACGGGTACCGCGTCATCAAGATTTTCCTCCACGTCGGCAAGGATGCGCAAAAGGAGCGCTTCCTGGCGCGCATCGAGGACGAGACCAAGAACTGGAAGTTCTCCGAGAGCGACCTGAAGGAGCGCGCGCTTTGGGACGACTACATGGACGTCTACGAGCAGGCCATCAAGTACACCTCCACCGAGCACAGCCCCTGGTACATCATCCCCGCCGATCGCAAGTGGATGACGCAGTACCTGGTCAGCTGCGCGATCCTCGACGTTTTGGAGGACATCGACCCGCAGTACCCCGAGATGCCCGAAGACCAGGTGGCGCGCCTCGGTGACGCAAAGATTGCGCTTTTGAGCGAGGACGGCCCGATCGAGGAGCCCGAGCCCGAGGAGGCCGGCGCCGAGGCCGCCGTTGCGGAGGAGGCGGAAGCCGAGCCCGAGGCCGAGAAGGACGAGAAGCCGAAGTCCAAGAAGGGCAAGGACAAGGCCAAGGGCAAGAAGGCCAAGGGCAAGGGCAAGAAGAAGTAGGTTCGCGGGCGCGTAGCCGCAGGCTCGTTGGTCGAGCAAGAAAAAGTTTCAAATCGCTGAAAATTTTTCTTGCTTTCCATCTCGAGTATGAATATCATATTGCCTTGCGCTACGCGCACCAGACATATTGCGGGATGGAGCAGTCTGGTAGCTCGCCGGGCTCATAACCCGGAGGTCGTCGGTTCAAATCCGGCTCCCGCGACCA
>R18__coassemble_1746_pt1 | contig 19816 bp, 13 predicted proteins | sample R18__metabat2_low_PE_019 | metagenome-assembled genome bin R18
GCCCTGCCCCGACGCTCATGCTCCGTAACCGCTATGCTCCGTAACCGCTTTGCGAAAACGAGCCCTTGGCCTGGTACGCGCGACCTGCCCCTTCGGACGTGCTCCCTGCCGTTTGGCACGCGCTCCCCGGCATTTGCGCCGAAATGAACCGCCTGCCGCCAAGCAGCTCCTCCCTGCCACGAAAAGCCTTGCTTGAACTTGTCGAGCAAAACGGAAATCGATTCTGCCGCGTGCGCTATTTACAAAGCGGACCTACTTCGAAAATGGTAAAGTATCAGTTTTGTATACCAAGCAACCCCGAGCGGTTTTTGCGAGCTTGCCGGGGCGTGAGAGTCAAGAGGAACGGAGCGTGACAGACATGGCGAACGAGATGGCCGAAATCGGCGAGCGCATGCGCGGACTGCGCGAGGCGTGCGACGTAACCGTAGAGGAGATGGCCGCCGACCTCGAGGTAGCACCCGAGGTCTACGCCCAATGGGAGGAGACGGGCGAGGACGTCCCGATCTCCGCGATCTACCACATGGCCCGCAAGTTCGGCGTCGAGTTCACCGAGATCCTGACCGGCACCGATGCGAAGCTCACCGACTACCAGGTCGTCCGTCGCGGCGGCGGCAAGGAGACCAACCGCAACCCCGCCTACCATTTCGAGGACATGGCGTGGCGCTTTGCCGACAAGATCATGCAGCCCCTCGTCGTCATCCTCGAGCCGACCGACGAGCCCGCCCACCTCGTATCCCACGGCGGCCAGGAGTTCAACTTCGTCATCGAGGGCAGCGTCGCTGTCACCATCGGCGACAAGGAGTTCGTGCTGAACCAGTGGGACAGCGTCTACTTCAACCCCGAGATCCCCCACGGCCAGCGATGCGCAGGCGACGAGAAGGCCAAGTTCATCACGATCATCGCAGAGTAAACGGAGACACACGCCAATGGACTACATACTGAGCAAGTACTGCCCGCAGATATACTTCGACTCCTACGAGGAGTTCTTCGACAACTTCAAGATCAACGTGCCCGAGGACTTCAACTTCGGCTACGACGTCGTCGACGAGTGGGCCCGCGTCGAGCCCGAGAAAAAGGCGCTCCTTTGGTGCGACGACGACGGCAACGAGAGGGAGTTCACGTTCACGGATATCTCCCGCCTGTCCAACCGCGTTGCGAACGCCTACCGCGAGATGGGGATCGGCAAGGGCGACGTTGTGTTTTGCATTTTGCGTCGCCGCTGGGAATACTGGGTCAACGCCGTCGCGCTGTGCAAGCTCGGCGCGATCTTGATCCCGGCGTCCCTCCAGCTGACCACGAAGGACATCGTCTACCGCGGCAACTCCGCCGAGATCAAGGCGATGGTCTGCGTCGACGACGACTACGTCATCGCCCAGGCCGGCGCAGCGGCCGAGGCCATCCCCACCGTCGAGCACAAGCTCGTCGTCGGCGGCGAGCGCGAGGGGTGGAAGCCCTACACCGACCTGCTTGCCAACGAGAACGAGGTCTTCGAGCGCCCGACGGGCGAGGCGGGCGTCACCTCCAAGGACACGATGCTCATCTACTTCACGAGCGGCACGACGGGCAACCCCAAGATGGTGCAGCACAACTTCGCACACCCCCTGGGCCACATCCTTACCGCGAAGTACTGGCAGCAGGTCCGCGAGAACAAGCTGCACATGAGCGTGACCGACTCCGGTTGGGCGAAGTTCGGATGGGGCAAGATCTACGGCCAATGGATCGCCGGCGCCGAGATCTTTGCGTACGACATGAGGAAGTTTATCCCCACGAACCTCTTGCAGCACATGCAGGACTACAAGCTGACGACGTTCTGCGCGCCACCGACCATGTACCGCTTCATGCTCCAAGAGGACGTGGCCTCCTACGACCTTTCGTCCATCGAGAACTTCGCGACTGCGGGCGAGCCCCTGAACGCCGAGGTCAACGTGCAATGGGAGAAGCTGACGGGCAAGAAGATCCGCGAGGGCTTCGGCCAGACCGAGGGCCCCGTCCTTATCGCGACCTTCCCCTGGATCGAGCCTCGTCCCGGCTCCCTGGGCAAGCCGTCGCCGTTGTTGAACATCAAGCTGCTCGACGACGACCTGAACGAGGTCGAGGACGGCGACGAGGGCGCCATCTGCATCACGGGCCTGAAGTCCGCCTATCCCCCGGGACTGTTCGTCGGCTACTACAAGAACCCCGAGAAGACCGCCGAGGCCGTGGGCGGCGACGTCTACAACCTCCACGACATGGTGTGGCGCTCCCCTGACGGCTACATCTCCTTCGTGGGCCGCGACGACGACGTCATCAAGTGCTCCGGCTACCGCATCGGCCCCTTCGAGGTCGAGAGCGCGCTGGTGGCCCACCCGGCCGTCATCGAGTGCGCCGTCACGGCGGCCCCGGACCCGATCCGCGGCAAGGTCGTCAAGGCCACGATCGTGCTCGCGAAGGGCTACGAGCCCTCCCCCGAGCTCACCAAGGAGCTGCAGAACCACGTCAAGAAGACCACCGCGCCCTACAAGTACCCGCGCGTCGTGGAATACGTCGACGAGCTGCCCAAGACCGTCGGCGGCAAGATCAAGCGCAAGCTCATCCGCACGAACGACGGCGTTACCGACTAGCTTTTCGGCGTTCAACGCCATTCAAAAAGCGTGGGGCCGATTTACGGTCCCACGCTTTTTTGTTTCAAGTCAAAGAGCCAGCAACGGTGGCAAAACCCGCTAGCCGACGTTGAGGCCGGTGGACTCCGGGGCGCCGAGAACGATGTTCATGTTCTGGATGGCGGCGCCGGAAGCACCCTTGCCGAGGTTGTCGAAGCGCGAGACGAGCACGATGCGCTCTTCGTTGCCGACGACGGTGATCTGCATATCGTCGCGGCCGGAGAAGGCCGCCGCGGAGAGGAACCCGCCCTCGTCGGCGCTCTCGACGAAACGCACGAGGCCGTCGCGATAGGCCTCGGCGTACGCATGGCGCACGTCGTCGATGCCCTTGCCGTCAACGAGGTCTGCAGCGGAAAGCCCGATGACGACCTCCATGCCGGCGTAATACGGCGCGACGATGGGGAGGAAGACGGGCGCAGACGCGAGCCCGCACACCTTCACCATCTCGGGGAGGTGCTTGTGGACCTGGGTGAGGCCGTACATGCGCGGAGCCTGGAGCAGCGTGTCGGCGGGGATGACCGCGCTCGACGCAGCGCCGTCGACGCCCGTGCCCTCGACGAGCGTGGCTGCCTCCTCGTACTGGGCGATCATCTTCTTGCCGCCGCCGGAGTAGCCGGTCAGGGACGTGGCGGACAGGGCGGCGCTCGGCTTGAGCACGCCCGCGGAGACCAGCGGCGCGACGAGGGAGACGAACCCGCTCGCGTGGCAGCCGGGGTTGGCGATGCGCTTCGCGGAGGCTATGTCGGCACGCAGGCCGTTGACCTCGGGAAAGCCGTAGGTCCAACCGTCGGCGGTGCGGTGGGCGGTGGACGTGTCGATCAGGACGGTCGTGTCGCTCTCGAGCAGCTCGACCGCCTCGCGGGAAGCAGCGTCCGGCAGGCAGAGGAACGCGATGTCGGCGTCGTTGAGGAACTGCTGGCGGGCAGCAGGGTCCTTGCGGACCTCGTCGGGAATGTGGAGGATCTCGAGGTCCTCGCGACCTGCGAGCCTGTCGTGAATGCGGAGGCCGGTCGTGCCCGCCTCGCCGTCGATGAAGATCTTCGTCATGTCGGCTCCTTCGCGCCGGGAAATACGTGCCCGTAGATTATAGGGTTTCCGAAGCGCCAACGGCAAGGTCGCAGCCGTCGAAACACGCGCTAATCGAGCGAGGGGGCTTGCCAGGACCAGTTGCCCTCCGCGACGCCGGGGACGTTCATGCGGGCCTCGTCGCCGAGCCCCAAAACGTCTTGGAGCTGCAACATCACGACGCCGCCCCCGCCTGAGACTTCCTTGACCGTCCGAGCGGCCAGGCGCTCGGCAAGCGCGCGGGCCTCCTCGCGCGGCAAGCCGAAGGAGCGCTCGCACCACCCGATCAGGGTCGAGGTGTCGTGGGTGCCGAGGTAGGCGACGGACCCGGGGGCAGGGCGGTAGCCCCTCCGCGGATCCTCGTCGGCAAATTGGATGACGTCCATCCCCGGGAAGCCGCAGGATGCCACGAGCGCCCGCACGGCCGGGGTGACCGTCCCGAGGTTCTCGGCGACGAAGGGCAGGGGCCGGCCGAGGCGCTCGCGGGCCTGCTCGAACAGCTTGCGGCCGGGACCGTAGCGCCAAAAGCCGTCGAGGGCGGTCTTTCCCCGGGGCACGACGTAGAACGACGAGAACCCGAGGAAGTGGTCGAGGCGAACGTAGTCGTAGAGCTCGACCATGCGCTCGAAGCGCGCCATCCACCACGCATAGCCGTCCGTCCCCATCGCGGCCCAGTCGTAGGTTGGGTTGCCCCAAAGCTGGCCCTCGGGACCGAGGTCGTCGGGGGGCACGCCGGCTGCTCAGTCGGGAAAGCCACGGTCGTCGAGCGCGAAGCAGGACCGGTTGGCCCACACGTCGGCGGAATCGGCGGAGACGTACATGGGGATGTCGCCGATGATCGCGACCCCCCGCTCGTTGGCGTAACGGCGGAGCTCGTCCCATTGGAGGCGGAACGCGAACTGCTCGAGGCGCACGCGATCGGCGCTCGCGCGCAGCTCTTCGAGCTCGGCGGGCGCGAGGTGCAGCGGGATCGCCCCGTCGTGGTCCGCGGAAAAGGCCGACGGGGAGCCGCCGTCTTTTCGAAACGCGCCGCACGCCGGACCGTCGCTGTCGGAAGCGGTTTCGACATCCGCGGCAAGAGGATGCGCGGGCGAAAGCAGGGCCGCGCAGAGCTCGGAGGCGAAGTCGCGGTAGCGGGCGGGCCATTCCTGCCAGGCAACGTCGCCCACCAGCTCTTTCACGGCGCAAAACGCGCAATACGGGTCAAGCCAGCCCCTGCTCTCCTCGCAGAAGCGGGGGAAATCCGGGCGGGAGCGGAGGCCTTCGAGATAGGCCCCGCGGTCTTCGGGCCACTCGACCAGACGCGGGTTTCCGGCGAAGGCCGAAAGGCCGGCGTAGGGGCTGCCGTACTCGTCGGTCGGGTTGACGGGGAGCATCTGCCAATACGAGAACCCACGCTCGGCCAGCCAGTCGACGAACGAGCGGGCGGGCGAGCCGAGGGTGCCGGGGCCGGATTCGGCGGGCACGCTCGTGACATGGGCGATCACGCCTGTGCCGCCTGGCATGTCCGCCTGGAGCGACGTCGCGGGGTGGAAGTAGAGCGCAGAGGACTCGAAGGGCCTGAGCGTGACGGCGACGCGCCCGCCGACGATGCGCGCGGCCTCGGCCCGGACGAGCTCGGAGACCTCCTCCCCCTCTGCGGCCACCTCGACGTTCGCCCAATCCCAGGGGCTGCGGTTCGCGATCACGAGCACGGACTCGCCGCTCGCCTCGTCGCGTCGCCACCACCCGAGGACCTCGTCCCCGAAGGAGACCGCCTCGAACGTCCCCCTGGAGAAAACGGGGAGCGAACGGCGGAGCGCAGCCATCGAGCGAACCATGTCGAAAACGCCGCGGTCACCTCCGGACCAGGGCATCGTCGCGCGGTTGAAGGGGTCGCTGTAGCCCTCGAGACCGACCTCGTCGCCGTAGTAGACGCTCGGGACCCCGGGGGCCGTGAACTGGAGCAGCGCGGCTATTTTGAGGCGGTTCAACGCAAGCGCGCGCTGGTCGGGGCTCAGGCGAAACGACGCGCGGGCCGCCTCGTCGAGCTCTCCCGCGGCCGGGGCGCCGCCGAGCACGGTCATGATGCGCTCGCGGTCGTGGCTGCCGAGAAGGTTGAGACAGCAGCGCAAGGCGCAGGTCGGGTAGTTCTCCGCCAGCTGGTTCATCCGCCTCGCGGCAACCGGGGCGCCGACGGCGCCGGTCAGGTAGTCGATCAGCGCACGGCGCAGGGGGTAGTTCATGACCCCGTCGAGCTCCTCGCCCTGGAAGTAGTGGCGCAGCTCGCCGTAGGCGTACTTGTTGGACGCGTCCTCCCACACCTCGCCGATGACGACCGCGTCGGGGCGCTCTGCGAGGGCGGCGGCGCGGATGTCGCGGATGAACGAGTCGGGCAGCTCGTCGGCCACGTCGAGACGCCACCCGCGTGCGCCGTTGCGCAGCCAGAATCTGACCACGCCGTTCTCGCCGCAGAAGAACTCGCGCAGGCTCGGCGCGCTCTCATCGTACTCGGGCAGGTCCTTGACTCCCCACCAGCTCTCGTAGGACCCGTCGTCGTTGAACCTGAACCAGTCGCGGTACGGGGAGTCGGGGCTTTGAGCCGCGCCCAGGTCGGGGTAGTTTCCGTAGGAGTTGAAGTAGCGCGAGTCCCGGCCGGCATGGTTGAAGACCCCGTCGAGGATGACGGAGATGCCGCGGTCAGCGGCCTCCGAGCAGAGCCGGCGGAAGTCGTCGAGGGTGCCCAGGGCGGGATCGACGTTGAAGTAGTCGGCGGTGTCGTAGCGATGGCTGCTCGCCGCCTCGAAGATCGGGTTGAGGTACAAGACGGTCACGCCGAGGTCCTCGAGGTAGCCGAGCTTCTCGCGCACGCCGGAGAGGGTGCCGCCGTAGAACCCCCATTCCGCAATGTCGCCGTTCGGGGCGCGCTTGTACGAGGGAGGCTCCGACCAGTCCTCGACGAGGCGGCGCGCGGGGCCGCGGCGGGGTGCGGACAAGGCGCCCTCGACGAGCGCGCGCCATCCTTCGCCGCGGGCGAACCGGTCGGGAAACACCTGGTAGACGATGCCGTCCGCGTACCACGACGGCACATCCTCGCGCGGGGTGTGGACCGTGAGCTGGAACGACGGGGGCTCCCATCCGTACAGGGCGCCCTCCCCCGCGGTCCACCCCTGCTGGGCCCCGTACCATGCCGTCGAGCCGTCGCATCCGACAATGCGGAAGCTGTACCACAAAACGCCGGGCTCGTCGGGGACGATCTCGGCCTCGAATCGCCTGCAGGGCGCGGGCGAGCCGTCGGGCGCGCACACCCCCTCGACCGCGTCCATGGGAACGAGCCTCTCCCCTTTGCCTTCCTGCCAAAGCCGTAGGTCGCAAGCGCGAGCCATTCCCTCCCACGTGTCGATGGCGAGCTTCAGCGGACGCCCCAGCACCGGGGCGCCGTAGGGCGTGCGGTACCTTTGGTCGCCCGTGGCATGACAAGCTTTCAAGAAAAAACCTCCGTCGGCCTCGCGAAACGCCTAGACCTCGACCACCCCGCGGTACATCGCGAGGTAGTCGCCCGCCGCCCGACTCCAGCTGAAGTCTGCCGCCATCGCCTGCTGCTGCAGGCGGGCCCACGCGGCCTTGTCCGTCCAATAGACCTCGCACGCGTTGAGCAGGATGTCGCCCATCTCGTCAGCGTCGGCGTTGGCGAACGAAAACCCCGTGCCCTCGCCGGTGTACTTGTTGTACGGCTGCACCGAGTCGCGCAGTCCGCCGGTCTCGCGCACCACCGGCAACGTGCCGTAGCGCATCGAGATGATCTGGGACAGGCCGCACGGCTCGAACACCGAGGGCATGAGGAAGAGGTCGGCGCCCGCGTAGATGCGGTGGCTGAGCGCGCTGTCGAACCGCATCGCCGCGCTCATCTGGCCGGGATGGGCGGCTGCCTGGGACGCGAGGCGCTCCTCCATCCAGGCCTCGCCCGTTCCGAGGACGACGAGCTGGACGCCGCGGGCCATCAGGCGCTCGACCTGGTCGATGACGAGCCCCACTCCCTTTTGGTCCGAAAGGCGCGTCACCATGGCGACGAGCGGGCGGTCGGGGTCGGGGCTCAAGCCCATCTCGCGTTGGAGGGCGGCCTTGCATACCGCCTTTCCCGAAAGGTCCCCAGCGGAGTAGCGCTCGGCGAGCGCGGGGTCGGAGGCGGGGTTCCACCCGTCTTGGTCGATGCCGTTGAGGACGCCCGTGAAAGCGCCGGAGCGGCGGCGGAACACCGGGTCGAGCCGCTCGCCGTACTGCGGCGTCTTCAGCTCGCCGACGTAGCTCGGGCTCACGGTCGAGAGGTGGTCGGCGAACGTCAAAGCGCCCTTCATCAGGTTGACGCTGCCGTCGTCCATGGTGCACGCCGTGGCCGCCACCGGCTCGTCGCCGAGGCCCAAGACGCCCGCAAGCGCGCTCTCGTCGGCCTTGCCCTGGAACATGGCGTTGTGGACCGTGAAAACCGTCTTCACGCCGCGAAGGGCACCGGCGGAGCCGTACAGAGAGCGGAGGTAGACGGGGACGAGCGCGGTTTGCCAGTCGTTGCAGTGGACGACGTCGCAGCCCATCTCCGGAACCCGCAGCAGGGCCTCGCATATCGCCCGCGAGAAGAACGCGAACCGCTCGACGTCGTCGTCGTAGCCGTAGAGCCCGCGGTCGCGCCCAAAGTACCCGTCGTTGCCGTAGAGGTAGAACGCAACCCCCTCGCGCTCGACACGCTCGACCCTGCAGGGGCGCGAGCCGCCCAAAGACGGCACCTCGAGGTCCGCCACGGGCTCCGAGCCCTCCAAGAGCGCGCTCGGAATCGAGGAGTAGCGCGGCATCGCCACGGCGCATTCGGCGCCTGCTGCGACGAGGGCGGGCGGCAGCGTGCCCGCCACGTCGCCCAAGCCCCCCGTCTTGGAGAAGGGCGCCGCCTCGGCGCTCGCGAACAGCACCCTGATGGCCTTGGAGCCTCCCATGTCCTCCCCCTAGTTGTCCGTGCCGGCGCGGTAGTCGTCTGACTTGGCGACGTAGAGGATGTTCTCACGGGTGCCCTTGAGCACCTGGCCGGGCTCGACGGTGTTGTTGCGGTCGACGATGGCGTTCTCGACAACGGCGCCCGCCTTGATGCGCACGCCCTGCATGATGACGGAGCCCGCGACCCTGGCGCCCGGCTCGACGATGACGTGGCGGCCGAGGACGGAGCCCTCGACCTCGCCCTTTATCCGGCAGCTCGACGAGACGAGGGACCCGGACACGGCGCAACCCGCCTCGTACTTGGCGGGAGTCGAGTCGTGGGACTTGGTCTTGACGCAGCGCTCCTCGGGGAAGACGCTTGCGGCGACGACGGGATCGAGCAGGTCCATGCTCGAGCCGTAGTACTCGTCGACGGTGAACACCGGCGCTGCGTAGCCGTCGAACCCGAACGTGCGGACGTCGACCTTGTCGAAGTCCTCCTCCATCGCCTCGAACAGGTCGAGGTGGTCCTTGGTCTCGTACCAGCTGGCGAGCTTGGAAACGGTCTCGCGGTTGGCGATGAACGCGTCGAGGAACGCGGTGTCGCCGGCCTCGGATCCGAGCGCCATGCCCGAGACGCGGCCTTCCTCGGCGCAGACGCGCACGACGTTGGCGTCGCCCTTGCCCTCGGGGACGACCTGCGTGAGCAGGGTGATCTCGGCGCCGCTGGCCACATGGGCCTCCATCATCTCGTCGAAGTCGACGTTCATGACGAACGCAGAGGTCGAGAAGAGGACGTAGTCGTAGTTGTTGCGCATGAAGATGGGCTTGTTGGCGAACAGGTCGCGCAAAAGGAAGCGGCCGCCGGTGCGCGCGGTGCCGAAGGGCGAGCCCGGGGTCGGGAACAGGCCGCCGCGCTTGCGGGCGAGGCCCCACTCCTTGCCGGAGCCAACGTGGTCGACGATCGAACGGTACCCGGTGGGCATGATCAGGCCCACCGTCGTCACGCCGGCGTTGACCATGTTGGACAAAGCGAAGTCCACGAGGCGGTAGCGCCCGTGGAACGGGAGCGACGCGAGCGGGCGGGACTCCGTGAGGGGACCGTGTCCGAGCCCAGAGTAGTTGCATTCCAGGATTCCGATGGTGCGCTTCATCTCTACTCGTCCTTTCCGACAAACGCGCCGTTGCCGACGGCGGTGATCTCGGCGTCGGGGCCGCCGAGCACGGCTCCCGCCTCCACCGATGAGTTCTCTCCGACGATGACCCGCGTCACCTTCGCGCCGGCCTCGACGCGGGCTCCGGGCAAAAGAACTGCGTCCACGACCTCGGCCCCCTCGCCGACGTAGGCGCCGATCGAGACGATCGAGTGGGACACGCGGCCGTACACCTTCGACCCGTCCGCGACGAGGCTGTCCTCGACCTCGCCGTCCGCGCCGATGAAGGCGGGCGGCATGTTGGAGTCGTTGCTCATGATCGGGAACTTGTCGGAGTAGATGTCGAAGGCGGGGTGCTCGCCGAGCAGGTCCATGCTCGTCTCGAAGTAGCTCGACAGCGTGCCCACGTCGCGCCAGAACCCGTTGAACTCGTAGGCGAAGATGCGGCGGCCCTTGGCGAGCATGTTCGGGATGACGTTGCCGCCGAAGTCGTGCTCCGACCCGTCGTCGGCGCTGTCCTTGTTCAAGACGTTGAGCAGGACGTCCTTGCTGAAGATGTAGATGCCCATGGAGGCGAGGTTGCTCTCGGGCTCCTTGGGCTTCTCGGCGAAGCGGGTGATGCGGCCCGTCTCGTCGGCGGTCAGGATGCCAAAGCGGGAGGCCTCCTCCCAGGGCACGGGCATGACCGCGATGGTGAGGTCGGCGCCGTTGCGCACGTGGCAGTCGAGCATCTCGCGGTAGTCCATGCGGTAGAGCTGGTCGCCGGAGAGGATCAGGACGTAGTCGCAGTCCTGGCTCTCGATGAAGTCGAGGTTCTTGGAGACCGCGTCGGCCGTGCCGGCGTACCACTCGCCGCCGGTCTGGGTCGCGTAGGGGGGCAGGATCGAGATGCCGCCGTCGCCGGCGTCAAGGTCCCACGCCTCGCCGTTGCCGAGGTACGAGTGGAGCAGGTAGGGGCGGTACTGCGTCAGGACGCCGACCGTTGAGATGTCGGAGTTCGCGCAGTTCGAGAGCGCGAAGTCGATGATGCGGAACTTGCCCCCGAAAGAGACTGCGGGCTTCGCGACGTCGCTCGTGAGCGCCTTGAGCCTGCTGCCCTGGCCGCCGGCCAAAAGCATCGCGATGCATTCTTGCCTACCCATGGTTGTTCGTTCTCCTTACCTTTGACGTGCTGCCTTCCGGCAAGCCCTGTTCCCACTTGGTGACTATAGCCGTTCGAGCGGCCTAGGCGCCCCAGACCTCAGAGGCGTATTCGCGAATGGTCCTGTCGCTCGAGAAGAATCCCGACATGGCCGTGTTGTGGACCGCCTTCTTGAACCACGCGCGGCCGTCCGGGTACGCTGCGTTGAGCTCCTCCCACGCGTCGACGTAGGAGTAGAAGTCCTTGAGGACGAGGTCGTAGTCGTTTCCGAGCATGAGACTGTCGCGGATGGACTCGAAGCTGCCGCTCTTCGCGGAGAGCGGGCCCTCGGTCAACATGTCGACGATGTGGCCGAGGCGGTCGGGGTCGGCGTTGTAGGCGTCCCAGACCCAGTAGCGGCCGCTCTTGCGCAGCTCCTCGACCTCGTTGCTGCGCAGGCCGAATATCTTCACGTTGTCCTCGCCGACGAGCTCGGTGATCTCGATGTTGGAGCCATCGTAGGTACCCAGCGTTATGGCGCCGTTCATCATGAGCTTCATGTTGGACGTGCCGGAGGCCTCCGACCCCGCCCAGCTGATCTGCTCGGAGATGTCGGCTGCGGGGTAGATGAGCTGGGCGTTGGAAACCGCGAAGTTCGGGACGAACGCCACGCGCAGGACGTCGTTGACGCGCGGGTCGCCGTTGACGATGTCCGCGATGGAGTTGATGAGGCGGATGACCTCCTTGGCGAAGGTGTAGCTTTGGGCGGCCTTGCCCGAGAAGACGAAGCTGGTCGGATGGGGGCGGAAGGAGGGGTCGGCGACCATGCGGTTGTAGAGGTCGAGCACCTTGAACGCGCCGAGGAGCTGGCGCTTGTAGGCGTGGAAGCGCTTGACCTGGACGTCGAAGACCGAGTCGGGGTCGAGCTCGACCCCGCTCGTCGCCCTCACGTACTCGGCGAGGCGCACCTTGCAGGCGCGTCGGGCTGCGGCGGCGCCCTCGAGGAACGCCGGGTCCTCCTCGAAGGGGACGAGGCGCTCCAGCTCGGAGGCGTCGTCGAGCCAGCCGTCCCCTATCGCCTCGGTGACGCGGCGCGCGTAGGGGCGGTTGGCCTGGGCGAGGAACCTGCGGTGGGAGACGCCGTTGGTCTTGTTGTTGAACATCTCGGGCGAGAGCTCGGCGAAGTCGCGCAGCGTGTCGGCCTTGAGGATCGAGGTGTGGAGCGCGGAGACGCCGTTGACGGAGTGGCTGAAGATGACCGAGCAGTTGGCCATGCGCACCTGGCCGTCCCAGAGGATCGCCGTGCGCGAGAGGCGGTCGAACCAGTCGTCCCCCACGCGCGGGAAGCCCTCGCGGAAGCGGCGGTCGATCTCCTCGATGAACATGTACGTGCGCGGGCAGAGCGAGCGCAGCATGTCGATGGGCCACTTCTCGAGCGCCTCGGGCATGACCGTGTGGTTGGTGTAGGACACCGTGGCCCTGACGATCTGGTAGGCGAGGTCGAAGTCGACGCCGCGCTCGTCGACGAGCAGGCGCATGAGCTCGGGGCCGCAGAGCGCGGGGTGGGTGTCGTTGGTGTGGACGGCGACGTGGTCGGCGAGGTGCTCCCAATCCTGGCCGTACTCGCGCTCGTAGGTGCGCAGGATCGTCTGGAGGCCGGCGGAGACGAACAGGTACTCCTGCTTGAGGCGCAGGAGCTTGCCGTGCTCGCCGGAGTCGTTCGGGTAGAGGATCGTCGTGATGGCCTCGATGTCGGTGCGGAACTTGACCGAGCCCGCGTAGTCGCCGTTGTTGAAGGCATCGAGGTCGAAGTCCTCGACGTAGGGCTCGGCGCTCCAAAGGCGCAGCTTGTTGAACTGGCGCCCGCCGTAGCCGACGATGGGCACGTCGTAGGGCACGGCGAGAATCTGCTCGCCGCCCTCCTGCGTGAACCAGAAGCGCCCGGTCTCGTCCTCGTGGCGCACCACGTGGCCGCCGAAGCGCACCGTCACGGCGCTCTCCTTCATGCGGGCCTCCCAGGGAAAGCCCTTGGCAAGCCAGTTGTCGGCCTTCTCCACCTGGCACCCGTTCTCGATCTCCTGGCGGAAGAGGCCGTAGCGGTAGCGCATGCCGTTGCCGTAGCCGACGATGCCCTCGTGGGCCATCGAGTCGAGGAAGCACGCCGCGAGCCGCCCGAGGCCGCCGTTGCCGAGGCCGGGATCGCACTCACACGCGAGCAGCCCCTCGAGCGAGGTGCCCATCGCGTCGAGACCCTGTTCGACGACGTCGCGCACGCCGAGGTTCATGAGGTAGTTGTCGAGGAGGGGGCCGATGAGGAACTCGAGGGAGAAGTAGTAGACCTTCTTCTTGGGGCCCTTGCTCGCCTTGTTCGCCGTCTTGCGCGCCGCCGACGCGATCATGCGGGCAAGCGCGTTGTACCGCTCGGAGTCGGTGCACTTCTCGAAGGGCTTCGTGTACGTCGACACGCAGAAGTTGCGGTAGTGGCGCACGAAGTCGTCGACGCTGTCGAACCAGCTCGTCCCGAGCGCGGCGCCCGCGCCTATCTGGGGCGAAAGCGCCTGAGCCGCATCCGCCGTCCCGATTTTTGCCTTGTCTGCCATGTTCTCTCCTCGCAGGGCCGGCACCCCGGCCCGGATTTCCCGTTCGCGCGGGGACCCCGCGCCTTGTGCGGCCCCCGCCCGCGAGCGGCGGCAGGAGCCTGAAAAACCGTTTTTCCTATCTCTTCCTCCCGAGCACGACGCCCCCCAGCGGGGGCACGCGCAGCACCGCCGAGAGCTCGCGGCCGTGGCATGCGACGGGCTCGGCCGAGGCGGGCTCCTCGTTCACGACGCCGGACCCGCCGCACAGGACGCTGTCGGTGTTGAACAGCTCCGCCCAAGCGCCGTCCGAGGGAACGCCGACGCGGTACTCGGGGTAGGCCTCGGGGCCGAAGTTCACGATGACGAGCAGGTCGTCGGCCGGGTCGTTTCCGTGGCGCACGAAGCTGAACACCGACTGGTCGGCGTTGTGCGAGTCGATCCACTCGAACCCCTCGGGGTCGTAGGCGCGTTGCCAGAGGGCGGGCTGGCTGCGGTAGAACAGGTTGAGCGCCGCCGTGAACGACTGCTGCTGGGCGTGCAGCGGATAGGTCTCCGCGAGGTTGTACTGGATGCCCTCGTAGTAGCGCCACTCGTCGAACTGGCCGATCTCGTTGCCCATGAAGTTGAGCTTTGCGCCCGGGTGGCACATCTGCAAAAGCATGAGCGCGCGCAGGCCGGCGAACTTGCGCCAGATGTCGCCCGGCATCCGCTGGATGAGCGTGCCCTTGCCGTGGACCACCTCGTCGTGGGAGAGCGGCAAGACGAAGTTCTCGTCGAACACGTACGCCAGGCCGAACGTGATGAGGCCGTGGGCGTGCTTGCGCTGGGGGAAGTCGGTCTGGATGTAGCGCAGGGTGTCGTTCATCCACCCCATGTCCCACTTGTAGTGGAAGCCGAGGCCTCCCCACTCCGGCGGACGCGTGACCTGGGGCCATGCGGTCGACTCCTCGGCAATCATCATCACGTCGGGGTGTTCGGTGCCCACGGTCTTGTTGGCCGCGCGGATGAGCGCGATCGCGTCGTCGTTCTCCTCGGTCCCGCGGGAGTTATAGCGCTTGAGCGCGGGGTCGTTGATGTCGAAGTTGAGGTAGAGCATGCTCGTGACGCCGTCCATGCGGATGCCGTCGGCGTGGTACTCCTCCACCCACCACATGAGGTTGGAGATCAGGAAGCTCTTGACCTCGCCGCGCCCGAAGTCGAACAGGTGGGTCCCCCAGGTCGGGTGGATCTTCGTCTCGTAGAGGCGCGCGCCGTTGAACTCGGCGAGGCCGTGCTCGTCGGCGCAGAACCCGCCGCCGGCCCAGTCGAGGATGACGCCTATGCCTGCGCGGTGGCACGCGTCGACGAACTTCTTGAACTGGATAGGGTCGCCGTAGCGCGAGGTCGGGGCGTAGTAGCTCGTGATCTGGTACCCCCACGAACCGTCGAAGGGGTGCTCCATGACCGGGAGCAGCTCGACATGGGTGTAGCCCATCTTGACGACGTAGTCCACGAGCTCGCGCGACAGCTCGTCGTAGGTGTAGTACGAGCCGGACTTGTCCTCGCTGTTCGCATCGCCGTTGCCCGCGAGGCCGTCGAGGTGGCGCTTCCAGCTCGCAAGGTGGACCTCGAAGATGTTGAGCGGTCGGTTGCGGTGGCCCTCGGCCGCGCGCTGCTCCATCCACTCGCCGTCCTCCCAGGCATAGGCCCCGGGCGCGAACACGCGCGAGGCGGTCTGGGGCGGCACCTGGGAGTAGAACGCGTAGGGGTCGGCCTTGAGCAGCAGGCGCCCGTCGCGCGTGCGGATCGCGAACTTGTAGAGGTCGTCGCCGCCGACATGCGGGACGAAACCCTCCCAAACGCCGGCGTCGTCGCAGGCCAGGGGGTTTGCCCCCTCCTGCCAGCCGTTGAAGCTGCCCACGACCGAGACGCTGACCACATCCGGGCACCACACGCCGAAATGGTAGCCCTCGGCGCCGTCGCGGACGGCCGGGTGGGCGCCGAGCTTCTCGTAGCTCTTGAGCCACTCCCCCTTCGCGAAGAGGAAACGGTCGTATTCGGTGAGGTAGAACTCGCTGTCGGGACGGGACATGCAACCTCCTGCAACCTGGCGGACGACTGATTTGCGCTACGGGGTTAATGGTACCAACGTTTTTCCCGATGGCTTGCGCGAATTGCCCCAACGAGCGCCAAAGGGAAGATTCGGCGCCCGGCGAGGCGAAAGGCCTCGCGAAGCCCGGTCCGAGGGCCCGGCTAGCGCCTCGCCAGCGACGCGAGGAAATCGCAGAGGGGCACGAGGTAGAGGAAGAAGGCGAACGCGACGGAAAGGACGGGGGCGCCGACGAGGGCCAGGGGCACGGTGCCGGCGATGCTCCAAGGGACGAGCGGAGCGAGGACGACGGCGGAGTTCTCCAAGTCCAGCGCGAGGCGCGACGCGTCTTCCCGCAGGGGGCGGTGCAGCTCGCAGCTCAACATGATGGCCAGCGTCTGGTTGCAGGCGACGGCGGACGTGAGGACCGAGGCCGCGAAGCAGGAGCCGAACGGACCGACACGCCCCGCGACGACGGCAAGGGCGCCTTTGACGCCGTCGAGCAGGCCGGTCTCTTTGAAAATGCCGGCGTAGGATGCGGCGAGCAGGACCACGACCGCGGCCATGGCCAGCGAGACGAGGCCGCCGCCGTCCAAGATGGCGGGTTGATCGCCCGTCGCCGTGAAACCGAGCACCGCGGCACTGAGCAGCAAGGCCGGCTCACATCCCTGAACGACAAGGGCGATCGCCAGGGCGAAAGCGGCGCTTGCGAGCAAGGTGACCTTGGCGCCGAGCCGAAGCAGCGGCAGCACGAGCACGATCAGCGCGGGCAGGAGCACGACGGGCTCAAGCGAGAACCCCGTCATGGCGACCACGGGGACGCTCGGCTCCAACGGGACGGAGGCACCGAAGGCGTTGCCGAGCACGGCGAGCAGGGCGCACGAGATCGCGAACGGCACGAGCGCGGTCTTGGCCATGCCGGCGATGTTGTCGACGACCTTCGTGCCCGTGAGCTCCGCGACGAGCAGGGCGCTGCCGGAGACCGGCGAGCAGCGGTCGCCGAAGTAGCATCCGGCCAGGATCGCGCCGCCGAGCAGGGCCTGGTCCACGCCGGCGGCGTTGCCGACCGCCATCGCGACGACGCCTATCGTCGCAGCCGTCCCGAACGCCGTCCCCATGAGGAAAGACACGGCCGAGCACGCGAGAAACGCCAAAAGGGGCCACCAGACTGGGGAGCTCGCGCTCGTCATAAGGCTCACGAGCAGCGCGACGGTGCCGCTCGCGCGCCACATGGCGGTGAGGAGCCCGATGCACGCAAACACGACCACGACGCTTTTCGCCGTCGAGACGCCCGAGAGCGCCATGCGCACGCACGCGCGAGCCGAACGGCACCTGCTGTAGGCGAACCCCAAAAAGAGGGCGAGCCCCGCTGCAAGCCCGGCGACCAAGGGCAAGCCCAGCGCGTTGCATGCGACGAGCATTGCGCAAAAAGCGGCTATGACCAGCGCCTCGACCAACTTTCCTCCTTTCGGACCGCCTGACGGCACCGACCCTCCCCGACGAAAGAGGGCCCCCGAGGGGGCCCTCGATAGAGCAAGGGCTGCCCGTCGCGCAGGCGCCCCGCCCAACATGCCGGACAGGGAGCTACTTCTCCTTCACGAGGTGGGACAGGCCGAGCTTCTCGGTGAACTCCTCGCGCATCTTGTACTTCAGGACCTTGCCGGCGGCGTTCATCGGGAACTCATCGACGATCTCGATGTAGCGCGGGACCTTGTGGCGGGCGATGTTCTTGCGCATGTACTCGCGCAGGTCCTCGGTGTCGATCTCCTCGCCCTTCTTGGGGATGACGCAGGCGACGGCCTCCTCGCCGTACTTCTCGTCGGGCACGCCGATGACCTGGACGTCCTGCACCTGCGGATAGGTGTAGATGAACTCCTCGATCTCCATGGGATAGAGGTTCTCGCCTCCGCGGATGATCATGTCCTTCAAACGCCCGGTGACGACGTAGTTGCCCTGCTCGTCGACGCGCGCGAGGTCGCCGGAGTGGACCCATTGCTGGGCGTCGATGGTCTTGGCCGTGGCCTCGGGCATCTTGTAGTAACCCTTCATCGTGTTGAAGCCGCGGCTGCAGAACTCGCCGATCTTGCCCTGGGGCATCTCCTCGCCGGTGTTGGGGTTGACGATCTTGGTCTCGACGCCGGGGAAGTTGTACCCGACGGTCTCGGTGCGCAGCCACAGCGGGTCGGTCCACGCGCTCATGACGCATCCGGGGCTCGTCTCGGTCTGGCCGTAGACGCTGACGATGCCGACCATGTGCATCTCGTCCTCCTGGGCGGCGCGCTTCATCAGGTCGGCGGGACACCCCGCTCCGGCCATGATGCCGGTGCGCATGTGGGAGAAGTCGGTCTTGCGGTAATCGGCGTGGTTGAACATCGCGATGAACATGGTGGGCACGCCGTTGAAGCAGGTGATGCGCTCCTGGGTGATGCAGGACAGCGACGCCTTCGCGCTGAAGTACGGCATCGGGCACATCGTCGCGCCGTGGGTCATGGACGACGTCATGGACAAGACCATGCCGAAGCAGTGGAACATCGGGACCTGGATCATCATGCGGTCGGCGGTCGACAGGCCCATGCGGTCGCCGATGGCCTTGCCGTCGTTGACGACGTTGCGGTGGGTCAGCATGACGCCCTTGGGGAAGCCGGTCGTGCCGGAGGTGTACTGCATGTTGCAGACGTCGTCGGGCTTGACGCGGGAGGCCATGCGCTGGATCTCCTCGAGCGGCACGGAGTCCGCGCGGTCGAAGGCCTGGTCCATGGTCAGGCATCCCGGCATCTCGAAGCCGACGGTGATGACGTTGCGCAGGAACGGCAGGCGCTTGCAGTGCAGCGGCTCACCGGGCTTGGCGTCGCGGATCTCGGGGCACAGCTCGTTGATGATGCCCGCGTAGTCGGAGTCGAGCGCGCGGTCGATCATGACGATGGTGTGGGTGTCGGATTGGCGGAACAAGTACTCGGCTTCGTGGATCTTGTAGGCGGTGTTGACCGTGACCAAAACGGCTCCGATCTTGGTCGTCGCCCAGAACGTGATGTACCAAGCGGGCACGTTGGTCGCCCAGATGGCGACCTTGGAGCCCGGCCTGACGCCCATGGACACGAGCGCGCGCGCGAAGTTGTCGACGTCTTCGCGGAACTCCTCGTAGGTGCGCGTGTAGTCGAGCGTGGTGTAGCGGAACGCGTACTGGTTGGGGAACGCGTCGACCATGGCGTCCAAGACCTGGGGGAACGTGAGGTCGAGCGACTCGTCCTTGGACCACAGGTACTCGCCCGAGCCGTCGTGGTTGGGCAGGAACTTGCGCTTGCTCGCGCGCGTGTCGCCGAAGCGTTCCATGAAGTTGACGTAGTGGGGGAAGATGATCTCGGGGTCGGTCAGGTCCTCCATCCACTCCGGCTCCCACTCCAGCGAGACGAAGCCGTCGTAGTTGATGGAGCTCAAGGCGCGGACGATGTCGTTGATGGGGAACGTGCCCTCTCCGACCAGGTTGAAAGAGCCGTCGTCGTCGGAGTCGTGCATGTGGACGTGCTTGACGTAGGCGCCGAGGTTCTTGATGGTGATGGCCGCCTTCTCGCCTTTGAGGCGGTAGGGCGCGCAGATCTCCCAGAGGGCGCCGATGTGGTCGCTGGCATACTCGTCCATGAGCGCGGTCAGCCGGGCGGTGTCGGCGTAGATGCCGACGGTCTCGACCAACACGACGATGCCGCACTCCTCGGCGTAGCCGATGACCGCGTCGAGGTTCTCGCGCACCTTGCCCTCGTCGTCGGACAGGGCGACGACCGAGACGTAGGAGGCCGACATGCGGCTCGCGATGGCTATGAGCGACTTGACGGCATCGGCGCAGTCGAACGCGGAAACGTCGAGGGACGTGGAGAGGATGGGCATCTCGATGCCGCGGTCGCGCAGCGCGCGCGCCGTGGCCTGGACGCCGTACTTGTGCAGCGGGCCGCCCTTGCCCATGAGGTCGGCGCGGGTGTGGGCGTTGTACACCTCGATGCCCTGGAAGTCCTGTTCGCAGGCGAGCTCGACGATCTCGTCCCAGGAGCGGTCGGACCAGCCGCGCGTGGAGAAACTCAGCTTCATTTAACTCAACTCCTCGTAGACGATCTTGTTCAGGGCGTTGACGAAGGCGCGGATGGAGGAGCCCACGATGTCGGTGGAGATGCCGCGGCCGGAGTAGACCTTGCCGTTGGAGACGAGCTTAACGACCATCTAGCCCATGGACTCCTTGCCCTCGGTGACCGCTTGGATCTGGAAGT
>R18__coassemble_1761_pt1 | contig 19606 bp, 11 predicted proteins | sample R18__metabat2_low_PE_019 | metagenome-assembled genome bin R18
ACCCAGATCAAGGGCCGCGGCAACTCGACGTGGACGTACAAGAGCCCCAAGAAGAAGCCCTACCAGATCAAGCTCGACAAGAAGGCGAGCCTCGTCGACGGCGACAAGTCCAACAACTCCAAGACCTGGGTCCTCCTCGCAAGCTGGCAGGACGGGTCGCTGCTGCGCAACTACATCAGCCTCAAGGCGGGCATCGCCGAGGGCCTCGTCGAGACCCCCGACTGCCGCTACGTCGACCTCTACTACGACGGCGAGTACCGCGGCACCTACATCCTCGCCGAGAAGGTCCAGGTCGCCAGCGGCCGCTTGGAGATCGACGACCTCGACGACGAGAACACCTCAGCCGACGAGCAGGACGTCGAGGACCACGCTACCGCCCAAAGCTACAACAAGTACGGGTACTCCTACCAATACGTCGAGGGCGTCGTCTCGCCCGAGGACACGACCGGCGGCTACCTCGTCGAGCTCGACCAGTACTACAAGGACGAGGTCTCCTGGTTCAAGACGAGCATCGGCGGCTTCACCGTCAAGTCCCCCGAGTACGCCTCGGCCGAGGAGGTCAAGTACATCAGCGAGCTCGTCCAGGAGGCCATCAACGAGGCGTCCCTCGAGACGGGCGACATCGCGAAGTACTTCGACATGGACTCCCTCGTCAAGACCTACCTGGTCCAGTGCTTCTCTAAAAACATCGACTACATGGTCTGGTCCTCGACCTTCTTCTACAAGGAAAAGGGCAACGACCTGCTCTACTCCGGCCCCCTTTGGGACTTCGACCTCGGCTACGGCGTCGACTTCCGCAAATCGACCGGATGGGGCTCCTCGGGCTCGGTCTTCTTCTTCAACAACGTCTTGTTCAGGGAGGCCCTCAGGGCCGAGTACGCGGACTCCTTCGCGGGAATCCTCGACAACCTCGTCAACGGCTCCGTCGAAGACGAGGGCTCGCTTGCCCAGCTGGAGGACCTGACGGCGGCGACCGGCGCCATGAACGCGAAGGCCATCGGCTTCCACATCGGCACGTCCACCGTCTCCAAGACCTACAAGGGCAACCTCGACTACCTCGAGAACTGGATCGCGGAGCGCGTCGACTGGATGTCTGCGACGATCCCGTCCGAGACGTGGCCCTCGCCCACGGCCGACGGCGACGGCCCCCGCACGTAGGAGGCCCCATCCCCGGTCTGCAAGACGGCGCCTGCCCGGTGGGGCGGGCGCCGTTTTTCGTATCCGGCGCGACGCGGACAAGCGGATGATCCCGAAGGAGGCATGCGCCGGGCAGCGCCGTAAAAAAAGCAGGGGCTCCGCCGGTATGCGGGGCCCCTGCTTGCATGGTGCGGATCGCTAGATTCCGGCGATGCGGCGCGCCTTGCTGGCGATGCGCCGCCGCCGCGTGTCGGGCGGCAGGAGCTTCTCGATGGCGCGGCGCGCAAGCGTCGGGTCTTGCCGGTCGACCGACGCGGCGACGCCGGCGATCGCGTCGTTGATGACGCCGATGGAATCGCAGAGGTAGGTGTTCGTGTTCTCGACCATGCCCCTCACCTCTTCCGCCTGGTTCCTCGCGAGGAGCGCGAGGAGCTTCTCGCGGTAGGGCGTCTCGCGGGCGTATTCCCAATACAGGTCGAACCGGTCGCAGTCGGCGCGGTTCCACGGCTTGTCGCACCCCGCGTAGTGGACGATCTTCTCGCGCGTGCGCGACTCCATGTAGGCGTCGTACACCTGCGCCGGCGCGTGGGAGATGTAGTTGTTGATGCGGTTGCGGCAATCGACCATGACGTTCCACGCGTAGTCGAGGTAGAGCACGCGCCCCTCGCATTCCTTGTTCAGGACGTCTTGGTCGTTGTAGAGGAAGTCGGGGTTCGAGGCGATCTCGAGCCACTCGTGGACGGTGTGGAGCTTGCGCATCTCGCGCGTGTTGAGGATGAGGACGCCGGCTTGGAAGTACCCGTAGGGGTCCTTCATGCCGAGCACGTCTTTTGCGTAGTCGAGGCGCCCGACGCCGCGCATGTTGAGGGTGCCGAGGAAGTCGGGGTCGTGGGCGGCGGCGACGAGGTTGTCGCCGAGATCGGTTGCGAACAGCTCCGCAACGTCCCCCTTGACGATGAGGTCGGAGTCGAGGTAGAGGACCTTGTCGTACCAGGGCATGAGGTCTTGGACGAGGAAGCGGTAGTAGGTCTCGTTGCTGATGTGGGAGTTGCTGGTCGAGAGGTTGTAGCGCGCGATCAGGGGCTCGACTGCCACGAAGCGCACGCTCGCGTTGGGGAACCGGTCGAAGAACCCGGTCATGGTGAGGGCTTGGTCGGGGCCCATGCCCTTTTGGAGCACGATGATGTCGTAGAAGTACCCGGGGCACGCGTTCTCGAGCATCGAGTAGACGGTCGTCGTGAGCATGGGGACGTAGTTGCCGTCGGCGGCGAACGTCACGGGGACGATGCCCTCGTAGGGGCTGTCCTCGTCGAGCACGAGCTCGCTTAAGTGGGGGATGTACTCGCCGTGGGCGGGGTCGACGAAGTGGACGCACTGGAGCTCCTTGAACGTCAGCTCGGGGCGGGTCCGCTTGAGGTGGACGAGGTAGATGTTGAGCAAGCGCTCGGCGAGGTGGCCGGGGGTGCGCAGGGCCTCCTTGCTGTAGCGCGTGAAGTCGGTCTCGCTGATGTAGCGCATCAGCAGGGGGAACAGCCATGCGCAGTACTCGCCGAACAGGTCCTTGCGCATGATGAACATGTTGCAGAAGCACGTGTACGGCTCGCCGAGGTAGCGGTCGACGTCCTCGGCGTAGTCGGGGTGCTCTTGCTTGACGATCTCGGCGATCTTGTCGAGGTCGCGGACGTGGAGACGGGGTGCGCCCTCGTAGTGGTCGCGGACGGAGGCGAACCCCTCGGGGAACCGGCGCAGGTCCTTGATGCCGCTCGTGACGACGTCGTAGCTCGTCGCGATCTTCTCGATCGTCGCGTCGTCGAGGCAGTAGCGCGATTGGGAGGCTGCGTCGATCGTCGCGTCCATGATCTCGCCGTACGCCGCTTCGGGGCGCTCCTCGGGGGAGAAGTCGAAGTAGCGGCGGTAATGGCAGAACCCGTAGCGGTCGGCGTCGACGTTCTTCCACGCCCAGTACTGTGTGGTCAGCTCGCAGAGCAGCGGGTTGAGGTCGGAGATGTTGTCGCCCTCGTCGTCGCGCCATGCGTTCGTCAGGCGCGTTGACGCTGCGGCCGATCCGACTTGGACCGTTTGGAGGATGGCGGAGTCGAAGCGGTCTGCCTCGCGATGGGCCGAGACGAAGATGCGCGTGCGCTGGGCGCCGGCGCGCTTCTTCCATTCCTCGGCGGAGCGGGCCTTGTCGATGCTCGCCTGCGCGACCGCCCGGTACTCGTTGTAGAGCGTGAGGCCGGCGCCCCTGCCGCGCCCGGCAAGGTCCGCGGCGATCTCGAGGTAGCGCTCGGCGCGCGCGGTCCCCTCGAGGTCGCCCTCCGCCCAGGAGGCGCCTGCGAGGTCGCGGGCGATGCGGGCGACTTGGGCCGCCATGTTGTCGGCGCCCACCACCTCGGCGTCGCGCCTCGCGCCCTCGGCCTTGTCCGCCTCGACGAGCTTGTCGTTCCAATCGCGGCCGACGAAGTCGAGCAGCTTCACCTTGATACCCGCAGCGGCGGAGCGCGCGAGAAGGTCGCGCTCCGAGGCATATTCGAGGCACACGCGGTAGCACTTCGCGAAGTAGGCGACCTGGTGGGCGTGCTCCTCGACGCCCAGGAGGTCGGTGTTGTTGACGCCGCGCCCGATGTGGTAGACGTAGGCGGGGAACGAGTTGTCGGTCTGCTGGGCGCGGGAACGCTCCATCAGCGCGAAGGTCTCGTAGGCGTCCTCGGCGACTTGGAGGCGCTCGTCCGCCATCGCGGAGAACGCGGCCTTGGCCAGGCTTGCCCGGTAGGCGCGCTGGGTCGTGCGCCAGTCTTGGACGTACCCGCCGTGCTCCCGGAAGATCTTCGTGAGGGCCCCCTCGCGGTCGAGCGTGCGCAGGGGCGTGTTGACGTGGCTCTCGAACGTCGCGAGGGAGTAGGGGAAGTCGGTCTCGGACTCCACGGCGACGCCGAAGTGGAACACGTCGGCGTCGGGGGAGAAGCGCTTCGCAAGGGTCGAGAGGAACCCGGGCGCGAGCGCGTCGTCCGAGTCGAGGTACACGACGATCTCGCCCTCGGCGGCGAGCGTGCCGCTCTTCCTCGCGAGGTGGCGCCCGAGGTTGGCCTCGTGCCCGACGATGCGGACGCGCGGGTCGCCGGCGCGGTGCGACTCGAGCTTCGCAAGCGAGCCGTCGGTGCTGGCGTCGTCGACGGCGACGACCTCGAAGTCCGCAAAGTCCTGCGACAGGACGCTCCCGAGGCACTCGTCGAGGAAGGCCTCTTGGTTGTAGACGGGGATGACGATGGAGAACTTCGGCATGGCGACTCTCGTTCCGACGGGGTTTTCGATACCGCCCCATGGTATCACTGGCAGGCGGCTGCGCCGCGCTCGGGCGGCGGTCCGATGGGTCCGAGCGCCTGCTTGCCGTGAGCCCGGGCGGCCGGCGGCGCCTCCCCGAGGGAGCCGGATGCCCTCGGCGCCTCTTCGGCGGGCGCCGGCTCGGGGCGGCCCCCGGCGTTCCTTGTGTTGCTTTTTTCTGGGATTTCCCGAGATGTGGGGTTTGGCCCGCTTTTCGCGTATAATTTCTATTTCAGCGCTTCGCTGCCGTTTTTCTATGCGGCGAGGCGGGGGAGAAGTTCGACCGAGGAAGAGTATGGCTGGCCAAGAGATAGCGAAAAAGGGAAGCAACGGCAGGGGCGCCCAGAACAAGAACAGCCTCTACCTGCTCTACAACCTCGTTGCGAAGGACTTCAAGCGCCGGTACCGCCGCTCGGTCCTCGGCGTCGTCTGGAGCATGCTCAACCCGCTCCTGATGATGATCGTCATGGCGCTGATCTTCAGCAACATCTTCAAGTTCTCCTTCGACCAGTACTCGTTCGCCGTCTACCTGATCTTGGGCCAGACGCTGTTCACCCTGTTCAACGAGGGAACCAACGGGTCGGTCCGCGCGATCATCGACGCCGCGCCCCTGATCCAGAAGATCTACGTCGACAAGATCATCTTCCCGACCGAGCGCGTGCTCTTCGCGACCGTGAACTTCTTCTTCTCGCTGATCGCGTCGCTGGCGGTCATGCTCTTCTTCGGCATGCTGCCGAGCTGGAAGATCATCACGTTGCCGGTCCTGCTGTTGCTGCTCATCGTCTTCACGCTCGGCGTGAGCTACCTCGTCAGCGCGCTGACGGTGTTCTTCCGCGACATCGAGCACCTCTGGGGCGTGCTCACGACCCTCTGGTACTACCTCACGCCCATCTTCTGGCCCTACGACGCGCTCGCCAACAACGGCATCGAGTGGGTCTACACGGCGATCCAGCTCAACCCCATGTACCATTTCGTCGCGACGTTCCGCCAGATAGCGACGGGCGTGCCCCTGCCCTCCGACGCGGGGCTTGCGGTCGAGTTCGGCCTGTGCACCCTGTTCGCGGTCGTCACGTTCGCCGTCGGCTTGCTCGTCTTCAAGAAGACCGAGAAGAAGTTCATCCTCTACATCTAAGGACGTTTCACCCATGACAGAGGACGCTGTTCCAACCATGACAGACTACGCCGAGAAGGAAGCGGCCCGGCGCGAGAAGGAGGACCTTCTCACCCAGCGCCGCGAGGAGGCCCAGGCGCGGTTCCTGGCGAAGGTCGAGGCCGGCGAGCCCGTCTACACCGTCCAGCCCACCCCCGAGGGCGAGCCGATGGTCGTCGTCGACAACATGTCGGTCGTGTTCAACATCGCCAACGAGAAGATCCAAAGCCTCAAGGAGTACTTCATCAAGATCATGAAGCACGAGCTCATGTTCAAGGAGTTCGTGGCCGTCAACAAGGCAGGCTTCGTCGTCAACAGGGGCGACGTCTTCGGCCTCGTCGGGACGAACGGCTCGGGCAAGTCGACCATGTTGAAGGTCATCGCCGGCGTCCTCGCCCCCTCGAGCGGCATCTGCGAGGTCTACGGGTCGATCTCCCCGTTGATCGAGCTCGGCGCGGGCTTCGACTTCGAGCTGACCGCGCGTGAGAACATCTACCTCAACGGCGCGCTTCTGGGCTACTCCAAGAAGTTCCTCGACGAGCACTTCGACGAGATCGTCGACTTCGCCGAGCTCCACGACTTCATGGAGATGCCCATCAAGAACTACTCCTCGGGCATGGTCGCGCGCATCGCGTTCGCCATCGCGACGATCACGGAGCCCGACCTGCTCATCGTCGACGAGGTCCTGTCGGTCGGCGACTTCCTCTTCCAACAGAAGTGCGAGGACCGCATCAACAAGATGATCGAGAACGGCACGACGGTCCTGATTGTGTCCCACTCCACCGACCAGATCGAACGCCTTTGCAACCGGTGCGTCTGGATCGAGAAGAGCCGCATCAAGATGGTCGGCGACGCGATGGACGTCTGCGCCGCCTACCGCAACTACGACGGCGTCAGCTAGCCCGGGTCCCGAGCCCGCGACGGAAGCCTGCGGCGGGAGCGCAGCACGCGCGCCGGGAGCATGCCGAACAAGAAAAGCGACCCTCCGAAGAGGGCCGCTTTTTTCATGGCGCATGCCGCGCTCTCGTCCGGCGCCTGCCAAAGGGCGCGGGCGGCTACTTCGAGGTGACGTAGAAGCCGACGCCCTCCTGGCTCCAGCCCAGGTCGCCGAGCGTGGCGTTCTCGTGGGAACTGGCCGTCAGGTGATGTTGGCTGAGCAGGTCGTTGTACAGGCGGTAGACCGGGATGCTGCCCTCGACGGAGTTGTCCGCGCTGTAGAACATCGGGGTCGCCTTGCCGCCCTTGACCTTGTCGAACACCCACCCCTCGCTTCCGACGAGCTTGGTGATCTCGGTCACGTTGGAGGTGTAGTGGTGGGTTCCGAGGACCGGGTTGTAGAGGCGGTAGACGCCGGTGCCCGTGGTGGGGGAGTACCATGCCTCGCCCTCCTGGTCCCAACCGAGGCTCCTCAACGAGGCGTACTCGTTGGCGTCGGTGGTCCAGAGGTGCTCGCTCGTCGTCGGGTTGTAGAGGCGGTAGACGGGCTGCTTGCCGGTGGAGACCCAAGAGGTCACCTCGTCGCGCGAAACCTCCTCGCCGTCCTTGTAGCCGACGGCGACGACGTCGTTGCTCTTCGTGGAGAGGCCGACCTTGCCCCAGACGAACACGCCGTCTTGGGAGAGGGTGCCCGCGCCGTAGTCCTGGCCGTTGACGAGGAGCTTGACCTCGTCGCAGTTCGAGTAGACCCGGACCTCGATCTCGGAGGCGTCGCGCTCGGTGTAGCGGCTCGAGCAGATGTGGGTGAACAGGTCGGTGTCGTTCCAGTTGGCCTTGTAGAGGTAGAACGCGTCCTTCTTGGTCTGGCGGTCGGCGGTGACGAGGCCCTTGGTGTTGAGGCGGGTCGTGCCGCCCTCGTTGCGGTAGCAGGAGAAGTCGTACATCGACCAGGCGAATGCCGCCCAAAGGCCCTCGAGGGGCTCGATGCCGTTGGTCTCGTCGCCGTAGAGGGCCATGATGCTGCCCTCGTGGAGGTAGGACTGGTACTCCTCGGGGTGGAAGTCGCCGGTGGTCTCGTTCTCCCAGTTGAACGACCCGTCGACGGTGGCGTGTTGGTCGATGTTGGCGCCCGCGCCGTACTCGGTCAAGACGAAGGAGACGTTGCTGCTGTCCGCGTAGGCGGCGATGCGCTTGTCGACGTTGTGGGGCAAGTCGTTCTCGACGAAGGTGGTGATCTTCTTGGCCTTGGTGGCGCCGTGGATGGTGCCGTACCAGCCGGTGTAGATGTTGAAGCCGACGACGTTGAAGTCGGAGCCGCTGGTCCAAGCCGCGGTTTCGGCGGTCATGCTCTCGTTGTTGATCGTGGCCTCGCCGATGAGGCGAGAGGGGTCGGTGGACTTGACGGTGGCGGCGAGGTCGGTCATGAACGCCGCGAGCTGCTCGGGCGAACCCTGGGTCGGGTAGTAGCGCTGGTAGCTCTCGTAGTAGTTGACCTCGTTCTGGATGCCCCAGACGATGATGGAGGGGTGGTTGTAGTTCTGCTTGACCATCTCGAGGACGGACTGCTCGGTGTTCTGCTTGAACAGGTCAGTCTCGAGGTAGACCAGGTAGAACGGGGCCTCGCACCACACGACGATGCCGTTCTCGTCGCACAGGTCGTAGGTGTATTGGCTGTGGGGGTAGTGGCAAAGGCGCAGGGCGTTGGCGCCCATCTCGAGGACGTCGGCGATGTCGGAGGCGCGCTGCTCCTCGGTCGTGGCGTTGGTCTCGGCGCCGTACTCCTGGTGCATGCCCACGCCGCGCAGCTCGTAGAGCTCGCCGTTCAGGTAGAACTCGCCGTCGCGCACCTCGTAGTCGCGGAACCCGATGCGCGAGGTCGCGGAGTCGTAGGCGGCGCCGTCGACGGAGAGGGTGACGGTGGCCGTGTAGAGGTAGGGGTCGATCGTGCCGTTCCAAAGGTGGGCGTCTTCCAGCTCGATGGACGGAATCTCGATCGCCTCGGCGGTAGCGGAGCCCTTGGCGACGTCGACGGAGGTCTGGCCCTTGGCGACGACGTTGCCGTCGGCGTCGGCGAGCTCGCAGGAGAGCTCGACCTCGGCGTCGGTCGCGAGGTCGTAGTCGACCATGACGGAGGGCGACAGGGTCGCGGTGCCCGTTGAGAGGTCGACGCTCGAGGAGAGGTAGAGGCCGTTGGAGCCGTAGTCGGAGTTCGAGATCTGGGCCGTGGGGTCGGTGATCACGAGGTTGACGTCGCGGTAGATGCCCGCGAAGTGGGTGAAGTCGGAGTTGACCGGCATCGTGTCGAAGCTGATGTTGGTGACGTCGACCGTGACGGTGACCTCGTCCTTGCCCCGGCACTGGTCGGTGATGTCGACGTAGAACGCGCTGAAGCCGCCCGTGTGGGAGCCGACCTCGACGCCGTCGACGGACACCTTCGCGATCTTGTTCACGCCGTCGAACTGCAGCTGGACGCGCTTGCCCTGGTAGTCGGCGACGGAGACCTTCTTCTCGTAGGTGCAGGTCTTGATGTTGGCGTAGAGGTTGTAGGCGGACTTGTAGTTGTCCCAGCTGCTCGGGACGACGACGTTTTGCGCCTCGCCCACGTCGGGATCGGTGAAGGACCACGTCCCGTTGAGGCTCACGACCTCGCGGGTTTGGGCTTCGCGGTCGGTGGCGACCTCGTCGGCTGCGCCCGTGGCCTCCGCAGCGGCTTCCTGCGACGGCTCGGCGACCGCTGTTGGCTCAGCGGGGTTTTGGGCCAAGGCGTCTCCGGCCTCGGCGAACGCCGCGGCGGGTATCGCGCCCATGGCCAAAGATCCCGCGAGCACTCCCGCGAGGGCCCTCTTCATCAGCGTTTCCCTGGTGTTCTCGGTTCTCATCTTGTCTCCTAAACAGCGTCGTTTCTCGCATGCGACTAGGCGTCGACGGGAAAATTATCGGGCACGGACCCCGGGGAGTGTTGCGCAATCAGACAAGTGGATTGTTCTTTTTTCGGGCAGATGCGGGACGCGCTGCCCCCGCCGGGCGCTCGGGGTCCGGCGGACGCGTGCGCGGCGGGGGGACCCTTTCGCCCGAGCCGCTTCGGGGCGCGCCGTTTGGCCTGTGCACCCGCGTGAAAATTTTGCCGAGCAAATGGCGCATGCGGTTTCCCGCCCCGCCCGTTTGCGGGTATAGTGTACACACGTGACGGGAAACGAGCGTCGCGTGACCCCAGAGCGCGCGGCGCGAAAGCAAGAGGGGGATTCGCATGGGCGGATTTTTCGGCGCTGCATCTAAGCGCGATGTCGTTTTGGACGTGTACTTCGGAGTCGACTACCACTCCCACCTTGGAACGAAGCGGGCCGGCATGGTCGTCCACGACGTGGCCGACGGGTTCCAGCGCGAGATCCACTCCATCGAGAACACTCCGTTCCGCACGCGTTTCGAGGGCGACCTCGACGTGTTCCACGGCAACACCGCCATCGGCTGCATCTCCGACCGCGACCCCCAGCCTTTGCTGGTCCGCAGCCACCTCGGCCTGTTCGCGCTGGCAACGGTCGGCATCATCAACAATGCCGACGCCATCATCGACGAGTACCTCTCGGGGACCGGCAACCAGTTCATGGCCATGAGCTCGGGCAACGTTAACGAGACCGAGCTTGTCGCCTCCATCATCAACCAGAAGGAGACCTTGGTGGAGGGCCTGCGCTTTGCCCAGGAGATCATCGAGGGATCCATGACCATGCTCGTCATCACCTCCGAGGACGAGATCTACGCCGCCCGCGACCGGTTCGGCCGCCTTCCGGTGCGCATCGGCCGCGACGACGACGGCTACTGCGTGAGCTTCGAGAACTTCGTGTACCAAAAGCTCGGCTACGCCGACGAGTACGAGCTCGGCCCGGCCGAGATCGTGCGCGTGACGGCCGACGGGTACGAGACGGTCGCCCCTGCGGGCGACAAGATGCGCATCTGCTCCTTCCTGTGGGTGTACTACGGCTATCCGAACTCCACCTACGAGGGCGTCAACGTCGAGGAGATGCGCTACCGCAACGGCCGCATCATGGCGCGCGACGAGGAGGCCGCCGTGGGCGTTCCCGACGTCGACTACGCGGCGGGCATTCCCGACTCCGGCTTGCCCCACGGCATCGGCTTTGCCCAGGAGAGCGGCCGCACCTTCGGCCGCCCCTTCGTCAAGTACACCCCGACCTGGTCCCGCAGCTTCATGCCGAGCAACCAAAAGGTCCGCAACCACGTGGCGAAGATGAAGCAGGTCCCGGTCAACGAGCTCATCAAGGGCAAGAAGCTGCTGTTCGTGGACGACTCCATCGTCCGCGGCACCCAGCTGCGCGAGACCGTCGACTTCCTGTACGGCGCCGGCGCCGAGGAAGTGCACATGCGCTCCGCATGCCCGCCGCTCATGTACGGATGCAAGTACCTCAACTTCTCGAGCAGCAAGTCCGAGATGGAGCTCATCGCGCGCAAGAAGGTCCAGGAGCTCGAGGGCGACGAGGGGCAGAAGCACCTCGACGAGTACGCCGACGCGAGCACCGAGCGCGGCAAGTGCATGCTCAAGAGCATCTGCGAGGAGATGGGCTTCGACTCCCTGCGCTACCAGAGCCTGCCCGGCCTGATCGAGGCCATCGGCATCGATCCCGAGAAGATCTGCACCTATTGCTGGGACGGCCGCGAGTAGGGCTTTCGCTTTCCGGCGATGTTTCAAGAGCGCCTTCGGGCGCTCTTTTTATATGGGCACGGCGCGATTGATTGTTCGGTTCCGCGCATTTCCGAGCCGGTCCGGCTCGCCGTGGGCGCCGGCAGGCCTGTCGGGTTTCAAAATTTTCGAAATATCTTGAAAGATAGCGATTGATTTCTATATATCGTGGGTATATAGTGCAGTCAACCACAATATATAGTGTCTGAAAGGATTTCTCATGGAAAATGCGCTCCAGTCCAACGAGACCGCCCAGATCGACGGCGTCAACGTGTTCGTCTGCTACAGCGACGACAGCGCAGGCAAGGTGACGACCGAGGAGCTGTTCAACTACGTGCAGCGCGGCCGCGCGAAGTACCCCAACGCCACGCTCGACAGCGTGCGCGTGGTCGTCGACGGCGAATACGTCGACATCACGTACAAGACCGCTGCGGTGCCCTTCGACCGCATCCGCCGCATCACCGGCTACCTCGTCGGCACCCTCGACCGCTTCAACGACGCCAAGCGCGCCGAGGAGGCCGACCGCGTCAAGCACTCCGTCGCCTAAGGGGCGCTTGCTCGGCTCAAACACCCCGGACCCAGTGCGAAAAGCATCGGGCCGGGGCTTTTTTGCGCCGGGATTGCTATAGTGGTGCCAACGTATTCCCAAGTGAAAGAGGGTTCCCATGGCAATCATGCCCCCCGAGGTCCAAGAGGCCTTCAGAAACATCGGCTTCTGCACGCTGAGCACCGCCACGGCCGACGGCCAGCCGAACGCCGCCGCCATCGGCATGAAGTGCGTCGTCGACGACGAGACCGTCTACATCTCCGACCAGTTCTTCAAGAAGACGCTGGCCAACCTCCAGGCGAACCCCAAGGTCGCCATCACCTTCTTTGACAAGGACCGCGCCTACCAGATCCACGGCACCGCCCGCTACGTCAACGAGGGCGAGGAGTTCGAGAAGCAGGCGGCTTGGGTGAACGCCGCCTTCGAGAGCATGGGTCGCCCCGTCCGCGCGAAGGGCGGCGCCTACGTGCACGTCGACGCCGTGTACCAGATGCAGGCCGGCCCCGCTGCGGGCGACCAGATCGCTTAAGGGGGCTGCGAAGCGCCCTTGCGCCGACGGGCCTCTCGGCTTCGCCGGCTTTCGCGGCGCGGAGCCCTGCGGCGCTTTGTCCGACGCGCGCGAACCTTTGGAGCCGAACGGCCCTGCCGAGTTGCGGCAGGGCCGTTCTTTCGCATGGGAACCTGCCTCGTGCGGTACCATGGAGCGGGTGACAGCGCTTGAGAAAGGAGCCGGCCGATGCCGTTTTCAATCGTGAGGGACGAGATTGCGCGCCAGGTGGCGGATGTGGTCGTTGTTCCCGCAAACGCGGCTCTGCGCGTCGACGGCGGAGCGGGGCTGGCGGTCGGGCGCATCGCGGGCCTCGAGGCCTTGCAGGCCGCATGCGACGAGATCGGCGGATGCGCGGTGGGCGACGCGGTGCCGACGCCGGCGTTCGGCTTTCCGGCGAGGGCCCTCGTGCATGCGATCGGCCCGACGTGGGACGGGTCGGACGAGGCCCGCGCGGAGCTGCGCCGCGCGTACGGGCGGGCGCTCGCCCTTGCGGCGGAGCTCGGGGCGAGGTCCATTGCGCTTCCCCTCATATCCGCTGGCGCGCGCGGGTGCCCCGCGGCGTACTCGCTCCACGTCGCCCTCGATTGCGTCCGCGCCTTTCTCGAGGGAAACCCCGAGGTGGATATTCGCGTCGTCGTGTTCGACGACGAGGCGACGCGGGCGGCTCGGTCGCGCTTTCCCGAGCTGGCATGCTACGTCGACGACGAGTACGTCGGGGAACACAGGGAGTACCTTTTCGGCACGGCGCGGTCCATGTCGGCCGCCCGCGAGCCCGATGCCGGCTTCGTCGCGGCGGGGATGTCGTGTGCGGCGGCTCCCGCTTCTCCGAAGGCCGCGTCGCGTGGGCGCAAGTCGTTCCTCGAGCGCGTGCGCGGAGGCGTCGAGGACGCGTTCGACGCGATAGGCGGGGCCGTTGACAGCGTGCGGTCGGCGGAGGCGCCGAGCGAAGACGGCGCCGAGTGTTTTGACGAGGACTTTGCCGTTGGCTTCGCGCCTTCGGCATGCGTTGACAAGGCTGCTGCGGCCGACTCGCTCGGCGATATGCTCGACGCGCTCGACGCGCCGTTTAGCACGACCTTGCTCGCGATCATCGACGACCGCGGGCTGACCGACGCGGAGGTCTACCGCCGCGCCAACCTCAGCCGCCAGCATTTCAGCAAGATTCGCAGCAACCCCGCCTACCAGCCGACGAAGAAGACGGTGCTCGCGTTGGCCGTTGCGCTCGAGCTCTCGCTTGACGAGACGCGCGACCTCCTTGAGCGTGCCGGCTTCGCGTTGTCCCATGCGAGCAAGTTCGACATCGTCATCGAGTGGTTCATCGAGCAGGGCAACTACGACATCTTCGAGATCAACGAGGCTTTGTACTCGTTTGACCAGCCGATATTGGGATAGCGCCAAGATTTTTCCGGCTTCCGGCAGATGTCAACTGGCAGGTTACCTCCCGTTCGGGCGGGCTTTCTATAGTGGTGCCATCAGGTAAGCCACGACGAAAGGAAACGCCATGATCTTCGGAAAGAAAAACCCTGCAGCCAACAACGCGATGGGCGAGCGCGACTTCGCCGCTCCCGTCAACGAGCTTCCCGCCGAGTACGCCAAGTGCGCCGACGTCGACCTCGCCAAGGAGGGCAACCCCGACCTGACCGAGCTCGTGCTCATCATCGACCGCAGCGGCTCGATGGGCGGCCTCGAGACCGACACCATCGGCGGCATCAACGCCGTGATCGCGAAGAACAAGAAGGCCGGAGGCGAATGCGTCGTGTCGACCATCTTGTTCGACAACCGCACCGAGGTCCTGCACGACCGCGTGAACCTCGCCGACGTCGCGCCCCTGACCGAGGAGGACTACCAGGTGCGCGGGTGCACGGCGCTGCTCGACGCGGTCGGCGGCGCGATCGTCCACACCCGCCGCGTCCAGGGGTACATGCCCGTGGGCCACAAGGCCGGCCACGTCATCTTCGTCATCACGACCGACGGATTCGAGAACGCGAGCCGCAGATACAGCTACGCCCAGGTCAAGAAGATGATCACGCTGCAGCAAGAGCTCGGTTGGGAGTTCATGTTCCTCGGCGCGAACATCGATGCCGCCGCCGAGGCCGTCAATCTCGGCAGCGCCGCCGACCGCGCGGTGGAGTACGTCGGAGACAGCATGGGCACGCAGGTCATGTACGATTCCGTGGCGGCGGCGTCCTGCGCGATGCGCAGCGCCCCTGCGAGCGCCGGCCGCATCGACGGCAGCTGGCGCGACAACATCTTCCGCGACAAGGCGGCCCGCGGGTAGCGATCTCGAAAATCGGCCAAATTAACCGTTGTTTCTCGGCGGATTGGTGTGCTACTATGTTCGGGCTGTAAAACAGCGGGTTGTGGCTCAGCTTGGTAGAGCGCTGCGTTCGGGACGCAGAGGCCGCAGGTTCAAATCCTGTCAACCCGACCAGCAACTTCGAGGAGGTCGAGAGACCTCCTCTTTTTTTGTCGTACCATGGTGGGGTCGTTGTCGGAGCAGTTTCGCGGGAGGCGGTGCCACGTGTTCGTCGATCGCAGGGTCATGTCGCGCAGGGCCTTCGCCTCGCTTGCCGCCGCGTCGGCGTGCTCGGCCGGGCTTGCGCTCTGCGGGTGCGGGGCGGGGGACGGCTCGACGGCGCTGTCCGAGCGCCGCTCGCGGGCCAGTTCCCTCGACGTCGCGCGCGCGCTCCAGCGGGTGTCTCCCGACGGCGCGATTCCCGCCTACCGCAGGCCCGAGGACCGCTCGTTCCTCAACGTCGAAGCGCAGCGCTCCGACCACGTGACCGATGCCGCGTTCGTGAATTTCCGCGAGGTGACGGCCGGGGCGATACAACCCGGCAGGCTCTTCCGGTCGGCGAGCCCGATCGGGTCCGAGTACGGGCCCTATGCGGACGCGCTCCTGCGTCGGTACGGCATCGGCCACGTTCTGAACCTGTACTGCAAGAGCGCCGCAGACGTGGAGGGCCGCCTCTATGACGAGTCGCGCGGCGCGGTGCGCTACCGCTCGCTGTACGAGTCCGGCGCCGTCACCTGGTACGGAATCAGGGATGCCATCGACTTCGGCTACGACAACGCAAGGCGGTACGCGGCCGCGGTCAGGGAGATATGCGCAGGGGAGGGTCCCTACCTCGTGCACTGCCGCGTCGGCCGAGACCGGACGGGCATGCTCGTCGAGATGCTCGAGGCGTTGTGCGGCGCCACGTGGAGCGAGATGAAGGACGACTTCATGGAGTCGTTCGCCAACATCAACCTGGTGACGGAGCGCGACGACCGCGATGCGTACTGGACGATCGTCGAGGACCTCTTCGTCGGGCGCACGCGCGTGTTGACGAACGTCGACGGGGGCGATCCCTTCTGTGCGGCCGACATCGCCGCCTCGGCGCGTGCCTTCCTGAAGCTGGGAGGATGCACGGACGGGGACCTCGAGGCGGCCGTTCGCTACCTGACGTCCGACTAGACGGGTGTTTTTCCCTGCAAGTTTGCTAGAGTTGACCCGTTGCGTCCCGACCGAGGCCGGGTCGCGCTTTGGGGGGCACCCGCACATGTCGAGCGGGTTTCGGCGGGTTCTCCGGCTCCGACTGCCGTGCAGCGGATGCCGGGTGCGTTTTTTCGGTTAGCGAGGTTTTGAACATGGCCTTCTCGAGGCGAAGCGTCCTGTCTTTGCTCCTGTCGCTGGTCCTTGCCCTGTCGCTTCTGCCTGCTTCGGCGCTCGCGGTCGGGGACGGGTCCCCGTCTCCTTCCGCCGACGACGCCGTCGCCCTCGGCGACCAGGGCTTTTCGATAGGGTTCTCGTCCGACGTCACATGCTCGGTGACGCTCTACGACACGCAGGACTACTCGGCCGGATATGCCTACGACGGCGGCAACGCGTTCGCCCGCAGCTCCAAGACCGGCGAGGTCGACGTCTCCGGCGACGGCCAGCTCAACTTCACGGTCGAGCCGCCCGACGGCTACGAGATAGCGGGCGTCAGCGCCACCGGCGGATACAAGAACCTCAAGGACGTCAGCTCCGACGCGGGCGTTCCCAACACCTACCGCATCACGAAGATCACCGGCGACGTCACGGTCACGGTCGTGCTCGAGTCCGTCTCCCGCGAGGCGTCTCTGTCGATCGAGGGGAAGGACGCCCCGAAGGTCGGCGACAAGCTCGTGGCGCAGACCGCCAACCTGCCCTCCGGGTCCTCGGTCGAGTGGTACGTCGACGGCGAGCGCGTGGCAAGCGGGTCCTCCTTCGAGCTCCGGGAGTCCGACTGCTGCAGCTTCGTCGCGGCCAAGGCCGTCGCGAACGGCTCGGTCGTCGCCGAGGACTCGCTCTACTTCAGCAACCTGCCCGTGGTGTACGTGGACACTGACGACGGCGAGGCTGTGACCAGCAAGGAGGAGTACAAGGGCGCGCTCATGACCATCCAGGGCAACGCCGATTGGGGCCAGCAGTACTCCGGCAGCATCCAGATCAAGGGCCGCGGCAACTCAACGTGGAACCTCGACAAGAAACCCTACAAGGTCAAGCTCGACTCGAGCACCAACCTCTTCGGCATGGGCAAGAGCAAGCACTGGGTCCTCCTTGCGAACTACCTCGACCCCAGCCTCGTGCGCAACACGCTCGCCCAGGACATCGCCGGGGCCATGGGCCTCGTCACGATGGAGAGCGTTTGGGTCGACGTCGTGTGCAACGGCGAGCTGGTCGGCAACTACCAGCTGTGCGAGCAGGTCCGCGTCGGCAAGACCCGCGTCGACATATACAGCTGGGACGACTTGGCCGAGGACCTCGCCGACTCGTTCTACGGCGAGATGAAGTCCTCCGGCATGACGGCGGCGGAGGCCGACGAACTCGAGGAACAGCTCGACACCGACTTCTCCTGGGTTACCTCCGGCGTCTTCTCCTGGAAGGGAACCCCCTACAACGTCGCCGACTACGTCGAGGTGCCCGAGGACATCAGGGGCGGGTACCTGTTCGAGAGCTCGTCCGAGTACGACGAGGTTTCGAAGTTCAAGACGACCTCGGGGTACAACGTCATGGTCAACACTCCCGAGTACCTCTACACCAACGACGAGATGATGGCGTTTTCGCAAGATCTCTGGAACGCCTGGGACGAGGCCATCCACAGCGTCGACGGCTACACGGCGGACGGAACCTATCTCGGGGACATCGCCGACATCGACTCGATGGCGTCGTATTGGCTGGTGATGGAGATCATGGGCAACGGCGACGCCGCGGCCAAGAGCCGCTACGCCTACATCGACCTCGGCGGAAAGCTGACGTTCGGGCCGGCGTGGGACTTCGACTGGAGCGCGAACGCCTCCCAGATGTCCCAGAAGGACAGCGCGAGCTGGAGGCTGGTTGCCAACTCGAGCAGCCAGAACTTCTTCCGAGAGTGGGTTGACGACCCCCTCTTCGTCCTGAAGGCGGTCGAGAAGTACTGGGAGCAGCGCGACTACCTGGGAAGCCTCGTCGCCGACGGGGGAGTGCTCGACCAATACGCCGCGCAGCTCGCGGATTCCGCCGCCGTCAACGACGCGCTCTGGATTCCCTCGCGCAGCCACGCCGACGACATCGCGGTCGTCAAGAGCTACCTCTCCGAGCGTCTTGCCTGGATGGACGAGCAGCTCGCCTCGCTCGACACCGCCATGGAGAGCCTGGGGGCGGTCGACGGGGTCGACGCGTACGAGAAGACCGCAGGCGTCGAGATCTCCGTCGAGGGCGCGACGTCCGACCTGTGGTCGTACGCGTTCGCGGCGGATTGCTCCGTTGCCCCGGCGGGCGACGTGGCGGTGACCTTGGACTCGGCGGTCGCGGGCGCTCAAACGGCCGCCCTGTACGTGAACGGCGTGAAGACGGCGACGACGACCCTCGAAGGCGGGTCTGCGAAGGCGTCCCTGTCCCGCGAGGCCTTCGCAGCCGACGGGTCGGACATGAACCTCGTCTCCGCGGTGCTCTACGACGCGTCGGGCGACGTCGTCGCGACGACGTACCTCACGGTTGCCGTCGACGAGCCCTGCGTATCCGGTGGGGTTGCGTACGAGGGCCACGTGTATGAGACGACAGCCGAGGGCGCGACGTGCACCTCCGGCGGCACCGTCCACTCCGTCTGCACCCGTTGCGGCAAGGTCAAGGACGCGTCGGTGCGCGCCCGGGGACATGTCTGGGGCGCTTGGGCGACGAAGGGCGGCACGCAGTCTCGCACGTGCTCCGTCTGCGGCGAGGTCGAGAGCCGCTCGGTTGTCGCGGTGTACCGCCTCTACAACCCCGTCACCTCCGAGCACCTCTGGACGACCGACCGCAACGAGTACCAGGAGCTCGCGAAGGGGGATTGGTCGCAGGAGGGCGTGGCCTGGTACAGCCCGGCTTCGGGCGCCGGGGTCTATCGCCTCTACAACCCGAAGCTCGGAACGCACCACTACACGTCCAATCAGGGCGAGGTCAAAGAGCTTGTCGCCAGCCACGGCTGGGTGCTCGACCACAGCGGCAACGCCGTCTTCTACGCGGCGACGAGCGGGACGGCGGTGTACCGCCTGTACAACGAGAGCCTGTCCCAGCACCTTCTGACGATGAGCGCCGTCGAGTACGAGACGCTTGCCGACTACGGGTGGAAGCAGGAGGGGCAGTCCTTCTTGGCGTACGCGAAGTAGTCCTCCGCTAGCCCAGGTACTCCCTGAGCTCGGGAATCAGCGCGGTCGTGTCGTCGTAGCCGAGGTGGTAGAGTGCGCCGAGCTTTTCCATGTCCTTCTCGAGGCGGCCGACCTCGACGGGCTGGGAGGGGTAGATCACCTTCAAACGGCTCTGGGCCTCGAGCTCTTCGAGTTCGTCGCATTGGCGGTTGTACTCGAAGTCGCTGGCGGCGAGAGCCTCGGCGAACGCGGGGAAGTCGCGGCCGTACGCGGCTTTCGCCATGCGCTCGGTCTTTTTCGGGCTCGCTTTGCGGAACCCCTTCTCGCGCGTGCGCACGACGACGATCTTGTCGTATCCCTGGTCGATGGCCCATTGGTAGGGGATCTTGTCGGCGCATCCTCCGTCCAGGTAGCGTCGCGCGCCCACCCAGACCGGTTGGGACACGTAGGGCATCGACGCCGAGGCGCAGGTCGCGCGGACGATGTCGTCGCAGGGGCGGTGGTCGGCGTCGCCCTTCTCGAGGTAGGCGGCGCGGCCCGTGTCGACGTCGGTGGCGACGACGACGAACCGGCGGCGGTCGTCGTAGAACCGGCGGCGCTCCTCGGCGGTCTGCAGCTCGATGCGGCCGAAGAGGACGTCCCCCCCGATGATGCCCTGGTTCTTGG